>Ga0335074_10003678_pt1 | contig 21011 bp, 24 predicted proteins | sample Lox_Sample_23_FD_206715 | JGI IMG/M metagenome (GOLD analysis project Ga0335074, IMG submission 206715) | Soil microbial communities from Loxahatchee National Wildlife Refuge, Florida, United States - Lox_Sample_2.3 | ecosystem: Environmental > Terrestrial > Soil > Wetlands | place: USA... | reverse complement strand
CTCAGCGGCTACCTGACCGCGGCCAGCGGCAAGACCCTGGTGTTTTCCATTCTGGTCAACGACCGCCAGCCCTCCGGCCCCGCCGCGCGCAATGCCATGGACAAAATTGTGACGGCCATCGCAGCGGCAAACTGAGGTCGAGGTGTAGCGTGAAGGGTCGAGGGAGCAGGGAAGTGATCCACAAACTCGCGATTCTCTCCGCCATCGGCCTGGGCGCGCTGCTCGCCGGCTGCGGGCCATCCTATGCGCCGTCGAAGCCGATCGCCCAGCTCTCGCCGCAGGAGCGCAGCGGCTACGCTGTCTATCAGCAGGATTGCGCCAGCTGCCATTACGCCAACCACACCGGCGATCTGCACGGGCCGGCTCTCTTCGCCATGTACCGGAAACAATATCTGCCCAGCGGCGCGCCCGCCAACGACGACCGCGTCTCCGCCACCATCATGAACGGGCACGGCATCATGCCCGGCTACGCGAGTCAGATCAGTCCGCAGCAGCTCCAGGACCTGCTCGCCTATCTGCACACGCTATGATCGGTTTGGCGTCCTCGCACCGCGCGCGCCGTTTGATCGATGAGTCCTGACGAGAAATCCAAATTGCTGCCTGGCATGGCCGCTGTCGGCCTGTGGATGTTCTTTCTCTGCCTGATGGGCCTGCTCGGCGTCAGCACCCACAAGCTGCCCCACGTGGTGCTGCTGCTCTGCATCGCCTTCGCCGCCGGCGGACAGGGCCTGCTGATGTTGCGCCGCTGGGGATGGGCGCTCACCCTCGCCACCGTCTTCCTCTCCGCGCTCTACGGCATCTGGGGATTCTTCCGCTACCACCAGTTCCCGCTCCTCTTCATGATCATCGTCAACCTGCTGCTCTTCTTTTACCTCGTGCGCCCCGAGGTTCAAGAGCGCCTGCGCTAGACCCTCCGTGCCGTTTCAGATCCCACTCGAGCGGACACTCCTCGCATCGCGCCACCCGCCCGCAGTGCAGCTTCCCGATCTGCACCACCAGCGCGTGAAACTCGTTGTAGTGCCGCGCCAGCTCCTCGCGGCTCTCTCGTTCCCGGTTGGGCGCGAACGCTGCTTCCGCCAGCTCCTGCACCTCCGTATACTTCGCCTTTTCCGGGACGAGCCCGTGCCGCGTCGTCAACCGGCGCAGATATTCGTCCACCACCATCGCCGGAGCGCCCAGCGCGTAGAGCAGGATCGCGTCTGCCGTCTCCGGGCCAACGCCGGGCAGAGCCATCAGTTTCTCGCGCACCCGCGCAGCGTCCTGCTCCGCTTCGCGCCGCAGGGCATCCATCTCGCCGCCCGAATTCGCATTCAGAAAGGCGACGAACGCCTTGAGCGCCGCGGCCTTCCGCATCATGAAGCCGGAGGGCCGGATCAAAACGCGCAGTTCCTCTTCGCCGATTGCGCGCAGCCCCGCGACCGACAGCGCCCCGCGCGCTTTGAGATTTTCGATGGATCGCTGGACGCTGGTCCACGCCGTATTTTGTGTCAGATACGCGCCCACCACCACCTCAAACGCGCTCTTTGCCGGCCACCACTGCTGCGGGCCGAAGCGCTCCACCAGATGCTGATACATCCTGCGCAACCGCCTCGCCGCGGCACGCCGATCCGCGCCCTCGCCGCTCTCGCCTGTCCCGCGTTTTCGCCTGTTCCCGGCCATCTCTCCGATCTTAAAATTCCGTGAATCTCCTTCGCTTGCCATGGCGGCGATCCCTGCCTCTTTATGGCCTGTGCTGGTGCATAATGGCTGCAGGGGCCGACCGTCCGCCGTGAACCTGCCCAATTCCATCACGATGGGCCGCATCTTTTGCGTTCCGGTCCTCATCTGGATGCTTTCGCCGCATTTCCCGCACAGCGGCTGGCATGGCGAGCAGGAAGTGATCGCCTCGCTCTTCTTCATCCTCGTCTCCATCTCCGACGGGATCGACGGATATCTGGCGCGCAGCCGCGGCCAGATCACCACCATGGGCATGCTCCTCGATCCCATCGCCGACAAGCTGCTGATCACTTCGGCCTACGTGGCGCTGGTCGAGTTCAATCCCCACGTCGTCAAGCCGTGGATCGTCGTCGTCGTGGTCGGCCGCGAATTTCTGGTCAGCGGCCTGCGCTCCATCGCCTCCACCGAAGGCTTCACCATCGAGGCCAGCGACGTCGGCAAGCTGAAGACTGTCATTCAGATTGTTTCGGTCGTAGCGGCGACCCTCGACCGCGGCTGGCTGGGCTGGCACTTCGGCTGGTTCATCGTCCCCGTTCACCTCATCGCCGTGGTTGGTATCTACTACATGGCGGGCGTCTCTATCCTTTCGGCCGTCGATTACTTTGTGGCCTTCTGGCGCAAGATCGACAAGGCGACCGCAACCAGGCGCCGCACCGACAACGAACTGGTGCTGAGCCGGCGCAAAAAAGCCGCGGCACCCGCCGCTCATAACGCCGCGCAATCGTGATTCCAGTCGGCCTGCCGGCAGGATGAGCAGGTTCCTGGCTCTCCGCCGCACATTGCGCATCGTCCAAAACAGGGAACTCATCCAACCCAGCAGGAGCGTTCATGGATAAACCTGAGAATCCCCAGTTCCAGGACCCGGCTAATTCCTCCACTGACTCAGAACCGCTCGCCAAACCCGAACCCGCTCACGGCCGCTTCTCGCGCCGCGCTTTCCTTGCGCAACTGGGAGCCGCGGGTGTCGCGGCCACGGCAACTCCGCTGGCGGCTGCAGCGCAGATCGAAACTCCCGAAACCCAGGATCAGGCCGCCGCACCCGGCGCTGTGCCCGTCACGCTGACCGTGAACGGCCGGGAGTACCAGCTCAGAATCGAGCCGCGCGTCACCCTGCTCGACGCGCTGCGCGACCGTCTCCAGCTCTTCGGTACCAAGAAAGGTTGCGACCACGGACAGTGCGGCGCCTGCACGGTGCATGTCAACGGCCGCCGCGTGAACTCCTGCCTCAGCTTCGCCGTCATGCACCAGGGCGACCGCATCACCACCATCGAAGGCCTCGCGCAGCACGGCCAGCTCAGCGTGGTGCAGCAGGCCTTCGTCGACCACGACGGATTCCAGTGCGGCTACTGCACGCCGGGCCAGATTATGTCGGCGTCGGCGCTGCTCGCCGAGCCCATCGGACCCTCCGATGACGAAGTGCGCGCGGCCATGAGCGGCAATATCTGCCGCTGCGGCGCCTACAACAATATTGTGGCCGCGGTGCAGCAGGCGCGCGGCAACCGCAACCCCAGCGCAGTCTAAGGAGCTCGCCGATGCAGACTTTTCGCTACTCTCAGGCCCGCTCTGTTGAGGGCGCTGTGCGCTCCGGTGGAACCTTCCTCGCGGGCGGCACCACCCTCGTCGATCTGATGAAGCTCAACGTGCTGCAGCCGTCCGCCGTGGTCGATATCAATCCTCTGCCGCTGGCGCAGGTCGAAGCCCTGCCCGGCGGAGGGCTGCGCATTGGCGCCATGGTCCGCAACAGCGACCTCGCCAACCACGCCACCGTGCGCGAGCAGTACGCGGTGCTCTCTCAGGCGCTGCTCTCCGGAGCGTCGCCGCAGCTGCGCAACATGGCCACCACCGGCGGCAATCTGCTGCAGAAGACGCGCTGCTACTACTACCGCGACACGAATTACCCCTGCAACAAGCGCCAGCCCGGCTCAGGATGTTCCGCCATCGACGGCTACAACCGTATCCACGCTGTGCTCGGCGGCAGCTCGGATTGCGTCGCCACCCACCCGTCCGATATGGCCGTGGCCATGATGGCGCTGGAAGCGACAGTGCACACTCAGAGTTCGCAGGGCGAACGCTCCATCGCGCTGGATCAGTTTTATCTTGTGCCTGGCACGACTCCGGACAAGGAGAACGTCCTGCTCCCCGGCGAGCTGATCACGCACGTGACGTTGCCCGCATTAGCAGCCGGAACGCGCTCGCATTACCTCAAGCTCCGCGATCGAGCTCAGTATGAGTTCGCGCTGGCATCGGCCGCCGTCGTCGTGCGCCTCCACGGTCGCCGCATCGAGCGCGTGCGGGTCGCCTTTGGAGGTGTGGGCACCAAACCCTGGCGCTCGCCCGAAGCGGAACGCGCGCTGGAGGGCCGCGACGCCACCACGGAAAACTTCCGCCGCGCCGCAGACGCCGCCATGGCCGATGCGAAGCCGCTCCGCTACAACGGCTTCAAAATCGAGCTCGCCAAACGCGCCCTGGTGCGCACCCTCGAAACCACCACGCAAACTGCCTGAGGAGCCTCGCGCATGAGCACACCTGGCAATTCCATCATCGGCGCCGCCGTCTCGCGCATCGACGCACCGGCGAAGGTCAGCGGCAAGGCGCAATACGCGCTCGATCATCCCCTCGACAACGTGGCTTACGGCGTCGCCGTTCCGAGCACCGTCGGCAACGCGCGCATCGCGAGCATCGATACCTCCGCCGCCGAGCGCATGCCCGGTGTGCTGGCGATCCTGCACCACGGCAATACCGAGCCGCTCTTCCGCCCCGCCGAACAGCTGGAACACAGCCGTGCGGGCGAGATCCGTCCACCTTTCGAGGACGATCAGGTCTACTACTACGGCCAATTCGTCGCGCTGGTCGTGGCCAGTACCTTCGAGCAGGCGCACGATGCCGCCTCCCGCGTCCAGGTTCACTACGACGTCAGCAAGCCCGCGGTGCTCCTCAGCGATGCTCCGCCGCCGCAGGGCCCTCCGCGCATTCATTACAGCCGCGGCGATGCGGATCAGGCCCTCGAGAGCGCGCCGGTCAAAATCGACGAGACGTACGTGATTCCCACCGAAACGCACAACCCCATGGAGATGCACGCGACCATCGCCTCGTGGCAGGGCGACAAGCTCACCCTCTACGCGAGCACCCAGGGCGTTGTGAATTATCAGAAGGTGCTCTCCGAAGTCCTGGGCACGCCGCTTGAAGACATCACCGTGATTTCGCCGTTTTGCGGATCGGGCTTTGGCGGCAAGCTCTTCCCGTGGCCGCAGTCCATGCTGGCCGCCGTCGCCGCGCGCCGCGTGCGCCGGCCCGTCGCGGTGCAGGTGCCGCGCAGCCTCATGTTCACCACTGTCGGTCATCGCCCGCTCACCCAACAGCGCATGCGCCTCGGCGCAACCCAGGACGGCAAGCTCGTCGCCATCCAGCATGACGTGCTGCAGCCGACCTCGATCGTAGATGTCTACGTTGAAGGGTGCACCGGCGTCACCACCATGATGTACGACTGCGCCAATGTCTCCGCCAGCCAGGATCTCGTCCGCCTCAACATCGGCACGCCCACGCCCATGCGCGGCCCCGGCATCGTGCCCGGGCTTTTCCCACTGGAATCCGCGATGGACGAGCTGGCGATCAAGCTCAACATGGACCCCATCGATCTGCGCCTGAAAAATTATGCCGATCAGGATGAAAGCTATTCGCCCCCGCGTCCCTGGTCGAGCAAGCACCTGCGCGAGTGCTATCAGACCGGCGCGGAGCGCTTCGGCTGGTCGAGGCGCAACCCGAAAGTGGGCTCCATGCAGCGTGGCAACGAGATTCTCGGCTGGGGTATGTCCTCGTCCACCTGGCATGCCGGCCGCGGCTCGGCGACCGTTCGCGTGCGTCTGAACGCCGATGGAACCGCGCGCGCCAGCTGCGCCACCCAGGACATCGGAACGGGAACCTACACCATCTTTGCCCAGGTCGTCTCGCAGAAGACGGGCATTCCGATCGACCGAATCCAGGTCGTCCTCGGCGACAGCTCGCTGCCCAACGGTCCCACCTCCGGCGGATCCACAGTCACGGCCACGGTTCTGCCGGCCATCGCCAGAGCTACTGAAGCGGCAGTCAACCTAGTGCTGGATGCCGCCACCAGAACGCCGGGTTCGCCCTTCTTTGCGCAGGATGCCTCCAGCGCGCCCAAACTGGCCATGACCAACGGCCGCGTTCACATCGCCGATCAGCCGCCCCAGAGCGGCGTGCCCTTCGAGCAGATTCTCACCGCCCGGCGCATCGCCGCTCTCGACGGCGAGGCCCGGACCGCTCCCGATCCTGCCGACGAACACAAGTATTCGTCCCACTCCTTCGGCGCGCAGTTCATGGAGGTCGCGTTCGACCCCGGCATCGCCCATCTTCGCGTTACCCGCGCGCTCACCGTCATCGACGCCGGCAGCATCATCAATCGCAAAGCCGGGACGAATCAGATCCTCGGCGCGGTGGTCATGGGCATCGGCATGGCCATGTTTGAAGAAACCATCTATGACCCCCGCAACGCCAAGCCGCTCAACAACAATTTTGCCGATTACCTCGTGGCTACCAACGCTGACGTTCCCGAACTCGAGTGTGTCTTCGTCGAGTACCCGGATTATCATTTGAACGAGTACGGCGCTCGCGGCATCGGCGAGATTGGCCTGGCCGGCGTCGCCCCCGCGCTCATCAACGCCATCCATCACGCCACCGGCGTGCGGGTGCGCAGGCTGCCCTTCCGCGTCGAGGACGTTCTCGGCAGCGAAACGGCGAAAGTGATCTGAATGATCGAGCTGAGGCATATCCTCGATCTGGCAACGCGCGCCCGCGCCGCCGGTGAAGAGATTTGCCTCGCCACCGTGGTCGCCGTCGAGGGCTCGTCCTACCGCCGCCCCGGCGCTCGCATGCTGATCACCTCAGCCGGACACCGCGCCGGCACCATCAGCGGCGGATGCCTCGAAGCCGAAGTGATCAAGAAGGCCTGGTGGCTCACGGCCCAGGGCCCATCCCTCCAGCGCTACAGCAGCTTCTTCGATGACGACGGCGATATGCCCTACGGCCTGGGCTGCGGAGGCGCTATTGTGGTCCTGCTCGAGCGCGGCCCAGCGGTCGAACGCGTCCTCGAAGCCCTCGAACGCAGCGTTCACGAGCGCACAACCTCGGTCATTGTCTCCAGGCTCGACCCCGCGCATCCCGGAACCGAGCTGATCGCGAACGAAGCCGGCGAGACGCTCTGCTCGCGCGAGCCCAATACCGAAGCGCAGACCCTGGCGCACGCGGCCCTGGCGTCGCGGGCTTCGCAGCATCAGGCAAATTTCTTTGCTGAGCTGGTCGAGCCTCCGCCCGCGCTCTTCGTCTTCGGAGCCGGCGACGACGCCCAGCCGCTCGTGGCCTTCGCCTCGCAACTGGGCTGGCACATCTCCGTCGCCGACGGCCGCGCTCATCTCGCGCGCCCGGAGCGCTTTCCTCAGGCGGCGCGCGTTGGCTCCCTGCGCGAAATTCTGGACGCGCCAGGTCCTCACGATGCCGTAACCGTCATGACCCACAGCTACGAGCAGGATCGCGAGATTCTCCGCGCGCTGCTGCCCTGCCGCCTGCGCTATCTCGGCATCCTCGGCCCGCGCCGCCGCACGCGGCATCTGGTCGACGCCCTGGCGCCGGAACTGGGGCTGCCGCCTGAAGTCTGCATGGAGCGGCTGCACTCGCCCGTCGGTCTCGACATCGGCGCCCACTCGCCTTCGACGATTGCGCTCTCCATCGTCGCCGAGTTGCAGGCTGTTTTCGCCGGCCGCGCCATCCCCACCATCGCTCCGCGCCATCCCGTCCATGTCTGACCCCGCGGACGAACGGGACCCCGCTCATCGCGTAGCCGCCGTCATCCTCGCTGCGGGCGCGTCCTCCCGCCTCGGCCAGCCGAAGCAACTCCTGCGTTTTGACGGCGAGTCCCTCCTGTGCCGTACGGCGCGGCTCGCCAGCGCGGCCGGCTGCGCGCCCGTCTTCGTGGTGCTCGGCTGCGCCGCCGAGCAAATGCGCCGCGAACTGGCGGGCCTGCCCGCGACCGCGCTCGTCAACGAGAACTGGACTGAAGGCATGGGCTCCTCGCTGCGCTGCGGCATGGCCGCCGCCGCTCTCCATCAGCCGCCACTCCACGCCGTCCTGCTGCTGGTCTGCGATCAGCCCCGCCTCACGGCCGAACATCTGCAAACGCTGCTGGATCGCCACGTCCACGGAAAAGCGCCGATCACCGCGTCGTTTTACGGGCAGCGCGATGGCGTCCCCGCGGTATTTGCCAGGGCCCTTTTTCCCCAACTGCTTGCCTGCTCAGGCGACCGTGGCGCCAGAGACCTCATCCGTACCCACGCCGGCCGGATTCAGAGGCTTCCGTGGCCGGGGGGCGAGCTGGATATTGACCGTCCTGAGGACCTGGAGCGGTTCCCAAACCGCTGAGGGATCGGGGCAATCCTCAGCCCAAAGTGCCTATCTTATGGGTAGTTTTCACTACACGCACAAATTATTTACCACAACAAATCGATTTCGATTTCCACGGGTAACCTTCCTCTCTGAGCTCAATCGCTTGTTGCCAGTCGTTTATTGCGCGGACTACCATACCAGCCAGTTCAGTGAGGTTCTCGCTGTTGGGGCGCCTACCCGAGCCAAAGCCATGTACTTCCCTCAGAAGCTGCTGTTTCTAACCCATCTCACCAGCGTGCGGAGTGACCCTATATGGCGTGGTATGCCTACTGCATAACCGAACGACAAGCCTTTCCTGAGCTGCTTCGTCACCGGAAACCTATTCCGATGGAAGCAGTTACGGGAATCCAGGGAAATCAGGTCTTTCTTTACCCAGCCAGTGATCTCGCCGTTATCGTCAGCGAATACTCCTCTTCAGAAACCCTCACCCAGCACGCCGGCGTGGAACATGCCCGCGTGATCTCGGATTGCTTCAAGACCTCCACCGTCCTGCCCTTCCGGTTTGGAACCGTCTTTGCAGACGACGACGCCCTGCGCCGTTCGATCCGCTCCAATCAGAGGCAATTTGTCACCAATATTGAGCGCCTGCGCGGCAAAGCCGAAATGCACCTGAAAATCGTGCTTGACGATTGCTGCCGCGAACAGGTCCGCCGCTATAGCCCGGAGCCCGCGGCCACCGTGGGACGCGCCTACCTTTCCAATCTGCGCGAAAACGCTGCCCTGCAGCGGGAGCGCCAGACCAAAGCCCGCGCCGTTACCGTGCAGATGCACCGCATGTTCATGCCCCTGGCGGAAGAAGTCAGCTGCCGGCGCATGGAATCGGGCAAGATGCTGCTCGATATCGCGCATCTGATCGACTCCGGCGGCGTGGAACGCTACCAGAACAAGTATTCCAGTGCAGCCATTCTCATGAAGGATTGCCAGATGCAGCTTTCGGGCCCCTGGCCTCCGTACCACTTCGTCCACCGCCTGACCCACCACTCCACGGCAGCTTCAGCAGCCGCCGGCGTGTTGCGCCCTGCGGCGAACCTTGCGGCATCTGCTTAGCATCCCATCCCGTGAAGAAAGAAAAGCCCCGGCGGACCCACGAACCACCGGGGCTTTCATGGAGGGCTGCAAGGGGCGTCAGCGTTAGCGCGCGCCCCGCGCGCCTCTGCGTAATAGACGCGCCTGCTCGCGGAAGGTTTATGTCCCGCTGTGGAACCTGAGCCGCGCGATCCTGCCGTTTGCCCCCCACAACATCTCTCTCCGCTCGCGCCGGCCCTTGCAGGAGCGGCGTTTATCATGGCAAAGACATGACGAAGCTCGCCTTCCTCTTCCCCGGACAGAACTCTCAATACGCCGGCATGGGCCGCGATCTCTATGGAAATTTCGCCGTCGGCCGCCGCACCTTTGACGAAGCCGACGATGCGCTCGGCTTTTCCATCTCAAAACTTTGCTTCGAGGGTCCCGAAGAGCAGCTCAAGCTCACCGAGTTCCAGCAGCCTGCCATCTGCACCGTTTCCGTCGCGGCGCTGCGCGTGCTGGCAGAGAAGGGAATCGCGCCTGCGCTCGTCGCCGGTCACTCGCTCGGCGAGTACGCCGCCAACGTCGCCGCTGGATCGCTCGCTTTCGCCGACGCGGTCCGAACCGTTCGCCAGCGCGGCCGCTTCATGCAGGAAGCCGTGCCCGCGGGCCAGGGAGCTATGGCCGCAGTCCTCGGCCTCAGTTCAGAAGAGACTGCGAGCGCCTGCGACGCCGCTGCGGCGGAAATGCAGCTCATCGTCTGGGCTGCCAACTTCAACTCACCGGAGCAGACCGTCATCTCCGGCGAAGCTCCCGCCGTGGAACGCGCCGCCCAGCTATGCAAAGACCGCGGCGCCAAACGCGTCGTGATGCTTCAGGTCAGCGCGCCCTTCCATTGCGCCCTCATGCAGCCCGCGCAGGATCGCCTCGCTGAGCTACTGCGCGCCATCGACTTCGCCACGCCGCGCGTCCCTGTTGCTGTGAATGTCGATGCAGCGCTCGTGACCGATCCCAGCCAACTGCGCGACGCGCTCATCCGTCAGGTCACCGGCACGGTGCGCTGGGTCGAGTCGCTGCGGCTGCTCATGGCGCAGGGCCCGCTGACCTTTGTTGAAGTTGGCCCGGGAAAGGTGCTCAGCGGCCTGATGCGCCAGATCGACCGCAGCCAGACCTGCCTCAACGTGGAAGACCAGGCCAGCCTCGACAAAACCCTGACAGCGCTCTCCGGAACGCTAAACGCTACACCCTGAGCGCTAACCGCTGTTCTTCCTCACGACGGCCCCGAATACAGCTCCACCGGCGAGAAGCCGATCGTCTTTGTGGCGTCGTCCACGCGCAGGAAAATCGGCGTGGTGCCGCCGTTGATGTCCACTCCGACCACGACGCCGTTGCCCACATGCCGCGCAATGATGACCCTGTGGCTCTTAATCACTCCGTAGTCGCTCGCCGCGCCCCAGTCCTTCTGGAACTCCTGGAAGTTGTACGGCTGGTACTGCTGCGCGTGCTGCTGCCAGTTGGGATCGTTGTTCCAGATGCCGAAGGCCTTCTGCAGGTCGCCGCTCTCCACCGTGTCGAGGAAGCGGCTGATGCGATGATCCGCGGGCCAGTGCCAGAACTGCCACGGTACCTGGAGGAACCACAGCCACGTGCCGATCCCGGCAACGATGACGATCACAATGCCGGCCACCGAAAGATTGTGAAGCAGGCGCGCCCGGCGCGCATTGTAGGCAGGAGCATCCAGCAGGGTCATTCCGCGCGACTCCTTTCGACTGTCGAGACCCGAGACCGAGGAGACAATCTTTACCCTTCTTATTCTGACACCGCAGAGGGCACCGTAGTTTCCCGGTGCGCCAGGGTTGTCATTTATGCGAGAATTTTGGCGCGTGAAAGAGGCCAGGTCAGACCGGCTCAGAGGAAGAATGCTCGGATTCGCGAGATGGGGATTTGTCGCATTGTTTCTTTGTGGGCCACTGATCCGCCCGCTTCATGCCGATGACGTGGCCAGGCGCGTGAAGAAGGCCGTTGCCGAGAGCACGCTCGACCAGCCAGGCACGAAACCCTTCCACCTGAAAGCCACCCTGGCGCCCAGCCGCCAGCGCGACAACGACTCCGGACGCACGGGCACCGTCGAAATCTGGTGGAAGTCACCTACGGAGTGGCGACGCGAGGTGAGCTGTCCCGTCTTTCACCAGGTGCAGATCGTTCAGGGCGATCAGATCTGGCAAAAGAACGACGGCGATTATTTTCCGGATTGGCTTCGGCAGACCGCCGTCGAACTCATCGATCCCGTGCCAAACCTCAGAGACGTGCTGGTGCAGATGGACACCGGTGAAGTGAAAGACATGTTCGGTTCTACCTACGTCGAGTGGATGATCCCCAGCACCGATGGAAAGGTAACCGCTTCGATGGGCGCCACCGTTGCTCTGACTGACAGCACCGGGCTGTTGTTTTATGGAGGCGGGTTCGGGTGGGGAGCGATCTTCCACAACTATCGAAAATTCAACGGCCGGATGGTACCGACGACTGTTGGCGTGGGTGACCCGGAAGTGACCGCGACAGTGACAACTCTGGAGAATTTGCAGGAAACGCCAGGGCTGTTTGACGTGTCAGCGAGCGGAAGCGATCCTCACCCGATCCGCACGGTGTTTCTGGATGAGCTGGCCCTGCGGAAGAATCTCGATCCGATGCCTCCCGTGCAATGGCCAGCGGTGAAAGACGGCCCGCTGGAAGGGGCTGCGACCACGGAAGTGGTTGTGGACCGCCAGGGACGCGTGCGCGAGGTGAGTACGACTGTTACGCAGAACAACGCGGTGGCTGATGCGGCACGGGAATATATCGAGAGCATGCATTTTCGCCCGTTCCTGCTGAACGGCGAGCCTGTCCAGGTGGTATCGCGGGTTACGCTCGGATTCACAACGACTCGCGCCAGTCTTGCCCAGGGCCAGCCGCCTCACAGCGAGTAGCGGTTGCGGTCCTGGTCCGCGCGGCGCTCCATCGCCAGCCGGATCAGCCGGTCGACCAGCTCCGGATACTCGACCCCCGACGCCGCCCACAGCCGCGGATACATGCTGATCGAGGTGAATCCCGGCAGCGTGTTGATCTCGTTCACATAGATGCGCCCCGTCTTCCCCGGCTCCATGAGGAAATCCACGCGCGCCAGCCCCGCGCAGTCGCAGGCGCGGAAGGCCGCCACGGCCATCTCCCGCACCTGCTTCGTCTGCTTCCGTGTCAGCTTCGCCGGCACGATCAGATCCGAGCCTTCGCTGAGGTATTTCGCCTCGTAATCGTAGAACTCTTTTACCGGCACCACTTCGCCGACCACCGAGGCTTCCGGATCGTCGTTGCCCAGCACCGCAACCTCCAGCTCGCGCGCTTTTCTGCTCTTGCCGCCCACGCTCTGCTCGACCACGATCTTGCGATCGAACTGCGCGGCCAGCTCGATGGCCGGCCCCAGCTCCAGGTGGTTATGCGCCTTGCTGATTCCCACCGACGATCCCAGGTTTGCCGGCTTCACGAAGACCGGATATTTCAGCGCCCCTTCGATGCGCGTGCGAACCGTCTTCGGATTTTTCTCCCACTCCGCGCGCAGGAACGTCACCCATTTCACAATGGGCAGCTTCGCCGAGGCGAACAGCCGCTTCATCGCGTCTTTGTCCATGCCGGTCGCGGATCCCAGCACGCCCGAGCCCACATAGGCGATCCCCGCCAGTTCAAACAGTCCCTGGATCGTGCCGTCTTCGCCGAACGTGCCGTGCAGCACCGGGAAGATGACATCGACGCTCAGCACGTGGTCGGAGCCGCTCTGGGCCAGCGCGCCCGCCTCACGCTGAAATGGCGCCAGCGCCTCGCTGGGCATGGGCGGCACGATCACCGATTCTCCCTTGCGCAGCACCGCCGCCGCCGGCGTCACCGCCGGATCGCCCGCGCGCAGATGCCTTGCCTGGGTGGCATCGACGGGATAGAGCAGGCGCTCGGCATGAGCCGCCGTCACCCACCGCCCCTCCTTCGTAATCCCAATCGGCACCACGTCGTACTTCTCGCGGTCGATGGCCTTCAGCACGGACGCGGCAGAGAGCAGCGAAACCTCATGTTCGCCGCTGCGTCCTCCAAACAGGATGCCCACCCGAATCTTTTTCATGCGCCGCCTGCCATTCTAAAGTCTGGGAACGGCAAAAATGCCCTGCCAGGGCGCACGCATAAGATTGAAAATGAATGTTAATAAACGATTGCGGCGACGGCGCTCCCTGAAGCCGGAGGGCCGCACTCACGGAAGCTGGTGGCAATGGCCCCGATTTACTGGATTAAAGACCGGAATCCGCCGCAGCTGGCCATTGTCGCCCGTCCTCGCGGAGACGACTGGCTCCGCGACGATCTGGCCGCGCTGAAGGCCGGCGGCATCGACGTGCTGGTTTCCCTCCTCGAGCCGGAAGAAGCTGAGGAGCTGGGTCTGGCCGCGGAAGCTGAAGTGGTCGAAAGCCTCGGCATGTCATTCATTTCCTGCCCCATTCCCGATCGCTGCACGCCATCCGATCCGGTCGCTTTCCGCGACCTCGCCGCCCGGCTCGCCTGCATGGCCGGGCGCGGCCGCCGCATCGGCGCACATTGCCGCGGCTGCATCGGGCGTTCCACCGTGCTTATCGCCTCCGTTCTCATCGCGCTCGGCGCCGATGCCGACGTTGCCCTGCGGCAGATCGAGGACGCCCGCGGCTGGCCTGTGCCGGACACCCCGGAGCAGCGCGCCTGGATTCTGGCATTCCGGATTCCCGCACTCCGAGCCGCTCCTTGACGAATCCCGCCAGCACGAATCCGACCAGCGCCGTGACCCACGCCGTCCATTCCGGCTTTCCTCACTCCTGGCAGGCGGAAATCCTCGCCGAGCGCCCTCTCATCCTGCCGCCTCGCGCCTTCACCTACCCGCACCACGCGGAAGAGGTCGAGCGCGGCGCTCTTCACGTGGTGGTGAAGCCCGCCTCCGCCGCGCCCTTTCTCGCCATATTCGCCCTCGGTTTTGCCGATCCGGAGGCGCCCACCGGCCTGTGGAGCTGTCCGGATCCCGGGGACCTCTGCGCCGTCTCCGGTGGATACGCCTTTGTCGTCAACACCGCCGATCCCGGCCACTTCACGCAGATCGACTTTCGTCCCGTGCTGGAGGTTCGTGCGCTGCCCGATCACAATCTGCTTCTTTTCACCGGACATCAGGCGCTGCTGGCGTGGGGCGCCTCGGGGCTCGCCTGGCAGACCCCGCGGCTATCCTCCGAAGGCCTGCGCATCACCGACATTCAGGGCGACCAGCTGCATGGTTTCGGCTGGGACCTGCTCACCGACCGCGAAGTGCCCTTCGTCGTTGATCTGAAGACTGGTCAGCATGCCGGACCTCACTCCGATTCCGCCCGATAGAAGCTCAGCGCCGCATCGCCCTGCGTCAGCACGCGTGTTCGCCCGAGCGCGCCGTATCGTTCGTCCAGCTCGCGCCGTTTCTCATGTTCAGCGATCGCCACCGCGCCCGGCGCCAGCAGCGCGCGGCACTCCCCGCCCAGCAAACCCAGCGTGAGCGCGTATTGTTCCACGGCGGCGTACGGCGGATCCAAAAACACGATGTCCGCCTGCCGCCCACGCTCCGTCAGGTTCCTGAGCGCAGCCGCCACGCTGCGCGCTTCCAGCGCGTATCCACCCCTGATGCCCAGCGTCCCCAGATTTGCGCGAATGGCGCGCAGCGGCGCCTCCGCCTGCTCCACAAAAATCGCCTCGCGCGCGCCGCGGCTCAGCGCCTCAATGCCCACCGCCCCTGAGCCCGCATAGAGATCCAGGAACACCGCGTCCGCGATGCGCGCCGCGAGCACGTTGAACACCGTCTCGCGCAGGCGGTCGCTGGTGGGGCGCGTATCCATGCCATGCGGCGCGTGCAAAATCCGCGACCGGAACTGCCCCGCAATCACCCGCAACCCGCCCTCCCGCCGCCGAACGCGCCCGAACCTCTACCCGATCTCATCATGCCAAATCCCGAGCGACGGCCCAGGTGAGGTCCGCCATCGTGAGCGCGGCTCACGAAGTTTGCCGCGACCGCAGGCCCAAAGATGAGACTGGGTTCTACAATATCGGGAAGAGCTGCGGAGATCGAGATGCGCGCGTGGTCGTTGCCAATGGGACGCTGGTTCGGTGTGCACCTGCGCATCCACTATTTCTTTCTGCTCCTGCTCTTCTTCTGCGTATTGTCCACCAATCTCTCCGGGGTATCCGCGTGGCGCGGAGTCATGCTGTGGTTTTTGCTCCTCGGAGCGGTGCTGGGCCGCGAGGCTGCCCGCGCCATCACCGCCGCATATCACGGCCTCGCTGTGCGCAGCATTCTGCTGCTGCCCATCGGCGGCCTCTTCTCCTACGCCAGCCCCGAGATGGCCGAGCAGGCCGCCACTGGATGGCCCCAGATCGCCACCACCCTCGCCGGGCCGCTCTCCAATCTCGGCTTCGCCGTGCTGATCGCCGGGCTGATCGCGGGAGCCAGCGCTCAGGTGCCCATCGCGCGCCTGCCGCTGGTCACGCCCTCGCACCTCATGCGCTCCACCGTGTGGCTGAATGTCGTGCTCGCCGCCATCCACCTCATCCCGGCCTATCCGCTGGATGCGGGACGTCTCATGCGCGGCGCTTTTGCCCGCGCCCGCGGCGCCGCCCAGGCCACCCGCGCCGCTTCGGGGCTGGGACAGATGATCGGCATCGCCGCCGTCGTCGTCGGCCTCGCTCTGCTCACCCTCCCCAATACCCATGCCGCAACCGGACTCAGTCCCTGGCTGATCATGGGCGGATTCTTCGTCTTCATCGGCGCGCAACTCGAAGATCAGGGCGTGCTCTTCCAGTCTGTGGTCGAAACCGTGCGCATGCGCGACGTGATGCTGACCGATTTCGACACCCTGTCGCCTTCCGACACGCTGTCTGACGCCCTCTACAAAGCCATCCACAGCCTGCAGGACGATTTTCCCGTGGTGCGCGGGCCGAACCTCGTCGGTGTCGTCTCCCGGCAGGGCATCGTGCAGGCGCTGCGTCAGGAAGGCAACGGCTACATCCAGTCCATCATGTCGCGCGCTTTTCAGGTCGCGCAGCCCGACGACTCGCTCGGCGTCCTCATTCGCCGCATCGGCAGCGGCCGCCTCTCGCTCATCCCCGTCGCGGAGAGCGGACGCGTGGTCGGCATCGTCACCTGGCAGAATCTGAGCAGCAGCATGGGCCTGCTCGCCGAGTACCGCCGCCTGGAACGCAACGGCAATGAGCGAGACTGACGCGCCGCTCGCACCGGGCCTCTATCTCGTCGCTACCCCCATCGGCAATCTCGAAGACATCACCCTGCGCGCGCTGCGCGTCCTGCGCACCGCCGATCGCATCGCCTGCGAGGACACCCGCCAGACCCGCAAGCTCCTCGACCGCTACGGCATCGTCACGCCGATGATCAGCAGCCACGAGCACAACGAAGCGGAGCGCAGCCGCCAGTTGCTGGCCGAGCTTCGCGATGGCGCGCGCATTGCCGTGGTCACCGACGCCGGCACGCCCGGCATCTCTGACCCCGGCATGGTTCTCGCCCGCGCCGCCATCGGAGCCGGTCTTCCCGTCTATCCCATCCCCGGACCCACCGCTGCGCTCGCGGCCCTCGTTGCTTCCGGTCTCGACACGGAGCGTTTTCTCTTTCTCGGATTCTTACCCTCCAAATCCGGCGCCCGCCGTACCGCCCTCGAAGATCTGGCCGCATCGCTCGCCGAGCCGATGACCCTGATCTTCTACGAAGCGCCCCATCGCATCCTCGAAACCCTCGCCGACGTCGCCGCTCTCTGGGGCGGCGATTGCCGCGTGGCGCTGGCCCGCGAGCTGACGAGGATCCACGAGGAGTTCCTTCGCGGACCCGTGAGCGAAGTGCGCAGCGCGCTGGCTTCACGCGAAAGCATCCGCGGCGAAATAGTCCTGCTTGTCGCCGCCGAGCCGCGCGACGATGGCTCCGTGTCTCTCACAGGGAGTGTCGTTCAGCGCCTCAGGGAACTCGAAGCCGCCGAAGGGCTCAGCGAGAAGGACGCGCTCAAGCGCATCGCCCGCGAGCGTGGCGTGGCCAAAAGCGAGCTGTGGCGCGAGCTGCAGCGCGAGCGCGCCCGCGGCCGCTGATCGCATTTTTCTGAAACCACTCGCCGCGCGCCCTCGTCCTCAATCACCGGATGAAGCATTCAGGGAGGACCCAATGATCAGGCTTTTCATCCGCACGTCTCTTGCCGCCACGCTCCTGCTGGCAGCATCTGCCCTGGCACAGCAAGTGCCGCCCGGAACCACCGGCCCCATACCGGCGGCCATTGTCTCCGCAAAGACCGTCTTCGTTTCCAACGGAGGTTCCGACTCCGGCCTCTTTCCCAGCCCCTTCAGCGGCGATCAGGACCGTCCCTACAACCAGTTCTACAAGGCGCTGTCGAAGTACGGGCACTATCAGCTCGTCTCCGATCCCTCCCAGGCCGACCTCGTTCTCGAGCTGCGCCTGCTCGCGCCCTACGGCCCCTCCAATCCCAACAAGGCTCAGGGAGCTTCCGATCCCGAGCCCCAGTTCCGGCTGGAGATCTACGACCGCCGCACCCATTACGTTCTCTGGACGCTCACCCAGTCCATCCAGTGGGCGATCCTGCAGAAGACGCACGACCGCAACTTCGACGATGCGCTGAACGAACTCGTGAGTGCTTTTGAGTCGCTCGGCCAGGCGCAGCCGGCGCCAGCCGCCGCGTCAGGCACAACACCGTAGCGTGTTGTCCCTGAATTTCGTTCGAGAACGGGTCTCGTCTTCGTATGAGGGCGCGACCCTCGGGTACCCGGATCTGCCCGGTTTTGGCAGATGTGGGAAAGCACGAAAGCGAGGCTCGGCGACTTCTTCCGCAACCTCTTTAATGCTGCTCCGGCCGTTGCCACGCGGGCGTAGGCCGCTCGGCTGCGGGCAGGTCCCGCCCCTTCACGCGGTCGTAGAGGTACGCGTCGCTCACCGTGCCCAGCGCCTCGTTGTAGAGCGTCACTGAGCCGGTCACCTCCTTGAGTTCCTCCACAAACCGGTGCAGCGTCTGCAGCCGCTCCGCCGTGGCCGGCAACTGCGCCTTGCTGGTGGTGAAAAACTTCTGGAACCCGCGATCGACCAGCTGCGCGATCTCTCCGCCCAGAACCGGCCCAGGCCGCACCGCCATGCGCAGACCGGCCGCATTCTGCGCCCGCTCCAGCACGATCGAGCAACCGTGTTTCGAGATGCGCGTCTGGTTTGCGACTCCCGGCACATTCTCTACATCGAACTGAAGACGGCGAAGCTCGTTCAGGACTTCGTCGAAGGTGCGCGTACGCGGCTTTTTCAGCATGTCGGTTTTTCCCCGAATTTCCGGCTAGAGCAAAATCGGGACCGGCTCGTCCCGGAGCTATAGCACTCAAGTTGACGCGACCAACAGGGAGCGGCAATCCTGAAAGAGACTAAGTAAAGGATGCCGTTACCCTGATTTTGCTCCGAACGCTACACTGATTCGTAGCGGTTTTCCCTGGTTTCAGGGTCGCATAACGCGGCGCGCGCTGCAATTTGGCAGGCGGCTTTCGAAGGAACCAAAGGCACTCAGTGGCTACGCTCGCCCAGGAAAAGGCCGGTCTCCCCGGCTCGACGCTTCTCGATCGCATCGGCAATACGCCCCTGGTGCGTCTGGACCGTCTCACCGCCGATCTGCCCGGCATTCACATCCTCGGCAAGGCCGAGTGGACCAATCCCGGCGGCTCGGTGAAGGACCGCGCCGCGTCGGCGATCGTGCTCGACGCCCTGCGCCGCGAGGAGCTCTGTCCCGGCCGACGCCTGCTCGACGCCACCAGCGGCAACACCGGCATCGCCTATGCCATGCTGGGCGCGGCTCTGGCGTTTCCTGTCACGCTCTGCATGCCGTCCAACGTTTCCCCGGAGCGCAAACGCATCCTGCAGGCTTACGGAGCCGAGGTCGTCTGGACCGATCCCGCCGAAAGCTCCGACGGCGCCATTCGCAAAGCGCGCGAGCTCGCGCAGAGTTCGGATTCCGCCGCGCAGTACTTCTACGCCGACCAGTACAGCAACCCCGCCAACTGGCGCGCTCACTACAACGGCACCGGCGTCGAGATTCTCGATCAGACCCATGGCCGCATCACGCATTTCGTCGCCGGCCTCGGCACCAGCGGCACCTTCATGGGTGTGGCGCGCCGGCTCAAGGAGGCAAACCCGGCCATCCGCTGCATCTCCATGCAGCCCGATTCGCCCTTTCACGGCCTCGAAGGGCTGAAGCACATGCCCACCTCCATCGTCCCCGCGATCTACGATCCGGCCCTTGCCGACCGCAATCTCGAGGTCGAAACCGAATCCGCCTACGCCATGGCCCGCCGCCTCGCGCGCACCGAAGGTCTGCTGGTCGGCATCTCTGCAGCAGCGGCCGTTGCCGCCGCGCTCACCATCGCCGAAGAAGAAGCTGCGCAGGGCAGGGAAGCGACCATCGTCACCGTGCTGCCCGACGCGGCCGACAAATATCTGAGCGAGCGTTTCTGGGAGGAATAGCTTGTTGCGCATGAGCCTGCAGATTTACGACGAGGTTCGCCGGCACGGCGAGGAAATCTATCCGCACGAGTGCTGCGGCGTCCTGCTCGGCCATTTCCTCAACGAAGAGGGCCGCCCGGTCAACGAAGTCGAAGACGCCATCCGCGCCGGGAACACCCGCACCGACTCGGCCCACAACCGTTATCACATCGCCCCGCAGGAGCTGGTGCGGATTCAGCGCCAGGGTCGCGAGCGCGGCCTCGACATCGTCGGCTTCTACCACTCCCACCCCGACCACCCCGCGCGCTGGTCGCCCACCGATTTTGCCGAGGCCCACTGGCTCGGCTGCAGCTACGTCATCACCGCCGTCGAGCACGGCGCGGCCCGCCAGACCAACTCTTTTCGCCTGGCCGGCACCCGCGAAGAAGACAAATCCTTCGAAGACGAATCTATTGAAGTAACCGGCCAGCTCGACCCCGGGCTTCCGCCCCAGCAAGCCAAAACCGAGCTTGCCGGGGACCCCGGTCCCCCACCCCGGCAAGCCAAAGCCGAGCTTGCCGGGGACCCCGGGCGCGAACCCCGGCCGGGCAGGGAACTGGCGCAATCATGACCATTTGCGGCACAATAGAAGCAGCGGATATGGCCTGCACCTCCATCCTCGAGCGGCCCGCCGCGCTGTCCACCAGCGCGCGATGTTGTTGTTGACCCTCCCGTCAACGCAGCGGAATCCTGTCCGGCATTCCCATCCATCAGCTTTCCAGCCCGCTTCGAGGAAAAACATCGCCATGAAAATCGAGATTCCCACGCCCCTCCGCACCTACACCTCCAATCAGTCCGCCGTCGATGTCGACGCGGCCACCGTAGCCGAGGCCGTTTCCGGGCTCACCAACCGCTATCCCGATTTTCAGCGTCACCTTTACACGCCCGACGGCAAGCTGCGCTCCTTCGTCAACCTCTATCTCAACGACGAAGACGTGCGTTATTTGCCCCAGCGCGAGGAAACGGCGGTCAAGGAATCCGACACGCTGTCCATCATCCCCTCCATCGCCGGCGGGTACTGACCATACGGGCAATAGCGCCTGCGGCGCCAGGACTGAGGGCGGGCGCCTGGTTTGGATCGCGCCGAAGCGCCGCCGCCTGGACGGCTAGTCCCGCGAAGCGCGACTGCCTGGACGGCCAGTCCCCTGGAAGGCGAGTCCCGGCCAGCACCCTTGCACCCTGCGGCCCTCCAGTCGCATCCTGAATAGAACGACATTATGGCCACCACCACCGAACCCGTTACCCTCCCCCAGCTCTCCAACGATGAGAT
>Ga0335074_10003677_pt1 | contig 21012 bp, 9 predicted proteins | sample Lox_Sample_23_FD_206715 | JGI IMG/M metagenome (GOLD analysis project Ga0335074, IMG submission 206715) | Soil microbial communities from Loxahatchee National Wildlife Refuge, Florida, United States - Lox_Sample_2.3 | ecosystem: Environmental > Terrestrial > Soil > Wetlands | place: USA: Florida... | reverse complement strand
GGCATGAACAACGACAACGCGTGGTACAACGCGTACGCGGTGCCGCCGATCATCGATACGATCGCGGAGTTCAAGGTCAACTCACACGGCGACGCGCAGTATGGCGGCGTGATTGGCGGTGTGGTGAACATGGCCAGCAAGGCGGGCACGAACGAGTTCCACGGCAGCTCCTGGGCCTATGCGCGCGCCAGCAGCTTCGACGCCAAACCCTACATCTCTGCCCCGCAATCCTATCACGATTCCTACTATGGCGCGCAGATTGGCGGTCCGGTGACGATTCCGCACCTTTATCAAGGGCGGGATAAGACCTTCTTCGAGATTGGCTATGAGCAGACGCATTACTCCATTGCAGGTTCGAGCAATGTCTTAATCCCTACGGCAGCGCAACTGGGCGAGTCTACATACGGGAGTGCACCGGACCTGACCTATGCCGACTTCAGCAGCAGTTCAACCGGTGTAAGCGGCGGATGTACGGCAGGCGCGACCACGGCGTCGTCCGGCGCCTGCCAGCTTTACGATCCGACGAAGGGCAATGACGCTTCGGTCCCTTACCGGCCGCCGTACCTGGGCAATCAAGTTCCGGTTTCGGAGTTCAACTCCGACGCAATTACATTTATCAATGACGTATTTGGGGGCAGCGCGCCGTATACGATTCCGGGTATCAAACCAACTGTCGACAACTTCCAGATTACTTCTCCGACCCTTCAGACCACGTATAACTACACGATCCGGATCGATGAGCACATCGGAACGCGGGACTTCATCTTTGCGCGCTACTCGAACTTCCAGACCGCGCAAACCGCGCCCAGCTCGCTGCCGACGCTGTTCACGCATTCCGCGAATCCGTCGCAGGACTACGGCGTGAGCTGGAATCACGTATTCAGCCCGACCCTGAACGTCCAGGTACAGTACGCTCGGTCGCATATCTCCGCCGCCGGCGCGACGTTGTTCGACAACCATAATCTATGGCAGGCGTACGGCTGCTCGACCGATATGTGCGACGCCTTCGTTGGCAGCCCTGGCCCTCTGCTGGTCACCCAGAGCGTTACGAACGGATTCTCGGGCGGCGAGTCGAACAGCCCGTCGAAAAACATCTCAAGCGTGCACGAGTGGAGCGGCAGCATCATCAAGGTGCTGGGAAACCACCAGATTCAGGCGGGCGGGGGATGGGACGAAGACAATTACGCGGCTTACATCCGCCAGGGTTCGGTTTCGTTCACCGGAGCCTCCACGGCGAACTTTTCCGGCAATCCGGATTCGGCTGCTTTGCCATCGGGCACCAGCGCATCTTCACAGGCAGGCTTCGGCCTCGTGGACTTTTTGCTGGACTATCCCAACAGCGAAAACAAACGGAACGTTTTCCTGACCGAGCGGCCCGGCGGTGTGGGGAGCATTTATGTGCAGGATAGTTGGAAGATGACGCCGAAGCTGACCGTCAATTACGGACTCCGCTATGACCGGAGCGTGATCCCGGCCTACGGCACCGATGCGTCGATCGGCTATCAGGGAAGCATCGAGACCGGCGACTTCGACTTTACCAACGGCACGTACATCGTGCAGAAGCTGCCGCCGCTGTGCAGCGTGCGCGGTCACGCGCCGTGCCTGCCCAGCCCCACCTTGCCGGCTAACGTGGTGGTGGCCAGCGGCGAGAGGATCCTGCACGGAAGCAAGATGAATCTCGGGCCGCGGTTTGGGTTCGCCTATCGCGTCAACAACGGCCTGTCGCTGCGCGGCGGTTTCGGCATCTTCTGGGACAACTGGTCGGCGCTGATCCAGTTGCCCCAAAACTACCAGGGTTCGTGGCCGGACACGGGTACTCTGCAGATCAACAGCACCAACGAACCGACGCCAAACGGTATTTATACCTCTGCGCAGGACCCGTTCGCCCAGAATGGGGGAAATCTGCCGGCCGCAACGCCCTTCTCGTCGTCGAACGTGAATTACATGGTGAGTCCGTACTGGAAGAATCCATATTCGGAACAGTACAACTTTGGAGTCGAAAAGCAGCTCTGGCTGAACAGCATCCTGAGTTTGAACTATGTAGGCTCGGCGACGCACCGGATGGATGTGGGCGGCTATTACAACACCGGCACGCCGTGCGGCGCGGGATGCGCGTATAAGTCGTTCAGCGCGCGGCTGGCGGCCGGAGTTTCGGGGCAGCCCTATCCGGCGGCGCCTCCCGAAAAGTCGTGGGATCATGCCGGCGCCAACGGCACTTACAACGCACTGCAGGCATCATTTCAGCGAACCTACTCGTCGGGGCTTGGCTACCTGATCTCGTACACCTGGAGCAAGACGCTGGACGAGGGCGGCGACGGATTCTTCGGCGTGGAAGGCGGCGTTCCCCAGGATCCTTACAATCCGAAGACCAGCCGCGGCCCGGCGAGCTTCAACGTGCCACAGATGCTGGCAATGAACTTCACCTATGCGCTGCCCTTCGGAACCGGCGAGCCAATGAAAACCGGGAACCATCTTGTCGATTATGTGATCGGCAACTGGCAGGCGAACGGGATTATCACAGGGCGTTCGGGGCAGAACTTTACCGTGATGTCGGGAGGGGACATTGCCGAGACAGGTAACTCAAGCACCTATGTCCGAGCTGACATTGTGGGTGACCCGTACAAGAGTGGGGCAGTGGCAAACAATCCCACGTGCTCGCTCTATGGCGCCGGTCCGACGAAGACCAGGACGCAGTGGTTTAATCCATGCGCGTTTATGACGCCGGCGACGGGCACACTCGGGGATGAAGGGCGCAACACGTTGGAAGGCCAGCCTTACTGGGACGTCGATGCTTCAGTCGACCGGGGCTTCCCGATTCATGAAACGATTCGATTCGATCTAAAGGTAGAGGCGTTCAATGTGTTGAATCATCCCGTGCTTAACGATCCGAACGCCACCACCACCACACCGTCGAGCCTGGGTACTATCACCAGCACTGCGAGCACGCAGCGAATCCTGCAGTTCTCAGGAAAGCTGAGTTTTTGAGCAGCAGATTGGAGAATCTTGGTTTTTGCGCAATGACTGAAGCAGCACCCCGAAGCTTCGGGGTGTACACTCTAGGGTTCATCCGCTGGGGCGTGGATGAGTCCGCAAGGTGGAACAGCTCCTATCCCCGGTATGGACACGGCGCCGGGGATGATTCAATATAGAGTCCTGGATACGTATACAGAATTCCAGTCGAAAAACGAGGAGAAGACGCATGGCGTCGTATGCAGTTCCTGTGGTGGAGGAGCCCGCGACTATTGGGGCGGACGAAGTGCTGCTGGTGGCGAGCGGAGACTTGCGCCAGTCAGCGAATAAGGTGTGCTGGCCGGCGCAAGCCGCCATGGAAGAAAAGTTGACTGCCGCTTTCGCCGCCGAGGGATTCAAGCTGCGGCGGGCCCACCCTTGCAAGCCGGAGCTGGAACATGGATTTATCTACAGCCAGCGGATGGGAATGGATGTGTTCGCGAACATTCCTTCGGCCGCGCCGCTGGTGGTGGCTGAGGCAGTGTGGCAGTACAGCAATCATGTGCTCGCCGGCCTGCAAAGCCATCGGGGGCCGATCCTCACCGTAGCCAATTGGTCGGGGCAGTGGCCGGGGCTGGTCGGGATGCTGAATCTGAACGGATCGCTGGCGAAGGCCGGCGTGAGGTTCAGCACGCTCTGGAGTCTGGACTTCAGCGACGAGTTTTTCCGCAAGGGGCTGCGGCAGTGGCTGCACGAGCACAAGATCGATCATGACATGAGCCACGTACATCCGTTCCATCTGGCTTCGGCGCCGGCTGCGGAGCGGGAGTTGGGCAGCGCGCTGGCAAAAGAACTGAAGACGCGGAAGGCGATTCTGGGCGTCTTCGATGAGGGCTGCATGGGGATGTACAACGCCATCGTCGAAGACTTTATGCTGAACCCGCTGGGTGTATACAAGGAGCGGCTAAGCCAGTCGGCTCTGGTGGCGGGGATGCGGGAGGTCTCGGATGCAGAGGCGCAAGCGGTGCGCAGCTGGCTCGATCAGCACGGGATGAAGTTTCTGACGGGCCCGAATGAGGAGACCGACCTGACCGATGCGCAGATTCTCTTGCAGTGCAAGATGTACATCGCGTCAATGCGGATTGCGGCTGACTTTTCCTGCGACGCGATCGGCATCCAGTACCAGCAGGGTCTGAAGGATATGGTTCCTGCATCGGACCTGGTTGAGGGGTTGTTGAACAACGTGGAACGGCCGCCTGTGTATGCGAAGGACGGCCGGGAACTCTACGCAGGCCGGCCCCTGCCGCACTTCAACGAAGTGGACGAGTGCGCTGGCCTCGATGCGCTGGTCACCAACCGCGTGTGGACGGCTATGCACCTGGATCCGGCGACAACACTGCACGACGTCCGCTGGGGCGAGCACTACACAGGCGGCAAGATCGACGACTTCGTCTGGGTGTTCCAGATCTCGGGAGCGGTGCCGGCGTCACACTTGGTGGGCGGATATGCCGGCGCGACCAGCGAGCGTCAGCCGGGGATGTACTTCCGCCTGGGCGGCGGGACCCTGAAGGGCGTTGCCAAGCCGGGACACGTGGTCTGGAGCCGTGTCTTTGTAGAGGATGGCGCGTTGCATGCCGACATCGGCCGCGCAACGGCGGTCGAACTTCCGGCGGAGGAGACGGAGCGGCGCCTGCAGTGCGTCACTCCTCAGTGGCCCATTATGCACGTGCTGCTGCACGGCATCACACGGGACCAGTTCATGGCGCGGCACCACGCCAACCATGTGAATGTGGCCTACGCGCCAACGGCTGAGATCGCCGACAATGCGCTTGCGGCCAAGGCTGTGATGCTGGGAGAACTGGGAATCGACGTGCATCGCTGCGGCGATTGACGGCGGCGTCCTGGATCGGGACATGGCAGACCTGGACATATTGCGGACCCCGGCAACGCCGCCTGGTCCGGGCCCAACCTAGTTTGTCTGCGAAGATTGACGGACGATTAGCTTTGGCTCAAGAACCGCTGTGCGCGGGCGAGGCGGCGCGGGCTTGTCGAGGAGAGTCAGGATCATTTTGGCGGTGCGCTCGCCGATCTCCTGCGCTCTTTGATCGATGCTGGAGAGGGGTACGCGCAGCTTGCTGTCATAGTGGTAGTTTCCGCAACCGATGATGGCGACATCCCTGGGGATGCGAAGGCCGGCTTCAAACGCCCGCACCATGGCGCCTACGGCAACTGTATCGTTAAAGCAAAACAGGGCGTCGGGCCGGGGCTTGAGCGTGAGCACGGCGTCCATGGCGACCTTGCCTCTGGCCTCGCCGTCCGATCCACCGGCCTCGCCCGAAGCGATGATGTAGTCGGGGGGCGCGGGCAATCCGTGGCGCTCCATCGTCTCCTGAAACGCCAGCGCGCGGCGGTTGCCGACGTTGGTGGCGGGGCCGCGGATGTGGGCAATGCGCCGGCGGCCCTGCGCGATGAGGTGCTCGGTGGCAAGTTCGCCAACCCTGTAATCGTCAACTCCGACAAAATTGCACGCGTAACCGGGAAAGCTCCGGTCGAGCAGAATCAGGGGAACGCCGGTTTCGCTGATCTTATGCAAAGTTTCGGAACTTCTCTGACAGGAGGCGACAACGAAGCAATCGAGCCGGTGCGCAAGCATGTGCTCGATCTCTTCCTGTTCGAGGACGGGATCGCTCTCCGAAGAAGAGACGATGAGGAAGTAGTTTTTCTTGCGCAGAGCCGTCGAAAGAGCTTTGGCGATCTCGGAAAAGAAGGGATGAACGAGATCGGGAACAACCAGGCCGACCAGAAAACTACGTCCCGTGACCAGGCTGCGCGCCGTCAGGTTGGGTCGATAATTCATCTGCTTGACGCGGTCGAGGATCTTTTCCTTTGTCGCTTTTGCGACATCGGGCCGGTCCCGCAGTGCCTTCGAGACCGTAACAATCGACACGCCAAGTTCATTGGCGATGTCCTTGAGCCTGACGACCATACGGATAGTGTATATAAGATACCCCTGCATTGCCGAGAAGTTCAAGGCGGGGAGTTATCGATTTCGGCGCGCTCACACCATCCCGGCGAACATCCCCGGGACACCAAGATCGGCGGTCATTTGCAGATGAAAGTCGGAGGCGAGGAGGTACTCCCGGCGGAAGGGAGCACTCAGCCGTCGCGCCGTACCTGAACTTCGGCGCAGGTGCCTTCGCGAGCAGGAAGGACTCAGCCCGTTCAGGGAGTGAAGAAGGCATGACGGCAAGCAAGACACACCTGCTTCAAAAAGGCCGCCAAGGTCGAGCAGTTTGTGGATGGCTGGCGAAGGACCGGGATCAATGCACAGAATCATCCCAGTCCTCTACCAGGTCAAAACGTGATTCTGCCGCCCATCTGGATAATTCTCCCAAAGCCGAGCGAGGACGTAATCGTACCTGTGCTGGAGGGGATAAAGGATGCTTGCGACTTCGAGTATCCGTTCCCTACAACGAAATTGGTTGTCGGCGTTCCCAGTTCAGGGGTGTTGAAAGCATTCAAGGCTTCAAAGCGGATCTGGATGTTGAGGTTTTCAACCGTCTTGATGCTCTTGAAGATTGAGATGTCCGAGTTGTCGTATCCCGGTCCCTTGCAGGCTAAGGTTCGGGGAGCGTCTCCATAGGTGTCTGGAAGTGCCGGCGTGAAGGCCGTCAGGTTGAAGTAGGGGTTGCCTGCCGTATCGCGGGACCCTGGTTTTCCCGACTTACAGGGGTTGACGCCGGCTACGAGGTTCGGCCGCTGCGTAGTGCCGCCGACTCCGGTCGCTCCATAGGTGCCGCTGCTGTTCAAGTCGGTTTGGGTGATCGCGAGTGGAGAGCCGTTCTGCACGATCCACTCATCGTTCAACTGCCAACCGCCTACGGCGAGGTCCATCCAGCGGTTCATTCCGCCGAAGAACTGTTTCCCGCGGCCGACCGGCAGCTGGTAGCTGACCGCGGTCGTGAAGCGGTTGGGCATGTCGTTGATCGAGCGGGCGTACTCGGCGCCGATATTATAGTTATCCTGCATGCCCGCGGTGCTGGAGTCAAGTGTGCTGGTCGAACCGTAGAGATTGTCCCAATTGGATGACCAAGTGTAGGTGGAGAGGAACGTAAGGCCGTTGCTCATCTGCTTTTGCACCTTGAGATCGAGGGCGTTGTAGCGGTTCTTGCCATTGCTCTCAACCAGCGTGACGCCGCTGAACTGCGGATACGGGGTTAACAACGAGCCTAGCGCCAACTTCGAACTTGCAATATTTCCGGTGGACGGGTAGCCTCCCACTGTTGTGACGTAATAGGGGTTGGAAATCTTTCCCGCTAGATTCACGCCGGAGTTTGCGCCGGAGCCCGCGTAGGAAGCCATGACCGCATCCGGAACCTGGTCGACGCCGACGGACTGGCCCCAATTCCGCGCGTGCGCTCCAACGTAACCAACTTTCAGCGCGATTCCCCAGGGAAGTTGCTGCTCCACGTCCATAGAGTACTGATCGACAAATGGATAGCGCCGGCCGAAGGCCTGGGTTGTGACCGCCCCGCCCACCCCCGTCAGGGCGCCCAGCGTGTTTCCTGTGGGAGTCAGCAGGCCCGCGGAAAAAGGATTCGATAACCACGCGTTCGCGCCAACCTGGGAACTCGTCAACTGGTTGGCCTGCGTATTGGTGTACGCTGTGGTCTGGCTGTAGCCCGTCGAGTAGGGCGTCAGACTGACGCCGGCATAGAAGACCCCGGCGCCACCGCGGATCACCGTTCCATTCCTGATCTGGTAGGCAATTCCCGCGCGGGGATTGAACTTCAAGTGGCTCTCATTGCAACAGTGGGCGGGGTACCCACTGGCGCCCGCGAAAGCCAAGCCGCCTGTGGCCGTGGGAGCAGCTGAGCTCGGAAACGAATAGCTCACTGTGGGATCGAAGCCGACGTCATAGCGGTTGGAGGCCTCCGACTGGCCAAGCTCATACTCATAACGAAGACCGACGTTGAAGGTCAGCTTGGAGGTTGCGCGCACGTCATCCTGGACGTACAACGCGTCGTATTTCTCATTCATGACCAATCCAACCGCGTTGATGGTGACGGACGCCGCTGTTCCTGACGAGCCGGGCAAGCCCATAAGCAGGTCGGCGATTGAGTAAGGCGAATTCGACGACGCCTGACCGGTCCCGTCGCTGTACATGCCACTGAAGGTATACGCCCCATTTCCCCCACTGGCCGACGATACGGACTCATTCATCGATCGGAAGACATAGCCGCCCTTGAGAGTATGCCTTCCCATTGTCTTCACAATGCCCACGACAACGTTCTTTGAGGCGTTTACTGTGGGGCCCGACGTGGCGGCGCCAAGGGCGGTAGCATTATTGACGCTGGAGAGAGTGATCGTGGGAAAAGTCTTTGATTGGAGTTGGCTGACAAAGCCGGACGGGAAGCCGGCGCCGCCGAAACCCGCAGTCTGATCGAAACCGCTGCTGTATTGCAATGTGTCGCTGTAATAGCGGTTAAAGCCGTAGCCCACTGTTAAGACCATGGTGGGGCTGAGGGTGAAGACGTTGTTCACGGCCGTGGCGTCATTGAAACGGTGAATGACGCCGTCATTCTCCGCAAAGACGTGAAGAATACTGCCGTTAGGTTCCTGTGTGGCGAGATGGACGTACGACGCGGAGGCCGTCCACCACTTGGTAAATACGTGGTCCAGCTTGCCGCTGTACATGTCGGAGCGGGTTTTGAAGTCATCTGACCCGTTGAAGTTTGTGCCTTGACTGGCGGTTCCATAGTTTCCGCAATCGCTTGCCGACGTGGACGCAAGCCCGTTCGCATTGCAAGCCGGGAACTGGTTGACGATGTACTTGCCGATGGGGTTGATCAAGCCGGCAGGAATCACGTTGGAACCATATTCGTCGGCGAATGTGACCGTGCGTGCTCCATTGGTGAACGCGGCCGTGGGATCGTAGAGAGGGTAGGCCGAATCCGCGGAGAAATCCCCGTTCCGTTCCGCGGGCGTCGGCACATAATAGGAAGTTGTGGAACTGGTGTAGGGCTGCGCCTGACGGTAGCCTTCTTCAGTTACCCAGAAGAAGGTATTGTTCAGAGGCTTGAACTTGTGGCTGAACGGTAAAGGGCCTCCGAAGGCGCCGGCATAGAGATAGGTCGTGCTGTCAGGACGGGCGATCCCGACAAGGTTGTTTGCCCAGGTGTTGGCGGACCAGGGGGTCTGCCGGGTCTCACCATATAGGGTGCCGTGGTAAGTCGCCGAGCCCGATTTCAGCGTGGTATTGAAGACACCGCCGCCGCTTCGCCCGATTTCGGCGTCGTAAGTATCGGCTTGAACCTTCGAGTCGGCGATAGCCTCAAGCGACGGGATAAACGTTGCCCCGCCCGCCGATGTTGACACGGGAATCCCATCCACGACGTAGTTATTTGCCGCCGTGGCTCCGCCGGTTGAGCCAATGGGAGCACCGGCTACCGACACGCTGGTCGTGCCGCTCTGGTCCTCGGCGCGGACGAAGCGTGGGTCGCCGGTCGGAGTAACGTTGTTATCGAGCTTGTCGAAAACGAACGGATTGCGCCCGAGATTGGGCAGATCCTGCAGCTTCTGCTCGTCGAGGGCAAGGCCCTCCGAAGCCGACGCGGTGTCGATCAGCGGCGCCCCTCCCCCAGCAACAACGACTTCCTGGGTGACTTCCCCCGTCTTAAGAGATATGTCAATGGTTTGCGTGGCGCCGATTCCGACTACGATCTCCTTTTGTTGGTATTCTTCAAAACCCGCGGCAGCAATAGAAACACTATAGGTGCCGGGATCGACGGCCGTGAAGAGATATTCACCGGCCTTGTTTGTAACCGAAGAGCGGGCGACACGGGTCTGCTCGTTTGTGAGAGTTACGGACGCATTCACCACTACCGCGCCTTGAGGATCGGAGACGAGACCTCGAACAGCACCATAATTGGTCTGTGCCGAAGCGGTCATGGAAATGTAGGCGGCGATCAACAGGCCAAGAAGCAGAGAGATTGTACGAAGCGAGAACAACTTCATGAAAGGCGCCTCCAGAGAAGTTGGGGGTCCCCCAAAGTGGGCGGGGAGACAGATACACCGGTGCGCGCAGCCACTGGAAACTGCACAACGTAGACGGAGATATCTACAACCAGGAGATCTTCGACAAGGAAGGAAGCCGGGCGGGAAATGTCTTCGGACGGAGAGAGGCAGTTCCGCGGACGCCGGTGTTGCCCCGAGCGGTAGCAAGTAAGGGGTTTTTCTACCTTACAGAGTGCAAAGCAACGAAGTCAATAGCTATAAGCAGAATTAATCGATTCCATCGCCGATAACTGAGTCGCCATGGAGCCCGTGGCAGCCCAACCGCGATGCTCGCTGAGATCAGCGTGATACTGAACGCCACACCGCCGCGAGGGAGCTACAAGGCCCCCTGGCGGCGTGGCGTCGCGCTCTGCGCCATGAGTATTCGCGTCAGCGGGGCGGCAGATCTCGGAAGCATCGACTGCATGAGATTACCGTCCCGGCAGCGAGGCGATGAGTTATACAGGCTGAGCGGCCAGATGCTTGCCTTCGAAGCGCGCCGTCTTCACCTTATCGCTGATCGCTTGCACGGCGCGTATACCGCTGAGAGCGGCTCCTTCCTGCCACCCCACAAGGTGGCTGGTATGATCGCCGGCGAAATAGATAGGTCCGTCAGGTGATGTAATGATGTCGTAGTCTTGATCCGAAAGGCGCCCGATCCAGGAGCCCTCATTCCACTTGATGTGGCGCCATCCGCAAAAGATTGGTTTCTCCAGATCTTTGCCGTGACCTGGATGGAGTTTCTCTATCTGGGCCCGCGATGCCTCGAATTTCTCTTGCATGGTCAGCTTGTCGAAACCCTGCGAAAATTCGTCCATATAACCGGAGACGACGATGCCGCGCTCGGACATAAGCCCGGCGCTCGGGTACCAGATCGGGCTCGGCCCCTGGCCAAGGAATGACAACCCGCCGTAGATGTTATAGTCGGTCTCCCAGAAGCGCCGCGATTCCCACGGAATCTTGAAGGAGGAGCGATACTGTGCCGTCTCGACGACCCTTCGGTGATCCGGATCCAAATCGGCCTTGACCTTGCGCAACAGCGTGAGTGGCATCGCGCAAACGGCATAGTCGGCGTCCACAATATGCGGCCTGCCTGCCTTTTCGTATGTGATGCGAACGCCCGTGGCGGTCTTCGCGATTTCGGTAACCGGTGCGGAGTAAGTGATTACGGTTCCGAGCGTGCGCGCAAAGGCAAGGCCAATTTGTTGCATGCCGTTGACCGGTTCAAGCATGGTCGCCTGCCAATCCCATGCTTCCTCGTATAGTTCGCCGCCCCAGAAGTTGCCGTCGAGCAGAGCATGCAGAGGAATCGGATCGTGGTCGACGATCATTGTCTGGGGTCCGGCGCCGGGATAGCGCGATATGTCGGCTCGATCGCTGCCCGTGTACTTGCCGGTGGCGTCGAGGGGGCCATAAATCTTGAGAGCCTCAACGAGCCGCTCGCGATCGTCCTTGGTTATCTCCTGATCGAGTGCGCCGGCCGAGATGGCTTTGGAAAGCAGTTCGCTGATCTCGCCCCGGGTGTCGTTGATGACCTTGCGCTGCAGATAGGGCTTTCCTCCGTTGACCTTGTCGTTTTGGAGAAGCGTGGAGCGCGAAGTGTTGATCTCCACCTCAACCGGCACTTTCAGTTCCCGGCAGTAATTGAGCATTGTGAGGTGAACGGAAGGGAGGCGCGCCGGGCCCATATTCTGGTAGAGGCCCTCGCTCCAGGTAATCGGCTGGCGAGTTCCGTCTACGAACTCGACCACGTCGCCGTTTCTGGCGCTCCACTCGCGGCCCCCGATGCGATGTCTCGCTTCCAGGAGCGTGACCTCATACCCGAGTTTGCGGGCCTCGTAAGCCGTGGTAAGTCCCGCAACCCCGCCACCGAGAACCACGATCTTGACTCCCTTGCCCACTCCTGCCGGCGCGGTAACTGACATGGCGCTGGACTCGGCGAGTGGCAGCAGGCCAAGGCCCTGCATTGTGACAAAGGCAGCGCTCAAGCCTCCTGCCTGACCGACGCGCATCAGGAAATCGCGCCTAGTAAAACCCATGAATTTCCCCTTTCCGTTTGCAGAACGTTTGATGTGAATTGCGGGGCCAAGGCCCGGAGAATTGCGTCAAGCCAGACCGAAGTTATAGGCGAAGGGCTCCATGACAGGGATGATGGCAAGGGATTGTGTGTTCGAAGAACACTCTGCCGCCACCACGCAGGGGCGCAAGCCCTGTCTGCGGCATTGTTCGAGTATGACGGGTAGCGGAAAAACGGGTAACCAACAACCCGCGTCCACTTCGGATGGAGGACGGAAGCGTAATCTACAGGATAAATGAATCGCAAGGAGTAACTGCAACAAGGGCATACCAAACTGATCGATGAGTTTGAGAAGCCAGATAAGTAAAGCCATCCGGGCAGTGACTGAGGTTGTATCTCGCAATCAAACCCGCGGCGCCCAGCCAGGCTTCGCCAGGGCCGCGGATCTGACAGAGAATAAGTCAGGCATAGATTCCGCGGTCAAGCTCCGATGGGAGCAGGAGCTCGGACGGGGACTCATAGGCCGTCGTCTGGGACGATACTGGCATGTCCATGCATTTGACGAACGCGGTCTGGAACTTGGCCATTTCGTCGGCGGTGCCTACCGTGACCCGGACGTAGGTGGGCATCGCTTTCCAGGTGCGGCCGATGGCGACTTTCTCCTTCAGCATGCTCTCCATGAACTCACGGCCCGGCCGCTTGACATCGACCATGAAGAAGTTGGCCTGCGATCCCGGGACGTACTTATAACCGCTCTTGTCGAGGAATTCGAGCGTAGCCTCACGATTGTCGGTGTTGATCTTGCGCCGTGTGGGAACAAGACTGGGATCGCGGAGGCCAGCGCCTGCGCCCGCTGCGGCGAGTATTGAGACCGATGCGACGGTACGGAAACTGATTGGCGCAAGAGTCTGGAACCTGGCTAGCAGATCGGGACGGGCAAACGCGAAGCCGGCGCGGATTCCGGCCATACCATAGATCTTGGAGAACGTACGGAGCACAATGATGTCTTTGTCGGCGGCGACCTGGTCGATGACGGAATCATCGTTGGAAAAGTGGAAATAGGCCTCGTCGACGATTACGACCGAGCCGGCTGGCTTGTTCTGGAGCAGCCAGAGGATATCGGATCTCGGCGTCATGGTGCCAGTGGGGTTGTTAGGGTTGACGATGTAAAAGGCGCCGGCCTTCGGATCGGCAGCCAGCATTGCCTTCACGTCGTGCGCATAGTTGCTGGTTAGGGGAACCATCTTGAGCGGCGCTTTCATGGAGGCGGCGGCACGGGGTCCCTGCTCATAGCTGGGGTCAGCGCAGACTAGACCACGCTCAGGGCTGATATTGGACATGAGCGCCATGTCGAGCGGGCCGCTCGATCCGGGGTATAGCTCTACATAGCCAGGCTTGAGGTTGAACTGCTCGGAAATGGTGGTGAGAACCCCGCGGGCCACGCCGGTCTTGTCATAGCGGGCTCCGAGCTGGAAGGCATCTGCCATCGCGGTCCGGGCGACGTCTGCCGGCCCGAGCGGGTTCTCATTGGAGCTGATAATGACGGTGCCCGGAGGCAATTCGCGAAACCCGCCCATGCCCATGCGGCGGCGGTCTGGCATGGTGTCGGATGCTTTGGTGGCCGTTTGTGCAAGGCCGGGAAGAGTTGCGGCAACTGTAACCCCTGCGCCGAACAGACGCATGAAGTTACGGCGAGATACGATGTTGAAACGATCCAAACCCATCGAAACGTCTCCTCTCAGTGGTGAGTCCGATATGCTGAAGCTTGCATTGTACTTAACTGAAGTTTGTTCACAAGATCAGGTGGACACCGCAGAAGCCTTCGGTCCCCAGCCAGCTTAAGTTGCCAGTGCTTGCCGGTCGCCCTTGCATTTGGTGAGCCCGTAAATTGCTCCGACGCGTCGAAAGGCCCGGTGGCCCGCGGTGATTTCTCGGGGGAGGAATTTCGAGGAATCACGAACGATTTCCGGGACGAAGTGGGCGCAGTATTGCTGCGAGCGTACGAGCGGCTGGCAGGTTGCGTAAGACTGCGAGCAACGGGGCATGAGTGCACCATCGATAGGGCTCAAAAAGCCTCCTGGAGACTGCAGGTCCTCCGGCAACGCCAGAGAGACGGAGCTACTGGATGTGCGTCTGATACGGAGGTGCCAGATCGCGACAGGATTCCAAGTCAGGGAAGCTTCAACGTGGAAGGGTCGCGCGGGAATGAGCCTTCGAACGGGGAATGGCGCAGTCCATGAGCCGCGAAATCACCTCCGCTTGCATCATGCGAAGGTTTGTCCTACATTACTCACACAGCTAAATAAAAGTCAAGCACCTTTCACGGACTTCCCATACTTGATCGACCCTTTACTTACCGGAATGGCGGAGGCGCAGTCATGGAGCACCCAGTGGAGATGCACGAGGAAAGTAGCGACATCGAGTTATTGCATGAGATCGGAAGCCGCATGGCTGCTGCCGATTCCTTTCACCAGGTTCTGATCCGGATCATCGAGGTCGTCACAGAGGCTGTGCGGTGCGACTCGTGTTTCATTTATGTGCTCGATAAAAATAAGCTTGTTCTTCGCGCGTCCAAAAACCCGCACGCGGATGTAGTCGATCGTCTGGAGATCGAATTGGGCCAGGGAGTTACAGGATGGGTGGCTGAACACCAGAAGCCGGTGGCGCTTGCGGCGGAGGCGTGGACGGATTCGCGGTTCGCGCGCTTTGTGAACCTGCCCGAAGACCGCTTCGAGGCATTTCTGGCAGTGCCGATTCTTTGCCGGGGCAAGCTGGTTGGCGTGATCAATGTCCAGCACCGCGAGCCCCACAACCATTCACGCCGCGAAATTCGGCTGATTACGCTGATCGGGTATCTGGTCGGCGCCGAGGTGGAGATGGCGCGAATGGAGTCGGAGAAGTCGCTGCTTGCCGATCAGTTAGAGACGCGCAAGGTGATGGAACGCGCGAAAGGGCTTCTGCAAAAGGAGCTGAACATCGATGAAGAGGCCGCCTATTTGATCTTACAGAAACAGAGCCGGCAAAAGCGCAGGCCCATCAAGGAGATCGCCGAGGCGATCATCCTGATGGAGGACCTGCGCCGGGCAAAAAATCAGCCGGCGCGCTGAATAGGCTGAAGTCTCATTCACCTCCGCTGATGGCTACAGCCGAAAATGCGCCTCATGCCCGAAGATTTGATTGTTTCGTTATTGTGGCCGCCATCATTGACGATAGCCGTCAACGCGTGGCCATGACCGATGGTGAAGGTCAGCCGGCAGAAGAGTCCCTCACCCCGCCCGGTCACGATCATGCGTCCTCAACTCGCTGCGCGGCGTACCGCTACAAACGGCACTGCGGATCGGCTGGGAGACTCCGGAGGAAGGAGAGATCCGGAAGGCGCCGAGCCCTGCGCGCTCTGCAGCGCTATCTGCCGGAATATTCCGAGAGCCGCGGAACTGTTGGCCTGCATAGAGGCGAGTCCGAGTTCGACGCGGGGAAGATCCTCCTGAATAGGAATAGCGACAATGTCAGGGAACGCGCATTCGGCAATAGAAAGTGGAGCCAGCAGAACGCCTTTGTCGGCGGCCACGTATGCAAACTGCAAACTGCAGGATTGAGGGGTTTCGACGATATGCGGCTCGATTCCGAATGGCGCAAAGAGATTGTGCAGGAAGGGCTGATGGAAGCGGCAATCGCGCCGGCGCGAAGCGATCATGCCAACGTTTCTTAAATCGCGAATGGAAAGCATACGCTTCTGCGCCAGTGGGCTCTGGCGAGAGACCAGGGCCACCAGCGGTTCGCTGCAGATGGGGTCGAAGCGCATTCCCTGAACGGGCAGTTCGGGAACCATGAGAAGAGCTTCGACCTTGTCCTCCGGAAGGCGCGAGATTTGCTCCTCGGTTGTCAACTCGAGGATCTCCAGCTGAAAGTCGGGATGGATATGCGCCAGGGAGCGAATGAGTGCGGGGAGAACAACATACTGGCCAACCGGGCCGCAGCAAACCCGTAAAGACAGCCGCGAGGCGAGATGATTGAGATGATCCCTGGCGGCCTGCGCCATGGCCAGCATCTTTGCGGCGTAATCGCGAAAAGCAAATCCTGCATCGGTGAGGGAGACGCGGTGGCGGTTGCGATCGAAGAGACGGACGCCGAGTGCCTCTTCAAGTGACTTGATCTGAAAAGTGAGAGTGGGCTGACTGAGAAAAAGCGCGCGCGCCGCCTTCCCATAGTTAAGGGTGTCAGAAAGGACAACGAAGCATTGCAACTGCCTGATTCTGAAATCCAAATTACGACTCCTGTAAGGCGGACAGAAGCGCCGGAGGCTCTGTAGGTAACTCCGTATGTCAGGTCGAAACAGGCGCTTGCGAGGGCCGGGGAAGGGAATTTGCGACAGGATATGGTTCGATAATCCCGTGAAATCCAGGGCCTGTCAATAGGGAAAATGATGCGGCACGGCCCAACGGAAAGTCGGCGAATACAGAAATAGCCAATCACGAAGATGAAATTTTCAATTAGACAGGCTGTAGAACGTTCGTTAACCTACAGAGAAAATCCCCAGCGAAGGGGAGCGCAGAGAGGATGAAGATACGCTCCCGGCGCTGATTTCGAAAGATCTCTCGGGCCGCCACCGTCGCCGAGCCCACCGGCCAACGTTCCAGAACTGAATCACGCCAGACGCCCGCCGACTTCCCCGGCAAGCTTGAGTAGTCGTGTGCCTCAACAGGGTTCATCGCTCTGCTCTGGGGCGAGGTGTCCCTGCATCGTCAGTCATGGCATGGCTAAGGGGCGTCGGCAACAAGGAAGTGCTACGGAGGCTTCGACGAAATGAGAATGTCTTGCAGGCTCGCAGTTCTCGTTGTTCTTTCCCTGGATGTGCTCGCAGCGAATGCTCAACAAACTGGCATTAACGGAATGGTGACGGACCCTTCGGGGGCTGTTGTAGTGGGTGCAACGGTGTTGGCCACAGCGGCGGGCGGCGCGACATTTACGGCCGTGACGAATGCGTCGGGCGGATACACAATGCCAGCGCTCAGTGCGGCCGACTACACGGTCACCGCAAGCGCCAACGGGTTCGGAAAGGTGGAGAAGAAGATCACGATTCTAGTGGGACAGATGGTAGCCGTAAACCTTAAGTTACCCCTGGCCAACGCAAACACGACGGTCGAAGTCGAGACGACGAGTCTTGCCATCGACACTACTTCCTCGGAGGTCGCCGGCAACGTGACGCCCAACGAAGTGCAGGATATGCCGGTGAATGGGCGAAATTATGTTGAGCTTTCCGCACTGGTGCCGGGCATTAAAGCTAACTCATTTGGAAACACCCCTGTTGCCTCTGGGCAGTCGACGAATGCAGGCGACGCCGAGACGGGTAAGTTTCAGATCACTCTGGACGGTCTGCAGTTTTCGCAGGACTCCGTGGGATCCTCTTTCGGCCAGCCCCACGTCTCACAAGATGCAATTTCGCAGTTTCAGATCATCACCAATCGGTTCGACGCGACGTCTGGGCGTTCGGCGGGAATCTACGTCAGCGTCCAGACAAAGACTGGCACCAACCAGATGCACGGAGGTGCATTTGGATATTTCCGTAACTCGTATTTCAATGCTTCCGATCCGATCGCCAAGAAGGTGCTGCCTTTCGCGGACGAGCAGTATGGGGGCACACTGGGCGGCCCGATCAGGAAAGACAAGCTATGGTACTTTGGATCGTATGAAGGTGAGCACCAGCCCAATACGGCAACGATCACCCCATACATCACGACCACCGCGGGCAGTCTGTTTACCCATCCCGTCGTGATAAAAAACAACGACTATCTCGGTCGCGTCGACTATCAGGCGGGTGCGAAAGATCACTTATTCCTGCGTGCAGACGGCTACACATCGTCTACGAGTTTTGTTGCTGGCGCCGATCCGAGCCAGTCTTATTCGTCGTCGGTGTCGGCGGCTGGGTATGTGTTCGACTGGAATCGCGACATCAACAACAATCTCATTAACGACATCCACGCCGGATTTCATTACTTTCAATTCCAGAATCTTCCCTTTTATGGCGATAACTCGATTGTGTTGACGCTGCCTGCGGCTACCGTGGGAGAGCCCTACAACGAGCCGGAGATCTTCAACCAGTACACGCAGCAGTATCGCGACGACCTGTTTTGGCTCAAAGGCAAGCACAGCTTCCGGATGGGCGGCGAATACCTGCGCACCTTTCATGGCGGCGCGTTTCCGCAGTATCTGCGTGGCGGCCTGACCACGTGTACGTCGGGAACCGCGGCGTCGCCGGCGCTCTATAACACGTTCTTTCCCAAGGGGACCCTCGATCCATCGTCATGGAACTATACCGCCATCGATAACTACTGCAGCAGTGAGATTTATACACAGGCGTTTGGCGGTTACAACATCGATATCGGTCGCAACATCATCGGGCTGTGGATTCAGGACGACTGGAAAACCCTTCCCCGACTGACCTTGAATCTTGGCTTGCGCTACGACAATGATCTCGGAGCTTATAACACCTCCTACGTTCCGACAGCGGGACTGCTGACACCGAACTCGAATCCAGATCTGAATTTCGGGCCGAGAGTCGGATTTTCCTACGACGTCTTCGGTAACGGCAGGACTTCACTCCGCGGCGGGGGCGGCATCTACTACGCCGATCAGGTGGCCAACGCGATCATCGACGAAGAGTTGTACAGCAGCACCAAGCGAGCCTTGCAGGCAACGCTGAGCGGATCGAATCTGAGCCTTCCAGCGCCATTTTCCGGGCAGGATCCTGCGGCGAACCCAGGCAACTACGTGAGTTCGCCGCAACCCGTGCTGCGCGGCGCCAAGACGCCCTACGCGTTCCAGGCTTCGTTGGGAATGGCGCAGGAGTTCGGGGCGAAAACGGTAGTGACCACGGACTTGGTGCACGAACGAGTGTATGACGACTGGATCGCGCTGAGCGGCAATCTGCTTGAGAATCCAGCCAATCCGGAACAGAACCTCAATCCGTCGACTGCGATGACAGCCGCGGTGTACGGCGAGCGCGTCTGCGGCAACGGCGGAATCACACTCGACACCCTCAATACGAGTACGCTTTCGACCGACGCACCCGGAGGCGCGGCGGCCAAGCAGGTATGCAACCAGTCCTTTGGCGGCGCGGTGCGGAATTTCGCCGTGTATCCAGGCGCGGGCATGATCTCGGATGCATTGCAAGTGGGTGTCAAGCACGCGGTAACAGCCGGGTTCACAGGCGCCATCGCCTACACTTGGGGACGCACGAAGAACTCCACAGGCGGTGCGTTCAGCTATCCCAATAAGCCATTCAAGGCAAACATTCAGCAGGAGTGGGCGAACGGAACAGACGACCAGCGCCACACACTGACTGTCAATGGGGAATTCCGATGGAAGTACGGGCTCTCGCTTTCGAGCCTCTACCACTTCGGATCGGGGTTGGCCTTCTCAACGTCGTCGGGTTCCACGGTGAATGGCTATGCCTCCAGCACGCGGACCTTCGCCGGGCCGGCGACCGGCGGCGTGAGTTCGGTTTCACAGCCGATTGCACCGGGGGCTACCTGCCCGGTCGCGCATTGCACTACAATCTACGCGCCGCTTTCGAAGGCGTATTTCGACCAGGCATATGGGTACTGGATTCTCCAGAGGGACGCGTTCCGCGGGACGCCTTACAATCGTGTGGATGCGCGTCTGCAGGAGTCGGTTCCCATCAAGGAACGCTATCACGCCATCGTCGCGGTGGAGGCGTTCAATCTATTCAACCATGCGAACTACGGCAATTTTGCCACCACGGTTACAACCGGGACGGGCGCCAACGCGTACGGCCAACCAATCGCCTCGTCTGGTGCTCCATTCGAATATCAGGCGCGGTCGTTACAATTCATAGGCAGGTTCGAGTTCTAGTTCGCCTTCAACCCAGCGGCACAGCACCCCCCCGCGCTGTGCCATTCATCGTTCGACAACCAGGTACGTATCGATGAGCAGCCGGCCGCAAGTCCTTCCCGCGCCGCAACCGGGAGGGTCGGGTTCTCTTGGGAGTGAGGAGTTCAATGGCAGTTACAAGACGTGAGTTCCTGCATGGCGTGGGACAGGCAGCAGGTTATCAGGCGGTATTTGTCACGATGCAGGCGCTGGGGTTGATGCCGGCAGGGACGGCCAGCGCATCGACCGTGGATCTGCCCCCGGAATCGGGCAAAGGGATACGGATTGCAATTCTGGGAGGCGGCATCGCCGGCTTGGTGGCTGCCTTCGAGATGGGCAAAGCGGGCTACGACTGCACGGTGCTCGAGGCCAGGGAACGGCCGGGCGGGCGGAACTGGACCATCCGCCGCGGAACGGAAGTGAAGTTTCTGGACGGCACGGTGCAGCATTGCGAGTACGACGAGGGACACTACCTGAACGCCGGCCCCGCGCGGCTGCCCTCCTTTCACACCACGATGCTGGGCTACTGCCGGGAACTCGGCGTGGAGCTGGAAGTGGAGGTCAACAACTCGCGAAGTTCACTGCTGCAGAACAGCAAGGCCTTCGACGGTCGGCCGATCGAACAGCGCGAGGCCGTCAATGATACGCGCGGGCACGTTTCGGCGCTGCTGGCCAAGGCCGTGAATCAGCACCTGCTCAACGGGACCATGGATGCTGGCGACACCGAGAAGATGATCGAATTCCTGCGCTTCTATGGGCCACTCGACGCGGATCTTCTGTACAAGGGCTCGGACCGCGCGGGCGTGAAGCAACTACCGGGCGCGGGTCCCCAGGAGGAGATACTCCGCGCGCCGCTGCCGATGGATGCGCTGCTCGACTCCGACTTCTGGCAGCCGATGATGTTTGCGGAGATCCTGGACATGCAGGCTACCATGTTCGAACCGGTGGGCGGCATGGACCGGATTCCCTACGCGTTCGCCAAACGGCTGGGCAGCGTAATCCGCTATAACTCTCCTGTGACCGAGATTCGCAAGACGGGCAGCGGCGTGCGGATAGGTTACACGAGCAACGGAGCCAGGCAGATGCTCGAAGCCGATTAC
>Ga0335074_10003676_pt1 | contig 21012 bp, 17 predicted proteins | sample Lox_Sample_23_FD_206715 | JGI IMG/M metagenome (GOLD analysis project Ga0335074, IMG submission 206715) | Soil microbial communities from Loxahatchee National Wildlife Refuge, Florida, United States - Lox_Sample_2.3 | ecosystem: Environmental > Terrestrial > Soil > Wetlands | place: USA... | reverse complement strand
CCTTCGGCCGGAACGTAGTCGCTCCCACCCGGAAACGACGAGCTTTTGGCTCCTGAGCAGCAGGCGTACAGAACTGGCCAATCTGAAGACGGGCCGTCAGACGGGCCAAGCCAATCAGAGCCGCGCTAAATCAGCGATCTGATTTCGTACCAGAGCGATAGAAATACTCCACGGCGGGCTCCGGTAAGAGCGGGAGATCGTGAGTGAGTATTCCAATGCATGGATAGATACGCGCCACGACAACGCCCTCAACACGCAGATCCGGGTGTGAGGGCCCTGCAGCGATTGGCCTTTCGTGCGGCCCGGGAGCCCGCGGGCGCGCAGTGCTTGCTGATCCAGGCGGCACGGAAATTCTGGTGCCGGTGTGGCACGCCGGTGGCTAGCGTATACAGGTGAGCACTATCCCGGTCGCCAGACTGCGACTGCAGTTCTGCGCCGATCCGGGCGAGTTCCTTGCCGCAGCTGGTGACTACCTGGCCGCCGACCCGGTGGTCAGCACGGTCGTCACCACCGTCGCGCACCGGCTGCTGGCACAGGAGGCCGACGGGATCGCGCCGCCCGGCCGCACTTGGTGGCTGGTGGTCAGGAACGCATCGGCCGTGGTCGGCGCCGGGATGCGCACCGCGACGTTTGCACCTTACCCGCCCTTCCTGCTGCCGATGCCAGACCAGGCGGCCGTGGCCCTGGCCCGTGCATTGCACGGGCGCGGCGAGGAGGTGCTAGCAGTGAACGGCACCCTTCCTACCGTTGACCTGTGCGCCGCCGAGCTGACCCGGCTGGGCGGGGGCCGGGTCCAGGTCAGCCAGCACACGCGGCTGCACGAACTCGGCGAGCTGGTGTGGCCCGCGCCGGTGCCCGGCGGCTTGCAGGCCGCGACAGAGGACGACGTGGACCTGGTCATGGAGTGGTTCGGCGCGTTCATGGGCGACGCCGACGAACAGGCGGGCCGCCCGCGCGGCGCCAGTGCGCATGAAGTACCCGGCCGTGCGGAGATGCTGCGCCGGCTCCGAGCCGGAGGGCTGTGGTTCTGGGTCAACCAGGCCGGGGAGCGAGTGCATCTGACCGGCGTCAGCCCGCCCGCGTTCGGGGTGGCCCGGGTGGGCCCGGTGTACACCCCGCCGGCCCAGCGCGGCCGCGGCTGGGCCAGCAACGCCGTCGCCGGGATTTCCCGCCGGATCCAGGCCGAGGGCGCCCGGGTGTGCCTGTTCACCGACCAGGCAAACCCGACCTCGAACAAGATTTACGCCGCCCTCGGCTACCGGCCAGTAGCCGACATGGCCAACCTGGTCATCACCCGCTGACGCCAGCCGATTCGCGGCTATGAGCGGACGCGGGTGGGTGGTCTGGATCGAGGGGCCTTGCTGGGGGTGGCGGGAGTTCCGCCGTCGGCGATGTTGGCAGAGCCGGGCAGTATTTGGCTACGGGCGGGGTACTTCTGGCTCGTTCAGCCGGGCGCGCCATGGCTCGGGTCCTGGGAGAGCAGGTGATCCGGGGATCTTACGGGCCGCCCTTTGATACTCAGCGACTGCCTCGGTCGATCCTGCGCGTTTCGCACGCCGGCTGCACCGATCTGCCTCACTCGCGCTAGCCTCACTCGCGCTAGCCTCGCCCGTCAGACGCGCCGGGCAGTCGTCTATGTGATGGGCGGCAACGTGCACGTCACCTTCATCAGGCAACTGGATCTGTGCGGGGGCTGAATTGAACCTGCCCATCAGGCCCTGGAACCGGCCCCTCCTTCTATCCCGGCCTTCTGCGCGTTAGCCCGGGGATGGCCGGGCCCAAGACAATCGCAGCTGCGCTATTCATCACTGACACTACCCCAGCGTGCCGGGGGGACAGGCGGCGGCCATCCGGAAGCGCGTCAACGGCGGGTCTGCGATGAGGAGCACCACGGCGGATGACGACGCCCGGCAGGGCCCCCGATTGGCCACAGGATAACTGGAGCCAAGGGTTCGGAGGTGACCGGCAGGCGCCGCCTGCCTGACGGCTCGCCCCCCTCTCCTCGCGGACAGGCGGGCCTTCTCGGCTGTTGGCGCACTGCCTGACCCGGATATGGATTCAGTGCGGGGCCGCCATGCTCCATCTTCCGTGCGTGGGCGCCGGCTGGCGACGGTACCGTCGAGAGGCTTGTCGTATCATGCTTCCGGATGAGAACCGCACGGCAGCCTTAGCCCGGTCTGCGGCCGAAGCGCGCATTTCGGCGGTGACGGTCCCGCGAAAGCGCCGGGCCTCGTTATCGTGGACCGTTACGGTCGCTATGACAGCGGTAGATGTCCACGATAATCCGCTGGCGTCAGTAACGTGGAACCTGATGCGGGTGTGAGCACCTTTCGGCGGCACAGGCCCGCCACGCCCTTGCTCCAGCGAAATCTCGTTCCTGGGGCTGGAACGGCGGCGCCACAGCCTCAATAGCATGTGGCATTTCACGCATTCACATGGGCACGTGAGTAAGACGCGGCCGATACGCAGTGGCTGAGATTGCTGACGGGTGCGTTGGCGCACGTGGATCTCTGGCTCGGTCAGGTGGTCCGCGGCGCAGCGCCTCTGTTACCGGGTCATGGCTGGTGTTATGGCCGGTCCTGCACGATGCAGTCGTAGATGCGGCGGGCGCGGGCGCTGCGGGGGGGCGGGCGCCGTAGCGGCACAGCATCTGCCGGGAAGACCGGCCGTTCAGCTCCATCAGGTCCCTTCGTTCCGCTGCGGTCCAGCCAGGAATGGCCGAAATGGTGCCGGAACAGGTGCGAGCACACCGCGACCCCGGCCTGCCGCCCTGCCGGGCGATGACCTGGTAGATGCCGCCGGCGGTCAGCGGTTCCCGGTTGGGCCGGCGGCGCTGAGAGTCGTGCCGACGGCAAGGCGTTTGACCAGATGGCCGGGGAGCTGAAAGCGTGACAGCGATGAATGAATTGCCGCGTGCCGTCGTGCCTTGGGCTGGGCGTGGCCCTGTGTTCAGTCAGCCGGGCCTGGCCAGGCCGGCGGCCTGGGCCACACCGCGTGATCTGGATCGGCTGCGCGCCAGCCACGCACGCGGGCCGCTGGGCAAACCGCTGGTGCCGGCCAGTGTTGCCTCGCCGCGGCTGGGCGATGAGCTGTTTGCGCGGCTCTTGGCCTACGGCACGCCGCACGAGACTCATCGGGGAGATGTGCTGTTCCGGCCGGGTGATGAGGACGTCGATCTGATCGTGGTTGACCGGGGTTCGGTGGAGGTTGTCCGGACGGAGACGGCCGGCGTGCCCGCCGCGAGGGTCGCGGCGGTGGATGCGGGCGGCTTTGTCGGCGAGCTGAACCTGCTGACCGGGCAGAATGTCTACCTGCTGTGCCGGGTGTGGGAGGGCGGTACGGTCTACCGGGTGTCGCCGGAGCGCCTGCGGCAGCTCATGGCCGACGATGTCGAGCTGTCCGACATCGTCTTCAAGGCGCTGATTGCCCGGAGGGAGCTGTTGCAGCGCAGCACCGCCGCCCTGGCGGTGGAGATCATCGGCACTGACCGGTCGGCGGCAGCGCTGGCGCTGCGGACTTACGCCGCCCGCCAGCGCCTGATCCACCTGTGGTTCGACGCCGGCACCCCTGCGGGCCGGGCGATGATGGAGTCCTCCGGCGTGACCGAGGACGACCTTCCCGCCGTCGTCATGCCCGGCGCCACGCTGACACAGGCCACGCCGGGCGGGCTGGCCGAGAAGCTGGGCCTGTCCTACCGTCGTTCGTCCGCCAAGCCGGTTGACGTCACGATCGTCGGCGCGGGCCCGGCCGGCCTGGCGGCCGCCGTCTACGGCGCGTCCGAGGGCCTGGACACGGTGCTGCTGGACGCCGTCGGCACCGGCGGGCAGGCTGCGGCAAGCTCCCGGATCGAGAACTACTTCGGCTTCCCGTTCGGTCTTTCCGGCGCCGATCTGACCGGCCTGGCCGTGCTTCAGGCGCTGAAGTTCGGAGCCCAGCTGGCCAGCCCGTGTCAGGCGGTCAAGCTCGACACCGACCGGAACGGCGACCTGCTCCGCCTGCATCTGCAGGGCGGGGAGGTCATCGACAGCAAAGCCGTCGTCATCGCGACCGGCGCCCGCTACCGGGCACTGCCGCTGGAACGCTGGCCCGACTTCGAGGGCGCCGGCATCTATTACGCGGCCACCGAACTAGAAGCCTGGAGATGCACGGGCAGCCCGGTGACGGTGGTCGGCGGCGCGAACTCCGCGGGTCAGGCGGCGCTGTACCTGGCCGGGCGAGGCAGCGAGGTCTCACTGGTCGTCCGCGGCCCGGACATCGCGACCGAGATGTCGGCCTATCTCGTCGACCGGCTGCTGGCCCACCCGCGGGTGACGGTGCGGTGCCGGAGCGAGGTCACCCGGCTGGATGGCGGTGACTTCCTGCAGGAAGTCACCATCACCGACCGGACGGCAGGCACCGCGCAAGCCCAGCCGTGCTCGGCCTTGTTCTGCTTCATCGGCGCCGAGCCCGCCACGAGCTGGCTGACCGGGATCGCTACCGGGAACGATGGTTTCATCCGGACCGACGTCCAGCTGACCGGCAATGACCTCGGACCGGCCTGGGCCACGCTGGGACGGCGGTCGCTTCCGTTCGAGACCAGCATTCCCAGCGTGTTCGCGGTCGGCGACGTCCGCTCCGGCTCGATGAAGCGGGTCGCAGCGGCCACCGGCGAAGGCGCCAGCGCCATCGCCTCGGTCCACAAGGCCATCGCCACGCTGGCCTAACGATCAAAGGATGCGGGCCAGTCCGCATCGGTTCCGGGTCTTAAGGGACCAGGCCGAGTCAAGGGGTCACTTCCGGCTCAGCGGCACCTGTCCCGAGCTGAGCCAGCTTAGTGCGCGCCGTGCAGGGACCGGAGGGGTAGCTGGCCAGGTCAGCCTGCTTGACCAGGGACCGGCCGTGCCTGCGTAAGGCGGTCAGCAGCCAGCCGGCCGCGGCAGCGGTACGTTCCTGGTGAACTGGCCCGCTAGGTCATCCCGGGCGGCGACCGCAAGCTGATCCAACAGCTGCCCGGCAACCCGGACCGGCGCGCCGGTGGCCTCGGCCATGGCCAGCGAGTAGCCGCTGCGGACTGGAATCTGACCCGCTTAGCAGTCCCTGCCGTAGTGAACTCGAGCCACGCGGTCCCCTGCACGGCCTCACGGCCTCGCCAGCGTCCGGTGGTTAAGATGCAGTCAAGGGCCGCCGTGCCAGTGCGGGGAACCCCGGTTCTCTGGCATGACCAGGCTTCGCCGACCGCACCCGATCATTCAGATCTGCGCCAGGAACGGGTCATGGCACCGCGTTTCGCTTGACGTACAGGGTCCGCGGCCGCCGCGCGGTGCCGAACTGCCCAGTTCTGCGTCCCGAGCCTGTCGGTGCTCCGCGGGCCATGCAGCCATGAACTCAGGACGTCTCGGCAGCGCGTCCGATCGGAGCTTGCGGCCCGCAGGCCCGGCTACGGGGCCGGGCCATAAGCCGGTAAACCGGTTCCAGGACGTTCTCAGGGCCTGAGCCGGTACTGGACCGCAACGCGCTGGCGGGCGATCGGGTTGATCGCCTCCTCGATGACCTTGCGATGCGCCGGGTGATTGCGGTAGACGAGGTAGCTCTCCTCGTCGTCGAAGTCGGCCACGACCGCGAAATCGGCGTTTCCCTCGATGATTCCCGCGTCGGGCCCGACCTGGTAGTCGCGAAGCTCGCCGATCAGCGGCTTGAGCGCGTTGAGCTCGGTCTCCACCCGCCGGACCTGTTCCGCGGTGGCCTCCGGCACCCAGGAGATCAGCACCACGTGCCTGATCATTCGGTCTCCTCCTTCATCTCCTTCGCCGACGGGCCGCCCGGCAGTATTCGCTGTGCCGACCCAGGCCCCGCCATCCGCCTCGCCGGCCTGGTTCAGCGACCGGCACCCACAGCAAAGCTTCTGACAACTATCAGGGCCCACGAGCAGCCGGCCACCCGTGCAGAATGTTCAAGCCTGCACCGTCCTGCTGTCGCGGACGGAGAGTCGCCAGGCCATAGCGCGGCCCGCAAGGCGGCTGGCGGCAGCATGACGGAAACTTACGGATGGCAGGTTGATCGGGACGTGATGCCGGCTTGACCGCTGCTGAGCACCGGGATGCGGTGTCGCACGCCCCGCCCTGCTTGAGCCGGGCGGGGCGTGGATGCGGGCGGCCGGCTGCCGGGCCCAGCCCACTGGCGGTCAGCCGGTCGGGGTGGTGCCGCGTGTCTTGGCGGCTTTCCAGGTTGCCGTGCGCGTTGCGATGTAGTGGTCGTAGTCCGCTGGTGTCTGCTGGTTGGCCAGCAGCGGCGCGGAGTGCAGCTCGCTCAGCGGAACCTGCAGCTCCGAGGTCAGCTGAGCGTTCGCGAGCTGGAGGTGCGAGACTTCGGCCGCGGCCGGGTTAGCGCCGGTCGAGGTCGGCGCGGCCAGGTTGACGGGCAGGTCGGTGGTCCTGGGGGCAGTCAGGCTGAGCACGTCTCCGACGTCGGGCGCGGCGGCGTCCCTGGCGGTCAGCGCGGGCAGCCCCCAGCGGGTCTGGATGGTCTTCAGCACCGAGGTGTGATCCAGCGGGGTCGACCCGGCGGGTACCCGGAACACCGTACCGGCCGGAATCAGCGGCGAGATGAGCACCGCCGGGACTCGCACCCCGAACCGGGTGAAGTCGAACCCGAACTCGCCGGGCGTGGCGTCCGGCGGGGTAGCCCCGGACGGCGGCGGCACATGGTCATACAGGCCGCCATGCTCGTCGTAGGTGATGAACAGCAGCGTCTGGTTCCAGCCTGGGCCGTTGCGGACGGCGTTGTAGACGTCCAGGATGAGCTGCTCGCCGAGCGAGACGTCGTAGTTGGGGTGCTGGCTGTTGCCCGTCGATCCCCAGCTCGGCTCGAGGAAGGAGTACTGCGGCAGCGTCCCGGCCGCCGCGTCGGACTGGAAATCGGTGAACAGCCCGAAGCAGGAATCCGGGGCGCTCAGGGTATCGGGGAAGTTCTTGCGGGTCAGCGGCTCCTCGCTGTAGCCGTAGATCTTCCAGCTCGCGTTGTGCGCGGTCATCAGCCCGAAGATGCTCTGCACGGTGAAGGATGCCGTGCCGTCGTTCATGTGCCCCTGGCTCGTCGCGGCGCAGGCGAAGGCCCGGTTCGGGAACGTCTCGGTGGGTACCGAGCTGTACCAGTGGTCGCAGACGGCAAAGCCGGCGGCCAGACCGGACAGGACCGGCAGCGCCGCTGGCGGGAAGATCCCCATGATGTCCGAGGCGGTGGTGCCGGCCTGTACGCTGCGGCCGGACCGCTGGTCGTAGGAGATGGCGTCGGCGAAGTTCGTGACGAAGCCGGTGTTGGTCGCGGCCGGCGGGCTCGGCGGCTTGCCGCTGCCGAACAACTGCTCGTTGGTATTGGCGTATCCCTCGCCGGGATCCGCGCCCGGCATGAAGTAAGCGCCACTCGCCGTGTGATCGATCTGGTAAACCGCCACCTTAGTGCCGCTGGTGTCGGTATTAGACTCGCTGCCGGTCAGGCCCTCGAAGGGCTGGCCGGCTGGCGAGACATTCCCCCTGTCGGCGTACAGGAATCCCAGCATGTGGTCGAACGAGCGATTCTCGAGCATGAGCTGGACGATGTGATTAATCGACGGCAGCTGATTTCCGGTCATATGTCCCCACCCATTTCCGGCGCCGCGGTTTCCGGCGCCACCGCGCGGCCCGAGGACGGCGGCAGCCGTCGAGTGTGCGCGCCATGTCGCCATGCTTCGGGCTGATCTGAGAATTGTTGCATACTCAATTATCGTTATCCATACATCGGTCACGCCGAGCGCCAGGCGCTGCGGAAACTCCCGGACGGGATCGAGGAGCCCGGTCGGCGGCGCCGGGGCTGCGGGCCGGGTCCGGCCATTCAGGCGGCCGGCCATCACCGGCTCCGCCGGCCCGCCGATCATCCGGCCAGCCGGGCAGGACAGCGGAGTTGCCCACGCTGCCCGATCCCGCTATCAGCATCGTGCTCCGCGTTGCGGCGAAACGATGCTGGCTACCCTGCGGGAGGGACAGCAAGCCGTGCATAACTCGGCGATCTGGGCACGGACGCGCTTATAGCCGGCGCAGTTCTTATGCCCGCCGACTCGGCGATCCGATCGCATGCTGATCTTCGTAGAGATCATATCTTCGTGGTCGGCTCCCCTCTGGGCCTGGGTAATTAACCGCCAATAGGGTGCAGTCGGTTCGCGTTCCTGTTATCTGGGTTCGGATGGGTATCCTGCGTCTTGCCAGGACCGTCGTGTCGTCAGCCGTGGCCGGCGCAGCCGTAGCTACCTACAGTGCCGGCCGCCGGGCTGGGCGGCAGCGCCTATCGGCCGCGCCGGGTCTGCTGGCTGGGAGGTTCACCCGTGAACGGTCCTGCGGCGCTTGCGGGCGCATCTTGGAGCGGCCTCAGCGCGGAATTCCGCGAGACCATTTTGGCCAGTTCGCCTCGCGCCGACGTCGAGTTGATCGGGCGGGCGTGTGATGTCGCGGCCCGGTGCCATCAGCGGGTCATCGTGGCGCTGGACATAGAGAGCTCCACCAGCCGGCCCGACCCGGTCAAGGCCGAACTCCGGACCATGCTCTACGAGCTGTTCGACGCGGCGCTGCGCGCAGCAGGAATCAGCGCGTGCCGCCGCGACCGGTTCACCGACCGCGGCGATGGCCTGCTGGCCCCGATCGACCCCGCCGACCAAGCGCCAGCTCCGGGTCCGCGTCGTCCTGCACGCCGGGAACGTCCACGGCGGAGTTGAAGACGGCACCGGGCCCGCTCCTGCTCGTCGTCTCCAGCGACAGCTACGCCGCGCTCGCACCTGACGACCCCGGACCCGGCCCCAGGATTTCTTCCCGCCTCGTTACCGCGCAGGTCGCCGGCCACCCGTACCAGGGCTGGATCCACGTTCCCGTACAAGCCGCCTGACAGCCGGCGCAAATACCCGCCTAACTGAGACTTCGAGGTAGATGGTGCGGCCTGGCCGCGTGCTTCTGGGCGATCTTGATCATGACGAGCCAGAACTGCCGGTTATGCCCTGGGCTGCGGCGAGGCTGAGGGTGCCGGACGCTGATCCGGCCGTGGTCGGCCAGGCATAATCGCTCGCGCGCGGATCATGCCGCTGCTAACTTCACAGGGCATGGTTGCAGCGGCATTGGCGGTATCCCGGATGCGACCGGCACTGACGTGGCGCGCGCTGGACGGCGACCTGGTAGCGGGTGAGGTGAGCGCCCGGCTGCGGCCCGATGACCGCTGGTTCGTGTACTTCGACACCTGGCGTGCCGACGCCTACCGGCCGCTGGCCGATGCTGTTGCCCGAGATCTCGGCCGTGACCTGTACGTCACCCTGGAAGACGCGGAGTATGACGCACTGGACGCCTGCGCGGAGGCCGGCTTTGCCGTGCACCGGCGGGAGAGCTACTACCGGATCCCGGCCGATCCTGCGGTGACCGGGCTGGCTGGGGCCGCGCTGCCGGCCGGGCTCGACGTCGTTTCCGCCGCCGATGCCGATATCACCCGGCTGCGGCTGCTGGACGACGCGCTGCGGCAGGACGTTCCCGGCTGCGACGGCTGGCGATGGGATGCCGGACAGTTCCGCGCCGAGACGTTCACCCGGTTCTTCGATCCCGCCACCTACCTCGTCGCGGTCGACCAGGCTAGCGGAGAGTACGCCGGGCTAGTGCGGATCTGGCGCAACCGCGCTGGCCCGCGCCTGGGCCTGATCGCGACGCTGGCCCGGTACCGGCGGCGCGGGGTCGCCAGGGCGCTGCTCGGCCGGGCGTTCGCCGTGCTCGGCGCCCGGGGGGATACGAGCGTAGTCGGCGAGGTTGACGACACGAACCTCGCGTCCGTCTCATTGCTGACCGGACTCGGCGCACGGCGGTACGGCGGCAACGTGGAGCTGATCAGGTTGCAGCCGGGCCGATCGGCACGCGACCGGCCCGGACAGGGCCGGCCGTCAGCCGGTCGCTAGCCTCGACTGAACGTCCAGGCCGCCCAGCGGTACGGCCGGCTCCCGCCGCACCCTCCGAGGTCTCGAAGCGTAGCGCCCTACCGCGCGCAGGTGGCCGGGCAAGGCGTGCACCGTCGGGGTCCACGGGCCCGCTGGGCGGCGCAGGGTATCGCCGGTCCGCACCATGCCGCCGCTGACGTTTCCCCTCCCAGCGGGATCTCGGTCATGACGGACGGCTTCCGCCCGAATGTGGGGGCCGGTCTCGGCTTCGAGACGTGTCGCAGTGGCTGGCCGGATCGGCTTCGACAGCCCGCAGATGCGGCGCGATGCCCCCGCGCGGCCCGCCGGGATTGATCGAATGCCTGGTATGTGTGTGGCCGTCGGCGGAGCCGTTAGTAGAGGGTCAGGACCGGTCCGGTCTTGATGATGGTGCCGTTTCCACCGCCGATAAATGCGTGAACCTTCAGGTGCGTGGTGTAGAGGATGAACGTGTTCGTGACGCAGCTGGTGTTGCCGGGCCCGGTCAGGATGGTTGCGCCGAGATTCTGGCTGGCGCCGGCGGCGTCATAGGCGAGCGCTTCGTTTCCCACCGAGAACGCGGCTCCGGTCTGCTTGGCGCACATTGTCACCTTCACTCGCGCCGTGCCGATCTTGGTATATGAGCCCCAGCCCGTGACGACGTTGTCGCCGGGGATGGCGGGCACCGTGAAATTGTGCGTCCCGGCTGCCGTGCTGCCCGAAGTACTGGTCGCGTGCGGGGAAGCCGTCGCGTGCTGGGAGTTCGTCGGGCGGACGGAAGCCGCGGCGGTGAGGGAAGGGTCGGCGGCCACGGAATGCCGGTGTGTCGGCGAAGCTGACGGCGATAGGCTGGGTGTGCCCGTGAGCGCAGACGTCGGCGATGCCCCGGGCGTGGCGGTCAGAGCCGCCGCCGATTCACTGGTAGATGGGGCCGAGGGGGCCGCGGAAGGATCCGGCCCGCTCCCCGCGCACGCAGTCAGGCCAGCTACGCCGATGACGGCGGCGATGATCACAGCCGGAATCCGGCATGTCCTCATGTTCTATCCTCCGGATAGTAATCATAAATAAACAAAAAGTGACATTATGACTCAGATGTAACGTTAGGTGATAGCTCTGGGATCGCGCGAAGGACTTAACCAGAAACCACGGAGGACTTAACCAGAAACAGAGCACTTCAGCTCGGGGTCGCGACCTCAGCGTCCGCTTCCCGCACCTACGTCAGCGGGCCGGGCGCTGCGATCGCTGACCGGGGTAGTCGCCGGCGGGCATCCACTGTCAGACCCGGCTGGCCTGCTCAGGCGGTCCGCTACCGTGACTCGAACGGCACCGAGCCGGTCGACGAGTTCGTCCAGGCCCTGCCGCCTGAGCGCGCCGGTCGCCGCTGCCGAAGGCGCTCGCCGACCCCGGTCCGGCTGCCCCGTCCGGACGCGCTGGCCAGCCTCGGCAACCTCATCGGCAGCCCCGAACCGGTTCCCGCAACTGACCAGGCTCCTTCCCGGCCGCGTTTGGCGGAGCGCCATGATGGTCAGCTGAGGAGTTGGGTTCCGGTGGGGCCGGTGACCTGCTGGAGCATGGTGGCGGCGAGCTGCCGGATATCGGCTGGCAGGGGCACGTAGCCGTTGGCGGCGGCGTAGGCCTGGCCCGCGTGGCTCAGCCAGTCGAGCCTGGCGATCAGGGCCTGCCCGCGGGTCTGGTTTGGCTGGTGGGTGTAGATCAGCGCCCAGCTGTATCCGCTGATCGGGTAGCTGTCCGCGCCGGGCTGGTTGACGATGGAGAAGTCGGTGGGGGTGATGGCGGGTTTCTGGGCGGCGTCGGCGGCGACGGTCTGGGCGGAGGGGGTGACGTAGTTCCCGGCCTGGTTGCGGATGGCTGCGAACGGCAGCGTCAGGCCGACGGAGTAGGCCTGCTCGATGTCGCCGATGGAGAACGGGGTGCTGTTGTCAGTTGAGGCTACGCTGCCGTTGCCTTCGGCGCCTTCGCCGACGGGCCAGTTGAGCGTCTTGCCGGTGCCGACCTTGGCGGCCCAGGCCGGGGAGACGGCGGACAGGCTCAGGTTGTAAGCGATGCCCTCACCGCCTAGGTCGACGGGCACCTGGGTGATGGGGCCGCCCTTGGCGGCGGCCTGCTCGGCCGCGGTCATCGGCACGTCGGCGGCGCCGAAGTCGACCTGCTGCGCGCTGATCGCGGCGATGCCCGCGCTGCTGCCCACGACGGCGTAGCTGATGGTCACGCCCGGGTGTTGCTGCTGATAGCGGGTGAAGGCGACGGCGAAGAACGGCGCGTCGAACGTCGAGCCCGCCCCGATGAGGGTGGGCCGGTGGCCGCCGGAGCCGGGGCTGACGGCAGCCACCGCTGACGTGGTGGGGCTGACGGTGGTGGTCGTGCTGGAGCAGGCGCCGACGGCGAGCAGGACGACGGTGGCGGCGGTGGCCCAGATGGCGGGGTGCGTGGTGTGGCGGGGCCGGAGGCCGGGCCATGCGGGGTGCCCTGACATGGCTGTTCCTCTACTGAAAGATCGGCGGCGGTCTAGGGCCGCTGGGCGGCCCGGGCCCAGGCCTGGGCGCCCATCTGGACCGCGTCCCAGGGGCTGCCCAGCGGCGGGGTGTAGGACAGGTCCAGGTCGCTGACCGCATCGACGGTCATGCCGTGGAAGATCGCGGTGGCGGCGATGTCGATGCGCTTGGCGATCTCGGCGTCCTTGCGGCCGAACAGCTGCAGGCCGAGCAGCCGCCCGGTGGCCCGGTCGCCGGTGACCCGCATGGTGATGCGGTGACTGCCGGGGTAGTAGGCCTTGTGGTCATCTGCCTGGGATTCGACGGTGACCGGGTCGAAACCGGCCGCCTTGGCTTCGTGGTCGCGCAGCCCGGTGCGGGCCGCGGCCTGGTCGAAGATCTTCACTACCTGGGTGCCCAGGCTGCCGGCGAACTGCCGGTTCCCGCCCAGGGCGTTCTCCCCGGCGACCTGGCCCTGCTTGTGCGCGGTGGTGCCCAGCGGCAGGTAGGTGATCCCGAGCAGCCGGTGATGGGTGATCACGCAATCCCCGGCGGCGAACACGTCCGGCAGGCCGGTCCGCATCCCGGGGTCGACGGCGATCGCGCCTTTGACGCCGAGCTCAGCCCCGGCCTGGGCGGCCAGGGTGGTCTCCGGCCGTACCCCGACGACCACCAGCACCATGTCCGCCGCCCGGGTCACGGTCGAGCCGTCAGCCGCAGTGGCCCAGATCTCTAGCCGCCCGGCAACGCCGGGCGGGGCGGTGCGGATGGCCTGGACGGTGGTGCCGGTCAGCACCTCGACGCCGCGGGCCGCCAGCTCGGTGCGGACCAGGGCGCCGAGTTCGGGGTCGACAGTAGGCAGCACCTCGGGCAGCTGCTCCATCTGGGTCACCCGCAGCCCGCGGACGGTCAGCGCGTCGGCCATCTCCAGGCCGATGTACCCGGCGCCGACGATGACCGCGCTGGCCGGGGCGGTCTGCTCGAGGGTCTGCATGACCGCGAACGTATCGCCCATCGAGTGCAGCAGGTGCACGCCATCGGCGGGGCCGAGGGCATCCGGGCCGGCCACGCCGCCGATCGGGGGCCGGACTGGGACCGCGCCGGTGCCGACGACGAGCTTGTCGTAGCCGACTAGCTCTTCCCCGCTGTCCGGGGAGGTGATCAGGAGCTTGCGGCCGGGCACGTCGATCCGGCGGGCGGTGGTGTCCAGCCGCAGCCGCATACCGGCCGCTTCCAGGTCCGCGAGGCTGCGGTGGGCCAGGTTGCGCCAGTGGGTGACCTCGCCGGACAGGTAGTAGGGGATGCCGCAGATGGAGAAGTTCGGGTAGGCATCCTCCAGGACCACCGTGACGTCGGCAGCCGGGTCCAGCTCGCGGGCCCGCAGGGCGGCGCTGATCCCGGCGTCGCTGCCGCCGATCATGACCAGGTGCATGGCAGGCTCCCTTATTGGCTGTCTGATCAGGGCGGCGGGACCGGGCCGGGTGCCCGGTCCGCGGACGGCGAGGCTCCGTCGTGCGCTGCCCTGGCTGGTGCCCGGCCGGCACGCTGGTCATGGGGGACGATGATGGCGGCGGCATCGGCCGGCGTGATGGCGGGATAGAGCACCTCGATCGCCGCCACGGCGAGGATGCCGCCGATGATCTGCGCGCCGATGAAGCTCGGCACCGACGGCGGGGCGATCCCGGCGAAGGTGTCGGAGAACATCCGGCCGATGGTGATGGCCGGGTTGGCGAAGCTGGTCGAGGAGGTGAAGAAGTATGCCGCGCCGATATAGGCGCCGACGGCCGCGGCCGCCGACTGGCTGCGCCCGGACCGGGCCAGCGCGAAGATCACCAGCATCAGTCCGAGGGTGGCGATGATCTCGGACAGGAAGTGGGCCGGCGAGGCCCGGTGCTTGGCCGAGATGGTCACTGCGGGCAGGGCGAACATCAGGTTCGCGATCACCGCGCCGCCGATGCACCCGGCCACCTGGACGGGCAGGTAGGCGGTGGCGTCCCGCCAGGACAGCCCGCCGAACGCGGCATCGACGAAGGACACCACAGGGTTGAAGTGGCCACCCGAGACCGGGCCGAACATCAAGATGATCGCGAACAGCCCGGCCGCGGTCGCCGCCGCGTTCTCCAGCAGCTCCAGTCCGGTCTGGCCTGGCGACAGCCGCTGCGCGGCGATCCCGGATCCGATGACTACTGCGGCCAGGAACGCGCTGCCGAGGAACTCGGCGGTCAGCCGCCGCCACAGCCGGGCGGGCGCGGTGGTCACGCGGCCATCTTGACAGAGCAAAATAGCTCAGTCAAGATTGAGTCAATGACTTCTGAGAGAACTTCGGAGCTCGCGCGGCGTGCCATCCTGCACGCCGCGCTGGCCGACCCGGCCCGGCTGCAGATCACCGACACCCTGCTGGCCGGGGACGCCTCGCCCTCCGAGCTGGCCGTCATGCTGGCCATGCCGTCCAACCTGCTCGCGCACCACCTGCACGTGCTGGAACAGGCCGGGATCATCACCCGCCGCCGCTCCGAAGGCGACCGCCGCCGCACCTACCTGCAGCTGGTCCCCGGCACCCTGGACGCGCTGGCCCCCCCGGGCGCCCGGGCAGCGCTGCGGGTGCTGTTCGTGTGCACCGCCAACTCCGCGCGCTCGCACCTGGCCGCCGCGCTGTGGCGCCGGGCCAGCACCGTCCCGGCGGCCTCGGCCGGCACCCACCCGGCGGCGGCGATCGACCCCGGCGCCATCGCCGCCGCCGCGCGCCACCGCCTGCCGCTGCCCCGGCTCCGGCCCCGGGATATCAGCGAGGTCCGGCACGACGGCGACCTGATCATCACCGTGTGCGACCTGGCTCATGAAGAACTCGCCGAGGTCACCGCGGTGCACTGGTCCATCCCCGACCCCGTCCCGGCCGGCGACCCGGCCAGCTTCGACGCGGCCCTGGCTCAACTGGCTGATCGCGTCGGGCGCCTGGCGCCACGCCTGGCCGCCGTCTCCTGATCACGGGTCCCGGCGCGTCGACCCCACCAGAATGTGCCGTGTTATACGACCGGGCTGCGGCGCTCGATGACGATGACGTCCCGCCAGCGGCCGTGGTGGCAGCCGATGCGTTCCCTGGTGCCCACGACGCGGAACCCGGCGGCCCGGTGCAGGGCCAGGCTGGCGGTGTTCTGCGGGAAGACGCCGGACTGGATGGTCCAGATCCCGGCGGCCTCGGTGGAGCCGATCAGGGCCTCCAGGAGGCGGCGGCCGATTCCCTGGCCGCAGGCGGCGGGGTGGACGTAGACCGAATGCTCCACCACCCCGGCGTAGACACACCGATCGGACACCGGCGAGGCGGCCACCCAGCCCGCGACCTGGCCCGCCGCGATCGCCACGAACCGGTGACCGGGCAGGCGGGCCGCGGTGAACTCTACCCAGCCGGGCGCCCGGGTCTCGAAGGTGGCGTTGCCCCCATCGATCCCGGCCTGGTAGATCGCCAGCACGGCCGCCGCGTGCGCATCGGTCATCGCCTCGATCCGCACGCCTGCACCCGGGCCTGGCATGGATCAGGGCCGGGCCGCGCGGATGATCGCCGAGTGCACGCCGTCCGCGACCGGATGGGTCGAGGTGATGGTGATATCGGTAAACCCCGCCGCGGCCAGGCCGCCGCGGTACTCGGCGAACGACGGGGCACCGGCGATGCAGCCGGCCTGGCCGCCATGCTCGATCTGCTGGGCTGCGGTGAGGTGGTCCTCGGCCAGGATGTCGGTGACGCCCAGGCGGCCGCCTGGTCGCAGGACGCGGAAGCTCTCGGCGAAGACGGCGGACCGTTCGGCCGACAAGTTGATCACGCAGTTGGAGATGATCACGTCCACCGATCCGTCCGGCAGCGGGATCGCCTCGATCTGGCCCAGCAGGAACTCGACGTTACCGGCGCCGGCCTGCCGCGCGTGGGCGCGGGCCAGGTCCAGCATCTCCCCGGTCATGTCCAGGCCGTAGGCCTTCCCGGCCGGGCCGACCCGGCGGGCCGACAGCAGCACGTCGATGCCGCCGCCGCAGCCCAGGTCCAGGACCGTCTCCCCGGGACGCAGGTCCGCCACCGCGACCGGGTTGCCGCAACCCAGGCTGATCCGCACCGCGCCCTCGGGCAGGCCGCTGGTGTCCGGGTACCCGGCCGGGCCGAAGCAGCCCGCCGCGAACTCGGCCGGCTCGCTGTCGGTGACTGCCTGGCCCGCCTGCGCGGCGCGGGCCAGGCCGGCGTACCGGGCGCTGACGGCCGCCCTGATCTGCTCACGGTCATCCGGGTGGCGGGCTGGCGGCATGATCATCCTCCGATGCCATCAGCGGGCAGCAGCGGGCGGGACCGGCGACGGCTTGCCCATCACCAGGTCCGCGGCCGTGGGGAAACACTGCACGCAGTTCTCGTTGATCCGGTACAGGCGGCAGGCGCCGCGTTCCTCGGCCAGCACGAACCCGACCGCGGCCAGCTGCCGCAGGTGCTCCGATACCGTCGACTGGCCCACCGGCACGGCCGCCACGATCTCCTTGACCGTCATCGGCGTGCCGCTGCAGGCCAGCAGCGAGACCACCTGGACCCGGGTCCCGTCGGCCAGCGCCTTGAACCACGCCGCGTACGTCTCGGCCGTCTCCCGGTCCAGCGGGCGCGCATCGTTCATCGTTAATCGACGATAGGCGATCATTAACCGGGATGGAAGCCCTCAAGGATGACCGGGCATAGCCGACCCGGCAAACCGGGGCGGTATGCAGCGGCGGGCTGCCGCACCACCCGACGGTTACGATCGCGGTCGGCGGTGCCTCTCCGCTCACGGTTTACGGGATCGAGCCCTGAACCTGCGCCGCTGCCCAGAGCAGGGTCGCGTCCTGCAATTTGGTTCCCACAATGGCTCCCCAAGCCGGGCGGCACTCACTACTAAGGATTTGGGGCACTGGCTCTGACCTGCTAAAACTTTGTGGAGCTGAGGGGATTCGAACCCCTGACCCCCTCCATGCCATGGAGGTGCGCTACCAGCTGCGCTACAGCCCCTTGGGACAGATCCACCTGTCCTGGCGGACCGGAACAGCATACCGGCTTCCAGTACTCCTTTGCACCGGCCAGCCCAGCCGGTCAGCCGCCTGGGGAGGATGCACGTCCGAGGACGCAGCCGATCAGTGCGCGCCCTGTGCTGAAGCGTTCGTCCGCGGCCCTGGCGGATATCCGGGCAGGCGGCGCGAAATTCACTTCATCAGCGGGCCGGGGGCGAGGGAGACTCTGTGCGCGGAGCCGGTCAGCTGCTACCTGATCTCATGAGCCGGTCAAGGGCAGCGCCGATATGCCGGGTGAGAATCCGCGGGTTGTCCTGGGCCGTCGCTTGCCCGACGTAGCGGCAGGCCAGCCCGATCTCGGCCGCTTGACGTGCGACCGGTGGATCCGCTCCCCAGTCGCTGAGCTGAGCGGCCAGCCGGTCGGCGTAGGAGCGCTGCTTGACCAGGATCCGTTGTCCAGACCCGAGGCGACTTCCTCACCCTTGACCCGACTCCGCGAGTAAGCCGGTGACATGACCCGCTAATTTGCCGATAGGTGCCGCTCTGGCCTGGGATGATGACCGTTGCCAAGTGATGATCAGCCCGGCCGAGAGGACACCTGTCCGGTGCCTGGAATACGTGGTGGTGGCTGGTGGTGTCAGTGCGGACCCCGGTCTTGATAATTTGAGCCTCCGTCGTGTCCGCTGCCGAGGTGCCCGTCCATGACCGGATCGGTGATCACTATCCCGTGGCCGCCGGGAGTGTCGGCGAATCGCTGCCGGGCTGCGGGCAGCGCTGGGCGACGTGTCGCCTGTGGTGAGCGTGGGCCCGGGGCCTGGCTGATACGAGCCGCGGGACCGGGCCGGCCGCCTCGGTTGAGCCGTCGGCAGGGATGCTGGCGCAGCGGCCCGGGATCGGTGCCAGCGGTCCGGGCGGTTGCTGAGGTGTTGCCGTTCCGCATCATCGGCGGGAGACGAACCTGTGACCAGCTGGCGCGTCCGGTGCCGGCTCGCTCCGTTTACGGCGCGGAGGAACGGATGGCTCGATTCGGCCGGTGGCCGTCCGGAGAGGCAGCCGGGGGTGGGAACGTTACTTCGACGCTGAGTCCTCCGTCGGGCCCGGGGCGGGCGGAAAGGACAGCGCCGTGTGCCTTGACGATGGCGGCGGCGATCGACAGGCCGAGCCCGGACCCGCCGGCCTGGGCTGCCCGGTCGGGGCTGAGCCGCTGGAATGGCTGGAGCAGCCGCTGGACCTGTGCGGCGGGCACAGGGGGTCCGGTGTTAGCCACCCGGAGGAATGCGTGCCCGTCCGCGGTTCCGGTCGCCATCTGGACGTGGCCGCCTGGCTTGTTGTAGCGCAGGGCGTTGTCGGCGAGGTTGGCTACCAGTCGTTCGGCAAGACCGGGATCGCCTGTGACCGGGGCGGGAACGAGCGTGGCGGCAACATCCAGGGCCAGGGCTTGTGCGCTCTGGCGGCGCGCGTCGAGCACCCGCGCCGCGACGTCGGCCAGGTCGAAGGGCTCCCTGTGGTCCAGGCCGCGCTGGCTGCGGGCGAGGGTGAGCAGCGCGTCGGTCAGCTGTTCTTGCTGCTGGCCTACCGCGAGCACTTCCTCGCAGGCCGAACGTAGCGTCACCGCTGTGGCACCGGGGTCGGCGAGGGCCACCTCGAGCATGGCGCGCTCCAGGGTGAGCGGGGTGCGCAGCTCGTGGGAGGCGTTGGCGACGAACTGCCGCTGGGCGTCAAACGCGGCTTGCAGCCGGGCGAGCAGGCCGTCGATGGTGTCGGCCAGATCCTTGAGCTCGTCCCGCCGGCTGGGCATGGCCAGCCGCCGGTGCAGGTCGTCCTCGGAGATCTGCCGGGTGGTCTCGGTCATCGCCCGCAGGGGTCGCAGGGTACGCCCTGCGACCAGCCAGCCCAGGACGGCCGATACGACCGCCTGCTCGGGCTCGGCATCGCCACCGCGATCCGGGATTCAGCGGTGGCAATCGGCGTCGTTCTGGGCCTGCTGTACCTGTTCCCGGTCGTCGCGGCCGCGGTCTCGAACCCGCACTGGCAGCGGCACCTGGAGCAGATCGCGCCCATGTCCGCAGGACTGGCCATCCAGGCGACAACCGGCCTGAGTGGCATGCCCATCAGCCCGTGGGCGGGCCTCGGCGTGCTTGCCGCCTGGGCTGCGGGAGCGATGCTGGCCGGCGGCCTGCTGCTGCGGTTTCGCGACGCGTGAGCCAGGTCGAGGCTGATCCGGATCTGGTAGGCGGCCGGTCACCGGCGCCAGCAGACACACCCCGTGGTGCGCGGGCACACGGCCTACTACGCCGTGCCCGGCAACTACGAGGCAGTGGCCGCCTTCTGCGACCAGGTGACCCGGCACTGGCTGAAGGCGCTGCGGCGCCGCAGCCAGAAAACCAGGGTCGACTGGACGCGAATGGTCCGGATCCGGAAACGATGGCTACCGCCGGTGCGGGTGATGCATCCCTTCCCAGAGGCGCGCTTCGCCGCCACACACCCAAGGTAAGAGCCCAGTGCGGTAATCCCGCACGCTGGGATCTGCGCGGGGACCGCCCGCAAGGGCGGTCCCTACCGCGACTCTGATGGCCGTCCCTACCGGAACGTCTACGTGTTCCGCTTCGACTGGCTTGACGGCAAGATCGTCTCGTGGGAGGAGTACGCCAACCCGATCACCGAGGTAAGATCCCAGGTCGGGGCAGGGGGTATGGGAAACCCCAGACGCGAACCGGGGGATTGCCGCATTCCGCCTGCCGGCCCGGGATCCGTACCGTTTTCCTGAGGGTTGACGGAACGCGCGGAGGGCGTGATGGCCACAGATCGTCGGGCTGAGATCGCCGCCACGGCGGCCGCCCTGCAGGACCTCGGCGCTGGCTATGACCAGGCTCTGGCCGAGGGTCTCGTCGAGCGCATCGGCGCGGAGATCGACCAGCGGATCGCGGCCGAGATCGACAGCCGGGTCACCGCGGAGGTGGACAGCCGCATCCTGACCCAGCTGGACCGGTACGCCGGGTGCAGGCACCAGCGCCGCCGGGCCAAGCGCATGATCCGGGCCGAACGGCGCATGGCCCGGGCCGAGCGGGCCGACCACTCCGGTCGGCAGTCCATCATGCTCGCCTTCGGGTCCATGCTGGTCGCCCTCGCGGTGACCGCGATCGTGCTCAAGGGTTCCCCGGGCGTGGCCGCCCTGATGCTCATGGCCCTGATCTGGGTCATCGTCGGGATCATCAACGTGGCCTACGCCATGCGCAAGCACCCGCAGCAGTGACCACCGGGTAACCGGCACGCAGCCGGCGCGCATACTGCGGCCAAGTCCGTCACCCGTCGGTCGCCGGATGCGGCCCGCAGGCAATGTTTCGGCCGCGACGGGTATCAGGGCCGGGAGTCATTGCTTCTGGCCATATGGGGACCAAACGCCCGTCTGCCCGGTCAGCCGCGCCGGCCGACCGCGACCAGGTGCCGGACCGTTACGCCCGGACCGTTACGCCCGGACCGTTACGCCCGGACCGTTACGCCCGGACCGTTACGCCCGGACCGTTACGCCCGGAGTGATCGCTATTCGGCGGAGATCCCGATCGGAGCACGAGCGGCCAGGCCGAG
>Ga0335074_10003675_pt1 | contig 21016 bp, 3 predicted proteins | sample Lox_Sample_23_FD_206715 | JGI IMG/M metagenome (GOLD analysis project Ga0335074, IMG submission 206715) | Soil microbial communities from Loxahatchee National Wildlife Refuge, Florida, United States - Lox_Sample_2.3 | ecosystem: Environmental > Terrestrial > Soil > Wetlands | place: USA: Florida... | reverse complement strand
TCTGGCCCGTGGCATTGAGCACGAACGTATCGGCACCGGTGCTGCCGACGAGGCTATCCGTTCCAGAGGTCCCCGAGACTAGGGTGTCTGCGCCACTGCCCGCCTTAAGTGTGTCGTTGGCATTATTCGCTACAAGGGAGTCGCTCCCGGTGTTGCCGACTCCGAGAAGCGCCGTCGTCCCGGTGAGCACCAGTGAGTTGACGTTGGTGGGCAAGGTGTAGTTCACACTCGAGTCGATCACGTTGGTCGTGGTCGCATACGTATCTTTGATCACATCGCTCGCGCTGTTCACGACGAACGTGTCGTTACCCGCTCCACCGTTGAGTGTCGCAACGCCCGATCCGGCGACCAGCGTGTCCGTCCCCGTCCCCGCCGTCAGCGTATCGGTAGCGGCATTGCCCGTTCCCGAGATCGCAGCACTGCCGGTGAGCGTCATAATGTTGACGTCCGTGGGCAGGGAGAAACTGACACTCGACTGGATGGTATTGGTCGCGCTGCTCGATGTGTCCGAGACGGTGTCTGCGCCGTTGTTGACGACGAACGTGTCGTTCCCTGCGCCGCCGACCAGGCTATCGGTGCCCGTACCAGACACTAATGAATCCGCGCCAGAGCCCGCAACGAGCGTATCGCTGGCGTTGTTGGCAGAGAGCGTGTCGCTGCCGGCATTACCGGCTCCGCGCAAATTCGCGGTTCCCGTCAGCACCAAGGTATTGACATCGGTCGGCAACGTGTAGCTCACGCTCGCCTGCAGGGTATTGGTAGCGCTGCTCGATGTGTCCGCTACCGTGTCCGCGCCGTTGTTCACGATGAACACATCGCTGCTGGAGCCGCCCACCAAGCTATCGGCCCCTGTTTGTCCGGACACCAGAGTATCCTTACCCGAGCTCGCGACGAGCGTGTCGCTACCGCTATTCGCCACAAGAGAATCCGCACCGGTATTGGCCTTTGCCGTCAGATTAGCTGTGCCCGTGAGGATCAGAACGTTGATGTTCGTCGGCAGCGTGTAGCCCACGGAGGACTGCACAGTATCCGTTCCTGGACTCGACTGAAGCTGGATGACGTCGCTCGTGCTGTCGAGCACGAATAGAACGTTTGCGCCCGTGCCCCCGATCAGCGTCGCACCGGCACTGCCCGCGGTGAGCGTATCGCCGGAGGCATAACCGGCCAGGGTATCGTTGGCCGAGCCGCCGACGAGAGAATCGCTAGCTCCATCTCCCTCAAGCACCTGATCGTTGCCGGTGCCGCCGACCAGAGTGTCCGCGGTTGCAGCCGCGAAGATGGTGTCACTCCCACTGCCGCCAGTGACCGAAGTCGAGGCGGTCCCGTCTAGAATGACGTTACCGTACGCTCCTGTAACCGTTCCGGTGGTCACCGAAACCTGACTCATCAAGGCTGCCAGGTTCTGTACGGACCCGCCGTTAAATTCAACGGGAATCGGAGAATCGCCGAGCGCGCCGTCCAGCGTGACGGCCGATGAGCCGTCCTTGAGTATCAACCCACCCTGGCCCGTTACGGTATCCAGCTCTGCCTGTGCGGTCAGACTGCCCTCGGAAATCCCCGCCAAGAAGTCGACGGTGCCACCACCATCGAAGTCGAACACGTAATCGCTTGTGAAATTGCTCGGAATCTCGGCGAGATCATTGTTATTGAACGCGAACGTGTCTTCGCCCGAACCACCAATGAGCACGTCGTTCGAAGCGCTGAGCGTTCCTCCAAAGTAGTCTGCACCTGTTCCCGCGATGAGCGTGTCGTGCCCCGTATTGGGTACGATCTGGCACTCTGCGTCGTTATTGCAGGTGCCGATGAGGGCCGCACTCCCGGTAAGCGTCATGAAATCGGCGTTTGGCGGCAAGCTATAGGTGACTGACGAGTAAACGGAGGGCTCGTCGGCCGGTACAGCCTCTATCACGTCGGACGAGTTATTGACGTATAAGGACGTGCCTCCAATGAGCGTATCCACACCCGCTCCCGAGACGAGGCTGTCGCCGTTGGCGCCCATGAGCGTGTCGTTTCCGGCGTTGCCTGTGATCTTGTAGCCACCGAAACCGGTCTCATTAGCGGCTATCAAGTTGCCGGAGCCCGTCAGTGTGAAGATCGTCGATGGGATGTTGGTAAGGGTATAACTGACCGATGATTCAACCGTATCACCGGCGTTGCCTGACGTATTTATGACGAACGCATCGCCGGAGTTGTTGATCACCAAAACATCGCTTCCGGAACCGCTACCCGCCTCCAGCGTGTCCACGCCGGCCCCGGAGACGAGTGTAGACGTGCCGGTTCCGGTCGTTTGGTCGATTAGGAAATCGCTGCCGGCGTTTCCGGTGGCGACGAGCGCTGCGGTCCCCGTCAACGAAAGAATGTTTACCCCCGACGGCAGGGTGTAGCTGACGGAGGATTGAACCGTGTCGGCTGCGCCGTTCGGATTCTGCACCACATCCGATGCGCTATTGATTAGCATGAGATCAGCGCCGGTACCGCCTGCCAGGGTCAGGACACCCGAACCGGCGATCAACGTATCGTTGCCTGCATTGCCGGTGATGATGCTATTTCCTGCGTTGCCCGTCCCCTGCAGAGCCGAGGTCCCCGTGAGCACCATCGTCGAGACGTTCGTGGGAACGGTGTAGCTCACCGCCGCGTCGACGGTGTCGTGACCCCCGGCGCTCACCTGAACGACAGTAGTGGCGTTGTCGATGACGAGCGTCTCGTTACCCGAGCCGCCGATGAGGGAGTCGGAGGCAGCGATCCCCACCAGCGTGTCGTTACCGGCGCCCCCCGTGGCCTCACTCGATGCGCCGCCGGCGTAGATGAGGTCGCCCCCGTTGCCCGCCGTCAGCGTGTCATCGCTGCCCCAGGCGTCGATGGTGTCTGACGCGCTTCCACCCGTCACTGACGAGTCGTTGTTTGGACTCAGGATGAGATTGCCGCCGCTGCCCGGCACCGTGACGTTGCCGCTGGGGGCGATCAGCGATGGGATCGACTGCAAGGCACCGCCGTTGAAGCTGATACCGCTCAGTGCGCCAGGCACCAACCCGCCCACGATGGTCACCGCACCGCCGTCGCCCGAGACGACGAGCGAGGGAGCGCTGCCCGCAGTGCCTGGAACGGCCGTGAACGTGAAGCTGCTCTGGGTGAGACCCGCACCGAAGGCGATGCTGTCTCCACCCTCGGCGTTCGTGATCTCTTGCTGGCCGAATCCCGAATTGAAGACGAACTTGTCGCCGCCGCTGGAGGAGCCTTCGAGCACGTCAGACCCGGACCCGCCGACCAAGGTATCCGATCCGCCGCCGGCAACCAGCGTATCGTTCCCCGAGCCTGCGGTGAGCGTGTCGCTGCCGCTGTTGGCCGTGAGGGTGTCGTTGCCAGCGTTGCCCGTGCCGGCGAGCGCCGCCGTTCCCGTCAGCGTCAGCGTATTGACGTTGGAGGGCAACGTGTAATTGACCGCGGCAAGTACGACGTTGTTGCTTCCGGTCGAGGTGTCCTCGATCGTCGTCGTGGAAGCGTCGACGACGAACGTATCGTTACCGCTTCCTCCGACGAGGGTCGAGGAGAACCCGCCAGCATCCGAGAGCGTGTCGTTGCCCGATCCCGCAACCAGCACGTCCTCAGAATAGGCCGTGAGGAGATCGTTACCCGAATTGCCGACGCCGCGCGCATCGTACCCTTCCATGAGTAGATCGTTCGCGCCCCCGGGGAGGGTATAGTTCACGTACGTCTCGACGGTATCGAGGCCCGGGTTCGACCCGAGCTGGATCACGTCTGTGGGATCGTGAATCACGAACGTATCGGTACCTGACCCGCCCACCAACGAATCGAACGCGGCACTCGCGATCAATGTGTCAAGGCCAGCGCCTCCTTCGAGCGTATCGGCGTTCCCTGAGGCGGTGAGCACGCCTCCCTGTGCATTGCTGGAGCCTACGATGCTCGACCCTAGCAGGGTCAAGTTTTGAACATTCGTGGGTAAGGTATAATTCGCCCAACTTTCCACGGTGTCGTTGCCGTTGCTGGAGCTCGTATCCTGCACCACCGTCGAGCTCTGCGAGACCTCGAAGAGCTCGTTACCCGTGATGTCGCGAACCCCCTTGCCTGCGACGAGTGTGTCGTTCGCCCCGGACGCGATGACCGTATCCTGCCCCTCGGCATTGATGAGGTTCGAGTTCCCGGTCCCAACCAACGAATCGATCCCGTACCCGCCGTTGATCGTCGTCGCGTTTCCGTAGGCGTACACCACTTGGTTCGGGTAGTCCGCCCCTGAACTATTGAGAAAGGGCGACACGATGTCGTCGTTCCCGTAGGCGTATATCGTGTCGCTACTGAGATCGTTGTCCGTCACAGTCTGGCTGTTGACGGCGCTGAAAAAGTCCGTTGCACTCCCCGACGCCGCCGTCTCGGTCGTCGTCGGGCCATTGCTCTGAATCAGCTGAACGACGTTCTCCGAACCGGTATCCGCATAGGTAAGCGTGTCGATTTCGGTCGGCTGGACGCCGACGGTACCGCCCCCGACCATGATGTCGAGATTCCCTCCAGAGGCGAGTGAGAACGAGGTGCCCGAGGCCTCGAGACCGGTTCCGAAATCGAGATTCGCGAGCATCGGGGTACCGGGGAGTTGATAATTGTAGAGATACGCTTGACCAAAGCCCGAATTGAACACGAAGACCGTGTTTCCCGAGGTGTCACCGCCCATGACGTCGGTACCGGAGCCGGCAACGAGCGTGTCCGCTCCCATCCCTAGCAGGCTCTCGGAACCGCTACCCGCAACCAGTTGGTCCTGACCGCCGGAGCTTTGATCGAGCAGCACCTCGCTGCCGACGTCACCGTAGAGCGAATCGACTCCGCTGCCCCCCTGCAGCGTCTCCGTGCCGCTGCCGGCGTAGATCGCATCGCTGCCCGAGCCTCCATAAAGCAGATTGACCCCGGTGCCGCCGTAGAGCGTATTCTGCCCCGTCTCACCCTGCACGATGGTCGGCGTGGACGTCGTTCCTCCAGCGCCGGAGTAAATAACATTCGTACCCGTCCCGGCCTGCAAAGTGTCGGAGCCAGATCCCCCATTGATGGTCGTCGCCGCCGAGCCGCCAATCAGCAGATCGTTGCCGGAGTTGGCGTTGAGGACGTTGGTCGCGTCAGAATTGCCTCGGCCCGTTCGATTGCCGCTCCCGGTCAGGGTCAACGTGTCCACGTTGGTCGGCAGCGAGTAATTCACCGATGACTGGATGACGCTGGATCCATAGCTGGACGAGTCCACCACGACGTCGCTGGTGTTATTGATGATGAAGGTGTCATTCCCGCTGTTCGCCAGCGCCGACAACGTGTCGGCATAGGAGCCGCCTGCATCGCTCAGCGTGTCGTTACCCGCACCCGCGACCAGCGAGTCATTTGCGGTGTTGTTCCCATAACCGGCAACGTTCGCGACGCCCGCCAGAAGGAGGGAGTCCGCGTACTGCGGCAGCGTGTAGCTCGCCGTAGTCTCGATGACGTATTGGCCGCTCGAGCTCAACCCCTGGATGACGTCGGCCGAGTTGTTCAGAACGAAGGTCGTGACGCTGCCGACACCGCTGTCCGCGACTAGTGTGTCCACCCCCGAGCCCGAGACCAGCGTGACGCTGCCCGAGCCGCTGCCGCCGGAGAGGCTGTCCGCGCCGGAATTGCCTACGATGGAGTCGTTCTGCGACCAGGCACCTGCGGAGGCCGTCAAATTCGCCGTGCCTTCGAGCGTCATCGTCGTTACGTAGGACGGAAGCGTGTAATTGACGGTCGATTCGATGAGATTGCCGGCCGTATTGGTGGCACTGACGACGTCCGCAGCGTTGTCGACGACGAACGTGGTGGCGGCGCTGCCACCGACGAGCGTCGCCGCGCCGCTGCCCGCGATGAGCGTGTCGTGGCCCGCCCCTGCGGTTAGCTTGTCCGAACCGGAATTTCCCGTGGCCGCGAGATTGGCGGAGCCCTCCAATATGAGCGCGTTCACGTCCGTGGGGAGGGTATAGGAGACGTAGGCCTCGATCGTGTTCGTCGAGCTCGCTGAGGTATCGCTGACGACGTCGCTGCTGCTATTGATCACGAACGTGTCATTCCCGGAATTGCCGACCAGGCTGTCGGCGCCGGCGGACCCGGAGACCAGCGTGTCCGCACCCGTTCCCGCCCCGGCCGTCAACGTATCGTTGAGTCCGTTGCTTGCGACGATGGAATCGCTGGCCGAGTTGCCCGTGCCTTTGATGGCGGTCGTACCGCTGAGAACGAGAGTATTGACGTTCGTCGGCAACGTGTATCCCACCGACGCTTGCACCGTATTGCTCGTACTCGATGAACCGGCGACGACGCTGTCGGAGGTGCTGTTGACCACGAAGGTATCGTTCGCCGCGTTGCCGGTCCCCGTGACGCTCGCCGTACCGCTGAAAATGAAGGTGTTGACATTGGTCGGCAGCGTGTAATTGACGCTCGATTCGAGCGCATTGGTCGTGCCCGTGACGGTGTCTTTGACGACGTCGCTGCCGCTGTCGATGACGAAGGTGTCGTTACCCCTGCCGCCATTGAGGGTTGCGACTCCGGTGCCTGCAATCAATGTGTCCGCTCCGCTGCCTGCGGTGAGCGTATCGGCAGCGGCATTGCCGGTGGCGGCGATGGGCGTACTCCCGCTGAGCGTCATCACGTTGACGTTCGTGGGCAACGTGTAACTGATGGTCGCCACGAGCGCATTCGTCGCGCTCGAGGAGGTGTCCGTGACGATGTCCGCGGTATCGTTCACGAGGAACGTATCGTTCCCCGATCCACCCACGAGACTATCCGCGCCCGTCGACCCCGCCGTCAGCGTGTCGGTCCCACTCGTTGCGACGAGCGTATCGTTGCCCCCATTCGCTTGTAGCGAATCGTTCGCCGAATTGGCGGTACCGCGGAGATTGCCCGTGCCTGTGAGGATCAAAGTATTGACATTGGTTGGCAGCGTGTAGCTCACGCTCGACTCGAGAATGTCGGCTCCGATGCTGGAAGTCTCGTTGACGACATCGCTTGCGTTGTTGACGACGAACGTCTCGTTGCCGGTGCTGCCGGTGAGCGTGTCGACACCGGAGTTCGACACGAGCGTGTCGTTGCCGGTCCCGGCCGTACCGGTGAGGGCCGCAGTTCCCGTCAGCACCAGCGCGTTCACGTATCCCGGGAGGGAGTAGCTGACGGACGAGTCGACCGTGTCGGTCGACGTGTTCAGGTCGTTGTAGGTCACGGAATCCGCGGCACTATTGACCACGAAGGTGTCAGGACCAGTTCCAGGAATGAATGTGGTCGTGCCGCTCCCAGCGATCAGCGTTTCCGGGCCCGTTCCGCCCTCCAGGGTGTCTGTAGCCGTGTTTCCGGTGCCGGTGAGCGAGCCGCTCCCGTTTAATATCAAAGTGTTGATGTCCGTCGGAAGCGTGTAATTCACCGACGAGAAGACGATGTTGCTCGCCGTGGTCGATGTATCGACAATCACGTCGGACGAGCTGTCGATGACGAAAAGATCGTCCTCGGTGCTGCTGCCAACGAGTGTGTCGATGCCCTGACCTGCCACCAAATAGTCGAAGTCTCCGGACCCCGCGATCAAGGAATCATTGCCAGCATTCCCGACCAGCGTATCGTTGTTGGTACCGTTTCCCGTGGCGTTGAGGTTAGCGCTTCCCTCGAGAGTGAGGTTATAAAAGCCACTCGGCAGCGTGTAGGTAACAGTGCTTTGAATGACGTCACTCACGTACGAAGTGCCACTGATCGTGTCCGCTGAATTGTTGACGACGAACGTGTCGATTCCGGTGCCCACCAAGCTGTCAGCGCCGGTGGTTCCAGACTCCAGCGTGTCGCCGGCCGTGCCACCAGGCCCGCCGCCCTCGAGAGTATCGTTCTGGCCGTTCTGCGCGATCATCAAGTCCAGTGAAGTGTTGCCGATGTCGCCGAGGATGGCGCTCGAACCCCCGAGGATGAGGGTCTGAACGTTCTGCGGAGTCGTATAGCCGACCGAAGTAATGATGGTGTTCGTCGTGCCGCTCTGGGCTTCGACGACGTCACCCTGGTTATCGACCACGAACGTGTTGTTACCGGCTTCGCCGACCAGCGTATCCGCGCCGCTGCTACTCGCGGTCAGCGTGTCGTTGACCGCATTGGCCGTTCCGGTCAGGGCCGCCGTGCCAGTCAGTATCAGGCTGTTGACATCGGTTGGTAGGGTGTAGCTGACGCTGGATTCGAGCACGTTGCTCGTGGTCGACGAGGTATCCTTGACTACGTCGCTTCCGCTGTTCACGACGAAGGTGTCGTTGCCGGCACCGCCATCGAGCGTCGCGACGCCGCTGCCGGCGCTCAGCGTGTCGGCGCCCGCGCCGGCCGTCAGGGTGTCGATAGCCCCATTTCCAGTCCCACTCAAACTGGCCGAACCCGTAAGCGTCAGGAGATCGATGCCCGTCGGCAGGGTGTAGCTCACGGACGACTCAATGACCGTTCCCGCCGCCGCGGCGGTGTCGAAGACGACATCTGATCCGTTGTTGACGAGGAATGTGTCGACGCCCGAGCCGCCGACGAGACTCTCGGCGCCAGCCGAGCCTGCGATCAACGTGTCGGTACCACCGCCGGCTTTCAACGTGTCGTTGAGTCCATTCGTCGCGGACAGGACGTCATTCGCGGCATTACCCGCTCCGATGATCGCGGAGCCACCGGACAGGACCAGTGAATTGACGTTCGTCGGCAGCGTATAGCTCACCGTTGTGATGAGCGTATTGCTCGCCGATGAGCTCGTATCCGTCACGACGTCCGCGGTATTGTCGACGATAAACGTTTCGTTTCCCGCAGCTCCGACGAGTGTGTCCGCGCCGCTGTTCGAGGTGAGTGTGTCGTTGGTGGCGTTGGCCGTTCCCGTTAGCGCCGCCGTTCCCGTGAGGACCAGCGTGTTGATATCTGTCGGGAGGGTATAGCTGAAGGAGGAGACGAGCGTGTTGGACGTAGTGCCGGAGGTCTCCTCGATGGCATCCGCTGGCGAGTTGACGACGAAGGTCGTATTGCCCGTGCCGCCGACGAGGGTGTCCGTTGCCGTTCCGGCAAACAGCGAGTCCGATCCTGCTCCGGCGGTCAGCGTGTCGCTGACGGAGTTGCCGGTGCCAGCTATGTTCGCGCTTCCGGTGAGCCTCAGGATGTCGACATTTGTCGGCAAGGTATAGCTGGTGCTCGCGAGAATTGTGCTGCCGTTCTGTGCAGCCTCCTGAATGATCGCCGACCCGTTGTTCACGACGAAAGTGTTGGCGGCGGTACCGCCGACCAGCGTGTCGTCGGAACCGGCCGCGGTGAGTGTGTCGGCAGACGTCTCGCTAAGAAGCTCCGTGCTGGAACCCGCCGCCGTAAGCTGAGAGCCCGCGCCCTGGCCACCAAAGACCACGTCGTTATTCCCCGCCGTGTACACCACCCCGGCTCCGGGGCCGTCGATGGTGTCGTCATTGCCCCAAGCAGAGATTGATGACGCGCCACTGAGCTCGTCATTCGACGACGTTGAATAGACAAAATTGCCACCCGAGCCGGCGATCGTTTGATCGATCCCTAAAGATGCGAGCTGTAGGAATTGCTGCGCAGTCAATGTGGACGGATCTTGGAAGGTGACCGAGCCGAGGGCACCCGTCAGACCTCCCACGACGACGACGGAGCCCCCGTCGCCGCTCACGAGAACATCAAGGTTCCCGTTCTGATCGATGACCGGCGTAGCGGCCAAATCCGTCGAAGCAATTCCGGTCTCGAAATTGAGATTGACGACGCCACCAGTAGCGGTGGCCGTATCATCCCCCCAACCCGGACCGAATTCCGCGGTGACACCCGCCCCATTGCTCTGTAACAGCGTGTCGCCCATGCCGGCGATGAGTGTGTCCCCACCGATTCCCTCTAGACTGTCCTCGCCGTCACCTCCAACAATCAGATCGGAGCCGCCGAGACCGTCGAGGAGCTCCGCGTACCCCGCCCCGCCGTAGATCGTAGTCGCTCCGGTGCCCGCCGAGACCGTGGTGACGTTGGCACCGGTTCCCCCATCGCCCGAATAAAGGACGTTGCTGCCCGAGCCGCCGATGATGTCGTCGATGCCGCCACCACCGTAAATCGTCGTGGCGCCGCCGGCTCCTTCCAGGGTTGTCGCCGCCGAGGATGTACCGCCGTCGCCGCCGTAGATCACTGTGCTTCCCGCTCCGCCACTGATCTCCTGTACGCCGAGGCCGCCATAAATGGTCGCCGCGCTCCCTGAGTCTGTGGGGTCGGCAGTTACGATCGTCGGCGCGCTTCCCGTTCCACCATCGCCAGCGTAGATGGTGCTGCTTCCGTTGCCCGCTTGAATGACGTTCGTGCCATCTCCGCCATAGATGTACGTCGTTGACGAGGCGTTTGCGTATGACACCAACGTATCCGCACCGTTCCCGTCGGCCTCAATTGTGTCGTCGCCTGCCCCTCCCACGAGCAAGTCGTTGCCCGAACCTCCTTCCATCCACTCGTTGCCCGGGCCGCCATAGATACTCGAATTGCCGCTGCCGGCGATGAGGGTGTCCTGGCCATCGGACCCATAAATCACGTCGTTGCCCGTGCCGCCGAAAACATAGCTACTCGATAGACTTGCGCCGACGTAGTCAACGCCGTTCGGTCCCTCGGCGCTGGTGATCGTCGCATCACCCGATCCTCCGATGATGACGTTGTTCCCGTCTCCACCGTACAAGGAATCCGCGCCACTGCCTCCTTCGATGAGCGTCGTACCTCCACCGCCGCGAATGAGATCGTTACCCGTGCCGGCATCGAGCGTGTCGTTCCCCATTCCGCCGAAGAGCGAGCTCGCCCCGCTCCCGAGTAGCGCGAAGTTGTTTCCGTTTGGAAGCACTATTACATCGTCACCGCTGCCGCCGAAGATGGTGTCACTACCCGGGCCGTTGTTGGGCCCTTGGTACTCCTGGTTGCCGTTGTAGGGTTGCGGCCCTGTCCAGTTGAAGCCCTCCGCCGTAAAACTCACGCCAGCGAGATCGATATACTGAGTTTCCGGGATGACCTGCCAGTTGGCCTGCGCGCTCGATACTGAGTCGCCACCGAAGAAATAGTCGTTGCCGGGCCCGAGTACGACGGTGTTGGCGCCGCTGCCCGCCATGATCAGATCGTTGCCGGCGCCCCCGATGATCGTGTTGTTCGTATTGCCGACGGCGATAAAATCGCCCTGTTGGCCGGAGGCCGTGCCCGCACCGATTGCGGCGCCCACGCCGCTCTGGGTATCTGCGAATATCTGACTGGATGCATTGCCGGTGATGATGACGTCCGTACCACCGTTGCCGATGATGACTTGATTGCCCGCCGAAGCGTTGATGGAATCGTCATGCGTCCCTCCGTTGACGGTGTTGTAGCCGTTGCCGAGGTTGACGAGGTCGCTGGTTCCACTCAGTGTGATGACCTCGGTACCGTTTCCTCCATTGATCGTATTGCTCGCCGGTCCGCCGATGATGATGTCGTTGTTGCTATTCTGTGCGTTGAAGAGATTCGCCCCAGAGCTTCCGACCATGGAGTCATCACCACCATCACCGGTGAACGTGGTGATCTGCGTCGAGGAGTTGTAGACGCCGGTGATATTGTCGGTCGGTTGTGGCTGCGACACGGGCTGTGATGTCGGGCCCGTGTAACTGACGCTCAGCACCGGACTAGCGGGTCCCTCCCCTACCGTCGCGTCGACATCAATGGTCGCGTTACCCTGAGCGGGTGTCAGGTCCAGCAAAGTCGCGTCAACCCCGTCTGCATCCGGTTCGATCGTGAGTGTTTCCGAACCACTCGTGAGCGGTTCAATCGTGCCGTCGGACTCAACTGCCAGACCGCTGCCGCCGGATACCGTGAGCGTCACCGTTTGCGCCACAGCACTTGGGGCAGATGTATAGACGGCGAACGGCAGCTCACCCTGTGGTGCGAGGGTGGCCGACCCGCCGGGTGCGGTGTAGTCTCCCGTCAGGAATGGATCTGACGACTGTTGAGCTCCCGGCGCCAGATACGCACTCACAGCCATCGGCACCTTGATGCCGTCGTACCCCGCGGGCTGCGACTCTGCGAGTGAAAGATTGAAGTTATTGATTTGGATTAGCTCATCAGCAAAACCGGGTAACGAAATTGTGAGAGTTCCAATGTCGGCTTGGCTATCTGACTTGGCAAACTCATACACATTCCCTGCAGAATCGTCCCACTCGTTATTCGTACCAGCGACTGTCGTCAATCCGACGCCGACTCGCTGATCCTCTATCATGAGCGTGCTGACGTTGTTCAAGCCGAGCACGACCGTCGAAGCCGACGCCGAGATTTGGGCCGACGCTCCATTGAGCGGGTTCAAGGCCGTGCCGGTCTTAGAAAGCGGTTGCGGCGTGTACCCCGCGAGATCCAGTAGATCCAACGTGGCTGGACCTCCGGTCTGCGGTTGGTAGAGCACAGCGAGCTGTCCAAACTGGGGAACGACGCCAAAGCTGACGAAATTCCCCGCGCCGGTGTCGTGCACTTGCAATCCGGAAACCGGTAGATAATAGCCCGGCACCCCAAACCCGATCTGCGAGACCCACGCGTAAGGATCCGGGCCACCGGTTCCGCCGGGGACGGCTGCGGCTTGGGCAGTAGTAAGGGCGTTCAATGCCTGCAGATCGAAATACAGGCCGCTAAACCCGGAAATGGTCTTGCTGGTCTGGTAGGTCAATGCCGTCGCATTTACCCAGGCTTGGACATCATAGTCCTGCCTGTAGTCATTCCCAATCGACTGCGGAACAGTCGATGGCATCGTCTCGGCATAAATCGGAATCTCGGCGCGGGTATTGGGATCCGCATTCGCTCCAGAGATGACGCCGCTCGCCGTGACGGTTCCATCCGCAGTTAGAGTAATGGTGCTAGCTCCGGTCACACCGATTCCTCGAAGCCATACGACCGTGCTGCTATAGGTATTAGTATCGATCGCTATGTTCGCCAGCTGCGCCTCTGTCGCCGGCACCATCGGCGCACTTCCCACGGCTGCGTCCCAACCATTGAACTGCGCATTCGCTTCATTGGCGAGAAACGTGGAGGTGTACTCTATCAACAGATTCGTCATCGACGTCGAACCCGCACCGGGGCTCGCGCCGTACTCGGCCGTCAGGCTCGTTCCAATCGCGCCGCCCCATGCAGTTCTCCATGAGGCCAGGTTCCCCGCTGCCGCTGCGCTTCCTGAGCCATTGGTTAGCGCATGGTAGAGCTCGTGGCCGAGTATAAATTGAAAGTCGGCAACCGCGGTGTCAGGAGGCGTGGGCGTGTCAAGCGCGTTCAGACCGATTTCCATCACCTTGGTATTGTTATTGTAGCCGATGCTATCGCTGCCTTTGACGAACTGAATAGCGAGGAGATTGTTCGTGAGCAGGGCCTCGAATAGATCTCCAACGAGGTATTGATTGCTCATCACCGCCTGATAAATTGGTTCCGTCGCGCCGGTGTCAAGCCACTTCAACTGGGGCGCCACAAAAGCCTTCTCCTCCGCGTTCACTTGGCCGACGGGTACCTCTGTGCCAACAACGGGCGCCAAGATGGGGTTTGTCAGTGACGTGCTCATATCGCTCGAACTCCTCTCGTGCGCTCATACATGGTGTGGGCGAGCCACGCAGGTCGCTCGTCGATATGCTCTCGGCTTTCGCGCACGATCGATCTATTGATCTGGTTCACTACTACGATGGCCCTAAAACCCAACGCCACGTGCCATGGTGCTCCGCTCCGCCGGCAGCGGCGGCTGTTAATCCAGACGCCCTGCGGACTGCGCCAACCACTCACAACCCGTCTCGATATTGTTACCAACTGACACAAGGCGCGATCACTTACGGGGGAGTGAAATCGGGTCGGGCAGCGATTGGGGGCCCGTTATCGCATCCGGCCGCTCGCGCGGGCTCGTGATGACGGATGCCGCTCTCGGACCCCAGACCAGCGCTACTCCACTTCCACCGTTGGCCGGCTCGCTTACAAATACCCGGGCGTCCTCTCCTTCGATCTTGAGGTTCCACACGTACGTGCGCTCTCCCTCTTTGTCGAAGGAATTCACTGGGCGTCCGAGTTTGGACGTGAGGAGCGGAAGCAAGTAGCTAAGTAGGTGTTGTCTCTCCGGGTCGTTAACTGTACAGAGCACACTTCTATCGCGCTCTTCATCTACCGAGAGATCCAACGTTCCCGCCCTATTTGCCACTGACCAGGCTCTCCTTTCTGCGTCGGTCGTGACACGGGCCACGAGCCCTAGCTTTACTGCCTTATCGGTAACAGATTCATACGTCGGAAGCGTTCCCAGACAAAACGTCTGGAACGTTTCGCTGATCGCTTTGGCCCGCTGCTGCATCGGTCGCTCAACAAGCATTGCGCAGCCCGTGCACACGCTCGTCACGCCGATTGCGGTGAGCACAATCCACCGTCTGTTAAGGCCCATACGCGGTTCTTCCTCGCTTCCGTAGTGGTTACGCTGTTGATGCGCCCCCCGGGCTCTAACGGCTCCCACACACATTCCAGTCACTTGGCGCTTGACTCTAAGTCGGCGGCGCCGTGCCTCAAGGCCCCGTCACGGCAGGCTCCCGCGGTGACTGTGACGACAAGCGTATGTCTGGCAGCGTCGCTTTAGACCCGAACTTCACGATCTCATCCACCTGAAGGCTCTTCGGGAGCACATGCGTAATAAAGATCATCGTCACTTCACCCTTCAGTGAGTTGATTGTCGCGCTTAGGTGCTCGGCTGTCTGATGATCAAGACTGCTCGTCGCCTCGTCGAAGATCAGTATTCGCGGACGTTTGAGGAGCGCCCGCGCCACGGCGATACGCTGTTTCTGCCCTGTCGACAGCCCGACACCGCGCTCTCCAATGAGGGTCTGATACCCCTGTGGGAGCTTCTCGATCACCCCGTGAATTTCGGCGATCCGGCACACGTGCACGATGTCATCGAAGGAAGCCATCGGATTCGCCATTAGGAGGTTGTCGTAGACGGTCCCTGCGAAGAGCGTCGTCTCCTGAGGTACGACCCCGAAGTAAAGGCGCAACTCGTTGGCAGCGAGGTGCCGCAAGTCCTGGCCATCGAGTCGGATCGCACCGCCCGCCGGCATGTAGAATCCTTGAAGCAGTTTGGCCAGAGTGCTCTTTCCGGACCCGGACGCACCCATGACGGCCACCAGCCGCCCCGGGTCGATCCGCAAGTTCAGTCCCTGAAACAGAAAGGGCAACGAGTCCCCGTACTTGAAACTCACGTCGACGATCTCGATGAGCCCCTTCTGGTCGCGTGCGCTGCGCGGCTCCAGCGCGTACGGCTCCGTCGGGGCGTTCATGATGTCTCCCAGGCGCTCGACCGAGAGGGAGGCCTGCTGGAACTGCTGCCACAGTCCCACCATCCTCAGTAGCGGCTGGGATACCCGGCTCGCGAACATTTGGAACGCGACCAGCATCCCGATCGTGAAGTTCGCGCCCGTCATCACCAGGTACGCGCCAACCGTCAAGATGGCGAGCGTCATCAGCTGCTCCATCGAGTTCGCGAACACGTTGTAGGTGTTCGCGATCTGTCGCACGCCGAAGCCTGAGCGCAGGTACTCGGCGAGCAGGATACCGTAGCGATTGCGAAGTTGGGGCTCGAGCTGCAAGCTCTTCACGGTTTCCATGCCCGACACGTACTCGGTCGCGAACGCCTGATTGCGCGCTCCGAGCAGGAACTGCTCGTTGAGGCGAGTGCGAAATATCGGCGCCACGATCAGGCTCGCCACGATGACGACCGCGATCATGCCCAGTGCGATGGCGGTCAGCGGAACGCTGTACTCGAGCATGATCGCGACGAAGATGATCAGGAACGGGAGGTCCAGGCACACCGTGACCGCCGCGCTCGCGATGAACTCCCGGATGGTCTCGATGCCTCGCAGGCGCGCGGTGATGACGCCCGTCGGACGCTGTTCGAAGTACCGCGGCGGGAGCCTCAACAGATACTCGAATACCGCCGCGCCCAAGACCGCATCCACCCGGTTGCCCGTGTGCAAGACGAGGTACTGGCGCACCCACGACAGAATCGCCGTGAACACCATGAAAACGACCATGCCGACGGAGATGACGACGAGAGTGCTCTGGCTTCGATGGACGACCACCTTGTCGATCAGCACCTGGGTGAAAAGCGGTGTTCCGAGTGCCAAAACCTGGATGACGAGTGACGCCGCCAGGACCTCGCGCCACACGCGGCGGTGCCGCAGCAGTTCGGGGATGAACCATCGAAAGCCGAAGGACCTCGCCGCCGCTCTCTTGCCGTCGGGATCCGTGAGCGCCGCAGGCTCCGGGAACAGCAGGAACACCATTCTGAGAAAGATTTGCGCGAACTCCTCCGCTGACGCGCTCTTGCGGTCGTTCGTCCCTCCCGGAAAGTACACCACGCGCGACGCATCCGCCTGTACGATCAGCGCGATCCGAACGTCTTTCTTGGCCGCCGCCCCCTTGGGACCATCGCCGACTTGGATCATCGCCAGACACGGCGTGCTCAGATCCTGCAGCGCCGCGGCCGACCATTCCCGCCGTTCGATCCGAAATCCCAAGGCGCGTGCCCCTTTGATCAATGCATCCGAGGAGTGAGGGGGTGGAAACTGTTGCAGCAGCAGCTGGGCATCGAATGCTTTGCGGTTGATCGCGCAGAAGCTGCCGAGCGCCCAAAGCCACTCCGCCGTCGTCAATTCGTACGAGGCTGCCCGTGCGGTGCCGTCTGCCGCGGAGGCGGCACCTGCGGTGCGACCTCTACGCCATTTCATCAATACATTCATAAGACGTCGTGCTCGATTCATGAACCGGCGCGCGCGCAAAACACGGCCCGCGTGCGGGCCGTCCTTGACGAACGGACTCCAGCGCTGGGCTAGACTCTAACAACGATGCGCGCTAACTTTGCGTAAACCTTTCTTGGCAACATTTTATTGCTTTGGGACGACATCATGAGAGTGCTCTTCGTTCATCAGAATTTCCCCGGTCAGTATTTGCATCTCGCACGACAGCTGGGCGCGAGTCAGGACCATGAGGTGGTCTTCATCACGCAGCGCAAGGACGTTACCATTCCCGGCGTTCGCAAGGTTCTCTATCAACCGAAGCGCGCCGTTACACCCGGCGTGCATCACTATCTTCGGGAGGCGGAGTCGCATGTGTTGAACGGACAGGAGGTGGCCCGTCTGGCACTGTTGCTGCGACAGTCGGGCTTCACCCCCGACGTGATGCTCGGACACAACGGATGGGGAGAGATCTGGTATTTGAAGGACGTTTTCCCACAGGTACCCCTCATCGGATATTTCGAATTCTTCTATCGCTTCCTCGGGGCCGACGTGGGCTTCGAGCCCGGCGAGTCCGCCATTTTCGACACCGGGCCGCGCGTGCGCACCAAGAACTTCGGGAATCTCCTGGCGCTCGAGACGGCGGATCTCGGCCAGTGCGCAACGCACTGGCAGAAATCGCTCTATCCGAGCGCCTACCATGAAAAGCTGCACGTCGTCCACGAGGGAATTGACACGCAGACCGTCTGCCCCAATCCGCTGGCGCGCCTTCGCTTTCCTGAGGGCCTCGAACTCGCCGCGGGCGAGGAGATCGTCACCTACGTGGCGCGCAACCTCGAGCCGTACCGCGGCTTCACGACTTTCATGCGCTCGTTGCCGCAGATGCTCGCAAGGCGCCCGAGGGCCCATGTCGTCATCATCGGTGGTGATGACGTGAGCTACGGAGCACGACCGCCCGAGGGGAAGACCTACAAATCGATGGCGCTGGAGGAGGTGGGCTCGAGCCTGGACCTGAGCCGTGTCCACTTTCTCGGCAAGGTACCCTACCAGGTCTTTCTGCAGGTACTGCGCATCTCGCGAGTGCACGTGTACCTTACCTACCCTTTCGTGCTCTCTTGGTCGATGCTCGAGGCGATGGCCGCACAGTGCTTCGTCGTGGGATCTCGGACGCAGCCGGTCCAAGAGGTCATCGAGCACGGTGAGAATGGTTGGCTCGTGGACTTCTTTTCGATTCCGGAACTGGTCGACTCCGTCGTCGCGGCGCTCGAGGACGGGCGTGCGCACGAACGCATCCGCGCGAACGCAAGGAGGACCATCATGGAGCGGTACGATCTGCGCTCGGTCTGCCTTCCTGCCCAGATGAATCTCTTGCGCCTCGCCGTGGGTGCACCCGCGTGTAGTCTCTGGACCGGTGCGAAGATCGGGAATCATGTGGTGGCCCCGACAGCGGCGTCGAAAGCCCTTAGCTCACGCGCCACGGCCTCCATGACGCTCGTCCATTCACGGGCGGCAGGCTGACGGAACAGTCGCAGCGTCGGATACCAGGGCGCGTCAGTCCTATCGATGAGCCAGCGCCAGTCAGCGACATGCGGCAACAGAACCCATGTGGGCTTGCCGAGCGCACCCGCGAGGTGCGCGATCGCCGTATCCACCGAGATGACGAGATCGACCTCGGATATCAGCGCCGCCGTCTCGGCGAAATCGGTCAGGTGCAGCGAGAAGTCGCGCACGGGCGCCTCTGAGAACGCGACGGAATCTACGCTCCGGTGCTCTGCGTGCAGCGAGACAAATTCTGGGGTGTCCCGGGTGCCGTAGGCCCGAGCCCACAGCGGCCGCAACTGCTCGAGGCACATGGAGCGCCTGCGGTCGTTCCCGTGGTCGGCACGTCCGAACCAGGCAAGTCCAATGCGCAGTCTGGGCGCCGCCCCAAGGCGACCTCGCCATAGCGCACGTCGATCGCGATCCGCGGATAGGTACTGTCGCGGGGCCGGGATCGACTCGAGCTGCGTATCGAATGCCAGCGGCAAGCTGAGAAGCGGCACGTGCCAGTCGAATGCCGGCACGGGATCGCCGCAGCCTATAACCTCGTTGACGCCGGCGAGCGATGTGAGGAGCGCGCGAAGCGTTCTAGGCACCTCCAGAGTGACGTGCGCACCGCGCTCGGCAAGCAAGGGAGCATAACGACAGAACTGTAGCGTGTCCCCGAATCCCTGCTCCGCGTGCACGAGAATCGATTGGTGAACGAGGGATCGCCTGCCATCCCACCACAGCGCGTCCGGATATCGCCTCACGTGTTTGAGGCTAGGGACCTTCCACCGCCATTCGTGCAACCGCCAGCCTTCGCGAAACTCTCCGCGCACGAGATGGGCGAGCGCCTTGTTCCAATGCGGCAACGGGGCGTCGGGCTGCAAACGAATCGCCTCTGCGTAGCATCCTAACGCCTCGGCATGGCGGCCGTTGGTGCTAAAGAGCGCGCCCAAGTTGGCGTGTGCCTCGGCATAGTCCGCTCGGAGGGTGAGCGCCCGTCGATAGGATGACTCGGCCTCCTGGAAGCGGTCCAGCTCGGTGAGGACGGTGGCCCTATTGTTGTGCGCCTCCGCAAAGCTCTCATCGAGTGCCAGCGCCCGCTCGTAGGCCGTGAGGGCACGCATATACTCGCGACATCCACGTAGAGCATTGCCTAAGTTACTGTGCACGCCCGCATCATTGGGCCGCACTTTCGCGGCCAGCTCCAAGTACTCGACCGCCTCATCCCAGCGCTCGAGCTGTGCACACGCGACACCTGCAAGTTGCAGGAGACTCGGATCTCGAGAACGAAAGGCAAGGGCGGCCTGGTAGTGCGGCAGCGCCTCCGCGACGCGACCGTCCGCATGATCCCGGCGGGCCGCGGATAGCCGCTTCCGTAGCTCGACAAGTCGCCGCTGCTCCTCGTGCCGCTCGATCATCTCCTGGGCCGCGCGGCAGACATCCTCTACCACCCCCGCCCAATCGCCGCGCGAGCGCTGGCGGAAGATGCGCATGCTCGGATACCAGGGTGTAGAAGACCCAGTCTGCAACCAGCGCCAACAAGAGGCAAAGCGATTCATGAGCCAAACGGGACGGCCGAGCGCACCGGCAAGGTGCGCCACGGCCGTATCGACCGCGATCACCAGATCCAGAGCTTCCATGAGCGCGGCCGTGTCGGCGAAGTCCTGACAGTTCTCTCCATGACGCGCGATACCAGGCATGCTCTCCAGGGTCCTCAGATCCCCTGGGGAGAGCTCCTTTTGCAGGCTGACGAAGTCGGCCTCAAGCTCTAGCAGCGGACGGAGGCATTCGAGCGACATATCGCGTGCATGGTTGATGGGCGGCTGACGCCGTCCGCACCAGGTGATGCCGATACGGAGGCGGTCAGACTCCCCTATCCGCGACCTCCATTCCGCGACACGTGGTCGGTCCGCCCACAGATAGGGTGTTCGGCTCGGCGTGGTCTCGGGAGTGGTGCCAAAGGCCAGCGGCAGACTCATCAACGGGCACACGTAGTCCCGAGGCGGGACGGTATCTCCGGTCGAAAGAAGCTCTGGCGTCCCAGGAAGGCTCTGCATGAGATTCCGCAGCGACGGCGGCACGGCAAGCAGCACCCGTGCGCCCCGCTCGCGAACCCAGGAGACGTACCGTGCGAACTGGATCGTGTCCCCGTAGCCCATCTCATGGTGAAGCAGGATTGTCTTCCCGTGCAGATCCTCCCTGCCGAGCCACAATGGACCCAGCTTCAAGACATGCCTCGCTTCCTCCGGGGCTATCCGCCAGCGCACCTCGTACTCCTCGAAGCCGCGCCGCCAATCACCGCTGCAGAGTCGCGCCATGCAGCGGTTGTAGCGCAGAATGGAGTCGTCCGGTTCTAACGTGAGCGCGCGGTCATAGCAGGTCACTGCGTCAGCAAATCGTCCCGCTCTCACCAAGAGTCGCCCGCAATCGGTTGCGCTTCTTACGTCATCAGGGGCTTGCGCGAGCAGACGCTCAAATTCCCTCAGCGCCTCCTCATCCCGCCCCGATAGCTCCAGCGCCAGAGCCCGTGCGCGCAGAGCGGATATACTGTCCGGATAAATGGATAGCGCCGCGTCCGCATAATCTTTTGCGCGTATCGGATCGCCCATCTGCAACAGCACGAACGCGGCCTCCACAAGTGAGTCAACGTTCTCGGGCTCAAGTGCCAGCGCTGCACTGAACGCTTCGAGGGCCTCCGGCAATCGGTTAAGCTTCTGCAGCAGGACTCCCCGGTTGCGCAGCTC
>Ga0335074_10003674_pt1 | contig 21016 bp, 16 predicted proteins | sample Lox_Sample_23_FD_206715 | JGI IMG/M metagenome (GOLD analysis project Ga0335074, IMG submission 206715) | Soil microbial communities from Loxahatchee National Wildlife Refuge, Florida, United States - Lox_Sample_2.3 | ecosystem: Environmental > Terrestrial > Soil > Wetlands | place: USA... | reverse complement strand
GGCCGGGCCGTTCAGCGTGGCCGGGCCTGGTGGCGCTGGGCGCCGCGGTGGCGCTCCTGATCGCCGCGTGCAGCCCGGCCGCACCGGCGCCGACAGGGTCAGCCACGGCCGTCTCGACCCGGCCGGCGAAGGTCGTGCTCCCGCCCGACACGTCGGCCGGAGCCCAGCTCCGGTGGCTCCTGGGGGCCGCCGCCCATCTGCCCGTACCCGACGGGCAGGTACGGGCCCACTTCGACGCTGCTTTTCTGGCCCAGGTCGGCCCGGCCGTACTGAACCAGGCCCTGCAGGCCGTGACCGGCGCCGAGCTGCTTTCGATCCAGGTCAGCGAGCTGAACACGGTGGTCGCCATCATCTCCGCCGGCGGCGCGGCAGCGCAGGTGTGGCTCGCCGTCGATGGCCGCGACCTGATCAGCGAGCTGAGGATCAGCCCGGTCACCACCGGGCCGACGCCCGCCACCTGGGCCGACGTCGACGCCGCTCTCCGCTCGGTCGCCCCGCAGGTGCGGCTGCTCGTGGCCGACGTCAGCCACGGCTCATGCCAGCCCGTGCACAGCATCGACCCCGCCACCCAGGCGCCGATCGGTGCCGCCTTCAAGCTCTACGTGCTCGACGCGCTGGGCCATGCCGTGGCCTCGGGCCGGGTCCGCTGGAACCAGCCGCTGACCGTCACCGCACAGCTCAAGAGCCTGCCCGCGGGCGAGCTCCAGGACGAGCCGGACGGCACCCGGGTCTCGGTGCTGGACACGGCCGCGGCCATGATGTCCCTCAGCGACAACACGGCGACCGACATGCTGATCAACCTGGTGAGCCGGTCCGCGGTCGAGGCCACGCTGAGCAGCACCGGGATGGCGAGCCCGGCTCTGGACAAGCCGCTGCTGACCACCCGCGAGATATTCGTGCTCAAGCTCAGCCAGTGGCCGGCGCTCGCGACGCGTTACGTCACCGCGGATGAATCCAGCCGCCGGGCGCTGCTGGCCACCACCATCGACCGGGCGCCCCTGCCCGCCGTGTCGGCGACCGGAGCGTGGATCGCCCCGCGCGACATCGACAGCCTGGAATACTTCGCCTCGGCAACCGACCTGTGCCGGGCCTACGTCTCCCTCGCCGCGCTGGCCCGCCAGCCGGGCCTGGCCCCGATCGGCCAGGTGCTCTCGCTCAACGACAACAGCCTGGCTCTCGACCCGGCCCAGTGGCAGACCACCTGGTTCAAGGGCGGGTCCGAGCCGGGCGTCCTGGCCATGGCCTACCTGGCCACCACCAGGACCGGACACAGCTACGTCGTCACCGCGCTGGCCGAGGACCCGTCGCAGCCCATCGACGAGACCATCGCGCGGCCGGTTATGCTCTCGGCGATAAGGGGCGCGTTCACCCTGGCGGCACGCGGGAATTCGTGAGGAGCGGCACATGACCGAGGCCCGGCACTGCCGGCATTGCCTTGGTGACTGCCCCGGTAGCTGCCTGATCGGCCAGCCCGGCCGGTGCATCCACGGCTGGGACGGGAAGCACCCGCGGCAGTTCAGGTGGCAGATGCTGCTGACCCGCCGGTGGTGGCACCGGGCGCTCCGCGGTGACCGGTAGGCGGCCAGCCGCGGCGGCCGCAGCGTCGAGGCCATCGGCTGATAGCTGGCCCCGGTCAGCCGGGGCGGGCCAGTTCCACGTTGCGCAGCCAGACCTGGCCCGGGCCGGCCAGGGTGAGCTCGAACCCCATGTGCTCGGCGTCGGCGGGGACCGGCACGGTGATCTGGTACGTGGTCCAGTCGCGGGTCCCGGTAATGGTCTCGGTGAGGTGCTGCCGGTCCCGGTCCACGCGCTGGACCGGGACCGGCTGATCGCCGGGCGGCGCGTGCAGCGCCGGGTCCGGGCCGTGGCCGTCCGGCCGGCTGACGACATCCAGGGTCAGTTCTGCCTGGCCCGCGTCCTGGCTGCGCACCTCGGCCCGCAAGGTCACGGTGGCGCCGCGGTAGTCGTCAGCGAGCCACTCCTGGCCCAGGAAGGCGTCTCCGTACGGCCGCGGGACCGCGGCGGACAGGGTCGCCACGCCGTCCGCCGCGGCCACCGCGTAGTCGTTCCAGTGCGCCCCGGTGACCTCGGCCCGGGAACTGCCGCCGATGGTCCAGCCGTTCAGGCCGTCGGCGAAGGCCAGGTTCCGCGGCCCGGAGCGCGGCCCGGACGGGCGGGCCGGCGTGCGGGCCGCGAAGGGGCCGAGCAGGTCGTCGCCGGTTACCGGGATGGCCAGCCGGTCCATCAGGGCATCGGGGACCCGGACGGGCACTGCCAGGGCGGCCGCCAGGGCCAGGGCGCTGCCGGGGGGCGCGGTGACCTGCTGGGGGCCGGCCGGGCCGGCCACCTCGATCCGCGCGGCCAGCACATCGGGTCCCAGTTCGTCGATCTCCACCCCGGTCACGCTCCCGCCCGCCGCGGCCAGCAGCTGCCCGGCCAGGTCCTCGGGGCGGTAGTCCCGGGCCGGGAAGTCCGCGGCCGGCCCATCGTGCGGGGGCTGGCCCGCCTCGCCGTCGCGGGGCGGCCGGTCCAGGATGCGCCACAGGGCCAGGCCATGGCGGGTGCGCAGCCACAGCCCCATCGCCCGGTGCCCGGGATCATCGGCCAGCACCACCAGGATGTGCCCGATGGCGGGCGAGCCGTCCGGCCGCGTACCCAGGTGCGGCTCGGCGCAGGCGATGCGGACGGTAGTCATGGCTGTCCTCCGGGATCTGGCCGGGATGAGATCGGGCCGATGAGCGGTGATGTGCGCGCGCAGCCGCCGGCGTGCCTTGTGCAGGCTGACCTTGGCCGCGCCGGAAGACCCGGCGATCTGCCCGGCGGGCAGGTCGGCGTAGTAGTACAACTCGACGGCGCGCCGCTGGCCGTCCGGCAGGTCCGCGACCGCGGCCCGCAGGGCCTCGGCGCGGTCCAGGTCGTCCGCGGACGGCAGCCCCTGCGCCGAAACCGGATGCAGGCCTTCTGGCCACTCGGCCAGCAGCAGCAACGGCTCGGGCCGGCTGGCCACGCGATGCACGTTACGGATGATGCCGGCCAGCCAGGCGCCGAACCGGTCCGGGTCCCGCAGCCGGTCCAGGGCCATGAAGGCCTGCAGGAACGCCTCCTGGACGATGTCGTCCACGTCGCCGGGCCGCCCGCACAGCCGCGCGGCGCGGGCCCTGGCCGACCGCGAGTGCCGCTCGACCAGCAGCCGGAACGCGGCAGCATCCCCGGCCCGGGCCAGCCGGACCAGGTCCCCGTCGCGGACATCCATACCAGTTAGTGTCCGCCAGGCGTCCTCCGGTTACCCGCGAGCGGGCAGCAGGGCCGGAGGGTGATACCACGGCCCGTTCGGATTAAATTGATTTCTGATGAACGGACCGCTGGCTGGAGAGCTGTGCAGCCGAGATGAGCTGCGCACGCTGTTCCTGTTCGAGGGGCTGACCGACGCCCGGCTGGACTGGATGTGCCAGCGGGGCCGGGTCGAGGTCGTCCCGGCCGGGCCGGTGTACGCGGAGGGCGACCCGGCGACGCGCTTCTACGTGCTGCTCGAGGGCACCGTGGTGCTGTCGCGGCGGATCGGCGGCGACGACGTCGAGGCAGGCCGGACGTCACAGCGCGGCGTGTACGCGGGCGCGTGGCTGGCCTACCTGGGCGACCGGGTGCCGCAGGTCTATCCCAGCTCGATGCGGGTGACCGAGCCGTCGCGGTTCTTCGTGCTGGACGCCGAGGTGTTCGCCGAGCTGATGCGCGAGTGGTTCCCGATGGCGGTGCACCTGCTGGGCGGCGGGGTCGTCTACCGGGCGAACGTGGCCGAGCTGACCGGGCAGCGGGAACGCCTGCTGGCGCTGGGCACGCTGTCGGCCGGCCTGACCCACGAGCTGAACAACCCGGCCGCGGCCGCGGCCCGGGCCACCGCCTCGCTGCGCGACCGGGTCTCCGGCATGCGGCGCAGGCTGGGCGGGATCGCGGGCGGCGGATGGGACGCCACCGCGCTGCAGATGCTGATCGAGCTCCAGGAACAGGCCGCGGACGGCGTGCCGAAGGCCCCGGCCCTGTCTCCGCTCGAGGTCTCGGACCGGGAGGACGCCCTGACCGACTGGCTGGACTCCCGCGGGATCAGCGATGGCTGGCAGCTGGCGCCGGCCTTCGTGGCCGCCGGGCTGGACGTGGCCTGGCTGGAGCGGGTCGCGGCGACGGTGGGCGCCACCATGCTGGACGGGGCGCTGCAGTGGCTGAACTGCACCGTCGAGACCGAACTGCTGATGAACGAGATCGACGACGCCACCACGCGGATCTCCGCCCTGGTCGGCGCGGCCAAGCAGTACTCCCAGCTCGACCGGGCCCCGTACCAGGTGGTCGACGTGCACGAACTGCTGGACAGCACGCTGCTCATGCTGTCCGGCAAGATTCCCCCGGGCATCCGGGTGGTCAAGGACTACGACCGGAGGCTGCCGGCCATTCCCGCGTACGCGGCCGAGCTGAACCAGGCGTGGACCAACCTGATCGACAACGCGGTGTCCGCCATGGGTTCGTCCGGGGTGCTGACCGTGCGCACCAGGCTGGACGGGACGTTCGTGCACGTGGAGGTCGCCGACACCGGGTCCGGGGTGCCGGCGGAGATCCGGGAGCGGATCTTCGAGCCGTTCTTCACCACCAAGCCGGTGGGCCAGGGGACCGGGCTGGGGCTCGACATCACCTGGCGGATCGTGGTGAACAAGCACCACGGCGACATCGCGGTGGAGTCCGTCGCCGGCGACACCCGGTTCCGGGTGTGGCTGCCGGTTACCCCGGCACAAAACGGGTAGGACCCTGAGCTTCAAGACCCGGTGAGCCAGCACGGGCCGCGGGACCAGGGACGGAGGGCCACCCGATGACCACAGCGGGCCGCCATGTTGTCTTCATCCACGGCCTGTGGCTGCACGCGAGCTCGTGGGCGCCATGGACGGAACTGTTCCAGACGGCGGGCTACACGCCGGTGGCGCCGGGCTGGCCAGGAACCTCGGACACCGTCGAGGAAACCCGGAGCCACCCCGACCAGGTGGCCGGGAAAGGCATCGACGATGTCGTCGAGCACTACGCGCAGATCATCGGCGGCCTGGACGCCCCGCCGATCGTGATCGGCCACTCCTTCGGCGGCCTGATCGTGCAGCGGCTGCTGGGCCAGGACCTCGCGGCCGCGGGAGTGGCGATCGACGCGGCGCCGGTCAAGGGCGTGCTCTACCTGCCCCCGTCGGCGCTGCGGGTCGCCTCGATCGCCTTGCGCAACCCGGCGAACAGGACCAGGGCGGTAGCGCTGACCCAGGAGCAGTTCCGCTATGGCTTCGGGAACGCGCTGCCCGCGCAGGAATCGGCCGAGCTCTACCAGCGGTGGACGGTCCCCTCCCCGGCCAGGCCGCTGTTCGAAGCCGCCGCCGCGAACCTGTCACGGCAGTCGCCCGCCAAGGTCAACACGGGCAACAAGACCCGCGGGCCGCTGCTGCTGATCGCCGGAGGTCATGACCATACCGTCCCGGCGGCGATCACCCGGTCGACCCGCAAGCTGTACCACAAGTCGCCGGCGATCACCGACCTGCGGGAGTTCAACGACCGGGGCCACTCACTGACCATCGACCACGGCTGGCGCGAGGTCGCCGACGAGGTGCTGACCTGGCTCGGCCAGCGCGGCGCGTTAGTCGCTGGTGGCGCACGTCGCGCCGCCGACCGTCACGGTGATCCGGGCGCCAGGCGGGGGGCCGTTGAGGTAGATCAGGGCATAGCCCGAGCCGTCGGTGCGGTAGGTGTGCGAGTAGCCGTCGGCGGTCGCGGTGGCGTCCTGGCCGGGCTGGTTGGAGTGCACGTAGACGTTGTTCTCGTCGTCGGCGGCGAGGCGCCGGCCAAGGTGGCGGCGATGGCGGTCACGACGGCCGGGTCGGGTCAACCGGGGACCGCGCCCCGGTGATGAGCTGGTAGAGCGGTCCGATCCCGGCCGCGGGCTCGGTCAGCACCCGCAGGGCGGGCACGCCGTGAGGCGGCCGCCGGACGGCGACCGGCGCGTCTGTCGAGGCTGGGGACTTTGCCGTCGGTGCCGGGCTCGAGACCACGGACTGGACCGGCTGGACGCTTTGCTGCGGCGAGGCGCTGCCGCACGCACCAGCGCCCACGGCCAGCGCGACCGCGCCGAACGCGATCACGATCGTGCGGTACAAGTCACCGTGCTCCCCCCACTCGGGAACCTCCTGACGCCGGACCAAATCTATGCTTGGCGGAGGGCGGCACGCGCAGCCGGCGGGCCATCCCCGGATCTGAGCACAGCCAGGAGGGGCGGGCGCGCCGATGGCTGATCCCGAGGAGGGTGTGGCGGCGGACGGGACGATCCGGACGGGCGCGCGTCGTGACCGGGTGCCCGCGGCCTTCGAGCCTGTCCTGGCCGATGCGGTCGCCGTTGCGGGCGGGTCCGGGGCGTCGCTGTACGTCTACGGATCGGTGGCGACCGGCACCGTGCGTCCCGGGTCATCGGACGTCGACCTGCTGTCGATCGATCTCCCGGACGCGGCCGTTCTCGGGCGGCGGCTGTCGGCCCGGTACGCCGACCGCTGCCGGGGGGTGGAGATCGCCGCGGCCACTGGCGCGGACCTGGCCGGCGACACCGACGCGGCCTATGGCCTGCGGGTCTTCCTCCGCCACTACTGCGTCCACCTGGCGGGCCCGGATCCGTCCGCCGCGTGGCCGGCCTTTTCCGCGGACGCCCGGGCTGCTCGCGGTTTCAACGGCGACCTCGGCCAGCATTTCCGGCGCTGGCGGCAGCAGCTGGAGTCCGGGACGGTCGCCGCGGACCTGCTCGGTGTCCGGGTCGGCCGTAAGACGCTCCTGGCCGTCGCCGGGCTGGTCAGCGTCCACGACCACTCCTGGACGACCGACCGGGCCCGTGCCGTGCGGCGCTGGAGTGAGATCGAGCCCGGCCTGGCCGCCCGGCTCGGCGTGCTGCACGCCTGGGCCCAGGCCGAGCGCGATCCCGGCCGCGAGGACGTCGGGCGCGCGCTGGCCGACGATGGAGTCGTCCCGGCGATCGTCGAGCGCTTCGGCCGCCTGATCGGGCTCTGGACCGAGGACCCCGCGGCCTAGCCCGGGCTGCGATCATCTTCGCACCGCCCCGGTCACCAGCCAGCTGCTGCCCCGGGCTCGCAGCACCAGGGTCACGAACCGGGCCAGCAGCCAGAGGCTGTAGGCGAGCCAGAGCGCCACCAGGCCGCCGTGCAGGACCAGCACCAGCGCCACGGCCGGCAGGAACACGGCCAGGGTGATCACCCCGGCGACGGCCAGGTAGTTCTGGTCACCGGCGCCGATGAGCACCCCGTCCAGCACGAAGACCACGCCCGCCACCGGCTGCTGCGCCGCCACCACCAGCAGCACGGCCAGCAGCAGCGACCGCACCCCCGGGGCGGCCGCGAACAGGCCCGGCAGTACCGGCCGCAGCAGCAGCGTGAGCAGCCCGAAGCCGGTACCGTACAGCACTCCCCAGGCGACCATGCGCCGGGTAGCGGCCCGGGTCCCGGCGACGTCCCCGGCGCCCAGGCAGCGGCCGGTGATGGCCTGGCCCGCGATGGCGATCGCGTCCAGCGCCAGGGCCAGCAGGGTCCAGATCCGGAAGGCGATCTGGTGGGCCGCGATCGCGTCGTCCGACTGCCGCGCCGCGACCGCGGTGGTGACCACGAGCACCACCTGGAGGGCGAGCGTGCGCAGGATCAGTCCCGTCGCGGCGCTCGCGGCCGAACGCAGCCCGGACCGGTCCACGCCGAACCCGACGCCCTCCCGGCGCGCTCCCCGGACGACAACCGCCAGGTACACGCAGGCTGCCGTGGTCTGCGCGATGACCGTGCCCCACGCGGAGCCGGCCAGCCCCATGCGCAGGCCCAGCACGAACGTCGCGTTCAGTGCGATGTTGAGGGCGTTCACGGCCACCGCGGTGGCCAGCGGCGTCACGGTGTCCTGCAGACCCCGCAGCACCCCGGTACCGGCCAGCACCATGAGCATGGACGGCACCCCGAGCAGGCTGATCCGCAGGTAGACGACGGCGCCGCGGCTGACGCCCGGGGTGGCGCCGAAGACCCGGACGATCTCCGGGGCCAGCGGCCAGGCCAGCGCCAGCACGCCCAGGCCGATCCCGACGGCCAGCCAGAGCCCGTCGATGCCCTGCCGGATCGCCGCCGTGCGCAGGCCCGCACCGAGCTGACGGGCCACCGCCGCGGTGGTGCCGTAGGCCAGGAAGATCGCGACGTTGACCAGCGTGGTCAGCGCCTGGCTGGCCACGCCCAGGCCGCCGAGCGGCACGGTGCCGATCCGGCCCACGATGGCCGAGTCCGTGAGCAGGAACAGTGGCTCGGCGACCAGGGCTCCGAACGCCGGGCCGGCCAGCCGGAGGATCTCCAGGTCCTGCGGGCCTACGCGGAGCCAGCCGGGGCGCCAGCCGCGGCGCCTGCCGCCGGCCCGTCCCGGCGGCCCTGCCATCCGCTTAAGCTTTCGCCTGGCCAGGTCCATGCTCAATGGATTCCCTCTCTACCCCTTATTGCAGGTAGGTTGCTGCTCCCATGTTGTCGGGTTCACGGCCGGTGGGGGGCGGGCCGGGCCGGCGGGGCTGGTGTGGACGGTGCGAGCCCGGGATGGGTGACCGGGTGTCGCGGGTTTGGGGCATGTGTGCCACAACCCCCGCCTATCGGGGCATGTGTGCCACAACCCCCGTATCACCGGGCCCGGGCCGGGCGCGCCAGGGCGCGGTTCCTCCGCCGGACGCGGCCCTCAAGCCCCGGGCGAATCCATCCCGGGGGTCTGCCCCGAGCGGCGAACCGGCCTGATCGCAGGCTGGGGGGCTCGCGGTACCTTCCTAGAGGTAGTCGCGCTTCCGCATCCAGACCAGGGTGGCCCAGCCCCAGATGGGCGGCAGGTAGGAGGTGAACAGGCGCTGGATGAACACGGCGGCGGTGGCGTCGGCTTCCGAGACGCCGGCTGAGGTGAGGCCGAGGATCATGCCGGCTTCGACGACTCCCAGGCCGCCGGGCGAGGGGGCGATGCCGCCGATCATCGCGGCCAGCACGATGACCACGATCAGGACGGGCAGCCGGAGGTGGTCGCCGAAGGCTCGCAGCGAGACCGACAGGGCCATGGCCACCACCAGGTCCCGGCCAAACGCGCCGCCCAGCAGCAGGACCAGCTTGTTCGGGGAGCTGGCGATCCGCCTGAGGTTGCCCCACATGTCACGGATCTTGGGACGTGCCTTGTCCGCCGCCAGCCGGCGCAGCCGGGGGACGGCCAGGGCCAGGCCGGCCACCAGGGCGACCAGCACCACGACGGCCAGGATGATCCACACCAGTTTGGAGTTTCCGCCCGACTCGGGGGTGAGCTCGAGGTGGATGGACCCCCAGGCGAACGGAAGCGAGACCAGGAACAGCACGGTGGTGGAGATCCAGCTGGCCGTGGTCATGATGGCGCTCGAGCTCAAGGCGACCGACGTGTCGTAGCCCTGCTGCTGGTAGTACCGGACCCGGGTGGCAAAGACCGCGGGCGTGCCGCCGGCCAGCGCGCTGAAGGCCTTGGCCACCTCGACCGCCACCGTCCGCCCGAACGGGAGCGGCCCGGCTACGCTGCCGATGCTCTCGACGGCGGAGGCGGCGTAGGCCAGCTGGGCCAGCACGAACGCGATGATGACCCAGAGCCAGTCGGCGCCGATCACGGTGTCGAACGACTTGGACACGTCGATGAGCACCCCGATCAGGGCCCACCCGCCGATCAGCGTCCCGACGATCATGATCAGGGTCGGCCAGCTGACGCGCCGGGCTTCCACCAGCGCCGGCAGCTCGATCGAGGCCGCCGCCGCGGCACGCTGGCGGACGTCGGCCAGCAGCCCGCGCTGGCCCCGCAGGCTCCGGCCGAGGGCGGGGTCGAGCGCCGGCCTGTGCAGGTGCTGGAGGGCGGCCTCGAGCATCTCCGGAGGAAGGCACCGGGCCGCGGCATCGGCGGCCCGGTCGGCGCCCACGGCCACCGCGGTCGCCGCGATCGCGCCAGCCAGGTCGCGGTCGAGCTGATCGGCCGACGCGCTCGCTGAAGCGTTACGGAAATCGGTGACCACGACGGTCTGCGCGGCCGGGTCGACCAGCAGCGCGTCCCCGCTGATCGCGCCGTGCGCGATCCGGGCCCGGCGCAGGGCCAGCAGCTGCCGGTACACCTCCCCCAGCACGGCGTCGCTGATATCGGCGGCGTCGGTATCGGCCAGCGCCTGGCCGGCCGGAAGCCGGCAGACCAGCAGCGCGTCCTTCGACGGTCCCGCCGTCCCGGCCTCGATGACCGCGGGGACCGCGACGCCGGCCTGCCCGGCGCGCAGGGTCAGCCAGGCCTCGTGCTCGACCTGCTGCAGCCGGGTGATGGTCAGGTCCGGCCCGGAGTCCCGGTACCACACGAACCGGCCCGCCTTGGTCAGCAGCCGCGCGTCGGCCGCATCCCGGCCATAGACCTCCACGCCGAGCCGGCCGCCGCCATCGGCCCGGCTCGCGTCGGCGGCCTCGTACCTGGCGACCCCCCATACCTGCCGGGCCGCCGGGCGCACCCCGTCCGCGGCGATGCCGAGTTCGCCCAGCAGCAGACGCACGTCACCGGCCGACGGCAGGCCGAGCGGCGAGCCGAAGACCAGCCGGACCACCGCCGTTACCCCCCAGCCGATGGCGAGGCTGCCCAGGACGTTCAGCGGCAGCCCGTGACCGCCCACCGCGCAGGCCAAGGCCACCAGCGTGATGAAGATCTCGATGAGACGCTGCACGCCCCGGGCCAGGTAGGGCAGCGCAGCCGTGGCGACGGCCAGGAACAGGGCGATCTGCAGGACCGGGAACCTCAGGTAATAGCCATCGATGACGATTCCGCTCGGTCGTCCGCCGCGGCTGCCGAGCACGACGGTGAGGATCCCGCACGCCGCCGCCGTGCCGGCCGCGCTCAGCCCGATGTCGCGGGCGATGTCCCAGCGGCGCGCGAGCACGGCCAGCAGCACCAAGGCGGCCGCGACGCCGATAGAACCAGCCTGGTAGACCACCGTGACCAGCCAGGTAATGGTCCGCGGCGGCGGGTGGATGACCTGGGCGATGGCCTGGTCGACGCGCGAGTCGAAGTGGATGACCAGCAGGCAGCACAGCAGGGCCAGCACGGCAGCGGCCAGCCGCACCCCGTCGCTGCCGCGGCGGCGCCGCTGGCCGTCGCCGACCGGCGCGAACAGCAGCGCCCGCCAGTCCCGCAGCAGGTTCTGCTCGGGAACGGGCTCCGTCTCGTGCGGCCGTGGAGACTGCGACCAGGCCGATCGGGTTTCGCGCACCTCGGTTCCTAGCCCTATAAGACGCCAGCGCGCCGCCGCTGTCCAGCCGGGCGGGCCCGGCTCCTGGCCGCCAGCGGACTAGCCGCTCAGCCGACGGTGGTGCCGCTCAGCAGGCCCTTCGGGATGGCCGAGTCGTTCTTCAGCGCGTTGAACAGCTCGGTCGCCTCGGTTGTGTTCCACCGCACCGCGTCGCCGGCGCTCGTGTAGTAGTTGTCGTCGGCGATCGGCACCGTGCCCGTCTCCGGGTTGCGCAGCGCGAAGGCCGCCTGCGCCAGGTCGAGCAGGCTCGTTCCCGTGTCGACCGACATCGAGCTCGCGGCGGTCGACCCGAACGGCAGCGCCGTGAACGGGTTCAGGTACACGCCGGGCGCGGTGGCCTTCTTCAGCAGGGCGGACAGGAACACGCGCTGGTCCTGTATCCGCTGCAGGTCCTCGGTGGCGAACGAATGCCGGTCCCGGACGAAGGCCAGCGCCTGGTCTCCGTTGAGATTGTGGCACCCGGCGGACAGGTTCACCCCGGAGTAGGAGTCGTTGATCGCGGTCTTGAGGCAGATCTGCACGCCGCCGACCTTGTTCACCACGGCGACCAGGCCGCCGAAGCCGATCCCCATGTAATGGTCGATCTTCAGCCCGGTGACGTTTTCGACCGTCTGGATCAGCAGGCTCGCCCCGCCGTAGGCCAGCGCCGCGTTGATCTTGTTCCAGCCGTGACCGGGAATGTCCACGTAGGAGTCACGTGGGATGCTGATCAGCACCGGGCGGCCGCTGCCCATGTGCAGCAGCATGATGGAGTCCGAGTTCAGCGTGCCCTCGTCGAACCCGACGTGCAGGGCGTCGATCTCGGCGCGGGACAGTCCGGCCCGGCTGTCCGAGCCGGTGATCAGCCAGTTCGTCCCCGCCGAGGTCAGCGAGGTGGCCGGCAGCGTGACGTCCTTGTTCAGCTTGCCGTCCAGCCAGAAGTAGGTTCCGGCGACGCCCGCGAGCAGCACGACCACGACCGTGCCGATGATCAGCGCGATCCGGCGGCCGCGCCGTCCCGGCTGCCCCCAGAACCGCCGGCGGCGCCCGCCGCCACCGCCCAGATTCCACCGTTCCGGTTCGCCCCTGCCCGGCGTGGACCGGGCCGGCGGCTGGCTCGGCCACGCCCCGGCCCGGTCGGTGGCGGCCCCGCCCGCCCCGCCAGCCTGGTACGACCCGGTCGGCGGAGAGCCGGACCCGGGCTGGTCCTGATACCAACCGTGCCAATCGTCGCTCATCGAGACTGGCACCCCCGCGCACAGATTGCTGCCATCACGACCACACGATAGGTGGTCCTGCCCCGCTCCCGCGCATCGCCGGGGAATATTCCAGAAACCTGGAAGAAGGCAGGGCGCGGGCGCGCTGGCCCGATGCCGACGGCGAGGCAGCGGGAGGACGTTAGGCCAGCCGGAAGAGGCCAAGGTCCCTGGTGCGAGCCTGACCGGAGATGGACGCTACGGGCAAATGGAGGAAATCGCGATAGGGGACATGATGGAAACTGTCGCAGCGATGATCATTGGCGCCGGGGCTATTGTCCTGGTAATTCTGGCGGCCATCGTCGTGGTGGCGGTGGGCTGGTTTATCCAGGCTTCCCGCTGAGGGCGAGGATGGTGCCGTCGTCTCCCACCGCGTAGCAGGCGGGGCTGGGACCCGGGGCGCAGCCGATGCCGTACAGGTCGCGTGCGGTGGGGGTGCGCTGCGCGGTCACGGTGGTCCCGCCGGTGATCCGGGCGATCGATCCGCCGGTTCCGGCCAGGTAGCAGGTCAGCGCGGCGGGACAGGCGATGGCGTTGAGCACGCTGCCCGGCCAGCCCTGCGCGGGCCCGATCTGCTGCCAGGCGGCTCCGCCATCAGATGACCGGGACAGGTTGACACCGCCGTGCGGGCCGCCGAACGGGCTGGTGCTCTGGACCCCGTAACAGCCGGTACGGGTCGGGCAGTCGGCCGCGTCGGGCCCGCCGCCGCACCCGGTCCCGGACCCCGCGCAGGCCCAGGGCTGGCCCGGACCGTGTGTCACCAGGACGGCGTAGGCGAACCCGCAGTGCCCGCAGTCCAGGAGGGTCCCGCCGCCGGCCCGGCACAGCCCGCTGCTCAGGCAGGTGGCCCACTCCAGCGGGTAGCCGTAGAGCCCGGACTCGCAGTCGCCGTTGCAGGTCACCCCGGGCGGGATGGACTGCCGGGTCCAGCTCCCTCCCCCGCCGCGGGTCAGCCAGATCGAGCTCGGCGCGGCATGTGGCGTCTTCGGTACCGGGGTGGCGTCGTACGCCGGCGGAGCGGTGGATACCGCGTAGCACACGCTGGCGCTGACGCAGGCGACGTCCAGCAGACCCAGGCGGCACAGCGCCCGGGCGCCGGTCCGGGCGGCGCCGCAGACGAGCTAGCCGCACCATGGATCTATGTTGCGCCCGCGGGCTGGAGCGGTCCATGCCTTCGGGGCGGGACCTGCTCGCCGTTCTAGGCCCGGGGCGGCAGCGGCGGGCGGCGCTTGGACGGCCTGGTGCGCGCGTCAGGAGGCCGCACCGCGGGTCGCTGCTGCAGGGCTTCCAGCGCCAGCCTGGCCGCGGCCTCGAGCTGGGTGTCCCGCTCCGCAGCCCAGTCGTCGGGCGACATGATGACCTCGACGTCAGGGTCGACGCCATAGTTTTCCACGCCCCAGCCGTACTCCTCGAACCAGAAGGCCAGCCGCGGCACGGTCATCTGCGTTCCGTCGATCAGCTCGTGCTCGTTGTCGTAACCGACGACGCCGCCCCAGGTCCTGGCGCCGACGACCGGGCCAAGCCGGAGCAGCCGGATGGCAGCGGTGACGATGTCACCGTCGGATCCCGAGCATTCGTCGGCGATGGCGACGACCGGCCCGCGCGGCGCGTCCTCGGGATAGGTGGCCGGCATCATGCCGCTCGGCACGTCCCAGGCGATCACCTTGCGGGCCAGCTTCTCCACCACGAGCTGCGAGGTGTGTCCGCCGGTGTTGCCGCGCACGTCCACGATCAGCGCATCGCGCAGCATCTCGGTGCGCAGGTCCCGGTGGAAGTCCGCCCAGCCCTGGCTCACCATGTCCGGCACGTGCAGATAGCCGATCCGGCCCCCGCCGAGCTCCCGGACCTGCGCCCGCTTCGCGCTGACCCAGTCCAGGTAGCGCAGCCTGGTATCGCTGCGCAGCGGCACGACCGGCACGCTGCGCGGCTGGCTCCCGTCGGCGGGCGCGACGGTCAGCTCGACCGGCTTGCCCGCGGCGCCCGTCAGCAGCGGCCCGGGCCCGTCGGGGCCGACCGGCCGGCCGTCCACGGCGAGCAGGACGTCACCGGCGGCGATCCCGGCGCCGGGCGCGGCCAGGGGCGCGCGGGCCCGCGGGTCCGAGGTGTCCCCGCGCACCACCCGGGTCAGCCGCCAGGCGTCGCCACGGCGCTCCATGTCCGCGCCGAGCAGCCCGGGCGCGGCGGCTGGCGTGCGGTCCGCGGGCGCGTATGCGTAGGCATGCGAGGTGCCGAGTTCGCCGAAAACCTCCCAGAGCACATCGAGAAAATCGGACCGGGTGCTGATCCGGTCGAGCAGCGGCCGGTATTCGTCCTGCACGGCGTCCCAGTCCACGTCCGCCAGGTCGGGCACCCAGAAGTCGTGCCGCATGATGCGGCCCGCCTCGGCGTAGGCCTGACGCCACATCGCGGGCGGGTCGAGCAGGAACCTGGCCCGGCTCCGGTCGATCTCGATCCTGTCGTCGGGATTGTCGCCGTCGGCCTCGCGCTCGGCCGGGATCACGGTGAGCTTGCCGTGATCGCTGGTGACCAGCCTGGTGCCGTCGCCGCTGGCCTCGAACCAGTCGACCTCCCGGGCGAGCTCGCGCACGTCGCGTCTGGCCAAGTCGAACCGCTCGAGCACCGGGCGCGGGGCGTCGTCGGCCGGCTGCGCGCCGCCGATCCCGAGGTTGCCCGTCACCGGCTCGCGCAGCCAGGCCAGCCCGTCCTTCACCGCGCGCAGGCCGCGGTACCGTGCCTCGGGCACCGGGACTGCGACGATACGGTCGGCCATCCCGGTGGTCTCCACCGGCACCGGCGGAACGAGCGGCCCGTCGCCGTCGGCCGCGCCATCGGCCGGAGTGCCGCCCGCACTCTCCGGTTCATCGCCAGCCGCCGGGGCCGCCGCGCCGTGGTCCGCGGGCTCGCCAATGGGCCGCCCGCCGAGTTCGGGTGCGAAGGGTGACGGAGTCGCCGCGTCGAGGGGCAGCAGGTAAGGCCTGGCCCCGTACGGGAACGTCAGGTCGAAGAAGTGCGCGTCGTAGACCGGATCGAAGTCGCGCATCGACAGGAACGCCAGGTACTTGCCGTCAAGGGTGAAGACCGGCTCGGTGTCGGCGAACCGCCCGTCGGTGGCGTCGTAAACCCGGCCGTCGGCCATCCGCGCCAGCCGCAGCTGGCGGAGCTGGGTGAGGTTACCGCCGACCGGATGCTCGGTCGGCTGCGACCACGCCAGCCAGGCCGAGTCCGGCGACCAGGTCAGCCCGGTGATGACCCCGTTGTCCGACGCCGCGATCTGCCGCACCCGGCCGGACTCGGCATCGACGACCCGGAGCCGCCCGTCCTGGGCCGCGACCGCCACCGCGCTGCCGTCCGGCGCCGCCGCCAGCCCGGTGATGCGGCCCACCTGGCCGGCCGCGATCCGCCGCGGAGCGGGGGCCGGATCGGCCGGGCTGGCCCGGTGGCCGGCGCCGATCTCCAGGGCGTCGCTGCCGTCGGCGTCGCTCGCCCAGACGACCTGCCCGCCGGTCCCCAGCACCTGCGGGAACCGCGCCCGGACGCCGGGTACGACCGACACCGCCCGGGCCGGCCCGTCCCGGTGGGTCAGCCAGTGCACGGTTCCGCGAACCTCGATCGAGCTGGCCCGCCCGTCCTGGTCAACTGACAGCGAGCCGACGTGGTCCTCGGCGGTGACCAGGCGGGGAGCCCGGCCGCGCACCGGCGAGCCGAGGGTGATGTCGAGCCGGACCGGCTCGGCTGCTTGCAGGCCATCGAGCAGCCACAACTCGCCGCCGCGCGCGTAGATGACCCGCTGCCCGTCGGTGCTGGCCTGGCGCGCGTACCAGCCCTCGTGATCGGTGTGCCGTCGCAGGTCACTGCCGTCCAGCGCGCAGGAGTAGACGTTGCCGGTGCCCTCGTGGTCACTGATGAACGCGAACCGGCCGCCGACGATCATGGGGCTGGCGAACTGGCCAGGCAGATCCGCGAGCAGACGCCGGAACGGGCCCGGGTCCCGGCCGGCCGGCCCATCGGAGACGATCGCCGTCGCCGGGCCGGTCCACAGGCGTCCGGCGGTGCCGCCCCGGTAGCGCTTCCAGTCGGCCGGATCGGCGTTGAAGCTCCCCCAGGTGCCGGTGAGCAGCCCGACCACATCAGCGACGGTGCCGTCCCCGCTCGGGCCCAGCGACAGGTCAGAAACCGGGCCGAACGGCAGCACCCGTTCCGCGCCCGGGCTGCCCGACAGCGCGGTCGTCAGCGCGCGGGCCCGGGCGTAGTGCCCGAACGGCTGGTTCGCCGCGCTGACCGCCAGTACCTCCCCGGCCGGAGTCCAGCCGCTGACCCGGGCCCACGCCGTGCCCCAGTAGGTGAGCCGGGTGCTGGTCCCGTCGGCGAGACTGGCCACGTAGATCTCCGGGCCGCCGTCCCTGGCGCTGACCCAGGCCACCTGTGTGCCGTCCCCGGTCAGCCGCGGCGTCGACGCCTGGGCATCGTCCGTGGTGAACCGCCAGGCCCGCCCGCCGGCCAGCGGCGCCAGCCAGACGTCGTCAGCGGCGACGAAAACCACGGTGTCATTGGTTACATGCGGGAATCTCAGGTATCCGCGCGACGTCACCGGGCCATAGTACGGTGCCGCGCGGCCGCGGAACGGTGATACGGGGGCGCCAGCGCTTCGCGGACGGCGGGGACGACTTCCTCGGCGAAGATGCGGGACTGGCGCTCCCGGTCGCCCCTGGGCCGAGTGGTGGCCCGGCTGAACAACCTGCCGGGAGTGGCGCAGCCCGCGATGCAGGAGGGCATTTATGTGAGAAGGCTGATCCGCGCCCGGCTGGCGGGCGAGGCCGGAACGGCGCCCTTCGCGTACCGGGACAAGGGCAGCATGGCCACCATCGGCCACCTAGGGGTGCCCGGGCTCGATGGTCAGCGGGCGGGCCGCCAACAGGGTTTTACCTGCGCAAACTTGCCAGTCATCGGGTGTGCGGGAGGCCCGGCACCGGTTACTGTGGCCGCGTGCTCGGCACTGGGTGGACCGAGGCCGTGGCTCTGGCGGCGGCCTTCGCCGTCTCGGCCGCAGCCACCCCGGCGGGTATCTCGGGCGCGGTCCTGCTGCTCCCGTTCCAGGTCAGCGTGCTGGGCACGCCCAGCCCGGCCGTCACCCCCACTAACCTGCTCTACAACGTGGTCTCCACCCCCGGCGCGCTGTACCGGTACCGGCGTCAGCACCAGACCGGCGGTCGGCTGGCCCTGCTGCTGATCACCGGCACCCTGCCCGGCGTGATCGCCGGGTCCGTCATCCGCGTCGAACTCGTCCCCGGCCCCCACGCCTTCGACCTGCTGATCGCCGCCCTGCTGCTGCCGCTCGGGATCTGGCTCGCCGCCGCCCGCCCCGCCCGCGACGGCCAGGCCCGGCCGGCCCGCCGGATCCCGGCTCCCGTGCTGGTCGTCCTGGCCTGCCTGACCGGCTGCGTCGGCGGCATCTACGGGATCGGCGGCGGCGCTATCTTGTCTCCGGTCTTGATCGGGTCCGGCCGCCCGGCCTCCGAGGTCGCCCCGGCCGCCCTCGCCTCCACCTTCGTGACCTCGCTCGGCGGGGTGATCACCTTCACCATCTTGTCGTTCAGCAAGGGCCCGGTGGCCCCGAACTGGCCCACCGGCATCGCCCTGGGCATCGGCGGCATCATCGGCGGTTACACCGGCGCCCGCATGCAATCCCGGCTCCCCGACACCCTGATCCGCCGCATCGTCGGCATCCTCGCCATCGCCATCGCCGCTCAGTACCTATGGTCCGGGCTGAACTGAGCCGGCGCGATACCGCGCCCGCTGCTCAGTACGTGATGGCGGGGAACTGCTGGCGGGCGCGCTCCAGCTGGCCGGCCCACTCGCGGGGCCAGCCGAAAGCGCGGGCGGCCTGGCCGCTCAGGTCGGCGGCCGCGGCACCGCTGGTGAAGTGGACGTACTCGCCCCAGTTCATCCGCCGCGTGTAGGTGCCGCCGGAGTCGCGGGGAAAGTACCGGGCCAGCTCCCGGAAGAACCGGTTCATGACCTCGGCCCGCCCGCAGTCCCGCCAGAGCGGATAGAACCAGTCGCGGAACCAGCGGGTCCGCCGGCGAGGGAAATCGTCGGTGTTCCCGGAGAAGCGGCGGTAGACGTCCTTGGCCTCGCGGTCCATGCCCAGCGCGGTGTACAGGTCATAGATGTAGAACTCGGCCCACTTGCTGTCGCCCCAGATCTCATAGGCCGGTGAGCCGTGGGCGCCGTTGTTGGCGCTCTCCACGGAATGCCCGATCTCATGAGCGGGCAGCTCGCGAGCCAGGGTGTTGCCTTCCCGCCAGGTGTCCAGCCCGCAGTCGCTGACGTTGTGATAGTCGTGGACCGGGCTGACGTAGTAGCCCGCGTGGCCGCCGCCGTGCCGCCCGGCGTGGTGGATGGAGTAGATCCGCGGGTCCGGCCCGAACGCGTCGCCGTAGGTTGCCTTGGAGTACTGCCAGGTCACATTGATGAACCGGGGCAGCCACCGGATCTCGGCCCAGCGCACGTCGGGGTCCACGTAGATCGCGCAGTGCTCGTCGCTGTGGTACAGCCGGAGCAACTGGCGGTGGTCGAACCAGTGCTCCTGCCAGGTGGCCGGCGGGTCAGCCAGCTGACGCTCCGGCTCTGCGTCCACCAGGTCCTCCCGTCTGTCCGGGCATGGCCCGGCGGCTCCGGTCAAGCCCTCATCAACGCGATCGTACGGCCAGGCAGCTCAGGCATACGATTCGGTGACTGGCTTGCCCGCCGGGCGGCCGGGGCCGGCGGGGAGATCGGAGCACCCATGAGCGGCGGAGCCAGGCGGGTACTGGTCACCGGGGCGTCGGCTGGCATCGGCCGGGCCTGCGCCGGGGAGTTGCATGCGGCCGGCTGGGCCGTCACGGGAGCAAGCAGGCGCGGGACGACCTCGGGCGGGTGGGCTGGCCTGGTCATGGATGTCGACGATGACGATTCGGTGCGCACCGGCGTGGCGGGCCTGCTGGCGGCCGGCGGCCGGCTCGACGCGCTTGTCGCTTCCGCCGGGTGGGGCCTGGCCGGTGCGGTCGAGCAGTGCACGATCGCGGAGGCCAAGGCCCAGCTGGAGACGAACTTCTGGGGCTGCGTGCGGGTCGTGCGGCAGGTGCTGCCCGCCATGCGGGCGCAAGGCGGCGGGCGGATCGTGCTGATGAGCTCCATCGGCGGCGTGATCGGCATCCCGTTCCAGGCGTTCTACAGCGCGAGCAAGTTCGCCCTGGAGGGCCTGGGTGAAGCCCTGGCCTACGAGGTGGCGCCACTCGGCGTGCGGGTGACGCTGGTCGAGCCGGGCAACGTCAAGACGGACTTCACGGCCAGCCGCCGGATGGCGCAGGCGGCCGACGGCGATCCGGTCTACGGCGCCGCCCTGGCCAAGGCCGTCGGTCTCATGGAACGCGATGAGGCGAACGGCGTGCCCGCCGCCGACGTGGCGGCCGTGGTGCGGCGAGTGCTGGAATCCCGCCGCCCGCCCCGGCGGGTATCGGTCGGCAAGGCGAGCGAGCGAGCCGGCCTGCTGGCTAAGCGGCTGCTGCCGTTCCGAGCCTTCCAGGCCGCGGCCAAGAGCAGCCTGGGCGTCTGACGGGCGCCGCCCGAGCGCATCAGCCGGTGTCGTCCCCGGGCAGGATGCCGGGCGGCACCACATCGGTATCAGGGCGCGCGGCGGCGCGGCGGCCGCTGGCTTTCTGCCAGTAGGCCTCCTTTCCCAGCAACGACTCACCGAACCGGTCGAACTCGGAGATCACCTTCTGCGTCGCCGCGGTAACCGCCGCACGGGTCCGTTCACCCAGTTCCTCCAGCTGCTGCGACACCTCAGCCTGGATGTGAGCGGCCACCTCGTCGGTGGCCAGGGTGCGCACCTCCTGCCTGGCCTCACGTACCGCAGCGCGCAGATCCTTCGTCGCGGCGTGCGCCTCCCGGATCATCTCCCGGCACTCGCCGAGCGCCGCTTCCAGCCGGTCCAGTTCGCTCACGGCGTCCTCCTCGCCCGCCGGCCAAGCCAGGCCCGCTCCGATCCCGGCTGGCCATACCGTCACACGTACCGTCCGGGACGTCGTGCGGCGCGGCCGGCCCGGCGGCGGCCGCGCTGCCTTGCGCGGCTCAGCGGAATCCATGGACCAGCAGGGATGAACCAGGCCCGGCTCAGCGCCCACGAGGAAGCGGAGCGGCACCCGCCAGGCTACCAACAGCCCCTCTCTAGTGGGCCGCCCACTCGTGGTCGAGGATGGACATCAGCACCTCGTCGTACCAGCGCCCGTCGTGCAGCACCGCCTCGCGAAGGCGGCCCTCCTCGACGAATCCCGCCTTCCGGTAAGCGCGGATCCCGGCGGCGTTGAACGGGGCCACGCTGAGCTGAATGCGGTGCAGCCCCATCTCGCGGAACCCGTAGCCGACGATGACGCGCATGGCGTCCGTGCCGTAG
>Ga0335074_10003673_pt1 | contig 21018 bp, 15 predicted proteins | sample Lox_Sample_23_FD_206715 | JGI IMG/M metagenome (GOLD analysis project Ga0335074, IMG submission 206715) | Soil microbial communities from Loxahatchee National Wildlife Refuge, Florida, United States - Lox_Sample_2.3 | ecosystem: Environmental > Terrestrial > Soil > Wetlands | place: USA... | reverse complement strand
GCCACCGCGCTGAAGGCGAGCATCAGCGAGATGACGGTCGGCTTGGTCAGCCGCCTGGTGAGCGGCGGGACGACCAGCAGAGCGCAGCCGTAGCCGATCGCGGACGCGGTGGCCAGCGCGGCGACGTGGCCCTCGGCGCCCGAGGCGCTGGAGGGATAGAAGTAGTTGCGGTACAGCAGGATCGACAGCACCGACAAGATCCCGAACAGGAACTTGCTGCCGCCGGTGGCGAGCAGCGCGGAGCCCGGGCCACGGTTGCTGGCCGCGTAGCGCGCGCCGGCGGCCAGGTCGCGGGAGACCGAGACGATGTCGGAAAGCAGCGGCGGCGGCGCGGGCGCGCCCGGGTCGCGCACCGGGCCCAGCAGATCGCGGCGCATGGTGGTGGCCACCAGGCTGGCCGCCACGTAACAGCCGCCCGCGACCAGCAGCGTGATCGCCGCCCCGCGTTCGGTGTCCCCGGTGGCCGCGTTCAGGACGAGGGCCACGATGCCCCCGAGCGCGCTGACGATGCCGCCCACGGTCGGGGACACCGAGTTGGCCATCACCAGCTTGTCTTCGGCCACCACATGGGGCAGCGCCGCCGAGAGCGCGGCCAGGAAGAAGCGGTTCACGCCCAGCACGAGCAGCACGGCCACGTAGAGCGGCACCCCCCGGGTGCCGGTCGCCATCACCGCGGCGGTCCCGGCCACGAAGACCGAGCGGACCAGGGCCGACAGGGCCAGGATCTGGCGCCGGGACCAGCGGTCGATGAGTACCCCCGCGAACGGGCCGATCACCGAGTACGGCAGGTACAGGACGGTGAAGGCCGCGGCCGCGGCCGTCGGGTTCGGGAACGAGGTCGCGTTGAAGAACACGTAGGTCCCGACTCCGGCGGTGACGATGCCGTCGCCGGCCTGCGAGATCAGCCGGGTCGCGAACAGCCGCCGGAACCCCTGCTCCGCGAGGACGGTGCGCAGGTCAGACACGAAGGCCGAGCGCGTTATCCGGTGCCACGGCCTTCCCCGGCCGGAGACCGGCCAGGTGCGGCGATCCGGCGGGCGGGACACGCTTCTCAGCCTACGGCGCGGGCGCGCTGCCCGGCGAGACCGCCCGGGGCAGCCACGCCGGGGCCTCCGGAGCGACGCTGACCCCGGCCGGGCCTTGGTGGGGTCTCCCGGCCAGGGTCAGCGGCTTGGGTCGTCTTGGCGCTGCCTTGGCGCTGCCTTGGCGCAGGTCAGCGCTCGACCTCGCCGCGGATGAACTTGTCGACCAGGTCGCGGGCCACGTCGTCGCCGTACTGCTCCGGGGGCGACTTCATGAGGTACGACGCGGCGGACAGGATCGGGCCGCCGATCCCGCGGTCGAGGGCGATCTTGGCGGCGCGGATGGCATCGATGATCACGCCGGCCGAGTTGGGCGAGTCCCAGACCTCGAGCCGGTACTCCAGGTTCAGCGGCACGTCGCCGAACGCCCTGCCCTCCAGCCGGACGAACGCCAGCTTCCGGTCGTCCAGCCAGGGGACGTGGTCGGACGGGCCGATGTGCACCGCCGCCCGCTCCATCTCGTGCGGGATCTGCGAGGTGACCGACTGCGTCTTGGAGATCTTCTTGGACTGGAGCCTGCTGCGCTCCAGCATGTTCATGAAGTCCATGTTGCCGCCGACGTTGAGCTGGTAGGTGCGAAGCAGTTCCACGCCGCGGTCCTCGAACAACTTCGCCAGCACCCGGTGCGTGATCGTGGCTCCGACCTGCGACTTGATGTCGTCGCCGATGATCGGCACGCCCGCCTCGGTGAACTTGGCCGCCCACGCCGGGTTCGAGGCGATGAACACCGGGAGCGCGTTGACGAACGCCACGCCCGCGTCCAGCGCGCACTGGGCGTAATAGCAGTCCGCCGCCTCCGAGCCCACCGGCAGGTAGGACACGAGCACGTCGGCTTTCGCGTCCCTGAGCGCCTGGGTCACGTCAACCGGCTTCTCGTCGGACTCGTCGATGACCTGCAGGTAGTACTCGCCCAGCCCGTCAAGGGTCGGCCCGCGCTGCACCGTGACGCCGGTCGGCGGCACGTCACAGATCTTGATCGTGTTGTTCTCGCTGGCCACGATGGCCTCGGCGATGTCGCGCCCGACCTTCTTGGCATCCACGTCGAAGGCGGCGACGAATTCCACGTCGCGCACGTGGTACGGCCCGAACTGAACATGCATCAGGCCTGGCACCCGGCTATGCGGGTCGGCATCCTTGTAGTACTCCACGCCTTGGACGAGGGAACTCGCACAGTTCCCGACGCCAACGATGGCTACCCGTACCGAACCCATTCGGATTGCTCCTTTTTCTCATGCCATGCGGGTGTCAGGGCGGGGTCGGCCTCAGCCGACGGTGCCGCCTGAGCCGCTTTCCGTGTGATCCCCGGCGTGCCCTTCAGGCCCCGGGCCAGCGTCCCGCTCCGATGCGATTAGTTCGTTCAGCCAGCGGACTTCGCGCTCGACTGACTCCAGGCCGTGCCTCTGAAGTTCCAGCGTGTAGCTGTCCAGCCGCTCCCGGGTCCTGGACATCGCGGCCCGGAAGCTGTCCAGGCGCTCTTCGAGCCGGCTGCGCCTGCCCTCGAGGATCCGCATCCTGACGTCCGCGCGGGTGAGCCCGAAAAAGGCGAAGTGGACGCCGAACCCGTCGTCCTCCCAGGCGGCCGGGCCGGCCTCGCCGAGCAGGTCATGCAGCCGTTCCTTGCCCTCGGCGGTGATCCGGTACACGATCTTGGACCTGCGGCCCGCCAGCGGTTTGGCCGTCGGCCCGGCCGGGGCCTCTTCCGCGATCAGGCCCTGCCGCAGCAGTTCCTTCAGGCATGGGTAGAGAGACCCGTACCCGAAGGCACGGAAGGCGCCAAGCACCGAGTTCAGCCGCTTGCGCAGCTCGTATCCGTGCATCGGGGTCTCGTGCAGCAGCCCGAGTACGGCCAGCTCGAGTACGCCTGACCGCCCTGACCGCTGACTGCTCATGCGCGCCCTACCTCCTTGCCGCGCGCTGGCCGTGCCACCGCACCACGCCTAACATGCATGTCATTGCAACGCCTCGTGGCGAGTGTCTCGGAACGATGTATCGCCCCGATACATCGTCAAGATATGCGGTCCGCACCGGGAGCGCAAGCCCGGCTTGCGCGGATGCGTGCGGAAGCGGCCTGGAACGCGTGCTCGCGGCCAGCCAGGTCTCGGCGTAGGCGCGGTTCCGTCGTAACCTGTCGGGCATGAGGCGATCGGTCGTGGACTACGGGCTCGCGCGTCGCGCGACGCTCGCGTCCGTGTTCGCCGGGCGCACCACGGTGACCGACGTCTGCGATGCCCACCCCTACTTGTTGCGTGCGGCCAAGTTCCACGGAGAGGCGACCGACCGGTCCTGTCCGATCTGCAGAAAAGCCAAGCTCACACACGTGACATACGTCTATGGCGACGAGCTGGGCCGCTACGAGGGCCGCGTGAAGCAGGCACCGGAGTTGGCGGAAATGGCCGCTGAATACGCGGAGTTCAAGGTCTACGTCGTCGAGGTCTGTCAGAGTTGTGCCTGGAATCACCTCGCGTCGTCCTATGTCCTCGGTACAGGCGAACCGCAGACCCGGCGCAGTCGGCGCGCCCGTGCTGGTGACTAAGCGAGCAGGTCGCAGGGTTCCTCGTTCCTGGTTGATGCTGCGGCCACCTGGGGCGACGAGGTGTTACTCGCGATATGCGCCGGGACAGTAGGTACCACCGGGTACCTTGAGGCTCTCGACGGGAACGCTGCGCTCGCGACCCCTAAACCCCGACCAGCGAGGACGCGTGAGTAATCAAGATTCTCCCGGGCCGTACTGGCAGGAGCCGTCCGGCACCGGCCGGCGTGGCGCGCGACGCGCGTCCGGCAGCGAGGATCCATACGCCCGCGACGGCCGTTATGGCCGGTCGTCCGGTCGCGGCTACGGACCGCCACCGGGCAACGGCTCTAACGGAAACGGGTCGAACGGTTACGGTTCGAACGGTTACGGCCGCTCGAACGGGAACGGCGGCCAGGACTCCAACGGCCAGGGCTCCAACGGCCAGGGCTCCAACGGCCGGGGCTCCAACGGCCAGGGCTCGAACGGTTACGGCCGCCCGAGCGGCGCCGGCTACCCGGCGGGATACGGCGACGGCCACCGCCGCTCCGACGGCAACGGCCGTCCGCGAGCGGGGGGCGCACCCGACGGCTACGGCCGGCATGGCGGCCGCGGCCAGGACCCGGACGACACCTTCGGCGGCAGCGTCCGGCGCCGCGCCGCCGACGCGCGGGCGCGCGGCACGCAGATCGGCAACGACCTGAAGTCCAGGCTCGGACTCGGCAGCGCCGCGGCCGCCCAGGGCGGGCCCGCCGCCGGGGGCCCGCGCGGCGCGGGGGCCGACGCCGAACTGCGCGCCCGGCTGGGGCTGCGCGGAAGGTCTGGCGCGGGGGCCGGTCAGTCTTACACCGGGCCGGGCGGTCCGGGCGGGTATCCCGGTCCGGGCGGGTATCCCGGTCCCGGCGGGTATCCCGGTCCCGGCGGTTACGGCGCGGGTGAAGGCGACGTCATCGATTACGGCGCCCCGGCTGGCTCGCGCGGCGCCACCGCGCTGCGCGAGCGCGGAACCGGCCGCTTCCCCACCACGCGCCGCGGCGGTGGGTTTGACGACGGCGGGTCCGGCGACGGCTGGGACGGCGGGCGGCGGCCGCGCCGCAAGGGCGACTGGTGGCGGCGCTGGACGTGGCGGAAGGCCCTGATCGTGGTCGCCGGCGCGGGCGTGTGCATGGTGCTCCTGCTCGTCGCGGCCGTGGTCTACATGTACCAGCACACGCCGATCCCGACCGACGTGTCCGAGGCGGCGCTGCAGCAGTCGTCGACCGTCTACTTCAGCAACGGCAAGTCCGAGGTCGGCACGTTCACCGCCAACGGCATCGACCGGCAGATGCTGTCCTCGAACCAGATCCCGGCCGTGATGAAGAACGCGATGGTGGCGGCGGAGGACCGGCACTTCTACACCGAGGGCGGGATCTCTTTCAGCGGCATCCTGCGATCCGCCTATGAGGACATCAAGGGCGGCAGCAACCTGCAGGGCGGGTCCACGCTCACCGAGCAGTTCGCCAAGAACTACTACGCGACGATCGGCACCTCCCGGACGGTCAGCACCAAGATCAAAGAGATATTCGTCTCGATCAAGCTCTCGCACGAGAAGTCCAAGGACTGGATCATCACCCAGTACCTGAACACGGTGCCGTTCGGCAACAACGCCTACGGGGTCGCCGCGGCGTCACAGCTCTACTTCGGCGAGCCGGCCATGAAGCTCACCGTCTCCCAGTCGGCCATGCTCGCGGCTCTGGTCAACCAGCCGGGCTTCTTCAGCCCCAACCCGAAGGCCGGGAACGCCTATACGGAGCTGGTCAAGCGCTGGCAGTCCGTGCTGACCAACATGGTCAGGGACGGCGCGATCACGCAGCAGGAGGCCAACGCCCAGAAGTTCCCGACGGTGCTGAGCAATAACGCGCTGGCGACCAGCTGGACCGGCTACAAGGGCTACATCATGCAGCAGGTCGAGAGCGAGCTCGAGAACACCTACGGCTTCAGCGAGCAGGACATCGACACCAAGGGCCTCAAGATCGTCACCACGTTCAACCTCGGCATGATGAAGGCCCTGTACCAGGCGGTGAACCAGAACGTCGCGCGGATGCGGGCCGACGGCTCACCGCTGCCCTGGTACGCGCACGTGGGCGCCGTCTTGGAGAAGCCCGGCACCGGCGCGATCCTGGCCATGTACGGCGGGCCGAACTACAGCGCGAAGAACTGCTCCAGGATCTTCTGCCAGCTCAACATGGCCACGGAGAACCGGGAGCAGGTCGGATCGTCGTTCAAGCCGTACGTGCTGGCCACAGCGGTTTCCGAGGGCATGAACGTGTCGAACAGCGTCCTCAACGGGATCGAGCCGATGTGCATCCCGCCCGACACGAACAGCACGACCCGCTCTGAGTTGTCGCAGGCCATCGATCCCTGCACGATTCCCCTGGGGTTCGAGGTCAACCTCCCGGGCGAGAACTCGGGACCGCTCAGCGTGGCCAAGGCCGCCGCCATCTCGTCGGACCCGGCGTTCGAGGATCTCATCCACCGGGCCGGGACCCAGGCCACGATCAACATGGCCAAGGCGTTCGGCGTCAACGTGGCAAATGGCCCGGCCGGGTCCGGTCTGCAGTCCAAGGTGGGCGAGGTCGGGATGGCGCTCGGCATCGCCTCGCTCACCGTGGAGGAGCAGGCGACAACGTTCGCGACCCTCGCCGCCGGCGGAGAGTACGTCACGCCACACGTGATCGCCCAGATAACCGAGAACGGCAACAACATCCCGCTGAAGATCGTCCACCGCCAGGTGCTCACTCCCGCGCAGGCGGCCGACGTGGACTACGCCCTCTCCTTCGACGTCAACTGCCAGAGCGGCGAATGCGGAACGGCCGTCCCGAACGGTGAGCTGAGCCCGACCCGGCCGACCATCGGCAAGACCGGCACCACCGACGACGAGAAGTCGGCGTTCTTCCTCGGCGCGATCCCGCAGTACTCGCTGGGAGTCGGGCTGTTCACGAACCAGCAGAACGGTCTGCACTCCGGTCAGACGCTGAGCAACCTTCCCTCCGTCAACGGGCAGCCGGCCGGTGACGGAGGGAACTGGCCCGCCACGATCTGGCAGACGTTCATGCAGCACGAGTTCGGGAACCTGCCGGTCGAACCGCTGCCCACCCCGGACTTCGTCGGCTTCACCAAGTGGGTCCAGGTGCCCAACAAGCCCAAGAAGCCCAAGAAGCAGAACCCGAACCCGTTCTGCCAGGGGCACCACCACTTCGCCGTCTGCCCGCAGCCGACCCAGCCGAACCCGTTCCCGACGCAGCCCGTCCCGACCGCGTCGCCGTCCCCGACCCCGAGCCCGACGGCCACCCAGCCGTTCGGTGGCGGTGGAGGCGGCGGAGGCGGTGCCACGACCACCAACTCGGCCGCGGCGGTGCCGCTGGAACTGGTCGCCGACGACCCGGCGGTGCTGAAACCGGGCGGGGGCTAGCGGGCTTAGCGTCGCGGGCGCGGCCCGCCTCGGCCCGGCCAATCCTGCCCGCCCGCGCGGGTACCGGGCCGGCGGCTGGTTAGTCGGCGAGCCGGTCGCGCAGCCAGCGGATGTCGCTGGCCGGGTCGGGCGTCTCGCATACGGCCGGGGCGCCCGCGGCCCGGAGCACGTCGAGGATGAGCGCCGGGTCGATCGTGCCGGACTCCATGCCGGCGTGCCGGTCCCGGCCCGACCCGAAGTCGTCACGCGAGTTGTTGCAGTGCACCAGGTCGATCCGGCCGGTGATCGCCTTGAGCCGGTCCACGACCGAGTCGAGTTCCTCACCGGCCGAGTAGGCGTGACAGGTATCCAGGCAGAACCCGACCTCCCCGCCGCCCTCGGCGGCACCGGAGACGACCTCCCAGAGCCGGGCGATCTGATCGAAGCTGCGCGCCATCGCGCCGTCGCCGCCCGCGGTGTTCTCGATGAGCATCGGCAGCGGCCGCTCGATCCGCTCGATGGCCTTGCGCCAGCTGTCGTACCCCTCCTCGGGATCCGCTCCCGCGGTCACGTGACCGCCGTGCACGATCAGGGCCTTGGCGCCGATCGAGGCGGCGGCGCCCAGTTGCTGCTCGAGCAGCTTGCGGCTCGGGATCCTGATCCGGTTGTTGGGCGACGCGACGTTGATGACGTAGGGGGCGTGCACGTAGGCGTCGATGCCCGCGGCGGCAAACGCGGCGCGGACCTCGGCGGGCTCGCCGGGGAACGTGGGCGCCTTCCATCCCTGCGGGTCGCCCAGGAAAAACTGCGCCGCCTCCGCCCCGGCCGCTTGCGCCGCGGGCAGCGGATCATCGTCGTGCAGGTGCGCTCCGATGCGGATCATCATGGCCCCGAGCCTAACGCGCCCCGCCGTCAGGCAGGCCCGGCCGCCCGGGCGCCGGGGATCAGCCGGCGAAGCCGCCGTGGGCGACGCTCAGGCCCAGCCCGACGAACGCCCCGATGATGCCGGCCATGATAAGGACCCGCTGTTCCCTGGTGTTGGACACCATCTGCGCGTAGAGCCCGACGAGGAAGCCCACGATGCCGAGGATCGTGCCGATGAAGTGCAAGCTGACCACGAACCCCGTCGCGAGCGCAGCGATCCCCACCACGAACGTGAACGCGGTAAGGAGGTTCTCCGTCGGGTGGCGTTGCCCGTCGCTGTTGAGCGTGACGCGCGGCGCACGGGCGCGGGACTGAGGCCGTGTGGCCATGGCACTGACCCCCTTGACGACTGCCGGGCGGGTGGTGTCGCTAAGCCTGTTTCCGCGCCGGGCGAGCCGGCATGGTAAGGGAAATGGTACTGCCGCCCCGCGCCGGTCAGCGATAGCGGGCGGGACGTCTTGCCGGGCGTCGCGCGCAGGTTTCACGGGGCGCGCGCCGGCGGGCAAACGTGACGAACGGCAGGCCGTGGTGCCATTGCCTGCTGGTAGGCTGGCTCAGCCGTGCCCGCCACCGCGTTGTGGCCTGGCTCGGCCCCTCCTGTCACGGAGAGACCGTGACCGCGTGAGTCCAGAGGAGGCAGGGTAAGCGCATGCGCCACTACGAGATGATGGTCATCCTTGATCCCTCGCTTGAGGAGCGCACCGTCCAGCCGTCGCTCGACCAGTTCCTGAACGTCGTCACGACCGCCGGCGGCACCGTGGACAAGGTAGACGTCTGGGGCCGGCGACGGCTCGCCTACGAAATCGATAAAAAGTCAGAGGGCATCTATACCGTCATTGACATGACGGCAGAGCCGGACACCGTCAAGGAGCTTGACCGCCAGCTCAACCTGAACGAGGCGGTCCTGCGAACGAAGATCATCCGGCCAGACCACAAATGACGGTACGGGCGGGGGCGAGCCCGACCTGATACCGCCCGAGCGACCGGGAGGACCCCGATGGCAGGCGACACCCAGATAACCCTTGTCGGCAACCTCGTCGACGATCCCCAGCTCCGCTACACCCCGACCGGCCAGGCCGTGGCCAACTTCCGGGTGGCCTCCACGCCGAGGTTCCGCGACAACAGCACGGGGGAGTGGAAGGACGGCGACTCGCTGTTCCTGTCCTGCAACGTATGGCGCCAGGCGGCCGAGAACGTGGCCGAGTCGCTGCAGCGCGGCATGCGCGTCATCGTGCAGGGCCGGCTCCGGCAGCGGTCCTACGAGACCAAGGAGGGCGAGAAGCGCACGGTCTACGAGATCGAGGTGGACGAGGTCGGTCCATCGCTGCGCAACGCCTCGGCCAAGGTCACCAAGTCCAGCCGGTCCACCGGCGGCTACGGCGGCGCCCCGTCCGGGGGCGGCGGCCAGTCCGGGTATGGTGGAGGCGGCGGCGGGCGGCCCCAGGAGGACCCGTGGGCGTCCGACTCGGGCGGCGGCGACGGATTCTCCGACGAGCCCCCGTTCTGACCGCCAGCCGGCTCCCGCCAAGCGACAACTGACCCAACCACGTTTCACCGACCATCCCCGCCGCTGGCGGGGCTCTGCCAAGGAGCACCACGATGGCCAAACCGCCTATTCGCAAGCCCAAGAAGAAGGTTTGCCTGTTCTGCCAGGAAAAGATCGCCCACGTGGACTACAAGGACACGGGGCTGCTGCGGAAGTTCATCTCCGACCGCGGCAAGATCCGAGCCCGGCGCGTTTCCGGCAACTGCACGCAGCACCAGCGCGACGTCGCCACCGCGATCAAGAACGCGCGTGAGATGGCGCTGCTGCCCTACACGAGCACGGCCCGCTGAGGCCGAGGGAGGCAGCGCACCGATGAGCGGTACGCCGATGAAGCTCATCCTGACCCAGGAGGTCACCGGCCTGGGCGGTCCCGGCGACGTGGTCGAGGTCGCGGGCGGATACGGCCGCAACTACCTGGTGCCTCGCGGGCTCGCGATGCGCTGGAGTCGCGGAGCCGAGAAGCAGATCGATCTGATCAAGCGCGCCCGGTCCGCCCGCGAGATCCGGGGTCTCGACGACGCGAAGGACGCCGCGAGCAGGCTGTCATCACTCCAGGTCCGGCTGCAGACCCGGGCCGGAAGCGGCGGCCGGCTGTTCGGGTCGGTATCGCCCAGTGACATCGCCGCCGCGGTGAAGGCCGCGGGCGGCCCCGAACTGGACCGGCGCCGGATCGAGATCAAGAATCCGATCAGGACGGTTGGCGCGCACCAGGTGACCGTGCGGCTGCACCCCGAGGTGACCGCCACCCTGGACGTCGAGGTCGCGGGCGCCTGAGTTCAGGGCTCCCGTAACCCCTGCGTTCACCTCGCCCCCGATTACCCGAGCCCGCGGCTCGCCGACTTTCGGCTGGCGCTTTGGCGTGCTCATCGTGCGCCCGGCCGGAGCCGGGGGTCAGTCGGCCGCGGTCAGGTAACCCGGAACTCGCTTGGCAAGTTCCGGGTCGGCCTGCGCGATCATGGCCCAGATTTCGGCCAGCCGGGCGGCCAGCGCCTCCTCAGGCGCGGCCTCGCCCGGGTCCGTCGCCTCGCCTACGCCCGGGGTCTCGCCTACGCCCGGGGCGTCGCCCAAGTTCGGCCCCGCATCCGAGCCTGAGCACACGTCAGGGCCCGAACCGGCATCACCTTCCCGCCCCGCCGGGTCCGCGGCCGTGCCTCGCCGATCCCCGGTGTGACCGGCCAAATCCTCAATTGCCCGGCAGATCAGGGCCAGCTGAGCGGCCTTTGTCGAACACACGCTCGAATACTAGAGAGTCCCCGGTCCGGCTGTCCGGCGAACGGACGCATCCCGCAGCGCCCGCCGCGGTCCTCGCCCCCGCCGCCGGCGGTGGCTTCGCGACCGCGACCACTGTGCCACGGCGCTGACATCTAACGTCCTACGTGAAATTCCCAATGTGGATAACTTCCGGTCATTGTGGACGGGCACGGAGGACAGAACTTTTTCCTGCGCACAACCAGTGGATGCCGTAATCGCAGGCAGCAACGCCCTTGCGCATCCTCCGTCGCCAATATCCACAGTGCTATCCCCATGCTGCGCACAGCGATGGCGGCGTGTCTGCACAGGCTATCCACAGCCCTGTGCACAGCACGGCTGGACGTCTGCGAGCGCTGGCACAAGACTGTCCGAGCCGTCCGGTAGAACGGTGACAATGGCCCGCGCGGGAAGCCGCGGGATACGCGGCGGAATGGGGGAGATGCCTGGTGAGCGTCGCGGAGATCGCGCCCCGTGGCGGTGACGAGTTCGAGCGCACCCCTCCGCACGACGTTGCCGCCGAGCAGTGCGTCCTGGGCGGCATGCTGATGTCGAAGGACGCCATCTCCGACGTGCTCGAGGTGATCCGGCCCAGCGATCACTACCGGCCCGCGCACCAGATCGTCCACGAGGTCATTCTCGACCTCTACGGTCGCGGCGAGCCCGCCGATGCGGTCACCGTGGCGAACGAGCTGACCAAGCGGGGCGAGATCGGACGGGTCGGCGGGGCTCCGTATCTGCACACCCTCATCGCCTGCGTGCCCACCGCGGCGAACGCCGGTTACTACGCCCGCATCGTCAGGGAGCGGGCCATCCTGCGCCGCCTGGTCGAGGCCGGCACCCGCATCGTTCAGCTCGGCTACTCCGGCGACGGGGAAGCCGACGAGATCGTCGACCGGGCCGAGGCCGAGGTGTACGGGGTCACCGACCGGCGGGTCAGCGAGGATTACCGGCCGCTCTCGGAGATCATGCCGGGCGCGCTGGACGAGATCGAGGCCATCGGCAGCCGGGGCGGGGCACTGACCGGCGTGCCGACCGGGTTCGCCGACCTCGACGCGCTCACCAACGGCCTGCACCCCGGCCAGATGGTAGTAATCGCTGCTCGACCCGCTTTGGGCAAGTCGACCCTAGCCTTGGATCTTGCCCGCGCAGCATCGATCAAGGCCGGCCTGACGGCCGTTATCTTCAGCCTGGAAATGGGCCGCAATGAGATCACAATGCGGCTGCTCTCCGCAGAGGCCCGGGTGCCGCTGCACTCGATGCGGACCGGGCAGATGGGCGAGGACGACTGGGCCAGGCTGGCCCGGCGGATGAGCGAGGTGGTGGACGCCCCGCTGTTCATCGACGACTCGCCCAACATGTCGATGATGGAGATCAGGGCCAAGTGCCGCCGCCTCAAGCAGCGCCACGACCTGCGCCTGGTAATCATCGACTACCTGCAGCTGATGAGCTCACCAAAGCGTGTGGAGAACCGCCAGCAGGAGGTCTCCGACATGTCCCGCTCGCTGAAGCTGCTGGCCAAGGAACTCGACGTGCCGGTCATCGCGGTGGCCCAGCTCAACCGCGGTCCAGAGCAGCGGACTGACAAGCGCCCCCTACTCGCCGACTTGCGCGAGTCGGGCTGCCTCACCCTGGGCACGCGCATTCTGCGGGCCGACACCGGCAGCGAGATCACCCTCGGAGAGCTGATTACGTCCGGAGCGCGGAATATTCCGGTCTGGTCGCTCGACGAGCGGCTGCGCTTGGTTCCGCGCATCATGACGCACGCCTTCCCAAGCGGCGCCAAAGAAGTGTTCCGGGTGTGCCTGCGTTCTGGCCGTGAAGTCGAGGCGACGGCGAACCACCCATTCCTTACCTACGACGGATGGCGGCCGCTTGGAGAGTTGACCCCAGGCTCACGAGTCGCAGCGCCACGTAGCGTGCCAGAGCCGTTGAATCCCGCTGAGATGCCCGACCCTGAGGTCATCATGCTCGCCCATCTGATCGGAGACGGCTCCTTTGTCAGGAACCAGCCGATCCGGTACGCGACCATAGACGAGGCCAATATCGCTGCCGTAGCGGAAGCGGCGAGGCACTTCGGGATCACCGCAGTTCGTGATGATCACGAGGCTGCCCGGTGTACCTCTCTCCGGCTGCCTTCGCCGCATCACCTAGCTCACGGAAAGCGGAACCCGATCGCAGCCTGGCTGGACTCGCTGGGGCTGTTCGGCCTCCGCAGCCCTGAGAAGTTTGTTCCGAGGGAGGTCTTCTCCCTTTCCAAGCCGAAGCTCGCCTTGTTCCTCCGTCATCTTTGGGCGACCGATGGATGCGTTTGGCTGGACCGCAGAGCGGGTCAGGCACGCATTTATTACGCATCGACGAGTCGGCAGCTCGTCGATGACGTAGCGCAGCTCCTGCTTCGTTTTAATGTGATGAGCCGGGTCAAAGAGGTCAGGAAGGCCGACTACCGTCCTTGCTACGACCTCTATATATACGGCGCCGAGAACCAGCTGCGCTTCCTCGACGCAATTGGCGTCCACGGAGCACGTGCCATCATGGCCGAGGCCTGCAAGCAGATGTTGCGACCGCTCCACCTGAACACGAATCTTGACACCGTGCCGCGAGAGGTGTGGGACAAGGTCCGCAGCGCCCTCCAGGAACGTCAGATGTCCCATCGGCGCTTGGCTGCAGCCATGGGGACGCAGTTCTGCGGCAGCACCTTGTGGAAGCACGCACCTAGCCGGGCACGACTGGCTCGGGTAGCGGCCATACTCCACGACGCCGACCTTGAAATGATCGCCACCAACGACGTTTTCTGGGATGAGGTCGCATCGGTCGAGAGCTTGGGCGAGCAGTGTGTCTACGATGCCACCGTTCCCGGAACGAGCAATTTCATAGCAAATGGCATCCACCTCCACAATAGCATCGAGCAGGATGCGGACGTAGTTATACTCCTGCATCGCGAGGATGCCTACGAGAAGGAGTCACCGAGAGCAGGCGAGGCCGATTTCATTGTGGCTAAGCACCGAAACGGCCCGACTGCAAATGTAACCGTGGCCTTCCAAGGGCATTATTCCCGATTCGTCGACATGGCCCGAATATGATCATGAACGAGAGGCTGACTTTCCGGTCTTCTGTCGGTCTTACCGAGATTTCATAGAAGATGTTGTCGCCGTCTGGGGGCGTCGGCCGGACCAGTTGCCCGTGATCGATCCAGCCGCTGACCGCCCCGCTGGTGGGGCCAACGTCGAGCAGCAGGAAACAGCCGGAAGGGTCCGAGCTGCGCGTGGGCGTCTGCATGCCCGTGGCGGCCGAGAACTGGACCACCGATGTGGGATCCGATCGTGGCCCGTATGCATGACGACCACAGGCCAGCGCCGAGCCGTCCGGGCTGACCGCGGCGCGGTTGATGTAGCCGGCGGACAGCCCCCTGAGCGCGGACTGCTGCAACAGCAGTTGCCCGCTGTCGAGTCGGCCGCCGTCGGTCGCGGAGTTGAGTCCTCGCACCTCTTCTCCGGCGGGCCCACATCGGAGACGCCCACCGCGCCGAGGCCGAGCTACGGAGCCGCCAGGGGATGCGCCTAGCCCTGCCTCGACCCAGCTTCATGACGCAGATGTCGCCGATCTTGGCCGGGCGATGAGGCGCGACTGCGGCTGGGAGGAAACCCAGTTCGGCTCATTGCGGTACTGCCTTTCGCGCGGCTATTGTTGGGTTATTTCAAGAATGTCAGTAAATGCGGCGCTTGGAGCGGGGGTCGCCATGTGGGGTACGAAGCGTGGGGCGAGAGGTGCTCGCCAGCAGAGTTCGGTCAACGGCGGACGGGTGAGCCGCGCCACATGCGTGCGCCTGGCCGGCATCGTGATAGCGGCCGTCGCGCTCATCGGGCTGGCGCTGGCGCCCGCCGCGTCCGCCGCGACCAGTAGCGCCACGGCCGCGAGACCCGCAAAGACCGCGACGGCGAAGCCGTCGGACACCACCAAGCCGTCGGCCAAGGCCCAGCCCGCGAAGGAGCCCTCCGCCAAGGAACAGCCCGCGGCCCCCTCCCCGAGCGAGCAGCGCAAGCTCGCAGCGGCCGCGGTGCGGCAGGCGCTGGTGACCTCTACGGTGCCGGACACCTGCTCAGGGCCGATCTCGGCGGACACCATCTACCCGTGCAGCACGCCGTCGTCCTCTGGCACCGACACGTTCACGATCACGCTCGCGGATACGACCGACCTGGTCTACGTGCTGCCGGTATCGGTGAGCGGCAACGAGCTTGGCTTCACCCTGACCGCGCCAGACGCCAGCACCGTCAACTGCCAGCAGACCAACTCCGGGGAGTACCTCTGCCCCACCAGCCGGGCTGGCACGTACACACTGGCCGTGAGTAACGGCGGCAACTCCTACACGCTGGACTACACGGCGCTGCTGTCAGACACGGGCTGCACCGCAATCAACCCGTCGTTCGCCGCCCCGGCCATCGCGGGCTCGCTGGCGGCGGGACAGACGGGCAGCTGCTACACGCTGGACGTGCCCTCCGGCTCCGAGCTGTACCTGATGGGGCTCTCCCCGTCGGCCTTCCCGACCGAGCTGGACGTCTATGACTCAACCGGGGCGAACCAGAACTGCAACCTGCTTGGCAGCAACACCTGCACCGTGGGTGGCACCGGGCCCTACCGGATCTTCATCTACAGCAACGGGACCCCGGACACCTACCAGCTCCAGTTGTACAACCTCACCGATCCGCAGGGCTGCGTGGCGACGCCCCAACTGGCATACGGACAGGTCCCCGATACCTCCTCGACCGATCCGTGCCGGACGCTCACTGTGACGACGGCGGGCAGCTACCAAGTGGTCCCGGTCTACGCGACCGGCGGCCAGGTGGCCGGTACGGTTTACGCCGCCGACGGCAGCGTGGCCTGCCAGTACTACCAGTACCCCTTCTGCCCGCTCGCCGTAGGCAGCTACGACTTCGTGGTCGCCCCTGGCCAGACAGCCGCGCCGTTCGGCTTCGTCTTCATCGCGGGTGATGAGAGCACAGGCTGCACCAGCACGGGTGACACGGGCTTCCAGGGCGGGCCGGCGACCGGGAAATTCGCCGGGATCGGCGAGGAGATCTGCCTGACGCTGCCGACGCCAAACGGGAAGGCCGACTATTTCTTCGAGCAGCAGAATCCCGACGGCACTGCCGAGCCGAACGTTGAGGTGATCGACGCGACCGGCGCGGTGCAGTGCGGGTCGAACGCGGACTTCAGCTACGACACCTGCTCGCTCAGCGGCACCGCGCCGTTCCGCGTCTTGCTGTCCGCCGCGAGCGCGCCGGACTCATACCGCATGCTGATCCAGCGCACCGATTCCACCGCGGGCTGCGCGACGTGGCCGCAGTCGGGCTTCGGCGGGAGCTGGGGGGCGACGGTGACGATCACCCAGCCCGCCAACGTGAAGTGCCTCGTCATCCCAGCCGGGCAGCACTCGACCGGAGAGATGATCGACTACTCGAACGCCGCGAACGTGGTCGACGGGGAGATTGACGTCCGGGATCCGGCCGGCAATGAGATCTGCACGGGCGCCAGCACCGCCATCTGCGCCTTCCAGCCAGGGACCACGTATACGGCGCTCGTCTCGAGCACCAACCCGGACGGCGACACCTACCACCTGGTCCGCCGCGATGTCTCCCAGACCGCCACGTGCGCGGCGCCTGCGTCCACGACCATCGGCGGCCCCTCCACGACCTTCACCCTGACCTCGGACCTCGACACGGTCTGCTACCGGGTGACCGCCGCGACCGCGGACAAGCTGTGGTTCGACGTCCGTGCCGCTGGCAACACCCCCGGCAGCGGGTCCGCACCGGCCGGCGCGGTGCTTCAGGTCACCAACGCCTCGGGCGCGATCGTCTGCCGCCAGTTCGGGACCGCGGGCTGCCGGGTCACCGGATCGGCTGACTACCAGCTCATCGTGACCGCCGACGGCTACGCGGGAATCGCCATCACCACGCACCTGGACGCCTGGCGGGTGGAGACGGCGTCCGGCTGGGCGGCGCAGTGCACGAGCCAAAGCGTCAACGCGGCCGGCAACTGGGGACCGGTGAGCCTGACCCTCACCGAGCAGGCCACCGGGTATTGCGAACTCGTGACCGGCCTGGAGCCCGACCAGAGCTTCGGGATCTTCGGAACCGACAGTGCCCCGAGCCAGGAGATGCCGTTCGTCAACATCTACACGGACGGGGACTGGAGCGAGAGCTTCATCAACGGCCTCTGCGGGCAGGGCAACGTGGGCCAGTTCGGCTTCAGTTGCTCGACCAACGAAGAGCAGAACCCCTCCCAGGGCATCTTGCTGGTGGCACCCGGATCCGCGCAGAGCCCGACGGCGGTCACCATGTGGGGGGTCTGCGCCTCCCAGTGCTCCGCCCCGACCCAGACGTCAACCCTCACCTCGGTCAGCCCAGCATCCCAGCCCGCTGGCTCCAACACGATCGTCATCACGGGAACGAACCTGACGATGGCCACCCAGTTCCAGCTGGTGGGCAGCTCGGGGCCGGTGGCGAGCGCCACCGCGGTGTCGGTCAATGCCGCGGGCACCAGCCTCACGCTCCTGCTGAACACCAGCGACGTGCCGACCGGGACCTACGACGCGTGGCTAAGCCAGGTGAGCTGCTCGCCGCCGGTGCCGTGCCCCGGCTACCTGCCGAACGCCTACACGGTCACCGCCGCGCCCGCGGCCCCGTCCCCGGAGCGATACACCGCGCTCAACCCGGCCCGAATCCTCGACACCCGCTCCGGCCTGGGCGCTCCGAAGGCGAAGGTCGGCGCGGATGGCACGGTCACGCTGACGGTGGCCGGGAAGGGCGGCGTCCCCGCCAAGAACGCGACCGCGGTCGCGATTGACGTTACCGCGATCAGCCCGTCGGCCGCCGGGCACGTCATCGTCTACCCGGCAGGCACCAGCCGCCCTGGCATCTTCGACCTCAACTTCGGCGCCGGCCAGACCGTGACCAACCTCGTCGTCGTCAAGCTCAACGGCGGCAAGATCAGCCTCTACAACGCCGGCGGCGGCGAGCTGGACCTGGCCGCCGACGTCGTCGGCTACTACACCACTAGCACCGGGGCAGCGTTCATCGCGACCTCGCCGCACCGCATCCTCGACACCCGCTCCGGCCTGGGCGCTCCGAAGGCGAAGGTCGGCGCGGATGGCACGGTCACGCTGACGGTGGCCGGGAAGGGCGGCGTCCCCAGCCACGGGGCGACCGCCGTTGCCGTGAATGTGCAGGCCCTGTCGCCCACCGCAACCGGATCGCTCACCATTTACCCGAACGGCACATCCCGGCCCGCCACGTCGGCCCTCTCGTTCACCTCCGGCCAGAACACCGCGACCCTCGCCGTCGTCCGCCTCGTGAACGGGAAGGTCAGCATCTACAACGGGAGTTCCGGGACCCTAGACCTGACCGCCGACGTCGTTGGCTACTACGGCAGCAGCGGGGCGACATTCCTGCCCGTCGGCCCGACGCGCGTCCTCGACACGCGCACCGGCCTTGGCGGCAGCGGGCAGACGGTGCTGTCGCACGCGGCCGCGGTTACCCGGGTAATGAACGTTCCCGCGCTCGCCAACGCCAACGTGACTGCCGTGGTCCTCCAGGTCACCGTGCTCAGCGCGCAGCACTCCGGTACGCTCACCGCCTTCCCCGACCAGGCGAGCATGCCGACGATGCCCACGTTCCCGTTCGTCGCTGGACACGCTGTGACGGGCCTGGTGGTCGTCCCGATCGTCAACGGCAACGTCGACTTCTACAACGGCTCGTCTGGCACGATCCAGGTTGTCGCCGATCTGCTCGGCTTCTACGCGAACTAGCGCCGTTTCGCGCCACCGTGCAGGGTTCCCAGTCCGCAGGTCTGAGCGCACCCGATGGAGGGTGGCCGAGACGCTGACGAGGCGGGATCCCCCTTCGGTGGTCCGCACCATATAGTCATGCTATGTCTGACGCGGATCAGTCACCTGCTCCGCTGAATCCCGCCGACGCGGCCCGGGCGGCGGATGCGGACCGGGAGGCGGTGGCCGACAGGCTGCGGATTGCCGCCGGGGACGGCCGCATCGACCTTGACGAGCTGGATGAGAGGCTCACTCAGGCCTACGCCGCAAAGACCTACGGCCAGCTCGCGGCGCTGGTGGCGGATCTGCCCGCCCATGTCGCGACCATCACGGGCAACGCCCTGCCTGAACCGGAGACGCTCGTCCTCAAGACCAAGACACCCAATCTCAAGCAGTCGGGGCAATGGGTCGTCCCGCAGCGGATTATGGCCGAGTCCACGACGGGCTTCATCACGATCGACTTCACCCATGCGTCGTGCGTACACCGTGAGGTCGTTGTTGAGGCGGTAACCCGGAGCGGACGGATCCGGCTGGTGCTTCCCGATGGCTGGGCCGCGCGGATCAGCCCGGCCAGCACCAACACCTCGCATATCAGCAACAAGGCCGCCGAGGCGCCCGACCCGGGCGCGCCGACCGTCATCGTGACCGGACACCCGGTCTCCGGCTACATCAAGATCAGGCAACGCCGCCGCAAACGATAACGACCGGCACCCTTCGCGCCGTCCTCGGCGGCGTGCACGCGGGCGGCACGCGCGGACCCCGCCCGGTATGACCGGACGGGGTCTGGCGTTCAGGGCAACCGCTATGCGTCCCTCCTGCGGATGATGGCGAACGTGACCGCGATCAGGGCGGCCGCCAGCAGGAGATAGATCCCGGTCTCGATGCCCTGGAACGGCCAGTAGCGGCCCGCCGGCTGATACGTCGCGAACCCTCGCCAGCCGTGAGCCTGCATGCAGGAAAAGACCGCGCTTTCAGAGCCCGACTTCCCGGCTGCGGGCGTCGGAAGCAGCCGCTGGCAGGAGGCGGGAAGCGCGGGATACAGATCGCCCCATCCTTGCGCCACCTTCACCCCGGTGCGGCTGACGGCGCCCTGGCCGAGCACCCAGGCCTGCCCCGGCGGCGTGAACGAGCCCGTCACCTTGTAATAGGTCGTGACCGCCGCCATGTAGTGCGGCCGGAGGAATTGGCTGATCACCAGGCGCACCGCGATGAAACCGCCGAGCGCGACGGCGATCGCTGGAAGGGTCCGGCGCGCCAGGGTGCCCGCGGCTATGCCGAGCGCCATGGCGAACACCGCGTAGCCGATCGGGACAATGCCCTGCGTGTCGAACTGGCCGGGCACGAACGCGCTGGCCGACAGCGCGTTGATCGGCCCGGACCACCAGGTGGTCAGGGCGGCGATCACGCCGCCGCAGGCAATGCCGGCGAGCACCAGCCAGCCGATCTTGACGGCCAGCCACCGCGCCCGGGTGACGCTCTGCGCCCACGCGAAGTCGATGGTCCGGCTCTCGAGTTCGTGCGCCACGAGCGGGGCGCCCCAGAGGATGCCGAGCACGGTCGGAACGAACAGGCTGACGTCGGGCAGGTCGCTCACCACGCCGTTGACCAGCGGTCCCTGCTGCTGGACGCACGCGCTTTTCCCCGCGCAGGTGACGAGAATGGAGTGCCAGTGCGACGCGAGCTGCAAGCCGTCGGCCAGGATCACCGCGGCGAACGCCGCGAGCAGCGCGAGAGCGATCGCGCCCTGGGCGCGGTACTGGCGCCAGACAAGCCAGGTCATGAGCCTTCTCCGATCGTGGTGAGGTGCTTGCCCGCCGCGGCCTCGTCGGCGCCCATGTACGCGACCACCAGCTGCTCGAGCGTCAGGTTCTGGTTCTGACCGGCGGGGTCGTCGCCTGGCCCGGCCAGGACCTTGTGCTCGGCCAGCAGCGTGTCGATGTCACCGGACAGCTGGACCCGGGACCCGGCCAGCAGGATCAGGTGGTCGCACACCCGTTCCAGGTCGCTGACCAGGTGCGAGGACAGCACGACGGTGAGATCGCCGCCGGCGTCGGCCACGGCCGCGGTCAGCGTGGCCAGGAAGTTCTGCCGCGCCAGCGGATCCAGCGCCGCGACCGGCTCGTCGAGCAGCAGCAGCCGCGGTCGCTTGGCCAGCGTCAGGCCCAGCGCCACCTGGGCCCGCTGGCCCCCGGACAGCGTGCCCACGCGCTGGTCCAGCGGAATGCGCAACCGCGTGAGCTGGGTGCGCACCAAGGCGGCGTCCCACCGCGGGTTCATGTGCGCCCCGATCCGGATGTGATCTTCGGCGCTGAACCGCCGGTACAGCGGGACCTCCTGGGCGAGGAATCCGATCTCGGCCAGGAACCCCGAGTTCTGCCGCGGCACGCCGTCCAGGACGCACGCGGTGCCGCCGGTCGGGCGGGTCAGCCCGGCCAGCATCCGCAGCAGCGTGGTCTT
>Ga0335074_10003672_pt1 | contig 21019 bp, 21 predicted proteins | sample Lox_Sample_23_FD_206715 | JGI IMG/M metagenome (GOLD analysis project Ga0335074, IMG submission 206715) | Soil microbial communities from Loxahatchee National Wildlife Refuge, Florida, United States - Lox_Sample_2.3 | ecosystem: Environmental > Terrestrial > Soil > Wetlands | place: USA... | reverse complement strand
TTGGTGACACACGACAAATACGGCCTCGGTACCGTCATCGGCGTCGAGGACGAGACCGCCATACTCGTCGACTTCGGAACGCACCGGTTGCGACTGCCGCTGCCGTGCGCGAAGCTGATCAAGCTGTGACGAACGCAGCGCACTGCTACCCAAGGCGATCCCGGCGGATCTGTTCCTATCGTCAGGACCAAGACGTGAGCTGCCGGGCTGCGCGAGCGTTAAGCGGCGCAGCCCGGCGCCTAAGCTAATCTCCGCCGACCGGGCCGGCCAGCCTCCGCGAGCCAGGGCAGGCTGAACCTGCTGCGCCTCACTCCGCAAGCACTTGAACCTTCCCTTAAATGGGTGATATCTTCCATCTATGCGTGCTGAGGCACCGGCTCTCCTGCCGATCCTGCGCTCCCAGCCACAGGCTGAGCTCCTGACGCTACTCCTTCTGCACCCTCAGACCGAGTACAGCATCACCGAGCTGTCGGTGAAACTGGGCGTCCCGCTGACCACCGTCCAGCGCGAGGTAAACCGCCTCTCCCAGGCTGGCCTGATCAGCGAGCGGCGGGTGGGCCGGACCAGGGTAGTGTCCGCTAATCCGGCGGGCCGGTACACGCGGCCGCTGACCGAGCTGCTGACCGTGGCGTTCGGGCCGCACGTAGTTATCGGGGAGGAGTTTGCCGGCATTCCCGGCGTTGGCGTCGCGATCTACGGATCGTGGGCGGCGCGCTACCACGGCGTCGCCGGCCCGCCGCCGGCCGACGTCGATGTCCTGGTCGTCGGCGAGCCGTCCCGGCCGGAAATCTACGATGCCGCCGAGCAGGCCGAGCAGCGGATCGGCTTCCCGGTCAACGTGACTCTTGCCAGCCCGGCCCGCTGGGCCGCTGCCTCGGATGCGCTCATCCAGCAGATCCGGTCCTCCCCCGTGGTCTGGGTCATCGGGCCACCTGAGGACCGCGCGGCATGACCGGCTGGACGCCAGGGGCCCCCGTCATCGAACGACTCCTGCAGGAGCGGCGCCTAGAACGTGTCCTGGGTGCTCTAGCCGACGGCTCGCCCTGGCTCGACCGTGCCCGCCAGACCATGGCTGCCGCACGCGCCATCGAGCAGGCAAGTCCCGACAGCGCCTTCGTCCTCGCCTACGACGCGGCACGCCAGGCATGCACAGCCCTGCTCGCCCAGCAGGGCCTGCGGCCTACGACCTCCGGCGGTCACTATGCGGTCGAGGAATCCGTCCGGGCTCAGTTCGGAACCATCATGCGGCCATATGGTGCCCTCCGGCGGCGACGCAACGAGCTGGAGTACCCGCTAGACCCAGCCGACGCAGCCAGTGCCGCTGAGACTGCCAACGGAATCCGCGCCGCCGCCGCGCTGATCGACGACGCCGCGAAGATACTCCCCAACCTCAGCCTCTTCTGACCACATGACCGGCCAGACCCGACGCACCCAACTGTCCCGGCGCGCGGGAACGTGACCCTACGCCTCCGGCGCCAGCTAGTGGCGTTGCTGCGGGAGAGCCACCAGCCGTCGCTGGCGGAGCCGGGAGCACGGTTCGCAAGACGGTGCTGAAGTAATGCTGGACCATGCGCTCAACACCACCCTCAATTCAGCGGATCGCGCTTCCCCACCAGGACGGCACGCTCGCGCTGCACAGCTGGCCAGCCGAAGTCAAGCCGCCTGCCGAGGTCTTGTACTGGAACGACCGGTTGCTGCGGGCTGTCGTGCGGTCCGGAGCCAAGCAGGCCGCTCAGTACGCCGAAGGATCGTTCTTTCGTTCCCGTGGCCACCAGCCGATCAAGCAGAAGTTCTTTCCGGGATTTGCGCGACGTCGACTGGCGCGTACGGATGCTTGCGCTGAATCAAGGAGTTCAGACGTTCCCGGTCTGGGGCGAGGAGTGCCTTGACGCCTTCGGCGTTCACGTCGGCGACGATGATGTGGCCGACCTCGTCGTGGACGTCGCTGAAGAGGCCGTGGGTCTTCATCTTCTGGGCCTGGTAGCGATTGTCGTCGGTTGGGCTGACGTAGTGGACCGCCCAGATCTTGTAGCGGTGGACTAGGAACAGGTGGTTGAGGGTCATCAGGCGCTTCTTGCGCAACGCACTGTCAAAGGTGTTCTGGTCCCGGACGGAGAGGATGTTGCGCCCGCGGCGATCGGCGATCACTGCGAAGATGACGTTGGCTACCTTTTCGCCGCTCGTGTTAGAGAGGGTGAGCTCCAGCAACTCTGACCCTGCAGTGTGTGGCCGAAGTCCGACGCGCAGCGAATCATGGATCTGGTGGAATTCCGTCCACATCGCGAGCCACTCCTCGAGCAGTTTGGTCGGCACCTCGGTCTGGACCAGGTGCTGGTGCTGCGTCGAGCCCTGGCCCATCGCTTTGGTGGCCGCCGTTCCGCCTGAGGACGCCATCAGCGCGGCATCCGACCGCGGCCCGCCTACCAGCGTCTGGGGCGTCCGGTAGGGCGATTCGACCAGCCGGATCTTTCGCTGCAGCCGGGCTAGGGAGAGCATGCCATCCTGCTTGAGCGCGGTGGCGAACTCCTCTGCCGCCATACCGTCGATCTGATGTCCGCCATAGGTGATGAAGTTGAAGACGAACCCCAGCTTGCCGAGTTCCCCAGGGAATCGCCTCATCTCCTCATCGCTCATCCCGGTCGTGTCCCAGTTGAATGATGGTGACAGGTTGTAGGCGAGCATCTTGGCGGGAAACTCGGCGTGGATGGCCTCGGCGAAGCGCCTGGCATCCGCCAGGTCCGCGGTCTTGGTCTCCATCCATAGGAGGTCGGCGAACGGGGCGACGGCTAGCGATCTGGCGATCGCGTAGTCGATTCCGCCCTGTACCTGGTAGAAGCCCTCCGGGGTCTTGGAGGCCTCGCAGTCCCAGGTGATGTCGATGCCCATCGATCTGGCCCTGGCCCTGGCGGCGTGAAGCGACGTCTGGTTCGCGAAAGCCAGCCATTCCTGCGCGCTTATATCGAGGGGTTCGCCGTCGTCGGCGCGGAACTCGATCACGTCCGCGACTGCCTGCGGATAGCTCGTCAGGCTGGCCTCAGATAGCCATGCTTCCAGGTACCGCGTCTCGACGCTTTCCAGCAGTTCCTCGGCCGATTGCCCATCGGCGTGGAGGTATTCCTGCGCGCTCAGTTCGAGCATGCGTGCCACGCCCGTCCGGGCTAGCCAGGCGCTTGCGCCGTCGTATTCCTCGTCGGAGATCTTGAACAGCAGATGACCGCGCGCGTCGTCGACGCCCAGCTCGCGGAGCTTACGCAAGATGGCGAGGTATCCGATCTTGTAGGTCGGCGGGTCGACGTTGGTGGCTCCAAGGATGAACGGATGATCACGCTCGTCGCCTCGCCCTTCCAGGAAGGTGGCTGCTTCGGCGTCGGTTCGGGCCACGATGAGACCGGGCACGTTCATGACGTCGAGCTGGAAGCGGGCGGCGTTCAGCCGTTTGATCTGCTCGTCCACGCCGACGAGGACTTTTCCTGCCTGGTGTCCGCATTTCTTTGTGCCTGGCTTCTGGTCCTCGATGTGGTAGCCAGGGACCCCGACCTCGACGAAGCGACGGATCAGATTGCGGACGTGCGCCTCGCCGCCGTGGCCGGTGTCGGCGTCGGCAATGATGAAGGGCCGGTAGTCGATCTCGGGGGAAGTAGCGCGCTGGGACTCCTTCAGGCGCGAACGCGTGAAGCGCTGGTTCCGGTCCGCCGCGAGCAGGGCGCGCACGATCGGCGCGGCCTCGTCGGGCACCTGGGAGAGCGGGTAGCTGGCAAGGTCTGGTCCTGGATCCTCTGTGATAGATCCTTTGGCCGAGGTGGCCCAGCCGCCCAGGTAGATGCCCTCGATGCCCATTCGCTTCAGGGTCACTGCCTGACCGGGTGAGTACGGGCCGAACGTGGTGATCTGGTTGCGCTCAGCGAAGAGCTGCCGGAGCCGGTCGTAGAACTGCTCGGCCGCCACTCTGGCTACTGCGTAGTCGGTGGAGATGGTGCCTCGTTGTTCCACCACTTGACGGGCAGAATACAAACGCGTGATGCCCTCGAATCGAGGACTGGCAAACCATCGTGCAGTCTCGCCGATTTCCGACTCGAAGCAATCCATAGCTGACTCCCCGGCAACTTCCGAATCGAACGACTTCATAACTGCCTCCTGCCGGTCGACACTGCGGCGCGCCCGCGGCCTTGAATTCCATGTTCTGCGTCTTGGGTACCCGGCCCGGCCGGATAAATCCGCTACTGGCCCATCAGCCGCCTCGCCCGCAACGGATCTACGCTCTTGAGGCTCGCGTTCGAGCGAACCGACGCGCCAGGACCAGGAAACGAGCGGGGGACCCCGGATTTTCTCTATCAGATCCGGCTGCAGGTGCACAGCCTAGAGGCGAAGGTCCCAGGCCCGCCTGTGCGCCTGCGCGCCTGTGCGCAGCGATGCACCAGCTCATCCGGCTGATTCCGCCGCCGCACCGGCAGTCAATTGTGCACGTTGAGCCTGCCGGCGGTGACGAACAGGAATGTCCCAGGCGGGCCATCCGGTCCTGGAGGCGGCTGGTTTGTGGCTGCTGCCAGCTGGCGATCAGCCCGGCCAGCAGATCCCGCCAGGTCAAGTAGCGTACGACTTCAGCACGGCGTCCTTGTATGACGTGCTGCGGAATGAGTACCAGGTGTTCCCCAGCCGCGGCGAGTTCACCATCCGGGCCGAGGCCTCCGCACCCCCGGTCAGCGATCACCTGGAGATCAGCCCCGGCTATCCGGTGCTGATCTTCAGCCAGACCACGCGGGACCAGCTCGGCCGGGCGGCTGAGCTGGCCGAGACGACCTACCGGGCGGATCGCTACTTGTTCCGCGGCACGCTGTCGCCGTAGGCGGCTCAGGCGCGATGGCCAGGTCGAACCGCAGACCGAACCGCCGAAGGGCAGTGGGACGCTCGTTTCGGTACCGGCGACGAAGAGGCCAGGCGGGACAAGTTGTGCCGCCACGCGCTGGGGAACGCCCGGCAGTATCCGCACATCCTGCGGTCCCGCCCGCTGGGTGCGGAACACAACAGCCAGCAACGACTCACCGTCCGTTCACCCAATCGCCTTCGAGCTGGCGCACGGGATCGCGGCTAGCCATGGCCGCGGAGGTCATCGCAGCGCACTTCGACGACATTGCGGCGGATCAGTGGCAACGCACCGGCCGTCGGAGCGACGGCGCGGATTTCACCGTCGAGTCCTTCGGTAGCTGCTCGACCAGCTCATGAACATGCGTCCCGATGCCTTCGAGCGGCTTGCCCGTCGGCTCATGCGCGAAGCTGACTTCGACAGCGTGAACGTGGCCGGGCAAAGCGGCGACGGCGGAATCGACGAGCTAGGCGTATACCGACTTGGCCTGGTCAGCTTTCCCGTCTTCTTTCAGTGCAAGCGCTACCGCGGCAGCGTTTCGCCCAATGCCGTGCGCGACTTCCGAGGCGCAATGGCCGGCCGGGGAGACAAGGGCCTGCTGATCACGACTGGCTCGCTCACGGCCGATGCAAAGAAAGAAGCAACCCGAGACGGCGCACCGCCTATTGACCTCATCGACGGCGATCGCCTGTGCGAGTTGGCCCCTGATGGTGGCCGGCCTTAGGCGTCGGATTCGTGATCTCCGTCTACGCTGTCAAGCTCACGCTCGATCCCACCCTCCCTGTGTCGCTCTTGCATGCGAATCACTTCCCGCATCAAGTCTGCGTCGCGGGCGTCGTCCAGCGCGTCAGACTCCTGCCTCGCTTCGCCCTTCGAGCCGTCTGGCGCAGGTGCTCGCTCGCTCATCGTCCGATCCTCCTCAAAGCTGGGATTCCTGGCACAGCACAAGACGACAACCATTGTCAGCCGAACGAACTCATCAGCGCGCATGCACCGCCGTTGGCCGGCGGCCCGCGCCGACAGCGGCGTGACAGTGCGTTGTCAGTGCCTGCAGCATCATCGACCTCAGAATATGCCGCGTGAGGCAACGTGAATGGTCGCGCTGGTCCTAGGTCCCATGCGTGACGGCATAGACGAAGATGAGCTGTCCAATGCCGAAGGTGAAGCACAAGACACCAAGAGCCCGGAAGGCCCACGACGGCAGCCGCCTGTACCAACCGCCCAGCATGGGCATCGCGTCGAGCCGCGCACGGATCCTGGTTGCCAGGCCACCAGGGTCCCAGGCAGCCCCTGCTCCCATCGCAACGGCCAGCACGAGCAGCGTTCCCCCGGACGGCCGGATCCTGGCCGCCGCCTACTACGACCGGATCTTCCTGTGGGACGTGGCCGACCCGGCCGGCTTGCCTGCTCTGGCCAGGCCGAGCGCCAGCAGCGAGAAGATCGCCATTCCCACGTCCAATGCCAGGGCCTCGACCCAGCTCACAGCACTCTGGTGCTTGGCGTGGAACACGTATCGGTACTGGGCATCAAGGCTGACCGCAAACAACCCGACGCCGAGCACGAACAGCATGCCAGTAGCGACAGCGACCAGGACACTGCCAGGATGGCGTCCGCGTCCCCTCGTGCCGGCCACGCTTGCCGGGTGACCGGCGTCGCTGCGTGCCAGTCGGAGGACCGGAGCGGCTTCTTGCCCGTCAGGATCGTGGGGCGCGGCAGCCGTTACTGCCAGGTCACCTGACGCGGGACTGCATGTCACTCGCGATCGAAGCAGTTCGCGCAGCTCCTGCGTATGTGGCCTGCCATCGGCTCGGATCGCCTGGCGTCCAGTGACCACGCCAAGGAGTCAGCCGACGGAAACGATCGCCCAAACCAGGCGGCGCATTGAGGGCCAGCCAAGGGCGCGAGCGAGCTTAAGTCGTCGTCGCTAATGACGCGGCATCTGGCCAAAAGTTGTGCCACGTGGTGTCATTGCAGCATCACCTACAACATACTCCCCGAGTCGCGCGGCCATTCTGGCAGCCAGATGGGGCGGCATGGGAATTTGTTTGGGCCAATGAGGGGGAAAGCGCGATGTCAAATGACCCTGACGTGTCATCCGCGTCACCTGCCGAGGTGCCAGCGTCGGAACATCAGTTACCTGATGGCAGGCCTGATGAGAACGGCAACGGTGCTAAGAACGGCAAGAACGGCAACGGTGCTAAGAACGGCAACGGTGCTAAGAACCGCAAGGGTTGGCTCAAGCCGATAGTGGGTTGGGTGGGGCGGTACTGAACCGCCCCGGCTTCGGTGGAGACTTCCTTTCTTGGAAGGATGATCTTCATGCCGAAGCAGTACCCGAGAGAACTGCGTGAGCGGGCGGTGCGGCTGGTGGCCGAGCACCGCAGTGAGTATGAGACCGAGTATGCGGCGATCCGGTCGGTCGCGGCGAAGCTGGGGATCGCGACGCCGGAGTCGCTGCGTAAGTGGATCCGCCAGGCCGAGGTGGATGCCGGGCAGCGGCCGGGAGTGAGCAGCGAGGAGTCGGCGGAGATCCGCAAGCTGCGCGCTGAGGTGAAAGAGCTGCGCCGCGCGAACGAGATCCTGCGCGCGGCCTCGGCTTTCTTCGCGGCCGAGCTGGACCGGCCACTGACACGCTCGTGAGGTTCGTCGACGAGCACAAGAGCGTGTTCGGGGTCGAGCCGATCTGCCGCGTCCTTTCCGCTCATGGGGCGCCGATCGCACCGAGCACCTACTACGCCGCGGTAAGCAGGCCGCCGTCGGCGCGCTCGGTCCGTGATGCGCAGCTGAAGACCGAGATCAGCCGGGTCTGGAAGGACAACCGGGAGGTCTACGGCGCCGACAAGGTGTGGCTGGAGCTGAACCGGCAGGGCATCAGCGTGGCCCGGTGCACGACCGAGCGGCTGATGCGCGAGCTGGGCCTGCAGGGCGTGCGCCGCGGCCGGAGGGTCCGCACCACGGTGCCGGGCAAGGATGGCCAGCGGGCCGGCGACCTGCTGCACCGCGACTTCACCGCACCCGCCCCCAACCGGAGATGGGCGGCCGACTTCATGTATGTGGCCACCTGGTCAGGGATCGTCTACGTGGCTTTCGTGGTCGACATCTACTCGCGGGCCATCGTCGGCTGGTCCGCTGCCACGCACAAGCGGGCCAGGCTCGTGCTCGATGCCCTCCAGATGGCGCTGTGGCGGCGGGACCGGGACGGCCGCCCGGCCGGGCCGGGCCTGATCCACCACAGTGATTATGCCGAGGTTGGCGTTAAGCCGGAGAACCTGAGGATGGCCTGTTCAGGCGGTGCCTGCTGACAGGTTCCCCGGCTTAACGCTGCGGGCTATCGGAGACTGTAGAGGGCCTGGAGCTTGTCTTCGGTGAGCGGTTCGGTGACCGGGACGCTGATCGCGGGGGTGGCTTTGGCGATGGCCTGCCGCATCATGTCCAGGGTGGCGAAAGCGTAAAAAGCCGAGGTTGTGGACGCGTTCTCATGGCCGAGCAGGCGCATGATGACTGGCAGCGGGATGCCTTGCTGGTAAAGGTCCATGGCCTTGGTCTTGCGCAGCAGGTGGCAGTGGATGCTGCCGGGGATGGACGGGCAGTCCTGGCGCGCGGATTGCGCGGCCCGGCTGAGAACGGCGGCGGCTGTGTCTGCTGACAGCCGGGCGGGCTGCCCGTCGCGGAGGCTGTAGAACAGCGGCCGTGTCGTGGGCAGCCGCGCTGCGCCGGGGTGGAACTCGGTGAGGTAGACGCGCAGGTGCCCGATCGTCTTGCCGGTCAGCGGCACGACGCGGGTCTTGTTCCTCTTGCCGGTGAGGGTCACGTGCCCGGGCTCGTCCAGGCGCAGGTCACCCAGGGTCAGGCCGGTGATCTCCGACACGCGCGCCGCGGTGTCGTAGAGCAAGATGAGCAGCATCCGGTTGCGACGCGACTTGGCTGTCGCCCCGGTGTGCGCGGCCAGGATCGCCCGTATCTGGGGCGCGGTGAGGTAGTCGACGGGCTTGCGGGGCTGGGCCGGAGCCTTGAGCGCCCGGGCTGCCTGGCTGAGCGCCATCAGGGTGATGTCTTCCTGCGCCGCGTAGGCCAGGAACGCCTTCACCGCACTCAGCCGCAGCGTAACGGTCTTCGGCGCGTAGCCCTGCTGATCGGTCATCCAGGCCAGCCATGCTTTGAGGCGCTGGCGGTCGAAGTGGTCGAAGCTGACGTGCTCGCGTCCGGCGTGCTCGGTCTGGTCGAGGTAGCCCAGGAAGCATTCCAGGCTGATCCGGTAGGCCTCGATCGTCTTAGGCGACATGGCCCGGCCGCGGGGCATGTAGACGTGCAGGTAGTCGCGGGCGTAGCTGAAGAAGTCCGGGGAGCCGGTTACCGGGTCGCGTCTCATCCGAACCCGACCTCGGGCAGCAGAGCCTGACTCGCCCGGGTAATGCCGTCGTAGGCGTCCAGAAAGTCGGGCGAGGTGTGAATGTAGTAGTAGGTGCTGTCGAACGACGCGTGGCCCATGTAACGCGACAGGTAGGGCAGCATTGCGTGCATGTCTTTGCCCTGGATTCGCCACCGCTCGATGCATGCGTAGGCGAAGTGATGCCGGAAATCGTAGGGCACTGGCTGCCGGCCCTCCGGTGGCCGGGCCAGCCCGGCCTCGTCCCAGATACGGGCGAATACGTGAGCGACCGCTGTCCCGGTGACCTGGTTGCCGGTGCCGGAGACGAAAAAGTTCGCCCGGCCGGGTAACCGTGCGCGGGATTGGGCGTCGCACGCCTCCAGGACCCGCGCGACCTGCGGCGTGACCGGCAGCCGGCGGCTGCGGTTTCCCTTGGACCAGATGATGTCGATGTGCTCGCGCTGCAGGTCCACGTCCGCGGCGCGGAGCGCCCGGGCCTCGCCGGTCCGCAGCCCGCACGAGTGCATCAAGGTGAAGAACGCGGCCGCCTGCCATCGCCACGGCGAGCTGGTGTCCAGCGCCGCTGCCGCGGTGAAGAACTGCTCGATCTCGCGTCTGCTCAGCAGGTAGGGGCGCGGGGGAATGAACGGGGCCTTCCACCGGTCCGACAGCACGCAGGCATCGTCATGACCGGTGGCCTGCAGCCACCGGCCGAAGTCTCGGATGTAGGACATCCACGACCGGTACCGGCCTGAGCGTTCCAGCCGGGATCTCACCCAGCCTTCGACGGTGTCCTGATCAAATAGGGTCCGGCTGTGCCTGGCGCACCAGGCGTCGAACTGCTGCAGGTACCAGATGCGGGAGGCGCCGTAGCAGCCCATGTTCTGCTTGAACGCCAGGTATGCCTCCAGGTCAGCGGCGAACGCGCTGGTGAACCGTGTGCCGCTCATGGCCGGGCGCCGGCAGGGACGGGCAACACGCACTGCAGCAGACGCTCCCGGTCAGCGTTCATATACACGCTGGTAGAGTCCTCGGCGGCGTGGCCCAGGACGGCCGAGATCGTCGGCAGCGGCACCGCTGAGCGCAGCAGCCGGGTGGCGGCGCTGTGCCGCAGGAACCGGGTCCCGGCATTCGCGCCGCTCACTCCGGCTTTGCGGAACGTCATTGTGATGACCCGGTGCACGGTGGCGTGATCGGCCAGCCGCACGTGTGGCGCCACGACGCGGACGAACACGTGCTCATCAGCAGTGTCAGGCCGCTCGCCGAGCACGTAACCGGCGAGCTTGCCCATCACCAGCGCGGGCAGCGGCAGCGTCAGCGGGTTGCCGGTCTTCTGCTGCACGACCGCGATCGTGGCACCGCGCCAGTCGACATCGGCCAGCCGCAGGCCGATGATGTCGCAGGCCCGCAGCCCGGTCGTCAGCGCCAGCAGCGTGATCGCAGCGTCGCGTTCGCTGACCAGCCCTGCTGCGCAGGCCCGGACCACCAGTTCCTGGTCAGCATCGGCCAGCACCTCGGTAATCGGGCGGGACCGCCGGACTCCGGCCAGGCTCACCGCGGCCACCAGGTCACCGCGGCCGGTGAACTTCAGGAACGGGCGGAAGTTCGACACCACCCAGAACAGCGACGACTTCGCCCACCGGCCCAGCAGCGACTCCAGGAACGCCAGCACGCTGCCGCCGTCAGCCCCGTCTAGGTCGCTGATCCCGCGCTGCTCTAAGAACACCAGGTAGCCGCGGGCCACCCGCCCGTACGCCTCCCGCGTCGCTGCCGCCAGGCCCCGCCCGGTCATCTCCGCCTCCCACGCCGCATCCAGCGCCGCCAGTTCCGATGACATCGGTCGCGGGCCGCCGCCGCCGCGTCTGCGGACCGACAGGTCCACCCGTCCCGTGCGAACGTAGGAGTCGAACACGCAGGTGAGCCGGCCGTAATCCATCCGCCGCTGCGCGCTGAACCGGCCGGTCCGCGCGCTGACCGTCATCGACGCGAACTCGGCCCCCAGCTCCGGGCTGTAATCGCTGCCCCGCCCGGCTGCGAACCGGGCAAGCACCTTAATCGTCCTTGAGTACTGGCCGATCGTCGACTCCAGGTAGCCCGCCGCGCGTAACTCCGCGACCACCACCGAGCCGATCCCTGTCACCGTCATATCCATCGCCGTCTCCTTCCACAGACGCAGGGGGATACGACGGACGGTAACCCGGACCGTTAAGCCGGGGAATCTGTCAGCAGGCACCGCCTGAGCAGGCCATTCTCAGGTTCTCCGGCTTAACGCCAACCTCGGCATAATCGGAGTTAAACCGAATTCGGTTTAACAGTGATGCCGGGTCGCAGTACACCTCGTTCCGGTTCACCGCGCACCTGATCGAGGCCGGGCTGGACGCCTCCATCGGCACCGTCGGCGACGCGCTCGACAAGAGCGTGGCTTCATACTGCACCTCTCTGGTCGTTTCCGGTGTAAGGGTGGGGCCGGGAGGTTTCCCGGGCTGGGCTGTCGGGTGGTGGACCGGTCGTTGTCGTTCATCCGCCGAGCAGTTCTGTGACGGTGAGCGGCTCATCGCAGTGGATGCACTGGCCGCCGGGGCCGACGCGGCGCATGAAGGCCCGGCAGTCCTGGCAGTACTGAGTTCCGGCTGCCCGGGCGCCGCAGGTGTCGCATTCATAGACGGTGAAGGCCCGGCTGGGCTTGGCGGGCGGCACGGCCGCTGCAGGGCTGGCAGCCTGCTTGCGGCGGCGGTAGGCGGCTGCCCGGCATGCCTGCGAGCACCAGCGTTGCCGGCCGGCCGGGGTGAAGGGCTGCCCGCACGCGGGGCAGATGGTCGTGACGGCATCGTGACGCGACGAGGTCGCGGTACTGGCGGTCATGAGGTCCTCGTGGCTGGCTGGGCAGGGCGGGGCTGCGGAGTGCCGGGCAGGGCGGCAGCCCGTCTGGTGATGCTGCTGCCCTGGCGTCTGGCGAGTCGCGGGTCGGCCGGATCCGGCGGTTCGAACAGGATGTTCTTGTCGTCGGCTTTGCGGGCGGTGAGCAGCCCGGCGGCGCGCCAGCGTTTGATGGTGGAGGGGTGCACGCTGAGCAGGACGGCTGTCTCGTTGATGGTGAGCAGGCCGCGGGCGCGGAGTCGGCTGGCGTGGCTGGGGAGCTGGTGGCTGCTGCGCAGGTCATGCACGATCTGGGCGGTGAAGGGCTTGCCCTGGCCGGAACGGTGGCCGGCGGCGTTGAGCGCGGCAGCGGTTCCGGCGTCGGTGTGCTCGTCGAGAAGCCGGTCGAGTTCAGCGAGGGTGTCCGGCTTGGTCTGGCGGAGCTGCCAGGCGGTGGGCGGGATCGGGACGTCCAGGCTGGTGGTCTGGCCGCCGCGGAACCGGACGTGCAGGTGGATGCGGTCGGTCTTGGTCATGGTGACGTCGTCGATGAGTAGCCGGGCCATGCGCTTGCGCTCGCGTTGCGGGGTGGCCGGGTCCGACCAGAGGGCGGGGAAGTCGCCGGCCAGCGCCCGGATGCGGGCCTTGTCGCGGTCGGTGAGCGCGGCAGCGGCCGCGGCGGCGTTGTCGTAGTCGTCCCGGGCGGCTTGCAGGGCGCGCAGTGCCTCGTTCCAGTCGGCTTCCAGGCTGCCGGCGACGAGCCGGTTGCCGGGGTCGACGGCCAGGTAGCGGCTGCGGGCCAGGTCGGCACGGTGCCGGGCGCGTTCGACATGGCTGGCTCGCAGGGCGTCGGCTTCGGCGGCCCGGGCCTCGATCTCGGCCTGGACGGTGAGCGCGACCTCGAGGCTCAGCGGGGTCAGCGTATCGAGCAGCAGCTGGCCAACCGCGGCGTCGGCGGCGCCGCCGGGGATGGTCTGGCAGCGGCGCCCGGCGTTGTCGATGCAGTCCCGCATGCACTGGTAGTCGGGTACCTGGGTGCCGCCGCGGCTGTGGTAGGCGACGGTCATCCGCCGCCCGCAGCGCCCGCAGATCGCCAGGCCTTGCAGCAGCGCGGTGCCTTCACGGGCCGGGCCGGCGGCTCGTTCGGTGCCGCGGGCGGCGGCGTTGCCCAGCAGCGACTGCTGGTTGGCCTCGTAGGTTTCCCAGGTGATGTATCCGGGGTGGGCGCCGGGGATCAGCGCGGTCCACTGGTCGCGGGGCAGGGCCTGGTAGGCCTTCTTGCCGCCGGGCGCGACGGCTTCGCGGCGGCGGCCGTAGGCGAACGCGCCGGCATACCGGGGGTTGTGCAGGGTGCGCAGCACCCGCCAGTGGGGTCAGCGGCACCCACGCCAGCTCTCCCTTGCGCGGCCCGGTGCCGATCCGCACCGGGAACGGCAGCTTCTCGTCACGGAAGGCGGTGACTACAGCGCGGGCCGATCCGGTGCGGCCGAACACGGTGAACAGGTGGCCGATCGCGTGCTGCACGCCGGTGTCGGGGTCGAGCACGACATGCCCGGCCCCGTCGTAGACCAGCCCGACCGGCAGGCCCGTCCGCAGCTCGCCGCGCCGGGCGGCTGATAGCTGCCCGCCGCGCAGCCGGGCCCGGATGAAATGCAGCTCAGCCTCGGACATGGTGCCTTTCAGGCCGAGCAGCAGCCGGTCGTTGAACTCGCCGGGATCATAGAGCCCGTCCTCGTCGCAGATCAGCGTCGAGCTCAGCGCGCAGATCTCCAGCAGCCGGTGCCAGTCGGCGTTGTTACGGGCCAGCCGGGACACCTCCAGGCCGAGCACGATCCCGGCCCGGCCCATGCCGACCTCGGCGACCAGGTGCTGGAAGCCTTCCCGGTCGGTGGCGCTGGCGCCGGAGTGGCCCTGGTCGACATCGATGGTGATGATCTGGGCCGCGGGCCAGCCCAGCGCGGCGGCCCGCTGCCGCAGCGCGTACTGCCGGGCGGTGGACTCGGTGTTGTTGAGGACCTGCTTGAGGGTGGACTGGCGGACATACAGGTAGGCGTTGCGGGCCAGGTGGCCGGCGGTCACCTTCGCCGCGTCGCCGCTCACCTGTGCTCACCCCCGCCCGGCCAGGCACGACAGCGCCATCGTGGCCAGCGCCGCGACCAGCTGGTCGCCGGTCCCGGGCGGTGCCGGGCGGGCCGGCGCGGCGCAGGGCCGCGCTGGTGCGGTAGCCGGAATGGCTTGCCAGGCAAGCAGCCAGGCAGCCACGCCGCGGTTCTGCAGCACGCCCAGGCCCAGCCGCCAGCCGCCCCGGTCACCATCAAGGACCTGGCGGCGCAGCTGCTCATACCGCGCGACGTCGTCACGCCGCCCGGCGGGCTCACCGCCGCTCTCCGCTGCTTTTCGGGGCGACGGCACGGGCCAGCGCGCGTTCCACCGAGCGGGGATGCACGGTGATCCCGAACCGCGCGGCGATCGCCCCGGCCAGCGCGGCGCTGGACAGCGACGGGTCGGCGGCGCGGGTCTCGGCCGCGAACGCGACCACCTCGGCGGTGAGCTTGTGCGCCCGCCGCGGGCCGGGCCGGGCCGGGACCAGCGCTGCCAGCCCGCCGGCGTCGACCGCGGCGGCCGCCTGGTAATACGACGGCCGGGAGAACCCGAACGCGGCCGCCGCCGCCGTCACCGGCTCGCCCTCGGCCCGCACCCGGCGCACCATCTCGTACTTGACCTGCACCAGGTCCCGGGCGTCGAAGAACTCCGCCCCCGCGGCGAACGCCTCGTCGGTCACCGCCTCCGGCCGCGGGTTCAGGCTCCGCGCCTCGCGCAGCGCGTTCTCCTTCTGATCTGGCCGCCGTGCCGCCATCCCGCCTCCCGGACTACACTGTTGTAAGCATGATTATGCCGGGTAATGCGCCTTCGGCCACGACGACACGCAGACTGCCAGTGACAATCCACAGCCTGCGACACGAGAGACAGGGAGCTGTCTCTGCACCCGGCATAATCTGCTTTACACAAACGGCAGAATCTGCTTTACACTCCGGTCACCCGCCAGCCGCCCGGCAGCCCTCAACCAGCCGCGCCAGCGCGAGCAGATCCGCCGTCCGGAACGGGCTGCGGCCAGCCGCCACCGCTACGAACACATCCGGCCCGCAAGCGTCGGTCCACCCCACCGGAAGCGAGTACTGCCTGCCGTCAGCGTCCAGGAAGAACACCCGGTCCTCCGCCCAGGTCTGGCGCACCGCCACGAACACGAACTCCCGCCCGGCCCACGGATGGAACGGATGGGTCACACGCACAACTCGCTGCGCAGCGAGGAGATCAGGCGTAGTTGACGACGCTGGATAACGCGCTGATGGAATCGACGATCGGCCTGTTCAAAACCGAGCTGATCAAGAAAGACGGACCCTGGCGAAGCCTGGCCGATGTCGAGCTGGCCACCGCCGGCTACATCGACTGGTACAACACAAGACGGCTGCACACCGCGATCGGCGGCATCCCGCCGGCCGAGCACGAAGCCGCCTACTATGCCCAGAACCAGCCTCACACCGAGGCCGGACCCAACAACTGAAGCCTCCACGAAACTCGGGGCGGTTCACAGAGCCTCCGGCGTGGCCTCATGGGCTGGGGGAGCCATGTGCTGAAATTATGCGCATTGTGGTTGCCAACAGGTCGAGGATCGCCTTGGCCCTCCTGCTTGTAGGTCTCGGGGGCGGGTTAGCTGTCGGCGGCCCCACTGGCCTTGGCCACCTCGCAGTGGTTGTCCTCGACCACATTTACCTGCTGTTCCTGGCCGCCGCTGCCGTTGCGATCTTTGTGACAGTGATGCCCCGTGGGACGCGCATCGGCCCGGTTGTTCTGGTCCTCGCCGGATCAGTGGCATACGTCGCTACCCACCAGCGATGGCCTGGGCAGTCCGGCTGGGTGGTGGTGGGCCTGCTTGCTGTAGTTGTCGGAGGAGGTCTGGCGATCGCGGGTAAGAATGTCGGGAACAAGAACCTCAGGGACTTCGATCCTGTTCGCCGCAGCTGGGCAATCGGGATCCGGCGTGTCGTGGATTTTCAGGGGGCCGAGTGGATACCCGACCACATCTCCGTTTGTGCTATCGGCACGAAGCTCAGGCTCGATCTCACGGCGCCTGCTGAAGCCCGGAGGCAGTACGTTGAGTTGTCGGTTATTTGCTGTGGCGGGTGCGTTGAGATCGTGCTACCGGACCACTGGCCGGTCGTGGGCGGTCGCCTGGCTTTGACAAGAACCATCCATTTCTCGGGGCGCCTTGACTCAGATGAGACCTTCCCTGACCCGAGGGACGAGACTCAGTACAAGCGGCTTGGTCAGGTCATTGAAAAACGACACGACCAGTACCGAGAATTCAACGAGCCACCTCCGGTCTTGGTGGTGCATGTCATGGGGCTTGGAGGTGACGTCTCACTTGTCGGACGGACCTGAGCCACCTGGGCCTCCCGGACTGCCCAGTTCGGGAGGCTGGGAAGTGCTACCCGGATGTACGTACTTCCATCCAGCCCGTTCTGAATCCTCGATCGGATGGATGCCCCCAAGGAAGGCGGTGAGCTTGCTGTTATCCGAGTATTCCTGACTAGCGTTGTCAGGAAGGGGACGGTGCATTGCCTGCAACATGTCGAACCTGTGCAGGTCATAGCTCGTCGCCAGCCGGACCGCGTAGGACCGTGCGGCTCGTCGCGCTCCGCGGTAAGCAATCAGCGAGAAGAGGGCAAAGGCCACCGGAAGCAAGCTCCAGCCATCCAGCCGAAGAATGAGAGGTGCTGCGGCAAGGGTCTCGCATCCGAACACCAGCGTGAAGGCCGCCATGGTGTCGATGAGGTCGAGTTGGATCGTCATCTCTGCGTCTAGCCGGGCGGCTATGTGCGGATACAAGCGCGGGTAAGTGATTACAGTCCCTAGGCCATATCGCTCGCCCGCGGAGGTTTCGGCGCGGCGCAGCACGTTGCCGAGACTTGTCGGAAGCAGGTCGGCGATGGCCGCCGGATATGACTCGGCCACCCGCCCTGCCCGTGACCTCATCTGGGCTATCCGTCGCGCACGCTGGCTGTCTATCGCCACAGTCTCGAAGTCCTCACTCCCCGACGACTCCGGCGCCACTTGCTCCCTAGCCAGGCTGGCAGTTAGGCGCCGGGCGTGCAATTCGACTGCTAGGCCCTCAAGAAGTCCGCGCCTCCTCCAGTAACCCTCGAGGAACTGAACAGCCGCCACCTGGAAAGGCCGAAGCATAATCGCCAGCAGCAACACCCCGAGCAGCAGCAGCACTCCCCCGACGACGTTGAAATCCTGGATTGTTTGCGTCACCGACGGCAATCCCTGGCCTACCGGCTTCCCTTTGGCGTTGTGCACCTGGAACATCCATGGGTAGAGCCGCGAGCTGACTAGCGTGAAGACCGTCAACACCAAGACTAGGCTTGGGAGCACATTGACCAGGTACGCGCTAGGCCCGAGGCTCTTGGTCGATTCCTTCGCGACCTGACCGAGACTGGTCAATCCGCACTCGCTGGAATCTGGGTCAGTATCCAGGCCTTGTGTTTGCGGCACTTCTCCGGCTGGTCGGGCCGATAGGGCGGCGACCACCTGCGCGACTTGCATTCTGCCCAGTTCTCGCAGCCATACTGTGTGGCCCTGTCCTTAGCGCCCCTATCGCTATCGTCTCCACGGGTTTCACCGTAGGACAGATGAACGGAGACGAGCATGAGCATCGTGATAAGAAGTGCGATGCGCGTTAAGTCACTCGGCCAGTGCTCACTCTCACACCTCCGCATGCTCGGATTATGCGCTCTTGCGAAGCCTGCCGGAAGTAGATCACTGAGAACTGGCGAACCGAAGCCGGAGTGCGACCTTCTCCGCTGCGGACTGCGAGCCGGACCCACGGTACGACTGCCTTGCGCGCCGACGTCTAGAGCCGTGCGTTTGGCCCTAATCCTGAGGCACCCAGATCGCTTGATACACGAGTGATCTTCGCGCGGCGGGCCGGGCCTGGCCTAACGCGCTGCGTGCGGTGCCGTTCGACCTGAACGTGTTTTCACGGTCGTCGCCGAAGATCTGGCGTTCGTTGCCGCGGCTGAGTGTACCAGCTACTGACCGATCAGCGCGGGACCGCACGGCGGCGTGGCTGCCTGACCGCGAGTCGGGGCTGTCGGCGCGGACGATCACCCCTCGGCTGTCGTCGGTCTCGGGTTTGTACGCGTACTTGGTCGCATCGAGGGGCGAAGCTACGGCTTGTTTGCTGTCGCGTGAATTCCTACGCTCAGTTCATGCCGGATCTCCCGCAACGCCAGCAGGCCGTTGTCGGCGAGCTGGTCGAGTGGTGGGAAGACCTGTGGCAGAGCGGAATTGGCCCGCAAGTTTGCTGCTGGCGGTACCGCAGGGCTGGGGCCGGTCGACGGTCTTAGGCGGACTGGCGGAGGCCGTTAGCGTTGAAGACGTACCGGTGACGATCGTCGTGCCGATCGAAGGCCGGGAATTGTCCGGCGGCGCTGGCCAGCAGGCGCAGATGCTCTGCGACCTTCTGACCGCGGTCCTGAAACCGAGGAGCAACGGAGCACCGCGGGCCAGCGAGTTGCTGGGAGTGGACAGCGTGGCCGGTCGCGTGCAGACTGGGCTGGCTGTCGCCAGCTTGTTCGTGTCGGGCCTGGCTGCCGGCGTGGGTTTTCTGCTCGCTGGAATGGCCGTGGGCGCGGTCGGCAAGGTGTGGGACGACAGCCCGGCCGGGCAAGACGGGGCGCTCGCCAAGGCCGCGCGCGCGGTGGCCGCAGTCTCGGTGTCGGTGCCGGTGCTGGTGCTGGTCGATGACGCGGACTGCCTGGACACGGACCTTGCGACCACGTTGCTAGAGAGCCTGGCCTGCCGCAGCGACGGCCAGGTTCTGGCAGTGATCGCCGGCAACCCGGACGGCGCGCTAGCCAGGATGCTGGCCAAGAACGCCCCGTACGGGCTGACCGGGCGAGTGCACAGGGCCGAGGCTGATCCCGACATGAGCTCTCACTCCCGCTCCGCCTTAGCGCGTGAGCTGTGCCCGTGGCTGCCCGATGTGGCCATCAGCCGGATCGGCCAGCGCACTCAGACCTTCGCCGACGTCTTCAGAGTCGTGGCATCGGGGCGGCTGGCTGAGGTGCGCCCAGGTGACGATGAGGACGGTATTGTGGCCGCCTCGGACGCCGCGATCAACGCCAGACTGGAGCGGGGCGAGCCATCTGCGGAGGCAGTGATCCTGGCCTGGGCGGGCGGGGTGGTGCACGTGCGCCAGGCAGCCCGCGCGCTCGCCGTCCTGGGCGCTGAACCTCTCGCGGATGATGTCGACGTGGAACGCTTCGAATCGCTGATCCGGGTCGCTGATCTCCAATCCCTGAGGCTGGCGGCGCAGGTTCAGGACCTGTCCGTATCGATCCGGCGCGCGATGGCGGCGGCGGTACTGGACGAGGCTGCGGCGATCGCCGCTGACCCGCAGGCCGAGCTCGTGGACCGGATCGTCGCCTGGCAGGCTGTGCATCGGGTCCGGCTTGACGTTGACGAAGGCGGCCAGGGTCGGCTGGCCCGATCGCAATGTGATCTTGTCGCGGGCCTTGAATCACTCGGGGACCTTGCCGCCGCGCGCGACGCGGCGGCCTCAGCGCTGGCCGGGTGCCCTGACGATGACCGGTACCGGGAATGCCGCGAGGCGCTGGCGGCTGCGGTCCTCCGGCTAGCCGGCAGCGGGTCAGCGCAAGCCCCGGATCCACTGGCAGAGAAGCTGATCGCCGCGGCGGTGGCCGACGGGGCGGCGGTCGGGCTGGAGGCCCGGATCTGGGCGGCCGTCAGCCTGCTGGCTATGCCAAGCCGGCGGGAGACCGGGCTGGGCCTGGTCGATCAGATCACCGCCGATCTCGGCGCGCGTAGCGACCTGGGACCCGTAGCTGCCCGGTGGCGGCTCCTGCTGGCCTTTCACACCGGGCGGGCCGGGTATAGCCCGGTGACCCAGCAGCTCCTCAGCCCGCTGCTGACCTGCGGTGACCCCAGTGTCGAGGACTCCGCCCGGCGGGTCTTGCACGCGGGCGAAGGCCCACAGGCAGATGTCCGGCTGCAGATCGCGGTTCTCGAAGCGGAGTTGGACACCTCGCAGCTCAGTGACGACGATCTGCTCCGGTTGCACCACGCCCTGGGCAGGGGTTACGCAAAGCTCGGCGACTACCGTCACGCGCTCAACCACGCCCAGCTCGAGCTACCGCTGTGCCTCCTTCAGCAGGGCCCCGCCCATCCGCGCACCCTGCTCACCCGCCACAGCGTCGCCAGCTGGACCGGGCACGCGGGCGACCCGGCTGTCGCCCAGGACCTATACGCCGCGCTGCTTCCCGACATCGCGCGGGTGCTCGGCCCCGTCCACCCGGACACCCTCGCCACCCGCCACGAACTTGCGGACTGGACAGGATGGGCTGGTGACCCAGCCGCCGCCCGGGATCAGTTCGCCGCGCTGCTTCCCGACATCGCGCGGGTGCTCGGCCGCGCGCATCGGGACACCCTGGCCACCCGCCACAACCTCGCCAACTGGACCGGGAAGGCTGGTGACCCAGCCGCCGCCCGGGACGAGTACGCCGCGCTGCTGCCCGACATCGTGCGGGTACTCGGCCCCGCCCACCCGGACACCCTGCTCACCCGCCACAACCTCGCCAGCTTTACCGGGGAAGCGGGCGACCCAGCCGCCGCCCGCGACCAGTACGCTGCGCTGCTGCCCGACTTTGAGCGGGTACTCGGCCCCGCCCACCCGCGCACCTTGCTCACCCGCCACAGCCTTGCCAACTGGACCGGGAACGCTGGTGACCCAGGCGCCGCCCGGGACCGCTACGCCGCGCTGCTGCCCGACATCGCGCGGGTGCTCGGCCCCGCCCACCCGGACACCCTGGCCACCCGTAGCAACCTCGCCAGCTTTACCGGGGAAGCCG
>Ga0335074_10003671_pt1 | contig 21019 bp, 17 predicted proteins | sample Lox_Sample_23_FD_206715 | JGI IMG/M metagenome (GOLD analysis project Ga0335074, IMG submission 206715) | Soil microbial communities from Loxahatchee National Wildlife Refuge, Florida, United States - Lox_Sample_2.3 | ecosystem: Environmental > Terrestrial > Soil > Wetlands | place: USA... | reverse complement strand
GGCATCTCCGACGAGCGGCTGGCCGGAATCTGGGATCTTCCCGGCGCAGCGGGCGTGGAGCAGGTCCGCAATCTCCGCAAATCGCATGGTCTCAGGCCCGTCTTTAAGCTGGTCGACACCTGCGCCGCGGAGTTCGAGAGCTTCACGCCCTATCTCTACTCCAGCTACGACGAAGAAGACGAGGCTTCGCCGACGCCGAATCGCAAAGTGATCATCCTCGGCAGCGGACCCAACCGCATTGGGCAGGGCATTGAGTTCGACTACTGCTGCTGCCACGCGGCCTTCGCGCTGAAAGAAGACGGCTACGAGACGATCATGGTCAACTGCAACCCTGAGACCGTGTCCACCGATTACGACACCAGCGACCGTCTCTATTTCGAGCCGCTCACCCTTGAGGACGTGCTCGCCGTCTATGAGCACGAAGTCTCCGGCGGCGCCGATGTAGGCATGATCGTCCAGTTCGGCGGGCAGACGCCGCTGAACCTCGCGCTGCGCCTGAAGGCCGCGGGCGTGCCTATCCTGGGCACGTCGCCTGAATCCATCGACCTCGCCGAGGATCGCAAGCGCTTCGGAAAGTTACTGGAAGAGTTACAAATTCCGCAGCCGCCCGGGGTCATTGCCACCAGCGTACAGGAAGCTCTCGAGGGCGCCAAGCGCATCGGCTACCCGGTGCTGGTCCGTCCCTCCTACGTTCTCGGCGGACGCGCCATGGTCATCGCCTACGACGCGGCCACCGTCTCGCAATACATGAAGGAGGCCGTCGAGTACTCGCAGGAGCGCCCCATCCTCGTCGATCACTTCCTCGAGGACGCCGTCGAAGTGGACGTCGACGCGCTCTCGGACGGCACCGACGTGGTCATCGCCGGCATCATGCAGCACATCGAAGAGGCCGGCATCCACTCCGGCGACTCCTCCTGCGTGCTGCCCGCCGTCGATCTCGCGCCGGCCACGCTCGACACCATCCGCGGCTACGCGCGCAAGCTAGCCCTCGCGCTCAACGTCATCGGCCTCGTCAACCTGCAGTTCGCGATTCAGCGCCGCGCCGGCCAGCCCGACAAGGTCTTCGTCATCGAAGTGAACCCGCGCGCCTCGCGCACCGTGCCTTATGTCTCCAAGGCCACCGGCGTGCCGCTGGCCAAGATCGCCTCGCGCCTGATGACCGGCCGCAGGCTGCGCGAGTTCCTCGAAGTCGACGATCACGACCTCGGCACCGGCACGCATTTCTACGTCAAGTCGCCGGTCTTTCCGTGGAACAAGTTCCCCGGCGTGGACACTGTGCTCGGCCCGGAGATGAAGTCCACCGGCGAAGTCATGGGCGTGGCCGACAACTTCGGCGAAGCCTTCGCCAAGGCGCAGCTCTCCGCGGGCCTCGCGCTGCCGCTCAAGGGCACGGTCTTTTTCAGCGTCAGCGACCGCGACAAGACGAACCTGGTAAACCTGGCCCGCCAGTACATGGAGCTCGGCTTCCATCTTGTCGCCACGGAAGGCACCGCCATCGCCATCGAGAAGGCGGGCATGCAGGTGGAGCGCGTCTACAAGGTCAAGGAAGGCCGCCCGAACGTCGTCGACCTCATCAAGGGCGACCGCATCCAGCTCATCATCAACACGCCCCGCGGCCAGGATCCATACTTCGACGAGAAGGCCATCCGCCGCGCCGCCGTACTGGCCCGCATCCCCACCATCACCACCATGGCCGCCGCCCGCGCCGCCGCCGAAGGCATCGCCGCCCTCCAGCGCCGCAGGATCACCGTGAACCCGCTGCAGAAACTCCACGCGGAGCACGTCGTGGTGCGCTGATTCGAGAAGTTGTTTTGAAAGGGCACGACTTCAGTCGTGCCGCACCTCAATCAACGTTGAACGACGAGATTCGTGGCGCTCACAATGCACGCCGCTTGCATTTGGCCCGGCCGCAACGGCTCCAGCACTCGAATCACGAAATTGCCGTAGGCGAAATGGCCCAGAAGATTCAGCCTGTCGAGGTTGCTTGGCAGCTTCGCATCTCCGTCGCCCATGCACGCATTGCTTCGCCTGCAATAAAAATCACGGCGATCGCTGTAAATCCCAAACAGATGATCTGTGCCGACGTGCCATAGGCGCAAGTTGGGATAGCCACCGTTGTAAACGGTCAGCCTTCCGTGGACGCGTATCAAATCCCGATCCTGACTTCCCGCCTCGCAGGACTGATTGATCGCTCCATGCAGCGCCGTTGAACCCGCGAGAAGAACCACCAATACAAAACTTCTCATCACGGTTGCCACCGAGGGCCTAAACCCTAACCCGTATCCCGTAACCCCTGCCTCATCCTCACCCCCACAACTTCACGCCCCCCAGCAGCCCGTCCATGTTCGACACGATCGTGACATCCGGACGAGCATCCATCTTCACAAACTTCGTATTTCCGCCGCCCAGATACAGGTGGTCCCATTCGAGTGTCGCCTGCGTCTGCGCGATCGCCTTTTCCAGCAGCTTGTTCCACTTCTTCTTCCCGTACTTCTTCAGTCCGCGAATTCCCAGGTAGTCCTCATAGGTCTTCTTGAGCCAAGGATGATGCCCCAGTTCCATCGGGCACATCGCGCCGTTCACAAACAGGCATGAGCCCGTCCCTGTGCCCAGCGTCAGAATCAGCTCCACGCCGCGCCCCGACACTGCACCCAGCCCCTGCACCGCCGCGTCGTTGGCAACGCGAACGGGCTTCTTCCAGCGCTTCTCCAGCATCTGCTGCAGCGGATAACCCGTCCACTTCGGATGCAGGTTCACCGCCATCATGGTCACGCCCTGCTTGATGACGCCGGGAAATCCCACGCTGACCCGGTCGAACGGCGGCATCTGCGCGCGCAGCTTGTCCAGCGCCGCGAGCAGGCGCGCCGGCGTCGCCGGATCGGGCGTCAGCGTGCGCAGCCGCTCCGTCAGCGGCTTGCCTTCCGGATCGAGGCACAGCATCTTCAGCCCAGTTCCGCCGATGTCCACGGCCAGGGTCACGGGATTTTTTTCACTCATAGCTCGTAACTTCGCAAACGGAGACAGTGTATCGTGCCCAGCCAGTGATCGGCTCTCTGAACGCTGAACGCTGCTCCCCGCCCTCACGGCCCCTGCATCACGATCGGCAGCGACGGCGTCGTCGAGCCGGCCGCCGGTTCCACCGTCACCAGAAACCGCTTTGCCTGGGTCTGCGCCGGCAGCGGCGGCAGCACCACGGTGGCGCTCGCATCCGCGTCCGGCTGAAACATGCCGGCCGGAATGGGTGCCTGGCCCGCGGCTGGAACCAGCCATAACTCGTAGGTCTTGCCCGCGGGCAGCGGCTTCAGCCCGCCAGCCACGAAGACCAGCGCGCCCTTGCTCGCCAGCCAGCTCACTTCGCCTCCGGGATGCGCCGGTTGCCGGGTCTCCGACAGCACCACATGCTTCGAGTCCTGCGAGGTCAGCACATCGACCAGTTCGTCCGCATGGCCGAGCTGTAACCCCAGTTGCGCCGCGTTCCCCCTCGCAATGTCCAGTTGCCGGCGCTCCCACGCCAGGTGGTGCGCCAGCCAAAGCGCGCAGGCGAGAAACACCGCCGCCAGGAACCAGCCGATCCAGGCGCCGGGGTGAAATCGCTTCTCTTCGCCGTTCTCGATTTCGTCGACCATAGGATGATAATCAGCTTAGCTTCCGCGGTTGCGCAAATCATTTGGATGCGGCGCGCTCGCCTCATGAAAATCCGTCTCGACAAATTGCTGGTGGAACGCGGCCTCGTGCCCACGCGCGAACGCGCCCAGGCCCTCATCCTCGCCGGCCGCGTCCTGGTCCACGAGCAAAAAATCGACAAGCCCGGCCACTCCGTCCCGGACGACGCGCCCCTCCGTCTTCTTGGCGGCGATCTCCGCTACGTCAGCCGCGGCGGCCTCAAGCTCGAGGCCGCCCTCGCCCGCTGGAAGATTGATTTGACCGGCCGATTCTGCCTCGACGTCGGCGCCTCCACCGGCGGATTTACCGACTGCATGCTCCAGCACGGCGCCGCCCGCGTCCTCGCCATCGACACCGGCTACGGTCAGATCGCCCAGTCCCTGCGCGACGATCCGCGCGTCACCCTCATGGAGCGCACCAACGCGCGTCTGCTCAAGCCCGGCGATTTGCCCCCCGGCATCTCCTTCCTCGCCATGGACGTCTCCTTCATCTCCGCCACCCTGGTCCTGCCCCCTGTCCTTGCCGCTCTGTCAGAGTTTTCGGGTGCCCCACCCTTGTCGCCTGTCCCTGGCGACAGGGTGGGCTCTGTTTTGAAGGGGCACGACTTCAGTCGTCCCAACCAGCATCATCACGAAGAAGGGGCTTTAGCCCGCGAGGGACACCGCGAAAGCGGACAACTGAAAGGCGTCGACGTGAACGCCGCTGTTTTGAAGGGGCACGACTTCAGTCGTGCCGAAAATGCCGCCAAAGAAGAAGGGGCTTTAGCCCCCGAAAGATATTTCCTCGAAGCCGTCACCCTCATCAAGCCCCAGTTCGAAGCCGGCCGCGAGCACGTTGGCAAGGGCGGCATCGTTCGCGATCCCGCCGCCCATCAGCTGGCCATCGACCGCGTCCGCGCCTGCGCCGCTTCGCTCGGCGCCCAGGATCTCGATATCATCGATTCCCCCATCGCCGGCGCCGAGGGCAATCGCGAATTCCTGCTCCACGCAATCTGGCCCGTAAGCTGAAGGCCGACGCTATAATGGTGCCATCATGATGTCACGCACCCAGATCACGCTCGAGCCTGAAACCCAGCGCCTGGCCCAGAAACGAGCTGGCGAACTGGGCGTCTCTTTTGCCGAGTACATTCGCCGTCTGGTCGCGCGCGATCTCCACCACCCCCGGGCCAAAGCCGACATCTCGCGCATTTTTAACCTCGGTAATTCCGGCGGCACCAACATTGCGAAAGATAAGGATCGAATGCTCGGAGAGGCCACCGCCGGGGAACATCGGAAATCCCGGCGGTGAGCCTCTTCGTCGATACTTCCGTCTGGTACGCTGCAACGGATTCGGGAGATGTCGACAATGCCCGCGCCAGAGTTGTTCTCAGCTGCGGAGAATCGCTGGTCACTACCGATCACGTGCTGGTGGAAACCTGGAGGCTGATTCGATATCGCCTCCACCGCCGGGCGGCGGAGCAATTCTGGGACGGACTGCGGAGCGGCCTCGCTGTCATCGAACCGGTCGGTCCCGCCGATCTTGAAGCCGCCTGGCAACTCGGCCTCGCCTGGAAAGACCAGGACTTCTCCATGGTTGATCGGACCAGCTTTGCCGTGATGTGCAGGCTCGGTATCGAACAGGCCGCCACCCTCGACGAACATTTCGCGGTCTTTCGCTTTGGTCCCCGCAACCGCCGCGCTTTCACCGTCCTTCGATAAGCTGAGGACTTGCGCTACACCGCCCGCCCCCCTGTCGAATCGTCCATTCGCGGGTGTATGCTGGTTCGCGCCTCAGAACCAGGGAGTACGCTTCGTCCTTTCTGCAGGGAGCACATCGATGAGTCCTACGTTCTCCATCGGCATTGGAGGCGCCGCCGGTCAGGGTGTCGCCACGCCGGGTGATATCTTCGCGAAGATCTTCTCGCGCCGCGGCCTGCACCTCAACGCCTACAACGCGTATCAGTCCATCATTCGCGGCGGCCACACCTTCCTCACCATCCGCGCCGGTGTCGAGCCGGTCACCAACATGGGCGACTCCATGGACCTGCTGATTCCGCTGAATCAGGACACTATGGATCGCCATCTCACCCTGCTCGGCGCAGGCGGCGCATGCATCTATAACGCGGACACCATCAAGCCCGGCCAGCACGCCGACGGCGTCCAGCTTTGCCCGCTGCCGGTCTCGACCCTGGCCGACATCACGCGCAACAAGGTCGCGCAGAACACGCTGGCCATCGGTGCCGCGCTCAGCATGATGGGCATCGGCTTCCAGTCCCTCGAGTCCGTCATCCGCGAGCAGTTCGGCAGGAAAGCCGAATCCGTCGCCGAAGAAAACATCGCCGTCGCCCGCGCCGGCTACGACTACGCCACGCAGAATTTCAAGCCTTTCGCCACGCCGCTTCCCATGACGGACCACAAATACGCCGTCCTCAGCGGCAACACCGCCCTCGCCATGGGCGGAGCCGCGGCCGGCGTCAAGTTCTACTCCGCCTATCCCATGAGCCCCTCCACCGGCGTGTTGCACTGGATGGCCGCGCACGGCCGCAAGGCCGGAATCATGGTCCGCCAGGTCGAAGACGAAATCGGCGTGGTTAACATGGCCATCGGCGCCGCCCACGCCGGCGTTCGTGCCATGTGCGCCACCTCGGGCGGCGGATTCGCCCTCATGTCCGAAGCCCTCGGCCTCAGCGCCATGGCTGAGATCCCCATCGTCGTCATCGATTGCCAGCGCGCTGGCCCGTCCACCGGCGTCCCCACCAAAACCGAACAGGGCGACCTGTGGCAGATGCTGGGCGCGGCCTTCGGCGACTACCCCCGCATCATCGCCGCCCCGCTCGACATCGGCGACTGCTTCACGCTGATCCCGGAAATCTTTAATGTCTGCGACAAATTTCAGATCCCCGGCCTCGTGCTCTGCGACCTGCTACTCTCCGAGGGCCGCCTGAGCGTCGACCCAAAGATTCTGGACTTCGCTCCGCCCGTCGATCGCGGCGAGATGATCACGCAGCCCAACGGCCACGCCGAGGGCGGATATAAGCGCTACCTCATCACCGAAAGCGGCGTCTCTCCGCGCGCCATCCCGGGCATCCCTGGCTACACCCACGTGGTCGCCAGCGACGAGCACGACGAGGACGGCGTGCTGATCAGCGATATGTACACCAACGCCGGCAAGCGCCGCGCCATGATGGAAAAGCGCATGCGCAAGGAAGAGGGCATTGCCGGCGCTGTTCCGCCGCCGCGCCTGCAGGGCCCCGCCGACGCGGATGTGACGTTGATCGGCTGGGGCTCGACTCAGGGTGTGATTGAAGAAGCGCGCACCCAGCTTGCGGAGCAGGGAATTACCGCGAGTCAGTTACAAATTCGCTGGCTGGTGCCCCTCCACGGCGAAGCCATCGTCGATCAGCTGCGCAACGCAAAGCGCACCATCATCGTCGAGAACAACTATAGCGGCCAGTTTGCCCGCTACCTGCGCAGCGAAACCAGCTTCGTCGCCGATGGGCACATCCGCAAGTACGACGGCGAGCCTTTCATGCCGCACCACATTGCGGAAGCCGTTCGCGAACAACTGGCCGGTGACGTTACGCTGTCCGTCCCGTCGCACGAAGTGATGGTTTGAGCGATGCACAGGGTGGCCCATTCAAGCCCGCTTTGGGTTGAGTGGGGAAGGAAGAATTTTTGAAGGGGCACGGCTTCAGCCGTGCCATTGAGAAGTCGATAAGGGCCGGGGCTTCAGCCCCTGCGCTTTTGTATCGAGCAGGTCGGATCGTTGGGCCTCTGGCGCCTAAAGTAGGTTTTTAGGAGATGAATCACCGGACCCGCGCACAGAAATCGAAATCGTTTCCTCTGTGCTCTCCGTGTCCTCTGTGGTGAATAGAGAATTCTGAGGAGAAATCATGGCCACCATTGTCGAAACCCCCAGGCCGCTCACCATCGCCGACTTCAAGGGCCGCGTCGATCCCGACTGGTGCCCCGGCTGCGGCGACTTCGGCGTCCTCGCCGCCGTGCAAAAGGCACTCGTTGAGTTACAAATTCCCAACCACCAGGTGGTCACCGTCAGCGGCATCGGCTGCTCCTCCAATTTTCCCGGCTTCATTGAAACCTACGGCATGCACACCCTCCACGGCCGCTCGCTGCCCGTGGCCACCGGTCTCAAGATGGCCAACCACGAGCTCACAGTGCTGGTCACCGGCGGCGACGGCGACGGCTTCGGCATCGGCGGCAACCACTTCACGCACACCATCCGCCGCAACGTCGACCTCACCTACATCGTGATGGACAACCAGATCTACGGCCTCACCACCGGCCAGACCTCGCCCACCAGCCGTCTCGGCATGAAGACCAAGAGCGCGCCCCACGGCAACATCGAAGGGCCCATCAACCCCGTCACCATGGCCCTGGCCGCCGGTGCCACTTTCGTCGCGCGCGGCTTCTCCGGCGAGCAGAAGCACCTCACCGACCTCATCGTGCAGGCCATTCGCCACAAGGGCTTCGCCTTCCTCGACGTCTTCAGCCCCTGCGTCACCTACAACAAAGACAACACCTTCCAGTGGTTCCGTCCGCGCGTGAAGAAGCTCGAAGACGATGCCGCGTACGACGCCTCCGACTGGCTGGCCGCCGTGGAGAAGTCCACGCTCTGGGGCGACGAGATCCCCATCGGAAAATTCTTCGAGCGCACCGACCTGCCCTCGCTCGATCAGGCCGAGCCGGTGCTCGCCGACGGCCCCATGGTCGGCCGCCCCGAACACATCGATCCAGCTGCGGCGCGCGAATTCGTTGAGGAGCTGATGTAGGCCGAAGCAAATCCCGATGTTCCCATATTCGTCGCCCCATTTTGCCATCTGAGCAGAGACGGCAGCATCTCAGGGTTGATCCTGATTGGCGTCCGCTCAGGGGAAATCCAAATCGGCCCGGTAGAGGTCGTCCTCGCCTCGATTGAACTCCACCAACAGATCGCCATCAGGTGCCTGGCCGAAGAACGAGCAGCGGACTGCTCCATCTGCCATGGCCTGCTTGAAATCCGTCATCCATACGGTTGAGTTGGAGGCGGGATCGTACCTGTAAACCGGCTCTCCGTCTTTGAGCATTTCCTGGTAATAAAGGAACCTGCCGTCCTGCGACCAGCTCGGGAAGCCGATGCCCGGACCGCTTACCGCGGTCCTCCACTTTCCGGTCTCGAAATCGAAGAAGTCGACTCCGTGAGAAAGCTCGGAGTACGCCGAAATATAACGTCCGCTGGACGACCAATGCGGAAAGTAACGCCCCTCCGAACGAGGAACCATTTTCTCCGTGCCGCTGGCAACGTCGACGACGAAGAGGCCATCCTCTGCGTCTCTGGCGCCGTGGACCAGGACAATGCTTTTGCCGTCCGGAGACCAGTCGGGGTCCCGAGAAGAGCGCTCGTCGGCAAAAAGCGGTTTTGGCATGCCACCCGCGGCAGGCACCAGGTACACCGTGGTCCCACGGTCGTTGCGGCTGACCGTAGTTGCTAGCCAGCGGCCGTCCGGCGACCAGCGGGGAAAAACGGGCCAGAAGCCCCGCAGGCTCAGCCGCACTCTCTGCCCGCTCTGCGTGTCCACCTTCCACAGTGCGCCTGAGTTGCTGTCCACCAGAACCACGTATCGCCCGTCCTGGCTGAATTCTGGTTCGGTTAATCCCTGGGGCGCGAGCGCAGAGATCTTGCCGGACGGCAGGTTCACCTCCTCAACCTGCGCACGTTTCCAGCCGGCATAGAAAAGCACACTCCTTCCGTCAGGTCCGATGTGCGCACCCCAGGCTCCATTCGGAAGATCCGTTAGTTGAAACGGCCCGCGCGGTGCTCTCCTCCAGTGCCAGCTGGGTTCACGCGCGGCCCAGAGATTGTCGACACCCCCGCGCGTCTCGGAGTAAATGTAGTACCTTCCGTCCGGCGTCCATTCGCCACAGCAAATGTGTTCGGTTGGCCCCATTCTCTGAAACACACGGTGTGGATTCGACCCGTCCCGGCGCACCTCCCACAGCGCCGTGCCACCCTCGTCATCGCCGACCGTCAGGCGCAGCCGCGTTCCATCCGGCGACCACGCGAGCCAGTTCAATCCGCCGGTCAGCTTCACCAGCAGATGCGCGTCTGTCCCGTTCGCCGCGACCGTCCACAAATCTCTGAGCTTTGCATAAAGCACGCGCTGGCCATCCGGAGTGAATACGGCCTCTCCGGACACAATATCGCCGAGCAGGACCGGTGCTCCGCCCTGGACAGGCATCAGCGAAAGCCGGTTGCCCGATGATCGCGAAGTGAACGACCCCAGTAAAAAAGTTGAGCCATCCGGCGAGACGTCCATCACCCGCGTGTCGAAGGCCAGCCCCGGCATCGGCTGCGGCTCCCCACCCTCGATGGAAGCTTCCATCGGCGTCCAGTGGCCCCCATCGCGTTCGAGATAAAAAACCCGCGCGCCATCCGTAACCGGCTTCACCCGATAATCGATCCTGCCGCCGGTCGTAATCTGCCTTAAACGCACCATACGGGGAGGCGGTTCGGGCAGCAGCCACCAGATGTCGATCCCCGCAGTCAGCACAAGCGCGACGCCAAATACAACCAGAGCTAACTTAAAGAGGTCTCGCCGCGCGCTGGCGGAGAGCCCTGCCTGAGGAGCAGCAACCAGGTGGATGGATTCATTTGCTGATGTCCCGACGGAAGCCTTTTCCGGGGATTTGTCTCCGGGATCCGTGGCCTCGCTCACTGCGAGTTCGCTGAACGATTCAATGGTTCCGACCAGCCGGTACCCTCGCTTGCGCACAGTTTCGATGTAGCGCGGAGATTTCGGATCGTCGCCGATCGCTTCGCGCAGCTTGCTCACTGCACCGTTCAGGCCGTCCTCGAAATCGACGAAAGTATCGCCTGGCCACAGCTTCTTGTGGAGTTCCCTGCGGCTCACGAGTTCGCCCGGCCGCTGCGCCAGAGCGAGAAGCAAACTCCGCGGCTGCTCCTGCAAATGAACGCGGCGGCCGTTTCTGGTCAGATCCCCGGTGCGAAGGTCCAGGACGAACGGTCCAAAGCGGCACGTGAACTTCGGAAATGAAGAGGTGACCATGTGCGCTCGACCATGCGAAAGCGTTGAGAGAACACCGCAAACTGTGTGACGGCAGACCCTGAGGCGCGGAGTTGCAGACAAGATAGCACGAATCAGATCCGCGCAGGCTTGCAATTTATCCCTTTAACCATCCGGAATGAATAAGTTATCCGTCCAGACAAATTCCAGATTAAGACCAGCTTCCGGCCATTGATTCCCCGACGAGGTGTGCCTATAGTTCGCGCAGTCAACGCGGGTACGGTCGCCAGGAGACACGGCTTACCCATACGCGACGCGCAGTGCTGACAGGCACCACCGGCAGCATCGACCGGGACCCCGATCCCTTCAATTTCTCAGAGAAAGGTACTGATATGAAGACTCTCACAGGCAGCATTCGCACATCCAACGGGCAAAACATGCTCACTGCAGTTAACGGCGGCGGCCTGGGAGGACCAGACAGCGGATCGGGACTGGTGGCCTTGCACACCGACGCTGCCACCGCCGCCGCGTGGGAAACATTCAGACTGATCCTTCGCCAGGGCTCGGCCCCCATCGGTCCGGGAATGACCTTCGCTTTGCAAACCTCGTCCGGGCGCAATTATCTGACGGCAGTGGACGGCGGCGGAGTCTCGGGTCCGAACGATGCTACCTGCCCGATCCACACCGACGCCGCCACGCAGGGCCCGTGGGAGACTTTTACTCTGAATATTGACGATTCCGTCAATCCGCCGACTCTGACCATTCAGACCATCACCGGTAACTTCCTTACCGCTGTCAATGGCGGAGGCGTAAAATCGCCAGGCAATCCACCCATCCAGAGCGATGCCACGGCGGTCAACGCCTGGGAGGTGTTTTCGCTCTCCTCGCCTGCGCCGCAGGCCGCAGTTGCTTCCCAGCCGTACTCGTTTACCTTGCAAAACTTCGCCGTGAACCACCAGAGAGCAAACAACTTTCTCGGCACGGAAGAGGACACCGACTACGCCTATTTCTCAGTTATGGTCAACGGCGGGCCGCCCCAGACACAGACCAGGTCCATGGGAAACGTCTCCGGCGGAAATACCTACAATGTGGGTCTCACTTTCTCCAGCATCCAGGTCGCGGATACCGATACCGTCACCATCCAGTATCATGTCATCAACAGCGGAGGTGGCGAGCAGACCGCCAACAATATTCTCCTCCAGATAGGAGAGAAGATTGGCACTGCGGTTGCCGGGTTGATTGCCACAGGCATCGGTGGAGCGCTGGGGGCTGCGCTTGGCGCGGCTCTTGGCACCGCAGTGGTTCCGCTTGTGGGAACCGCTCTTGGCGCGCTTTCCGGCTGGATCATGAGCGAGGTCTGGACCGTGGTGAATGCAGATTGCGACGGTCCGGTCGCATCCGCCGTGCACATTTATTCCGGTGCGCAGCTGCGGGTTCTCACCTCGACGGGAGCTTATACCTCCAGCGAGGACAATCCGGGAATCAATTCTCCGGCCGGCTGCGGATCGAACTCGGACTACACCGTCGTGTGGAGTGTGTCGGCCGGTTAGCTGCCAGGCCGCCTGCGGTAGCGCACGGGCCTGTTTCGGCCTTACCTTCGTACCCTCCACCCCTTCGATTCTTCTTGCCTTTCATTCTCCATCCACCTACCCTGAAAACAGGAAGGCCCTGTTCATCGCGAACAGGGCTTTTCTTTTAACCTCGGCCGAGGCCGGGGCCCCGGCGCGCTTGCGCGTTGGGGTGAGAAGCTGTTTGCGCACGCTCTTTAACAATCAGGCGATCGATTGGATCGAAGGCGCCACTGTGCTCTCCGCGCCCTCTGTGGTGAAGGTTCGAAGGTGTCACAGCGGTCGAAGCCCTTGAAGAAGTACCACGCTTTCAACGGCTCAAGGCCGGGAAGAGGGAATCAAGGCCCGTGAAAAGTACCATGTCCTGAAGCAAGTACCGTCCAAGGCCCTTGAACTGAAACCGCACTTACCGGCAAACAGGGTACTTAGGGAAAAACATAACCATCCCAGGGGGGTACCCGCCCACTCCAGCCAACACCGAACTCTGTGCCTGTTACAAGAACATCTTCTCCACCTGCGCCCAGTTATCCACTCGTGGATAGCCGCTCACGTGCATGTTGTGCGGCGCGGTGAAGAGGATGCCTTGGCCCGTGAACCTGGCGAAGTTACGCGGCTGATCGTCGATGAGATAGTCGGCGTGCAGAATGCTCTTCTCTCCGCAGAAGACGAAGTGCCGCGGATCGAGAAAAGGGAAGTGGCGGCGCAGCCAGCGGTACTTGGGCCCGAACGAGTTGGGGAACTCCATCGCCGAGGTCGCGATGTAGATCTCGTACCGCTCGGCCATCGCGCGCAGCACGCGCTGGCTGTCCGCAATGACCGGCAGATCCTCGAAGAAATCCTCCGAGCGCAGATAGCCTTCCAGCCGCTCGTGCCGATCGATGGACACGATCTCCCACAGCCACTTGCCTTCCAGGTCGGCCTTGGTGATGGCCTCGCCGTGATCGCGGTTATAGCGCGCAATATACTCGGCCAGCGTGTCCGCCAGCACTTCATCCATGTCGACGGCAATGCGTTTCATAAGAACAGAATAGAGATCAGGGAATAGTGATCGGAAAAGCGATGCTGGAGAATGGGTCCTGCCGGGGCTTCCCAAAAGCTAAGAGCTAAAAGCTAAAAGCTAGGAGCTAAAGCCAGCCGGCTCCTCACTCCACGCCCGCTTCCGGCGCTCTTCTGCCGCGCTTCGGCTTCTCCGGCTCGGGTTCGGGCTGCGGCTCCTTCGCCGGATCGAAATAGAGCAGCCGTCCGCACGATTCGCAGGTCAGAACCTGCCCGTCGCGAATCTGGTTCCACATCTGCGGCCGGATGCCCATCTGGCAGCCCATGCAGCGCTGCCCCTGCGCGCTGGCAATCCCCGTGCCGCGGCTGCCCGCCACGCGGTCGTAGGTGCGCAGCAATTCCTCCGGAATCGCCGCGCGCAGCTCGTTCCGCCGCTGCGTCAGTTCCTCCAGCCGCTTCTGCTGCTCGGCCGACTCGCCCCGCGCATCTTCCTTCTCGATCTCGACCGCCTTCGCGCTGTCGGCCAGTTTCGCCTGCACCGACTTTTGCTGCTGCGCCAGCTGCTCGCTGCGCTCCATGCTCTCCAGCTCGCGGTCTTCGATCTTCCGGATTTCTTCCTCCGCAAAGCCGATCTCGTGCTGCAGCGCGCGGAACTGCTCGTTGGTTTTCACCGACGATGACTGATCGCGGAATTTGCCGATCTTCTGCTGCTGGTCCTTCAGGTCGCTTTCCAGGTGCCGCCGCAGCGCCTCTTCGTCCTTCAGCGCCTTTTGCGCCGCTTCCACGCCGGCCTTCTCCGCTGCCAGACCGGCCTCCAGCAACGCCAGACGTTTCGGCAGCGCCGCAATGGCCGAGCGCAGCTGCGCCGTTTCCTGATCGATGGTTTGCAGGCGCGTCAGCGCCTCGAGTTCGGTTCGCATGGCAGCAAAAGGGCAGAATATCATCCGTTAACCGGCCGCCGCCCGCGTCACGCTCGCTCTGCTCCGCGCGCCCCGTCTCTGCCCCAGGATGCAGACGGCCCCTCGCCATCGTCTGCAGGGCGCAAAAATCGCCCTTTGAGCCGCACTCCCAGCGCGACAAAACACGCGGAGTAGACGACGGCGGCAACCAGATCGATCCAGTAATGCTCGCCTGTGGCCAGGGTGACGAACGCCGTGAGACCCGCAAAAATCCATGCCGCGGTCCTGATTCGCGGGTTGCTGTACCACGCGAGCAACAGCGCCCAGGTCATGTGCAGCGACGGCATACAGTTGCGCGCGGCTACCGCACTGCCCAGATGCGCTGGTCCAGTAGCCGGGAACAACCAGTAGAATATCGGGGCCACCGCTGAAGCAGCCAGCAGCACTGTTGCGCAAAGCATCCGCCGGGGGCTCGTGCACAGCACAAAGGCGGCAAAAACTGGCAGTCCGCAGTAGACCAGGTTCACCGGCAATCGCCACCCGGGACGTCGAGAGATCCAGTGGTAAATCGCCGTGCTCACCCCGCCATCGATCCGCAGGAACGCGGAATCGAGCGTCCTCGGCGTGCAGCGCGTCACCGCGTGGTTCGCGAGGCCACCGGCGATGAACAGCGCCGGCAACAGCACGGCAAGCAGAAGCAGCTGCCGCGGAGGGGCAGTACGGTTGGCTGCGGCATAGATCAGCAGAGCCGATCCCGCCAGGGTGAAGAGAAACGTCCAGTCGGAAAACAGCGCGGACACAATCTGCATTTTCAGGGTTCGCCCGGCACCTGGGAGTATTGATCAGATTTGTACCATGCCCGCTGCCTGCGCCAATGGATATCGGCGCACCTGTCCGAAGTTTTCTGCCCGCAGCGGAGCTCGAGGCGAGATGGTGCCGCGAATACCGCCGGCCTCGAACCGTTGCCCGTTGCCTCGCCGCACCGATTTCCTGCATCTTCATCTCACCCTTTATCCTCAAAACATTCATCGATGCCCCCGGACACCGACGCCAACTGGAAACCGAAGCATAATCCCTGGGCCGTCGCCCTTACGGTCACCCTCGCCACCTTCATGGAGGTCCTCGACACCTCCATCGCCAACGTGGCGCTGCCGCACATTGCCGGCGGCCTGGGAGCATCGACCGACGAAGCCACGTGGGTCCTGACCTCCTATCTGGTTTCGAACGCGGTCATCCTGCCCGCCAGCGCGTATCTGGTCTCGTTCCTCGGACGCAAGCGTTTTTACATGATCTGCGTCACCTTGTTCGGGCTCAGTTCCATGTTGTGCGGTCTGGCGCCGTCGCTGCCGCTGCTCATCTTCTTCCGCGTGCTGCAGGGAGCGGGCGGCGGCGGCCTGCAGCCCAGCGAGCAGGCCATTCTCGTCGATACGTTCCCTCCCCGCAAGCGCGGGCAGGCCTTTGCCGTGTACGGCATGGCCGTCGTGCTGGCGCCGGTCATCGGTCCTACCCTGGGCGGCTGGATCACCGACAACTTCACCTGGCGCTGGATCTTCTTCATCAACGTGCCCGTTGCCATCCTCTCGCTGGTGCTCACCTCGCGCATCGTCGAGGATCCGCCGCACATCCAGCGCGAGGTCGCCGCAAGCCGCAAGCGCGGCCTGAATCTCGACTATATGGGCTTCGGCCTGCTGGCGCTGGCTTTCGGCTCGCTGCAGTTCGTCCTCGACAAGGGCCAGGAGAAGGACTGGTTCGGCTCGCACCTGATCACGACCTTCTTCTTCCTCTGCGCCGGCGGCCTGATCGCGCTCGTCCTGTGGGAGATCGCGCAGATTCGCCGCGGGCATCGGCCCATCCTGGACCTGACCATGTTCCGCAACCGCAACTTCGCGGTTTCGTTCCTCATGATGTTCGTGCTGGGTTTCGCTCTCTTCGGCACCACGGTACTGCTTCCGCTCTTCGTGCAGGAAATGATGGGGTACACTGCCGAGCGGGCCGGGCTGGTCATTTCTCCCGGCGGCCTCGCGGTGATGGCCTTTATGCCCCTGGTCGGGTTCCTGGTCAGCCGTTACGACGCGCGCTGGTTGATCGCCATTGGACTCACCACCCTCTCCGCAGCCCTGTTTACCATGCACAGCATCGACATCCAGGCCAGCTATTCCTACGTTGCCTGGATGCGCATCTTCCAGGCTTCCGGCCTGGCATTCCTGTTCGTCCCTATCAACACGGTTTCCTACACTGACGTGCCTCGCGAGAAAAACAACGATGTCTCCGGGCTCATGAACCTCGCGCGCAACATCGGCGGCAGCAGCGGCACCTCGTTTTTCGTCACCCTTCTGGCGCGGCGCAGCCAGGAGCACCAGGACCGCCTGGCCATGGGCCTGAATCCGGCCAGTTCCACGCTGCTGCAGCACATGCAAAGCCTCTCCGGATATTTCCAGCATGCCGGTGGCCTCACCGCTTCCGCTGCTCAGGCGCAGGCGCTGGCCCGCGGCATGATCTACCAGCAACTCGTTCAGCAGAGCACGCAGATCGCGTATCTCGACGTGATTGCCGTCCTGGCCCTCATCGCCCTCTGCATGGTCCCCCTCGTCTTCCTCCTGAAGAAACACAAGGGTGCCGCCGCAGCAGCCCACTGATTCCGCCGTTCCCGCCCGGTTTTGCTCTAGAATTCTCTTTTCAGACAGACTGCGCGGCTTCCCTATACCGGCCGCGCACCCGGAGTTCGTTTTGGATCGCAGAGCCCTGCGTCGCTTTCGGTTATTCCCCCTCGTTTTCACTGCTGCCGCTCTTCTCTCCGCTCCGCTGATCGCCCAGTCCAACCGCCCCTGGACCGTCGACGAGATCTTTGGCCATTCCGGGAGCCTTACCGGAGATCCGCCCGAGGGCATGAGCTGGTCGCCGGACGGCAAGCGTGTCACCTGGCTCGACGAACGCGGCGACCTGATGCAGATCGAGCCTCCCGGCGTGAAGCCCGAGACCCTGATTCCCGCCGACAAGATCATTGCGCTGCTCACCGCCAAAATCCCCGAGCAGGACCGCGACCACCGCGCCCGCTACGACGAGCCCGACTACATCTGGTCTCCCGATTCGCAGCATCTGCTCTTCGACACCAACGGCGATCTCTGGCTCTACGGTCTGCAGTCGGGCAGCGGCGCGTCCATCGGCAAATCCGGCATGGCCTCCGGCGACGATCCCAAATTTTCGCCCAGCGGCGACTACGTTTCCTACCTGCGCGATCACAATCTGTACATCCTTCCCGCCGATGGTTCCGCGCCCGCGCGCTCGCTCACCGACACCACCGATCCCAACCTGCTCAACGGCGGCATCGACTGGGTCTACCTCGAAGAGCTGGACGTGCGCAGCAACTACTTCTGGGCGCCCGACTCAAAACACATCGCCTACCTGCAGATGGACGAGACCGCCGTGCCCCAATACCCGCTGGTGGACTGGATCCCCACCCACGCCACCGTCAGCGAGCAGCGCTATCCGCAGCCGGGCGATCCCAATCCTGGCGTGCGCGTGGGCGTGGTCAGCGCTGAGGGCGGACCCACGCGCTGGCTCAATATCCCCCTCGACACCGGCAACGACTACATTCCTCGCTTCGGCTGGGTGAATTCCCATGTCGTCTGGGTGGAAACCCTCTCGCGCAGCCATCAGCATGAGAACCTGTGGTTCGCTGACACGCGCAGCGGCGCCATCGAACTCGTCCTCGCACAGACCGAGCCCAAGTATTTCAACCTCACCTACGACGTCACTTTCGTCGACGATCATCAGTTCCTCATCCTCAGCTGGCGCGACGGCCACACCCACATCTATCGCTACACCTTCGATCCTGACAATCCTCTCGGCACCGAGGCGCAGCTGGCCGGCGAGCTGGAAAGCGGCGGCTACGAGGTGGGCGCCGTCAAAGCCGTCGATCCTGCGTCGGGAACCGTCTGGTACCTCTCCAATCAGGGCGACCCCAATCAGCAGCAGATCTGGGCGGTGCAACTCGATGGCTCCAACCGCCACCGCATCTCCACCACACCCGGCGTGCACCGTCCGGACTTTCCCGAGCACGGTGGTTCCTACGTCGACACGTACTCTGACCGTCTGACGCCGCCCACCGTCGCCGCCTGCTCGCCTGGCGGTGAGTGCACGCCTTTCTGGCATTCCACGCCGCTGCGCGATCATCGCATCATTCCGCCCACGCCGCTCACCCTGGTGGCCGCCGACGGCTCCACCAAGCTCTACGGAACCATCCTGCTTCCCCCCAACAAAACCAGCCCGCGTAGCGTGCCCCTGATCGTGAATCCCTACGGCGGCCCGGGCGTCGGCGAAGGCAGCGATGCCTGGGGCGGCCGGCGCCTTTTCTTCGATCAGCTGCTGGCCCAGCACGGCTTCGCCGTCCTCCACGTCGACAACCGCGGCATGGGCGGCCGCGGGCGCGACTTCGAGCAGGTCTGCTGGCATAACTTCGGCCCGCCGCAGTTTGCCGATCAGATGGCTTCCATCGACCAGGTCCTGCGCAAGTACCCGCAGATCGATCCCCACCGCCTGGGCTGGTGGGGCTGGAGCTGGGGCGGCAGCTTCACCCTCTTCGCGCTCTCGCACAGCGACAGTTTCCTCGCCGGCGTCTCCGTCGCGCCCGTCACCGACTGGCACGATTACGACTCCATCTACACCGAGCGCTACATGGGCCTTCCCTCCGACGATGAGCAGAACTATATCGCCGACTCCGACGTCACCAGCGCCGCCAATCTTCGCGGCCACATCCTCATCATGCACGGCACCGGCGACGACAACGTCCACATGGAGAACACCATCCAGTACATCCAGAAGCTCATCGAGGCGCGCATTCCTTACGACCTGAATCTCTTTCCCCGCAAGACCCATTCCATCGCCGGTCCCGACGATCAGACCATGGTCTACACGAAGATCCTCGACCACTTTGAGCGTTACCTGACGGAAGAGCCCGCGCACGAAGATCATGCCGCCCGCGAGCGCGAAGGCGCGCGGCGCTGATTCCATGCCGCCGCCCGCCGAGCGCCCCGACCCCGCCGATCTCGTCCGCGCCCGCACCACCCTCGGCGAGTTCGAACTGACCGTCCTCAGCGACGGCACCTATTATCTCGACGGCGGAGCCATGTTCGGCGTCGTGCCCAAACCGCTCTGGGAAAAGCGCGCCCCCGCCGACGAGCAGAACCGCGTCCTCCTCGGCCTGAACACCGTCGTCGTCCGCACCGGCAAGCACACCGTCGCCATCGAAACCGGCATCGGCAACAAGCTCCCGGATAAAATGCGCGCCATCTTCGAGGCGAAAGAACAGCTTCCGCGCGCCTTCGCCGCGGCGCAAATCCGCCCGGAAGAAGTCGACATCGTCATCAACTCCCATCTGCACTTCGATCACTGCGGCTGGAACACCACGAAGACGCTCGATGGCCGGGTCGTTCCCACCTTTCCCAACGCGCGCTACTTCGCGCATCGCGGCGAAGTCGAGCATGGCCATCTCCAGCTGGAGCGCGACGCCGTCAGCTACATCAGCGACAACTACGATCCGCTGGTCTCGAGCGGCCAGATGACCCTGCTCGACACTCGTCCCGGCGAGACCACCCCCATCGTCCCCGGCATCTCCGTCGAATGCTTCCCCGGCCACACCGCGCAGCTGCTTGCCATCCACATCGATTCGGCAGGGAAGCGCGCCACCTACATCTCCGACCTCATCCCCACCAGCGCCCACCTCGACATCACCTGGGTGATGGGCTACGACCTCGATCCGCTCACCTGCATCGCCCAGCGCAAGCGCTTCTACGCGCGCGCCATCCCCGAGCAGTGGATGGTCCTTTTCACCCACGACCACCACACACCGTTTGGCTGGATCGAAAACGGCGACAAGGGCAAGCCAATTCTGCGTCCCTCGCTGTGAATGGTGCTATACCAGGACCCGGGGGTGAACGCCATGAACCCCAACGCCATCATCTGCGCCGTCATTGTCTTTCAGGTCCTTCTCATCTTCTGCATTTGGGTCACCTTTTCCACGCAGGTCATTACCCCGCGCGAAGTCTTCGTGCGCGCCTGCATGGTCGCAGCAGCCGCTGCGGCGATTTACACGGCGATCGCCGCAAGCCACCACCGAAGACTGCGCTGAGGGCGGCGTCTGTGCAGGCCACGAGCCTTGCCAGCCGCATTTCGCCGGAGAGTCCGGCTCTGCTGCCCCTGTAACGGCAGCCACTACCCCAGTTCGACCGCGATCTTCTTCGCCTCGCGATCCAGCTCCACGATCCTGAAATTGCGCACCTGTCCCGCCCGCAGCGGTTCTGGTCTCGCCGCGCCGGCTCCCGCGCCGCCCTTCCAGCGCGCCTGCAGCATCGAGGTCAGCGCCGACAGGTCCGCTTTGCCGGCGCTCCCCGCATCTTCGCCCGCGCCTTGTTTCACGCGGCACGCAGCGCGAATCCCCTCGCCCAGTTCCACCGCCGAGTCATCGACCACCCGCCCCGAAACCACGTCGCCGATCTTGTGCTCGGCCAGATATTCGTCCAGGCTCGTCGGCACCAGCTGCTTCATGCTCAGCTTCGCCTGCCGCTTTTCCGCGTCGATCGCCAGCACCTGCGCCCGCACCACCTGCCCCACCTTCAGCGCGTCCTGCGGATGGTGCAAACGCCTCTCGGCCGTGATCTCGCTGATGTGGACCAGCCCCTCCACGCCCTCGGCCATCTGCACAAACGCGCCAAACTTTTCCAGCTTCGTTACCGGGCCCTCCACTGCCGACCCGACAGGGAACTTCTTTGCAGCATCCGCCCACGGATCGCCCAGCGCCTGCTTCAGCCCCAGCGAAATCCGCCGCTCTCCCGGATTCACCGACAGAATCACCGTGTCCACCGAGTCGCCGGAGCCGAGAATGTCGCTCGGCTGGC
>Ga0335074_10003670_pt1 | contig 21021 bp, 21 predicted proteins | sample Lox_Sample_23_FD_206715 | JGI IMG/M metagenome (GOLD analysis project Ga0335074, IMG submission 206715) | Soil microbial communities from Loxahatchee National Wildlife Refuge, Florida, United States - Lox_Sample_2.3 | ecosystem: Environmental > Terrestrial > Soil > Wetlands | place: USA... | reverse complement strand
GTGCGGTCGTCGTAAGCGAAGTCCATGGAGCACAACCTCCCGCTTGAGTCGCCCACCAGCCTATCTACTCACCAGTAAGCCCACCACAGCGGCCGCCTGTGGGCTTGCGGCCACACGCTTCCGTCTACCGGGCCCGGGACCCCTTCTTGTCCCGCTGCGGGGCCGGCGGCTGGGATGCCGGTCGCGCCTCCCGCGTCTGGTTGGGTTGGTCCGGGCTTGGTGGTTGCGGGCATGGGGTGAACATGCCGGGGTTAACGTGAGCTTCCGGCGTGCCCGCGGGCGGCGGACGCCGCCGCGGCCAGTCGCGTGGCGTGTCGTGATCCACCGGCGGCCCCGCCGCGGCCCGGCCTGCTCCCCGGCCCCGCGCCCGCGCCCGGTTTCCATGATCGCGAAGACTCTGCTACTCCCTGGAGTAGTGAATCCTTCACGATCACCGCAATCCCGCCGGGGGCAACACGGGACGGCGCGGGAACCCAGGGCAGCAGACCACATCACCGAGCCCCGACACGCCGCGAACGCGCCCTACTCCAGAACGCTCATGGACTCCCCCCGGATTAACCACCGATGAACGGTAACGTTCCCGGAACGGTCCTTAAATAGCGTCGTGCTTGTGGAAGTGATGGAGCCGGCGGGGGTGCCGCCGGCGCAGGCGGCGGTTGGTGCGGCACGCCGGTTCCGGCTGGCGTCCGTGACCACAGCCGCCGTCCTCCTGGCCGTGATGCTCGTGCTGGCGGCGGGATCCGTAGTGCTGAGCGCCCTGTCCGGTCGATTGACGATCTCCGGCGTCGGGGCCCCGGTCGTGATCGCGATCTACGCCGCGGTCGGTTTCGTGGTCGCGCGTCACCAGCCGCGCAACCCCGAGGGCTGGGTCCTGCTCGCTGCGGCGCTGCTGTTCTTCCTGAGCCAGGAGGCCGGCTCGTATGTGGTGCTGCGCTACCAGCTCGGTCACCTGGGCCTGCCGTTCGCCCAGGTCGCCGTACTGCTCGTTCAGTTGTGGGTGCCCGCGGCCTGCTTGTTCCCGGTGGTCATCGTGCTGTTCCCGGACGGTGCGCTGACCCGGCGCTGGCGGCGGGTGTTCTGGGCCTACGCGGGCCTGGTGGCGTTCGTGACAGCTAGCGCGTTCGCGCCAGCGATTGCTGCGGTCGCCGGTCACCACATTCACCTCGCGGATTCGTTCGGCGATGTCGTGAACGTGGGCTATCCGGGCCAGGGCGTGGTATCTGTGGCCCAGGCCGCGGCGGTCCTGCTGATTGCGGTGGCTTGGCTGGCGTTTATCGCCCGCCCGTTCGTCACCTGGCGGCGAGCCAGAGGCGAGCGCCGCCAGCAGCTGAAATGGCTCGCGTTCGGCGGTACGGCCACGATCGTCCTGGGCGTCCTGGGCAGCGGGTTCAACGGCACTGTCGCGGGAAACGTCCTGTTCGGCGTCGGGGCCGTGGCCCTGCCGGCGAGCATCGGCATCGGGATCTTGAAGTACCGGCTGTATGAGATCGACCGGATCATCAGCCGGACGCTGGCCTACGCGATCATTACCGGGCTGCTGGTCGGGGTGTACGCGGGCCTGGTACTGCTGGCCACCCAGGTGCTCCAGCTCCACAGCACGGTGGCGGTGGCCGCCGCCACGCTGGCCGCGGCGGCGCTGTTCACCCCGCTGCGGCACCGGGTGCAGCAGATCGTGGACCGGCGATTTAACCGGGCGCGGTACGACGCAGAACGGACCGTGACCGCATTCGCGGCGCGGCTGCAAGACGCCGTGAACCTGGACTCGGTCCGCGATGACCTGACCGGGGTGATCCAGCAGGTGCTGGAACCGGTCCACGTGTCGGTCTGGATCAGCCGCCACAACTGAGGCAAACCGCCACCTGAGGGCTTCAGCAGCCGTACCTCGCCCGCAGGCTTGGGCGATCAAGGTCAACCGTGGGCCTCGATGACCCGGCGGCACAGCTGGCATGTTCCCCTACCGGCTGAAGATGCCCACCATGGCAGCGCCTCGCCAGGATGAGCCCGGGAAGCGGACCAGACGATCACTCACGTACTCCCCACGGGGTGCGCTGGCGAGTACACCCGGTCGCTCCCGACCCCGGCCGAGTACGCCGCCGCACGGTCTGCTATCTCCGGAATGATCGGCATGTACGCCACGCGCGTGATGTGCTGTGGGCACACGCATTAGGGAGCGATATGCACCACGAACTCCAGACTCTGGCCGATCCCGATGCCGTAGCCCGGGCCGGCGCGGCATTCGTGGCCGAGCGCGCCCGCGCCGCGGTCGCGGCTCACGGCAGCTTCCGCTTCGCGGTCAGCGGCGGGCACACCCCCTGGGCCATGTTCGCCGAGCTGGCCTCGGAGACGGTCCCGTGGGACGCGACCGTCATCTACCAGGTGGACGAGCGCGTGGCTCCGGCCGGTGACCCCGACCGGAACCTCGCCCACCTCACCAAGGCGCTGGGCTCGGCCCCGGCGCAGGTACGGCCCATGCCGGTCAACGAGAGCGACCTGACGGCCGCCGCCGCCAGCTACGCGGCCTTGCTGCCCGAGCAGTTCGATCTTGTCCACCTGGGTCTTGGCCCCGACGGGCACACCGCCTCGCTGGTCCCGGGCGACCCGGTCTTGTCGGTCACCGATCGCCTGGTCGCCCTGACCCAGCCGTACCAGGAGCGGGTGCGGATGACGCTGACCTACCCGGCGCTGGCCCGGGCCCGGCAGATCCTCTGGCTGGTCACCGGCGAGGACAAAAAGGAGCCGCTGGCCAGGCTCCTGGCCGGCGATACGACGATCCCGGCGGGCCGCGTGCAGGCCGCCGCCTCCCTGATCATGGCCGACCGCGCGGCGAGCTGAGGATCCGATGACAGGCCAGCCGGGTGATCAGAACGGCATCGAGCGGGAAAAGCAGGTGGCCGCGGAGGCGGCGGCGGAACTGGTCGAAGACGGCATGACCGTCGGGCTCGGCACCGGCAGCACGGTCGCGTTCCTGCTCCCGGCCCTGGCCCGTCGATCGCTCACCATCATCTGCGCGGCCACGTCGCCGCGCACCGAGCACGCCGCCCGCGAGCTGGGCCTGCGGATCGAGGACGTCGCGAGCATCGACCGTTTCGACATCACCATCGACGGCGCGGACCAGATCGCTCCCGACGGCTGGCTGGTGAAGGGCGGCGGCGGCGCGCACACCCGGGAGAAGATCGTGGCCGCGGCGGCGGACCGGTTCGTCGTCATCGCCGACTCGACCAAGCCCGTCCAGGCCCTGCACAGCCCCATCCCCCTCGAACTGCTCTCCTTCGGGCTGCGCGCCACGATGCGCTGGGTCGCCCCGGCCTCGTTGCGCGAGGTCCCGCCCAGCCCTGACGGCGGCGTGATCGCGGACTACCACGGGCCGGTGGATGATCCGGTGGCGCTGGCCGCCCGGCTGTCGGCGACACCCGGGGTGGTCCAGCACGGCCTGTTCCCGCCGGAGATGGTGGCGACAGTGCTGGTAGGCCGGGGTGAGTCAGTCGACAGGACCGACTTCAAGCACGTGTGATCCAGCTCCTGACCGCACCGGACCAACTGGAGGCACCATGGCCCCGTCCATCCGACTGTTCCTCGCTGACGTCGACGGAACGCTGGTAACCCAGGACAAAGTCCTGACCGATCGGGCCATCGCCGCGGTCGCGAAGCTGCGGGAGGCCGGGATCCTCTTCGCCATCACCAGCGGCCGCCCGCCTCGCGGCATGTCAATGCTCATCGAGCCGCTCCAGCTCACCACGCCGATCGCGGCCTTCAACGGCGGCGTGTACGTCCATCCCGACATGTCGGTGATCGAGCAGCAGGTTATCCCCGACGACGTGACGCCGACGGTGATCGACCTGCTCGGCGCCCACGGACTGGACGTGTGGATCTACCGGGGGGCGGACTGGTTCATCCGCGATCCGAAGGCACCGCACGTGGACCGAGAGACCTGGACGGTCAAGTTCGACGCCACCGTCGTCGACAGCTTCGCCTCGGTGTCGGACGGAGTGGCCAAGATCACCGGGGTAAGCGATGACTACGACGCGGTCCAGAAGGGCGTGGACGCGGTACGCGAGCGCTTTGGCGACCACGTGTCGGCGGCCAGGTCTCAGCCGTACTACGGCGATGTCACCAATCCCGACGCCAACAAGGGCGCCGTGGCCCAGTACCTCTCCCGGACCTACCGGATCCCCGCCGAGCAGATCGCCACGATCGGCGACCAGCCCAACGACGTGCTCATGTTTGCCCACTCCGGGCTCAGCATCGCCATGGGCAACGCGAGCCACGAGGTGCAGGCGTCCGCCCGCCGCGTCACCACGTCCAACCAGGACGAGGGCTTCGCCAACGCGGTAGAGCGGTTCGTCCTGTCCTGAGCCTGCACCCCAGCGGGAGCGGTCAGGAGCGGGTGAGGCGGAAGACGTAGACGTCGCCGGAGGAGAAGATCTCGGTGTAGGTGTGGGGCGGGTACAGGCTGGCGATGAAGGCGGGGACGTTCTTGATCGCGGGGCTGTAGTCGCTGTCCAGGCCGTCGAACACGATGTACTGGGTCTGCGGGTTGCCGCTGTTGCCGATCCAGTAGGTGTCGGTCCGGGCGGCCAGCGGGGCCAGCAGGTCCAGCGTGGTCAGCACGGTAGCCCCGTCGGGCACCTGGGCCATGGCCGCCTCGGCCGCCGCGACGTGCGGGCTGATCCGGTAGGTCTGGGCGTTCCACAGCTGGCTGAGCGGGAACTGGAAGGCGAGCGGGACCATGATCGCGACCATCATGGCCGCGCCGTAGCGCCGGGCTGCGGCCTGCGCCGCGGCCCACGGGCCCCGGCGTCCGCTGATCCAGCCCGCGGGTCCGGCCGCGGTGGGGTCGGCGTCCATCGCGGCCCCGATCCGGGCCAGGGCGTCGATGGCGGCGACGAAGATGATCGGCATCACGGTGGCGTTGTAGTGCCAGTAGGTGCCCCAGAAGCTGCTGTCGGTGGCGATGAAGCGCAGCAGCAGGCTCGGCACGGCGATCAGGACCAGCGGCGAGCGCAGCGCGATGAACGCGGTCGGCAGCAGCAGCATGACCAGGGTCTGCGCCTTGTCCGGCCAGGCGTGCAGGAGCTGGCGGACCAGGCCGAGGACAGACGGGTGGCCGCCGGGGGCCAGCACCCCGCCGTCGCTCCAGTACTGGTACACGTGGTCCGGGTTGAAGTGCGGGATGATCAGGCCGATGGCCACGAACGACCAGGCGAAGCCCCAGATCAGCAGGAACTGCCCGGCCTTCATCCGGCCGCGGCCGTCCGGGTCCGCCGGGTCCGGGGGGTCGGGGATCCTGGCCCGCACGCCGGCCACGATCAGGTAGATCCCGATGGCGGCCACGGTGAAGCCCTGGTCCTCCTTGACGAAGACCAGCGGCAGCGCCCACCACACCGCGGCCCAGGTACGCCCGCGGGCCAGCGCGGACAGCGAGAAGGCCAGCAGGGGCACCGCGAACGCGATCTCGTGGAAGTCGAACTGGGGCAGTTGCTGCAGGCCCCAGGAAAAGCCGTACGCGACCGCGATGGCCCGGCCGGGACCGACGCCGAGCTTCTCCCGGGCGAGCTGGCTGACCGGGAAGATGGACGCCGCGATCAGCAGGGCCTGCCCCACGACCAGCGTGGCCGAGGAGGGAAAGACCCGGAAGAACGGAGCCATGACGGCCACGATCGGCTGGAAGTGATCACCGAGCAGGTTGAAGCCGGCCGCCCTGATGTCCACGATCGGCGCCTTCAGGTCGGCGTACTGCTTCACGTACTCGGTGTAGATGCCCAGGTCCCAGGAGGACGGGTTGAGCTGGATGAGCCGGAACAGCGAGATGGCGGCGTAGGCGCCGAACACGGCGACCGCCGTGGCCCAGGTGACCGGGTCGGCGTAGGCCCGGCGGCGGGGCGGCCCGGCCGACGGCGCCGGGGGCCGCGGGACCGTCCGCTGCGGCACCACGGCCGCCGTTACCTCGGCCTGCGGCGGGACCGGTTCGGCACCGGATCTTGCTGGCTGCTCGTCCCCCATCGCGCGCAGGATACCCGTTCCGGCGGGTGCCGGAAACGCGTCAGACGAGCAGGAGTTTGCCGATCCGGCGGCCGGAGGCGTACAGGCCCACGACGCCAAGCACGGCCAGGTAGGCGGCCCGCCACAGCAGGTCCGGACCGAGCACGCCGACGGTGAGATCGCGCAGCAGCACGACGCCCTGGTACAGGGGCGTGAACTGGATCACCACCTGGACCGCCCGCGGGTAGACGCTCAGCGGGAAGAACGTGGCGGAGAACAGGAACAGCGGCATGCTGGCCAGGATCACGTAGTCGAAATCCTGCCAGCTCTTCATGTACGTGGTCCCGAACATGCCGATGGCGGCGAAGCCGAAACCGATCAGCACCGCCACCGGGATGTCCAGCACCGCCCATGGCGAGTGCACCAGGTCCAGCGCCAGCATGACCAGCATGAACGCCGCCGCGTAGATCGCGCCGCGGATCAGGGCCCAGCCGATCTCGCCCAGCGCGACCTGAGCCGGCCGCATCGGCGTGGCCAGCACCGCGTCGTACAGCTTGGCGTACTTGAGCCGGAAGAAGACGTTGAACGTCGAGTCGTACATCGCGCCGTTCATCGAGGAGACCGCGAGCAGGCCGGGCGCGACGAACTCCCGGTACGGGATGGGCTGGCCGCCGGGACCCGGGACCTTCCCGACCAGCACGCCCAGGCCGAGGCCCACGGACAGCAGGTAGAACAGCGGCTCGAAGACCCCGGAGATGAACACCAGCCAGTACCGCCGGTAGGCCCGGGCGTGCCGCTCGATCAGGCGCAGGCTGCCCGTGTCGCTGCCCGCTCGCCGTAGCCGGGCCAGCGGCCCGGTCGGCGGGAGCACCCGCAGGGCGACGGTCTCAGACATGCTGTGCCTGCTTAGACATAGAGGCGCCTGCGGTAGGTGCGGGCTCCGGCCCAGATCCCCGCGGCGGCCAGGACCGTCAGGTAGGCGACGTGACCGAGCATCCCGACCGGGTCGTCGGCCGCGGTGCCGAGGCTGAACGCCCGGCACAGGGCCACGCCGTGCCACAGCGGCATGGCCTCGGCCAGCGCGCGCAGCCCGGCGGGGAGCTGGGACAGCGGGAAGAACGTGCCGGAGAAGAGCATCAGCGGCATCACGACGAACCGGAAGACGTAGTTGAAGGAGGTCTCCACCTTCACCGTGACCGCCCAGGCCGCGATGGGGGCGGCGAAGGCCAGCCCGGTGAGCACCGCGGCCGGGTAGGCCAGCACCACCCAGGGCGACTCGATCGCGCCGAACGCCCACATGACGACCATGACGATCGCGCAGTTCATGGCCAGCCGCATGGTCATGAACATCAGGTGGCCGCGGAAGATGTCGGCGGGCCGCAGCGGGGAGGCCTGCGCGCCGATGTAGATCCGGTTCCACTTCAGGGAGCCGAACACCGGGTAGCTGGCCTCGGCCATGCCCGTGTTCATCGCGCCCGAGGCCAGGATGGCCGGGGCCACGAAGGCCAGGTAGCTGACCCCGCCCAGGCTGGCCGTGCTGTGCTTGTCGACCAGCGTGCCGAGCCCGAAGCCCAGCGCGCCGATGTAGCAGATGGGCCCGAGCACGCTGGACCAGATGCTGGAGCGCCAGATCCGCCGGTACACGGTCAGCCAGCACTGGAACGCGCGGAACGAGCGGGACGAGAACGGCCAGCCGGGCTGGACTACGGAGACCGGGGCCACTAATCCTCCAGCCGACGGCCGGTCAGGCGCAGGAAGACGTCCTCCAGCGTGCCCCGGCGGACCAGCGAGGTGAGCGGCTCCAGGCCGGTGGCCCGCACCGCGGCCAGGGCCGCGTCCCCGTCGGGGACGTAGAGCAGGATCCGGTCGGCAAGCACCTCGGTACGTTCGGCGGAAGAATCTCTAAGCTTGTCAGCCGCGGCATCGTGCAGTTCCGGGTCGAAACGCAGTTCCAGGACCTCCGGCGAACAGTAGCGGGCGATCAGGTCCCGGGGTGAGCCCGCCGCGGCGAACCGGCCGTGATCCATGACCACCAGCCGGTCACACAGCTGCTCGGCCTCGTCCATGTAGTGCGTGGTCAAGATCAGCGTGACGCCGCGCTGCTTGAGCCGGAACAGCCGGTCCCACACCACGTGCCGGGCCTGCGGGTCCAGGCCGGTGGTGGGCTCGTCGAGGATCAGGATCTCCGGCTCGTTGATGAGCGAGCGGGCGATGGTCAGGCGGCGCTTCAGGCCGCCGGACAGGGGGTCGACCTTGTCCCCGGCCCGGTCGGTGAGCTGCACGAAGTCCAGCAGGGCGGCGGTCCGCTCCCGGATGACGCGCCGGGACAGCCCGAAGTACCGGCCGTACACGAGCAGGTTCTCCCGTACGGTCAGCTCCATGTCCAGGGTGTCCTCCTGCGGCACCACGCCGAGCCGCGCCCTGATCGCCGAGCCGTCCCGGACCGGATCGCGGCCGAGGATGCTCAGCTCCCCGCTGGTCGGCGGCGACACGCAGCCGATCATCCGCATCGTGGAAGACTTGCCCGCGCCGTTCGGCCCGAGGAAGCCGAACGCCTCGCCGCGGTACAGATCGAAGTCGATCCCGTCGACCGCGGTGAAGCCGCCGAACCTCTTGGTCAGGCCGCGTGCCCGGACGAGGACCTCGGTTTCGGGACGTTCCAGCACCCGATCCAGGCTAGCCGGGGGTTATGACATTCCTCGAACGGTTTTGGTGCCCTCCGCATACCACGCCAGGGGACGCGATAAGGTCGGAACCATACGGGATGGACCAAGTCAAGGGACGAAACCACGGTGAATCTCATTCGAGATCTATACGCGCGTTTCCGGGTGCTGATCCACGAGGTCGCCAAGTTCGGGGTCGTCGGCGGTCTCGCGTTCGTGCTCACCATCGTCCTGGTCAACGTCTTCCACTCCGGAGCCGGGCTGGGCCCGATATGGGCGGCGACGCTGGCCAACGTCCTGGCCACGATCTTCGCCTTCGTCGGCAACAAGTTCTGGGCCTTCCGGCACCGCAAGGGCAGCCACTGGGGCCGCGAGACCCTCCTGTTCTTCTTCTTCAACGGCATCGGGATCCTCATCACCGACGGCGTCGTCGCGCTGGTGCACTACGGGTTCGGGCTGACCGACAACTTCTCCTACAACGTGGCCAACATCATCGGCATCGGCCTGGCCACGCTGTTCCGGCTGTACTGCTACCGGCGCTGGGTGTTCCTGTACGCCGACGGGGAAGCCCCCGCCGCGGAACAGCTGGAGCCGGAGACCTCGAGCACCTGAGACGGCCCTACTGGCAGCCGCGGACGGCGGACAGGTCCAGGGGCGCCTTGAGCGCGGTCTCCTGCTGCGCCTTGGTCAGGTACCCGACCGCGGCCATCCGGTCGATGACGTGCACCAGCCGGGCCCGGGCCCGGGCCGGGTAGACCAGCGGGTCGTCGTAGGTCGGCGCGTTCACCGCGCCGGCCAGCATCGCGGCCTGCACGACGGTCAGCTGAGCCGGAGGCCGGCCGAAGTACCCGCAGCTGGCCGCCTGCAGGCCGTAGTAGCCGTGGCCGTAGTACGCGATTTCCGCGTACAGGCGCAGGATCTCGGCCCGGCTGTAGGCCCGGTTGAGCTTGACGGCCAGCGTCACCTGCTCGACGATCTGCGGGAAGCTACTGTCGCCCGAGGTGTACAGGTTCTTCGCGAGCTGCTGGTCGATGGTGCTGCCGCCGCCGTCGGTATGCCCGGTGATCCAGGAGGCGGTCACCCGGATCAGGGCGAGCGGATCCACGCCGGGGTCGGTGTAGAACCGGTGGTCTTCGGTGGCCACCAGGGCCTCGGCGAAGTACTGCGGCACCGGCGGGCCGGGGTAGCCGATGTGGTGCTCGGCGGCCTGAGCCTCGGCCAGGGAGGTGGCCTGGCTGGCCGAGGGCGTGAACGCGTACAGCAGGACAACCGCGGCCAGGAACAGGGCAACCAAGACGGCGACGACCTTGACGGCGCCGAAGATGAGCCTGCGCCGCCAGCTGCGCTGTTTCAGCGGCCGGGTTCGCTGGTAACCGGCGCCCCCGTACTCGTCGTACTCGTCGTACTCGTCGCCCCCGCCTTCGTCGGAGGCCGGACGGCGAACGCCAAGCACCCTGTCTGCCCTCCGTCCGTCTGCATGCGGCTCCCCTGTTCTCAACGAGCGAGCCGCCCTCGCGATGCCCGGCACATCGTAACTTTCTACCCAGCAGGAATCACGTATGCGCGACGGCGGGTGCGAGCTTGGTTTCCGGGAGGCGCCGCAGTTGCGCTAAGCTGGCGAAGCCAGCCGACGGACGGCGGGCATATGCCGCGGATCGTAATCGCGGCATAACGGGACGTGGCCCAGCTTGGTTAAGGCGCTGGTCTGGGGGACCAGAGAGCAGGAGTTCAAATCTCCTCGTCCCGACAGGTAAGGATTCTGTACCAGGTCGAAATGTCAGTACCAGGTTATAGCGTACTGACATGGTCGAAAATTCGCCGAACAAACGAGGCTGGTCGGATACCGACCTGACCGATGCGGTGGCGGCAGTCAGGTCGTGGCGCGGCGTCCTGCGGAAGCTGGGCCTATGCGCGACTTCGGCTGGATCTATCCGGGTAGTTAAACGTCGCGTTGCCCTTCTCGGGCTCGACACCTCGCACTTCACCGGTCAGCGCACATGGTCCGACGCTGCGCTCAAACGAGCTGCCGTTCAGGCCTACTCCTGGAACGAACTACTCGGGGAGATCGGAATCAAATCCAGGTCTGGAGATGAACGCACCAGGGTAAGGGCTCATGCGCTCCGCCTCGGGATTGACCTGAGTCACCTCGATGATCGGCCCCATGAGCCTTGCGACCAGCCAGTTCCTGAGCCAGCGCTCAGGAACCTGCGCCAGGCCGCGACGTCGCTCGCCGCATGCTGGTTCTCGCTTTGCGGGTTCGGCGCGGCCATCCCGATAGAGCCCGCGGTATACGACCTATTGGTAACAACCCCGCAGGGAATCAGGCGAGTTCAGGTCAAGACGACGACGTACAAAAGCAAAGTGGGCTGGCAAGTCGGAGTTGGACGAAGGCCGTACTCGATCGGCAACCGCGAACCGCTGGTTCCTTACGACCCGGAATTGATCGACTGGTTCTTCATCGTGGATGGCGATCTTAATATCTATCTCATTCCCAGTCAGGTCATCGGTGGACGGGTCGGCATCCTATTGCGCACCTACAGGAATTACATTGTAGGCCGCGCCGCCGGACTCATGACACCTTCGCCTCATGTCGCATAAATAAGACGATGCACGCGACGCCACCTGCGGTTAACTGCCTTGGGCCAGGCGGGATCATGACCGTGATCGTCTCGGTGCCGCCCAGGGAGGCGCACCAGGCGCCCGTCGCGGTCATCAGGCGTGTCCCGGGCCGGCGGGGTTGCGCGGCGTCTGGTGTTGAATAGCGCTATGCCAGTTGAAGGAGAATACGAGCCGAGCCCGGCGGCGTGGGTGCGCGATCAGGTCGAGCTGTACGAGAGTTCGGGCGGGACGCGGGGCACGACGCTGCGGGAGACCGGCCTGCCGGTGGTGATCGTGACCAATCGCGGCGCCAAGAGCGGCAAGGTGCACAAGACCCCGGTGATGCGGGTGGAGCACGACGGCCGGTACGCCATGGTGGCGTCCAAGGGCGGCGCCCCCGATCACCCGGTCTGGTACTACAACGTCCGCGCGAATCCCCTGGTCGAGCTCCAGGACGGGCCGCACAAGCAGGACATGACGGCCCGCGAGATCGACGGGGACGAGCGCGCCGAGTGGTGGGCCCGGGCCGTCGCCGCGTACCCCCCGTACGCGGAGTACCAGCAGAAGACCACCCGGCACATCCCGGTGTTCGTCCTGGAGCCGGTCAGCTGAAACCGACGCCGCCCCGCGGGCCGGGAACAGGCCCGCGGGGCGGCGTGATGCAGGTCACCCGTAGATCGTTCCCACGCCGGGGATGATCGGTTCGGTGATGCTCATGTAGATCGGCCCGGCGTGCGCGCACGCCTCGACGGGGAAGGCCGCCAGGGTCGCGCTGCGCTGGCCCGGCGGGTAGACCCGCAGGTTCACCGCCAGCTTCACCTGAGCGCATCCGGGTGACGTGCCCACCACGACGTCGTGGTAGCCCAGCAGCGTGTGCGCCGTGGCGCCGGGCGCCAGGTTCACGATGCGCGCGCCGGCCCGGCTGCCCCAGCTCGCCGGGCTGCCAAGCTGGTTCCCGTTGACGTCGAGCGCGGAAACCCCCGGATAGCCGTACAGGTAGCACGTGTGGTGGCTGAGGTTGGTGAACTCAAGCGGGTAGTAGATGGTGCCGGCCGCGCCGTTGCCCTGGCTGACCGCGACCCAGGCGCCCAGGTTACTGGCGGTGCACCTGGGGATAACGGTCGCTGTGGTGCGCGCCGCGGCCGGCGATGAGGTGGCCGCGTAGGCGGCGGTGGAGATGGCCAGGCCGGCGACGGCCGCCGCGGCGACCGCGACGATCCGCCGGGCGGCGGTGGTGGTGGGGAAAACCTTCATAGCAATCGTCCCGTATACCTGGGACCCGCGGTATGCAGGTCCGTCTACCGGTTAAGACGGAGACGACCGGTTTCCGGTTAGTTCTTTTTTTTGCCGAACGAACCCTGGTTGCAGTGGCCATCGCGAGCTTTTCGCCGGCCCGTTCGGCACACTGGTGCGGTGACAGCGCGGGAAGAGCTCATCCGGCGGGCCGAGGCGCACGGCGTGGCGGCGTCGTACTACGACTGGCGGGGCCGCCATGTCGAGGTTTCCGACCAGACGCTGGTCGCGGTGCTGGACGCATTGGCCGATGAGCGATGCCCGGCTCCCGCGGCGGCCCCGGTCACCGGTGCCGTGGCCCCGTTCCCGCCCCGCAGGTCATGGGGGTTCGCGGTGCAGCTGTACTCGGTGCGGTCCCGCGGGTCCTGGGGGCACGGCGACCTGCGCGACCTGGCCGACCTGGCCGCATGGAGCGGCCGCGAACTCGGTGCGGACTTCGTGCTGGTCAACCCGCTGCACGCGGCCGAGCCGCTGGCCCCGATCAGTCCGTCCCCCTACCTGGCCATGACCCGGCGCCACCTGTCCCCGCTTTACCTGCGCATCGAGGACATCCCCGAGTACGCCAGGCTCGGCCCGGGCGACCGGGCCCGGGTCGACGCGCTCGGCACGCCGCTGCGCGCCGCGAGCCGGGCGGCGGCCCTGATCGACCGCGACGCGGTGTGGGCGGCCAAGCGCGCGGCGCTGGAGATCATCCGCGCGGCCGGGCCCAGCCCCGAGCGCGAGGCCGCGCTTGGCGCCTTCCGGGCCCGCGACCCCGAGGCCGTGCAGGACTGGGCCACCTGGTGCGCGATCGCGGAGGTGCACGGCCCGGACTGGCGGGCCTGGCCGGCCGTGCTGGCCGATCCGCGGTCGGCGCAGGTGGCCGCGCTGCGGCGAGCGCGGGCCGACCGGGTGGACTTTCATGCCTGGCTGCAGTGGCTGACCGCGGAGCAGGCCGCCGCGGCGCAGCGTGCGGCCCGGCAGGCCGGCATGAGCATCGGCGTCATCAGCGACCTGGCCGTCGGCGCGCATCCCGGTGGCGCCGACGCCTGGGCCCGGCAGGACGTGATCGTCAGCGGGGTCAGCGTCGGGGCCCCGCCGGACGAGTTCAACCAGCGGGGCCAGGACTGGACCCTGCCCCCGTGGCACCCGGGCTGGCTGGCCGCCCGGGCCGGCCGGCCGCTGGCCGAGCTCATCGCGGCGACCATGCGGCACGCGGGCGGCGTGCGCATCGATCACGTCATGGGGCTGGCCCGGCTGTGGTGGATACCGGCCGGGATGGGCCCGGCCCAGGGCACGTACGTGCGCTACGACCACGAACTGACCGGGAACGTGCTGTGCGCCGAGGCGGCGCGCGCGCAGGCGCTGGCCATCGGGGAGGACCTCGGCACGGTCGAGCCCTGGCTGCGCGACTTCCTGGCCGACCGCCGGGTGCTGGGCACGTCCATGCTCTGGTTCGAGCGCTACCCGGACGGCACGCCGCGCCGGCCGGGCGAGTGGCGCCGCGGCTGCCTGGCCATGGTCGGCACGCACGACATGCCTCCGGCCGCCGCGTTCCTGACCGGCGACCAGGTCACCATCCGGGCCGAACTCGGCCTGCTCACCGAGCCGGAGGCGGACGAGCGGGCCGCGGCCCGGCGGGAGGTGGACCGATGGCTGGCCATGCTGGCCCGCGAGGGCCTGCTGGGCCGCGAGGGCCTGCTGGGCCGCCCGGCCGAGGTCACGCCGCAGGACTTCACGGTCGCTTTGTACGGCTTCCTGGCCCGGACGCCGGCCATCTTGATCGGCGTGTCCCTGGCCGAGGCGGTGGGCGAACGCCGGCCGCAGAACCTGCCGGGAACGGTGAACGAGTACCCGAACTGGCGGATCCCGCTCGCGGGCGGTGACGGAGCGCCGGTCCTGCTGGAGGACCTGCCCGCGCACCAGGGCGTGCGGGCGGTCGCCGCGGCCGTGTCCGGTGGCCTGCGCCCGGCGGCAGGAGCGGCGAGGGGATAGAGTCCACGCGTGACCCGCGATGAACTCGAGGCCCTGTCCTCTCACGAACTGCACCACCTGGCCACCCGGCGGGCGCTGCATCACCTTGACGTGGAGTTCTTCTGGGAGTTGCTGCGCGCCATCCCGGCCGCCGAGGCCTCGGAGGGGCATGACGACGAGGCCGGCCGGGACATCACGCATCTGAGCGTGCTGCTCGACGACGCGATCGGCTCCGGGGAGGGGGACGTGGCCGAGGCGCTGCGCCCGCTCTACCTCGACTACCTCGAGAAGCACGGCGTGGGCGGGCCCGAGAAGTGAAACCGGGCCTTCACTGCGTTCTAGGGTAGTGAAGGCCCGGTTTCATACGGTTTGCGGCGCTCGCCGCCGGTCGGCGGTACCGGGTTACTCGCCCTGCTTGAGGACGGCTTCGATCTCCAGGTTGATCGTGACCTTGTCGCTGAGGACCATGGCGTTGGTGGCGCCGGGGATCGGCCCGTTGTAGCTGACCTCCCAGTTGTTGCGGTCGATCTCGGTGGTGGCCGAGAAGCCGGAGCGGGTGCCGCCGTACGGGTCGGGGCCGAAGCCGTTCAGCTCCAGGAAGAACGTCACCGGCTTGGTCACGCCGTGGAGGGTCAGGTCGCCGTCGAGCAGGAAGTTCTCGCCCTCGGCGCGGATCCCGGTGGAGTGGAAGGTCATCACGGGGTGCTTCTCGATGTCGAAGAAGTCCGCGCTGCGGATGTGGTTGTCCCTGGTCTCGTTGCCGGTGTTCACCGAGCTGAGGTCGACGGTAGCCGTGACGGTCGACTGCAGCGGGTCGGGGGCGGTCTCGATGGTGCCCTCGAACGTGTCGAAACGGCCACGGACCTTGCTCACCATCATGTGCCGGACCACGAAGGACACCTCGGAGTGAACGGGGTCGATGGCCCAGGTACCAGTCACATAGCCCGGAATCTCTACGGCGGCCGTAGTCATTGCTCCTCCTAGTACTCTCTTGTGTGCAAGTTCGCTTGCGTGCCTTGCTTCCTTATAGTAACCCGCTATACTTGAACCGTCAAGCACTTCAGTCTTGAAGCGTCAAGCACTTCGCTCCGCGGGGCGGGCGACGTACCCTGGTGGGATACGGAGGAGGGATTTTCGTGGATTCCGGGCACGTCGACCCGGTTTGCGAACCGTCAGCGGCGGCCGGGGGCGAACCGTCGGGACAGGCTGCTGAGCTCTCGCCGTGCCGAGCCCGGGAGGTCCTGCAGCGGGTCGGCGACAAGTGGTCGATGTACGTGATCGACCTGCTCGGCCAGGGCACCATGCGGTTCAGCGAGCTGCACCGCTCGGTCGACGGCATCACGGCCCGGATGCTGACCGTCACGCTGCGCGGGCTGGAGCGGGACGGCATCGTGACGCGCACCATCCATCCCGTCATCCCGCCCCGGGTGGAGTACGACCTGACCCCGATGGGGCAGACGCTGCTGGATGCCATCGGCCAGCTGGTGACGTGGGCCGACAGCCACCTGCCCGAGATCGGCGCCGCCCAGGCCGCCTACGACGCCAAGCACCCGGCCGAATAGGCGGAGGGGAATGGCACAGGCCGAGAGCCAGGCCGAACGGGAGGAACGACTGCGGCACGGGTCGTCATTCGGCGCCGCCGCGGCCGCCTACGCCGAGCACCGGCCCGGCTACGCCGAGGCGGCCATCCGCTGGGCACTGGAACCGGTCAGCACGCGCGGCCCGCGCAGTGCTGGCCCGGGGGGACGACCCCCCCAAGCCCTCCCGCTTCGGGTGCTCGACCTGGGAGCCGGGACCGGCAAGCTGACCGCGGCCCTGGTCCGCCCCGGCACCGAGGTCACGGCGGTGGAGCCTGACCCGGAGATGCTCGCCGAGCTGCGGCGCTCACTTGAATCGGTGACGGCGCTGCCCGGCAGCGCGGAGGACATCCCGCTGCCCGCCGCGAGCGTCGACGCGGTCCTGGTCGGCCAGGCCATGCACTGGTTCGACCTGGACCGGGCCATACCGGAGATCGCCCGGGTGCTCACCCCGGGCGGCGTGCTGGCCGCGCTGTGGAACGTTGATGACGACCGGGTGGCCTGGGTCGAGACGCTGGCCCGGATGAGCAAGGGCCGGGCGAACGTCACGCTGCGGCGGTGGCGGGACCGGGTCGCGCGGGTCCGCCAGGAACGCCTGGCCGCGGCCGGATCCGGCTTGTTCGAGACGCCCGAGGTCGGCGAGTTCGCGCACGGGCAGCGACGTACGGTGGACTCCCTGGTGGCGACCATCGGGACTCACTCCAATCTCCTCGTGCTGGACGAGCCCGACCGCGCGGCGCTGCTAGCCGAGGTACGCGACTTCCTGCAGGCCGAGCCGGAGACCGCGACGGGAGAGTTCGTCCTGCCGATGGTCACGGCCGTGCTGCGGGCCACACGGAAGTAACCTCGGTGCCGCTGCTCGCGCGGACTACGAGCTCGGGCGTGAAGACGATGCGGCGGTGCTCGTGCTCGTCCGGCCGGTCGGCCTCGTCGAGCAGGAGTTCGGCCGCCGCCCGCCCGAGCTGGTACTTGGGCTGGCGGACCGAGGTGAGCGGCACGGCGGCGTCCGCGGCGAACTCGATGTCGTCGTAGCCGACCACCGCGAGGTCTCCCGGCACGCTCACCCCCGCCTGGCTCAGCCCGCGCAGCAGGCCCAGCGCCAGCATGTCGTTGGCGCAGAATACGGCGGACGGCTTGTCGTGCCCGCCGCGCAGCAGGTCGGCGGCGGCGGCGCCGCTGCGCGGGTTCATGGCCGGGACCGTGACCTCGGTGAGAACCTGGCCCGGGTCCAGCCCGGCCTGCTCCACCGCCCGGTAGGCGCCCCAGCGGCGGTCGGCGCACTGCCGGATCGCGGTCGGCCCGTTGACCAGGGCGATGCTCCGGTGCCCGAGTCCGAGCAGGTAGCTGACCGCGATCTCGCCCCCGCGCCGGTCATCGACGGCGACCGAGCACTGGGCGGCCGAACCCGGCCGGTCGAGCAGCACCACCGGGGTGCCGCGGTCCCGGATCCGCCGCAGCTCGGGCGAGCGGCCGTGCACCGGGGTGATGAGGATGCCGCGCACCCGCTGCTCCTCCAGCACCCGCAGGTAGCGGCGCTCCTTGTCGTGCGCCTCGTCGGAGTTGCACAAGATCACGGCGTAGCCCGCCGCCTGCGCGTAGTCCTCGACGCCCCGGGCCACCTCGGTGAAGAACGGGTTCGTCACGTCCAGCACGACCAGCCCGAGGCAGCGGCTGCGGCCGGCGCGGAGCTGGCGCGCGGAGCCGTTCGGGATGAAGCCGAGTTCCTCCATCGCGGCCTCGACGCGAGCGCGGGTCAGCGGGCGCACCAGGTCAGGATGGTTCAGCACGTTCGACACGGTGCCGACCGCGACCCCGGCCAGGCTCGCCACGTCCTTCATGCCCGCCGTCATCAACCCTCGCATCCCAGGTCAACACGCCCTCGGCGTTCCATCGTAGACGCCTGCTCCTGATCACGATTCAGTGGCGAGCCGCAGCGGGGTCATTGTCGTGATCATCATCAGCAGGGAGATCGACTTATCCGTGGCGTCCATCCCGGGCATGTCCAGCGCCCTGCTCGGCGTCCTGTGGGAGAAGCACTGGCCGATGCTCGCCATCTTCGTGCTGGTCGCCGTGGTGGGCCTGGCCGCCGGCGCGGTCAACGGGCTGCTCGTGACCCGGGCCGGGCCGCCCTCGCTCGCGGTCACGACGTGCTGTGGACGCTCCGGCTCGACACCGCTGTGCAGAACAACGGGCTCGGCCTGGAACTCGATGTGATCGCGATCGTCCTGCTCGCCGGGGTGTCGATCTTCTGCTGCTGCTGCTGTCCGTCTTCGGCCGAAACGCGGCGGCCCTGTCGGGCCGCCTCCAGAAGTGGCTACCCGGGCGGCCCGGCCACGAATCCGGCCACCCGGACGCCGAGGCATCGCAGATCCCTCCGACGGCGAGCACTCCGCCGTAACCAGACGGCTGACGCCGACCAGGACCGGCGCCGCGCCGCACCCCGCAGGTTTCCCCATCGATCACATTGAAAGGATTCCAAGATCAACGGCACCCAGGGCCAGACGTTCAGCGCCGGCAAGCTCGGCTCGTTCACGATCGGCGCCGACAAGACCGTCCTGCTCGGCCCGCCGCTCGTCTTCAACTCCTCCAACATCAACAACTTCAACTTCTGACCCAGGCGGGCGGCCACCGGCCCGTTCACGTCGAGGTCGATGGGCCGTTGTACCAGTAAGAGCGAGTACGACGGCCCATCGACCCGGAAAATCCAGGGCGGGAGAGGGGAGGCAGGGGCGCATGGAGAGGATCTGTTTGTGGGCGGGTTAGGGCGGAGCGGCTGGGGAGTACCGGCGGCGGCACGAGCAGGTGTGGCCGGAGATGAACGGCCGACTACCTGACCAGGGATTCCAGCGGATAAGCGAGATCTTCCACCTGGACTGACCAGCCGGGGCGGAAAGTGAACTCGAAGTGGAGATGAACGGAATGCGTGACCTGGCCGCCGTCAAGGCAGCCCTGCGACAGCACGAGATCGAGCTGCCCTCCTGGGCGTTCGGGAATACCGGGACGCGGTTCAAGGTATTCGGCCAGCCCGGGGTGCCCCGGACCCCGTGGGAGAAGGCCGACGACGCGGCCCAGGTCCATCGCTTCACCGGCGTGGCCCCGAACATGGCGGTGCACATCCCCTGGGACAAGGTGGACGACTACGCGGCCCTGGCCGGGTACGCGCGCGAGCGCGGGATCCGGATCGGCACGGTGAACTCGAACGTGTTCCAGGACGATGACTACAAGCTGGGCAGCGTCTGCCACCCCGATCCCGCGGTCCGCAAGAAGGCCCTGGCCCACCTGCTGGACTGCGTGGACATCATGGATGCCACCGGGTCGCGGGACCTGAAGCTGTGGTTCGCCGACGGCACCAACTACCCCGGCCAGGACGACATCGCCGCCCGCCAGGACCGGCTGGCCGAGGCGCTGCGGGCCGTCTACGAGCGGCTCGGCGATCACCAGCGGATGCTGCTGGAGTACAAGCTGTTCGAGCCCTCCTTCTACACCACCGACGTGCCCGACTGGGGCACCTCGCTGCTGCACTGCATGGCGCTGGGGCCCAAGGCGGCCGTCGTGGTCGACACCGGGCACCACGCCCCGGGGACCAACATCGAGTTCATCGTGGCCGTGCTGCTGCGCGCGGGCCGGCTGGGCGGGTTCGACTTCAACAGCCGGTTCTACGCCGACGATGACCTGATGGTCGGGGCGGCCGACCCGTTCCAGCTGTTCCGCATCATGCACGAGGTGGTCAAGGCCGGCGCGCTGGCCCCGGCGGCGGGCGTCGCGTTCATGCTGGACCAGTGCCACAACATCGAGCCCAAGATCCCGGCCCAGATCCGGTCGGTGATGAACGTCCAGGAGGCCACGGCCAAGGCCCTGCTCGTCGACGCCGAGGCGCTCGCCGCCGCCCAGCAGGCCGGCGACGTCCTGGGTGCCAACGCCATCCTCATGGACGCCTACGACACCGACGTCCGCCCGCTGCTGGCCACCGTCCGCGAGGAAGCCGGGCTGGAGCCCGACCCGGTGGCGGCGTTCCTGCGGTCCGGGTATGCGGAGAAGATAGTGGCGGAACGGACCGGCGGCCAGCAAGCGGGATGGGGCGCATGAGCGATGTCGATGAGCTGATCGCGCGGTCGAACCGGCTCGGCTCGGACCCGCGGAACACCAACTATGCCGGGGGTAACACCTCGGCCAAGGGCACCGCGGTCGATCCGGTGACCGGCCGGGACACCGAACTGCTCTGGGTGAAGGGCTCGGGCGGTGACCTGGGCACGCTGCGGCCGGCCGGGCTGGCGGTGCTGCGGCTGGACCGGCTGCGGGCGCTGGCCGAGGTGTACCCGGGCGTGGACCGGGAGGACGAGATGGTGGCGGCGTTCGACTTCTGCCTGCATGGCAAGGGAGCTGCCGCGCCGTCGATCGACACCGCGATGCACGGGCTGGTGGAACAACCGCACGTGGACCATCTGCACCCGGACTCCGGGATCGCGCTGGCCGCCGCGGCGGACGGGGAGAAGCTGACCGCCGAGTGCTTCGGCGGCCGGGTGGCGTGGGTGCCGTGGCGGCGGCCGGGTTTCCAGCTCGGCCTGGACATCGCGGCGATCGCCGCGGCCCACCCGCGGGCGATCGGGGTCATCCTGGGCGGACACGGCATCACCGCGTGGGGCGCGACCAGCCAGGAGTGCGAGGCCCGGTCGCTTGAGATCATCCGGACCGCGGCGGAGTTCATCGCGGCGCGCGGCCGCGCGGAGCCGTTCGGCCCGGTGATCAGCGGGTACGAGCCGCTGCCCGCGGCGCAGCGGCACGCCCGGGCCGCCGACCTGGCCCCGGTCATCCGCGGCCTGGCCAGCACCGACCGGGCGCAGGTCGGTCACTACACCGACGCCGACGTGGTGCTCGACTTCGCCCGGCGGGCCGAGCACCCGCGGCTGGCCGCCCTGGGCACGTCGTGCCCGGATCACTTCCTGCGCACCAAGGTGCGC
>Ga0335074_10003669_pt1 | contig 21025 bp, 10 predicted proteins | sample Lox_Sample_23_FD_206715 | JGI IMG/M metagenome (GOLD analysis project Ga0335074, IMG submission 206715) | Soil microbial communities from Loxahatchee National Wildlife Refuge, Florida, United States - Lox_Sample_2.3 | ecosystem: Environmental > Terrestrial > Soil > Wetlands | place: USA... | reverse complement strand
AGTCCGTATTATATACAATAGCAGTGGCAAAGCAGTTGTATCGCAGTAGCTGAAAGCTCAGCTACGAATGTCCCAATTTGCCACTCCATACAGCTGGTCACGGAATTTGTGGTCCACTATAACTGTAATTCCAACAGAAAGTAGGGCTGGAAAACAGTGAACTTGACCTTTCACACTGCGAAAAGCCTACATAATTACCTTAACTCGGTACAGTAGTCTTAATGGATGTCCACATCCCTCAATCGCTTCCATTGTGCTAGTCTGCTTGTCATCATTTTCTGTCCCTCGCTTTATCTTGCATACCCCAACCATTGTTGGCTGACGCAAATTGCAAAAGGCTATGCCACGTGATGCTGACCTACTGGAATGCTCCTGCCGGCTGATGATGATATTGCCTCCTTCCATCGATTTGTAGATGAGAACAAAGTGATAATCTCTTCGTTGATCTCTAACTTTTTATTCCTATAGTAAAATTGACCTGATAAATAGTCAGATTCTTGTCTAAACATTAGTCATGAAAATTCTAATTGCAATTCAGTTGTAAGACTCCGACTTTGCGTATAATGATAGGGATAACCTCTCGTCTCGCTAACTCTGGTTACGCTAGCCCGATCTCTCTGACTTATTCTGCATTGACCGTACTTAACAACACAATTCATATGCATATATTATATTGGCAATATAGGTATCATATCCACTTTGTAAATCTCATAGGTCATTTGCGTTCCAGTCTAAATCATTCTCTTCCCGTTAGTCACATTCTTAGCTAGCTTCTTGACTCTGAAATGAATTCTTTTAGCAATATTGGTGGGACATGGCGATGTAAATATACTCCTATGCACTGATATGCAGCTTGGCTCTTATCTACTGTATACTAGCCTACTACATAACCCCTCTTATATAGCTCCTGCTCTCCTCGTCTTTGGACTTCAGCCTCAATATCAATATTCTCTAAACAAGCCTTCTGTCCACGGTGGTAGCACCCTACGCGAGGCTACGCGAGACTAGCTCTGTAAGACCGAATTAGCCAATTCGCAAAATTGGCCAATTACCATGTATCGTACCACCGAATTAGCCAATTTCGCCGGATTGGCCAATTCACATGTAAATTGGCCAATTCGACGATTTTTATGAAACTGACGATTCTGGTGATAATTGCCTTTGGTGGTTTGACTGGTTTGACTTACAGCTTGGTGTCACCGAAAGCTGGCCCTCACTGTCGCCACCTCGCCGTCGCCACTAGTCAAAACCCAATGCTTTATACAACTATTAGACAGTCTATTCTACCCAAAACTGCATTCCCAGCTGAAATTGACGTAGCTACTCCTATTACCCAATGCAACTATTAGATAGTCTATTCTACCTAAAACTGCATTCATAGCTGAAATTGACGTAGATACTCCTATTCACTCAGCTGAAGTGGACATAGATACTCCTATTCTCATGTGGTTGCCTAGGTGGTAGTTTTGCATAAGAACCCTTCTTTCCCCCCTCATTCCTAGCCCAATTCAACCCATCTATGCCATTGAAACCATGGATATCGGCCTGCCAACTTCATCGCCATCTGGAGTCAACTTTATGCCTTCATCACCACCGCCAGCACCTAATGGTGTCCAGCCTTGGGCCAACTCTGATGACCTCAATCTTGAGTTTATAGACATAGTCCTTAAAAACGAAGCCAATTGCCTTCTTACAACACTTAAGCGCTCAGATTACCGTTACTATCTCAACAACCGGGCAGCTATAAGTCAAGCCACAAATAGAGCCTAGCGCTAGCGCTAGGCTTATAACAAACACTGGGCTTTGACCTTCTTTAAGCTCCAAGAAAATCAAGTCTATTGAAAAGCAGAGCGAAAAAAGGACGGCACTTGGATTAAGGCTTGATATGCTGCATGCACATATGATGCTATAGAGCTTATACAGAAAGTACATTGTAATCTCCATTATGCTTGTAAGTATAATACTGATTTGTATGCAAATCTTTACTAAAAACTTATAATTTTAGGTGTCTGCAAGACATACGACCGAATCCAAGAACTTTACTATAGCATTACTAAAAGCCAAGTTAAATGGGTAATTGTCTGGTGTGCTATTTGCGCACTCCAAGCTGCTAATAAAGGCAAGCCACCAATTAAGCCAATTAAGGTTAAGTTTTGCCTTGAGCAGCTAGTAATTAATCTTATAGACTTCCAGGCTATAAGACGAGGATGATGAAATGGGCATTAAAGGCAATAGCAACAGCGAGTCAGACGGCAATGAGGATCTCGTTCTAACTAAGATTGAAGCTCGGGTTGTTGCTAACAATGCTAAGCTCTATGCTCAGATGATTAAGGCAAATAGTGGTCGGACTGCACTCTTTACAAATGGGACAATTGCTACTCTACAGATCCCACTCAAACTACAACTTGCAATTGAACCATCTAGGCTGCCAGTACGGATCCTTGAGTACAAAAATGGACAATATAAACTCCAATGTCGGCACAGTAGGCTAGCAGGCCGATTTCAAGGTAGAGAACTCAACCATATTGACCCTACAATAAGTGGTTTACTTGGAGCTAGCATCCGGACTGAGCCTGAGAAAAAGGGTGGTAAGGAAGTGACTATTAAGCTCCCAGCTGCAGTAGCTAAAGAAAACAACCGTGGCACTATTGCTAGTGCTCAAAAAGCTGGTAGGACGGCAAAGGCAGTTCCAAAGTCACATGGGAAGGGGAAAGGCAAGCAGGTGGAGACTATCGCTATTAATAATGAGGACGACGAAGCTGGTGATAGTGAGGCTCGTAATGGTGAGGCTGGTGATAGTGATGCCGGAGAGCCAGTTAAAGTCCCAAAACCACGTGGGAAGCTAGGTCTAAAAGCTGGTACAAAGCGCAAGCAGACGGGGACTAATATTACAAGTCCACGAAAGCTGCGAAATCGGGCTTAGATTATTTATTTCGTACTGTGCATTTAACTGTACGTGCTAGCACTACAGGTCTCTATTTCATAGTTTAGGATTCAATTCTTATTAGTATTTACATGCAAAAAGTGAGCCAAACCACTAAGGAACTAACCAGACCACTAAAAAGTGGACTAAAACACCAAAAAAGTATCACCAGAATCGTCAGTTTCATAAAAATCGTCGAATTGGCCAATTTACATGTGAATTGGCCAATCCGGCGAAATTGGCTAATTCGGTGGTACGATACATGGTAATTGGCCAATTTTGCGAATTGGCTAATTCGGTCTTACAGCTCCATTTCGTAGTCGCATTTGAATTGTGAGTCACATACTATAGTTTCTGCCGCCTTAGCTGCTAAGCGCGTCCAAAAACCCCCCAAGACCCAGTTACCATACACACTGTCGCAGAGGACCAGGGTCTAAAAGTCCGCTGCACGCTCTAGCGATATTATTAGACGTGGTCTTATATAAAAGTGGGGTCAATAAAAGCACTTTGTGGGGCTCTAATTCCCTCCTTTTCTTGCTCCTATATTATAGCATCACCCACCTTCTTTTCTTTCAACCTCAATGCCGCTATTATGGCTTTATTACCTCTCCTTTGCGCCAACTGGCCTCTAGAACCTAGCCAGATACACGATATTTAGTACCCTTAATAGTAAGCCATGTAAAGCCTACCCCGCCCTGCGTCTTAGTCCTCGCTTCAAATCCACTAGCCAAGCCGACACAGTTCTAGGACGACATTGAATTGGTGGCTAGAACGAGAAACAGACTATTAAGCTCCTTTCAGCTATGCGATTGTCTTAGTGTGATAAAGCTAAGGTAGGGGATAAGGATATTCATAATAGAACGGTGGCTATCGACGAGGACTCCGAATTAGAAGCTGACGAGAACGAATATATCCTAAAACGACAATATGTCTATTTAAGAAAGCACAAGTTAGCTGCAATTGACTATTTCTAGATAACATAGAAAAAGAACAAGAATAATACCTTTAAGTGTATATCAACTAGATTTGCTGCTTGAAAGCTAAAGATAACTTAGAAGATGTTGCAATCTTAGATATTAAACAAAGTAAAATTTATAGCTTAAAAGAGGGACTCCTTTCCGTCTTGTTGGACAAAAACTCTAGCCAAAGAGCTTAAGATGGAGTCTTAGCTTAATACTAAATTCGAGAAGGCTCGCTTGATTAGATAGAAGGTTAGCTACAAATAGGTACTCTAATGTTACAGACAGTAAGTCATCGGATGGGTATACGGATGGGGTGGCAGGTTTACGGACGACATTTCAGACCGTTAGCTAACCGACGACCACCCGTTAGCTAACGCATGTGACTAATCACCTTTTTAAAAGCAGCTTTTTTACTAGCACTCTTCTTCTTTCTCTTCTCTCTTTAGCTTTGGATTCTTGTATTCTAGGACTACTAGTTGCACCAGCTTCGCCCACTATCAGGCGTCCCTGAGCCACTAATTGACTGAGTTCGTAGCATCTAACATGCTAGAAAGATTTATAATGAACTCTATTCTTAACGAGTAATCTAACAAGAAGGCCACAAGAAGACATACCTTAGTTTCTAGTTCTCTAATAGTTGGTTTTGAGGTTTTAAAAGATAGTACAAAGCGAGCCTAAAAATCCCTTAACGAACTCCTTCCTGTTATTTAAAACTAGCTTTAATTTAACTGTTAAATAATAGTTGTCTAAGTAGGTTCTAACTGTGGTATTCAGCAAGGTCTATTAATTCTAGTTGTTAGTTGATCCAAGGTTTCTAAGATCTCAAATATGGACTAGTCTCCACTCGCCTTTGAATTCTTACTAGGCTAAACTAATAACAAGAGGGGTGAGAAGACTGGTTCTTAAAGGTGCTAAAAAAGCGACAGCGTACTTTTCAAATTCATGTCTTTGCAGATGGAGTTATACATTGCATACCTCTTTTAACGTAGAAAGAAGCTGAAGTTAAGAGAGATTCTTGTCGTCAAGCTAAGTATAAAAACTATCACCTCAAAGTTGTTGTTAATTTCTGTTGGATATAACATTCCCTTTCTCTCATTTGTCCTCTCATTCATCCTCTCATATTGTTGGATTCATTAATGAGTTGTCAAGCCAACTGAGTTTTCAGCTTCTTATAAGTGGCAATTTGCCACATGGCAAATTGCTTCAGTTGCCATGATCAATGGCGTCGAGAACGCCAATCTGTGTTTTGTATATAAAGGACTTATGGTCCCACTACAATCTCTACATACAATAGCTACAGCAATAAAATTGATGAGTCTGTTCCTAAGAACCGCCCAGCATAGTTGCAAATGCAACAATTTCAACGAGGAAGCATAAGCTTGTGACGGTTGTCACATGCATACGGATAGCGTAGCAGCTCTAGTAAGCTGATGAGGCCGTAACAGGTTAGGTAACTGATAGCTGCAGTCAACTAGGGTAGGTATTAGAGCTGTAACAGCTAGTTGGTGTATATAAAGGGATTGCTTCCCTTCAAGAGGCTCTCCTTCTTCCCTCCTTACCTTAGTATCTTCGATTAGTGCAATCTACAAAGCGGATTACTCTCGCATTTTCTACGTGCCGTCGCGAGAACAGCATTACAAATAATTAGAAGCTATGATAGCACGTATAAAATGCGAGAGTAATCCGCTTTGTAGATTGCAATAGTCGGAGATACTAAGCTAAGGAGAGAAGAGAAAGGAGGGAAGGGGGGAGTAGCTTCATATATACACAAGCAGTCTATCTGCCCTCAGCACAGCCTCTGAAAGCAGCCCCTTATAACTGGTTGACGCAGTTGAGGGTTTCCGTGCTAGTCCGAGATAGTAGTTGTTGTGCGCATGTGACGAACCGCCACAGTTCTAGTCCGTCCTATCTTCGTCCCGCATCCTCTTCTCTCTCTCCTATGTCCATCCAGCTCGATTTATACTCTAAGCCTAGTACCCCTAGCATTCCTTCGACTAGCCATTTTCTAACACTTCTTGTCGCAGCAGTTCCTAGTTGTACAGTACAATCGTTAAACTGATAAGTAGCACCCTAGGCATACAGGCTAAGCGAGCGCTTTATTATGCTAAAGGCGGCTAGTGCTAGACAGTTGACGGATTTAATAACTGCCCAATACACTTTTCCGTTAAAGCCTTCAACTTTCTGACTCGATATCTAAATCGAAAAGCCCGGAATTCGACTGCAGTCTTCATTTCATACCCTCTTTCAGCAATACCGACAACATGGCTTCCTCTTTAACTCAGCAGCTGGTAGTTCCGCCATCTAGCCAGCAAGTATTGTCTCCTGACTTGTCGCTAATCAGCGAGCTTCTCGAGACTATTGAAAGGTCTCCACCTGGCATCGAGGCGCGGAAGTTGCTGGTGCAGCATTACATGTCATGCAGATGGTTAGATGCTGCACGAGAGGGTGTATCTGAGCTTCTGTCAATTGATCGTAACGATGTCTACGCTCAACTACTAAGTAAGATGTTGTCTCAAGAGGAGAGAGCGGCCCCAGCTCCTGCAAAACCACCAAAAATGGACACGCCGCGAAAGTATTCAATTTCGGACGCAGAAATTAAAGATATCAATGAGGGACGTTCACAGTTATCAAAAGGCTACAAGGCACTCTTCAGCAAGGCTAAAGTGCTGCACTGGGAGATGAACATGCTGCGGGACTTGTTCCAGCAAAGAACCAAAATTGATCGTTCCACCGTCGAGTTCGAATCGAGTTTCGCTAGTAACAATAGTGCCCTAGAAGCGTTAGCTGAAGGCCGTCTTGGTCCCTCTCAAAGAGTTGCATCGAAACCAGGCGCCGCTCGAACGGTTGCACGCCAAATGGAACAAAATCCCACGCGTGCTTTGGAAATCGCTATTCAGGATCTTACAGACATGACTGATTGGCTGCGCTCGACCAAAAAGCAACCACGAGTAGCAGAGGAAATAGATAACGACTCGATCCGTGAGGCTCTAGTGAAGCGCACCCAAGCACTGATCTCCGCTCTGCCTCGCGACCTGCAGCCGGTGGCTTCAACCGCTCAGATGCATTTTGAACACGAAGTTCTGCAGCGCACATATATTTGTAACGAAACCATGTACGGCGATCCGGTATCAGAAATCCCAAGAGACCGATTCTGGTTGAGTGAAGACGGCTACCCCTGGGACATGGAAGAGCTGGCGCAAGCCATCACCAGCAACGGTGGTGTGATGCGCAATCCTTTGAGCCGCCAGCTCTTCACACCGAGCGACGTAAAAGCCATCGTATCGCACCCCTTCGGCAAACCACTGGCCGCTCTGCAATTAGCGCAAAGCGAGCTCTCAAGAGGCGTGCGCTCCAAAACCATCGACCAACTAGCTAATATGTCAGCAATCCTACTCGGCGACGACTCAGCAGACCAAATGGCCAGCAGACACGTAATCGACGAGTTCTTGGCTTATGTCGCGACCTTGCCAGATGCGGAACAGATAGCGCTGGATGGGCTGCGGGTGCCTGCGAAGGACAGCCATACGGGTCAGGCCTTTGATTCCACCATTGGTGAGGCTGTCCGGGATGCGCAGGCGAACAGGGTTTGTATTCATAAGATTGGCGACTTTCTGGGCCAGGCAGCCAAGCACTTACGTCAGTACTGACCAAACTGTCAAAAAAAGAAGCCTGTGGATTTACACTTAGGCTTAGATAGAAATGATGTCGGATAGATAAGGTTTACGGCTTCGAAGCGATCCATCCATCTAGACGAGACCAGATTCTTCCCACACAACTGTAGTAGTGAATATCATTAAACTCTCCTCTCAATATTCACCAATCCTTGTTCATAATATTATTGTTGCTTAGGTTGTACAGTGTAGTTAGCTCTTGCCCAAAGAGACAAGGCTGTGGAAGCTTGCTGACTATGCCTTTTGTCCCCTGAAAATATGTTCCGTTTTGGGACTCGAAAGAGCCATGGCTGGCATGAAAAGGTCAATATTACAATACGTAATGGTGGTCTACCAATTGTATTGGGATCTTTCAATCCGGCATTTCCTTGGGCAACGCTGTGCCTTCATACTGATCGATACCTGGCGAAGAAAGGGAACATCTCATCAGAAGAACGCGACAGATGTCTTTCGGATCTGATAAGGAGTCATAGAGCGAAGGATATTGCCGTGGCAGCTTGTGCGCACAGAATGTCTCCAGAGGCCTTAAGGTCATTCATGGCTGATGAACTCAATGATAATACGCTAAGTGTTAAAGTGCGGGAATCAGAGGTCATTCTGTTGCCAAACCACGTTCGCTTTCTCCAGGCGATTGTCACAGTACACCACGTCAACCCCTTGGCACTCACCGAGTCCGACTCTCGAGTTGCACAAGCGCTGCTCCGTTGCTGGCTGTCAGAATCTCACTCTACTAGCCATCGACTTGAGACGGTGATGAAGCTGCTAATTGCTGAGATTCCGGATAATTCATTTGCATATCCGTATGTGAAGAGGATGGCGCATGGATACGCAGCGAAGCTGTCTGGTGAGATTGAAATTCTGAAAGAGTCTCGCGAGTGGTCGAAAGCCCGTGCGGAGACGAAGTGGCTGTCGATGCTCTTGGCGCCGCCGCTGGAATCGCAGCAAGGGGGGATAGAGGCGGCAGAGATACTGGAGGAGCGGTTTCCTGACTGGAAACTGTGGGCTGAATGGACCGATATAGATTCGCGGCTGGTGGAAGCTATTGAAGTATTTCGGCGTCCCCAACGCGCTGCAATGCGCAGCAAGTCCATGGAGTTTTGGAAAAAGCACCTGACGCTTGCTTGGACAATTTCCTCTATCGGCCCACCCCTCAAGATATTGATCGAGGCATTGGTTATTGGATTACCGAACAAAGCCTCGTTTGTATACCGTGATGCTTGCGATCTAACGGCGATCTTATCAGAAGCGCTATTCTTTCACTTGAAGACTTTGAAGGACTCTCACGATTGGTTGGCGGTGCATGCTGTAACCGGATGGCTCTCAATACTTCTCGATCATCAGTCATCACCTGGCTCGTTAAGCGTGATGGCACTATTAGAGCAGCATTTCCCTGACTGGAGAGTATGGGCTGAATGGAGCGAGTCAGATACTAATTTGGCAAATGCTGTTGCAGCTTGCCGACCATCAGATCTAGCACAGCAGAGCACATCCATGTTGGATTTGCCTTTGCCGGTATCCCCTACGGCTCTTTCTGCCAGTCAAAAACTCGAGCGGCTAGTCAAGGCACAGATATTTGGCAATCCCAAGAAGAATCCATACTTGTGTCTAGAAGCATCCCAGCTGATGCTGGAATATTCTATCGACCTATCCTGCAAGATACAAACTCTGAAGGAATCGCAAGAGTGGATAAAGGCTCACGTGGAGACTGAATGGCTCTCTGTACTGCTCGACCGATCGCTCCAGTCATCTCCTCCGGTGGTAGAAGTGACGAATTTACTAACGGAGAGATTTTCAGGCTGGAGGGCCTGGGCTGAATGGGGCGAGTGTGATACAAAGCTTGCATGGGCTCTTATTCCCTGTTTCAAGGCTGAGACTACGGCTATGAGCCAGAAGTTCGAGATTGTGATGGGACAGTTAATAACTGGAGTGTCTATTCGGTCTGTGCTGCATTCTGAAGTCCACAGTCTAGCACGGAAGTTTTCCGCTGATCTAGCAGACCAGTTACATACCCTACAACAAGAAGGACAGTGGTTTAAAGCGCAGATAGAGTCCAAATGGCTTCCTACACTTCTAGATGAGTCATCAGAGCATTTAATAGGATGCGCAGAGGCAATACAGACTTTAGAAGTCGCTTTTCCGAATTGGAGACCATGGGCTACATGGCGACCTGATATAGACCGTTTATCTGCGCAAGAAAGACTTAATGCCGAGCAGCGTGCTTCCTTGAGTGATCTCCTAGAATTAGAAGGACCAGATTTCATGCTCGGCCAGCAGGTAACCATGAGAGAAGCCCTGATTGCTCGATACACGAACGCCTGCCGTCCCCTACCAGTAGTCTGCTGGGGCAAAATCCGGCTGAAGGTGCAGAATGTGCAAAACCAGAAAGCCTGTAGGAGCGACGCAGAAGAATTGCTTAAACGTCTATCGACGGTGGTTCATCTCGCTTGCACGGCCAACGCCCATGAAATTGAGCTACTGAAGTATCTCTGTTACGGGAGGGAGATTATTGACGAAAGCGCATTGAATATCCTTTGGGCAAGTATCTTGGTGGGCAGCTCAATGCCGGAGATCAGCGCAGACGTGCTACTTATCCTCCAACCACAGACTAGGTCACAGGGACGAAGTTCACAGATGGCAGCTGTAATGCGACTCCTACCAGCACTCGGCCAGTCAAGGGCGCAAGCGCTGCGCGATGCTCTTTCATCGCATCTCATCAGCCTGATCTCGTCTTCCATGCGGGAGATGCAGGATATGCTTAGTATGCAACTGGAAAACCCCGACAGAGTACAAGAGCTTCATACCTTCGGCATGGGTGTACAAGCGGCTCAATGGCTTTATCCACTACTCAATCCCTCCTTAGGGAGCTTAATTAGGAACTGGACGTCCGCCGAGAAAATTCGGGCCGTGCAAACTCTGCAGTTTGATGTCCTGAGATTGCCATATAGGGAACTGGTATCAGTACGGAGCATGTTCAATGCATATTATACAGAGTGTCTCATCAAACGTGGCACCATTGATCTAAATACCAAAACGCTAGTTGAAGCCTTAATCCAATTATGGCATGAAAATCCTGATGATGACAAAAAAAGGATTGCTTTGATGGTGGCATCTGTCCGAGAAACAGGCTCCTCCTTACGCTATGAATGTCTGAGGCAACTCTTAACGGCCCCAGATGATTTTATCCATAGCCTACACCAGATATTCCAATCGTATACCAAGAGCCCAGATGATTCCTGTATAAAAGGGGTGCGGCTACTTGCGGAAGCCGAACCTTTGGACCACGGCGAGATGGCATGTTGGCGGTCACTGATATATAGCTTGATTAACGAACGTGACTCAAGTTTGCTAGAGTATGCTTTAACTCATCTAGATGTTTACGGCTGGTTTCACTGTCTGTCAGATATCCAGACGATATTCACGGACATGGTTATTGTGGATACGCAGACGTCTTCAAGTATATTCCAACCAGCACTGCATGAGTGGGCCCATCGCACAGTCTCGTACTGGCCCACAATTGGACGTCTAGAGCGTCTTATAGGATCTGGACCTGCAACACAATGTCTCTTAGTGGGCTTTGAAAGCGGATACTCCGAGAGTGTTATGCAAATACTCAAGCTTCTAGAGTCTTACTTCCAAGAGTCGGATGACGGCCAAAGCCTCCAGCCAGCGGTTCAGGCAACGATAGCGCTTCTCGACCGTGCTAATGGCGGCAACGCTAAAGAAATCTGTCTAGTTCTGTCTATGCTAACGCACACAACGCAGGATGGAAATGAAGCCTATTTGAGAGTTCTAGAAGTCTGTCAGCATGTGTCACAAGAAGCTGCTCATGTGCTCTTAGTTGTCTGGCACCGACATCCTGACTTGAGCATTGTAGATCGGTGGGCACTCGAAGCATTAGGAAGTGTCCTATATATCCACCTCCCAAGTGACCATTCTCTTATCATGAACGCGTTAGATGCAGCTGGTGGCTATGTCACAAGCCAAGTGACATCGCTCTTTGCCGAAGCACGCGAATTAGCTAGACTACGGAGATCGCTGAAAAACCTGGACCCAGAAGGCACCTCAGCGCTGTTGGCGGAGTTTGGAATTAGTGACACCTCATCGCCGCTTGAGGACGAGGTTGCTAGGCTCCCTATTGAACTTGTGGATGTGGTTGAGATAGTTGCTGAAGACATCGTCGAGTTGCACTTCCCCCTTACTCATCACACAGCGTTACAGAAGGCCGGGATGGGTACCAGCAATTCCCAGAGTTTGATCGTACGCCTTATTGTAGGAAGTGCCTCCCTTCCGTCAGGGTTCTGTATGCATTTTGACGACGAAATGAAAGACATTGGCAATTCCAACAACCATTCTCCATGGCTAGTTCTCGACGACTGCGCCGATGGGGGGACTTCTTCTTGCCATGGCCGTGCCAACCGCGCGACATTTCAGTTAGGATATATCTTATCACTGCATCTCCTGGAAGGTCAAAAGCCATTAGAGGAGACATATAAACTTCTGAAAAGGAGCCTCGATACCCTGACGCAGAAGTGTATCATTTGTGGAACAAACCTTGGAATAAAACTGCGCCGCTCAGCAACTTGCGAAAGCCCATTCTGCTCCTCTACATTTCTTGTCCAGGCGAATATCGATATTCAGCTCTACGATCTCCAAGAAGATATCCAAGTTGGAGAGCTATTACTCGCTGCTGTCCAAGCCGCTGCGACGTCCGGCAACACAACGTTACTGCCAGATTGTCCTGTTGGACAAGCACATTTGGTCACCGATTTACTAGGCACAGTAGCCCAGATGGCGGCTATGGAGGTTTCAGCTTCAAATGACCTGCATGCAGTCCTGAGGCGTTCAGGCAAGAGAGCTGTGGGACTTCTCAAGTGGATTTTTGGCCATTACGGAGGCTTTCTTGTCTCTGCTTCAGGCCAGATGCGGATCCCAAGTATGCCTGGCGTACATCAATTTCTGCTTGCCAACGCTGCTCCTAGCCTTGAAACGGCTTTTGCTGCGCAGATGGGGAACTTGCCTACCAGAGTAGTATTCCATGGCACATCTCTCGACCGGTTATATTCAATTCTATGCCAAGGGCTTCGAGTTTGCTCCGGCGACATTTCTCTGCAACGTCATGGCGCAAGTTTTGGCCATGGGATATATGTGGCTGACGAGCCCACGACAGCTATCGGATTCGCACATGTTTGTTCCTCTCCTACAGTAGGAAGCGGTTGGCATAGTAGTACCTTTAGAATGGTTAATGTGCTTCTGGGATGCGAAGCCTCGAGCAATATTCCAGCAGCGGTGTCGGGAGGTTACCATGTAATTTCTAACCCGAACATGATTATATTGCGGTACATCTTTCTAGTCCCTGCAGGTACAAGCTTACCCATATCTCGCCATATTGTGCCTGCGATGGCTAGCGTGTTTGCTTCATTGCGCTCGGGAAGCCTGTAGACGGATCTACTAAAGATTGATTGGGCGTTTCTAATGGGCTATAGAAAATTCTAATGATGAGGCTATACGGCAAATAGAAGATCGTCATGAGGAAGTAGCCAATCAGGCGCTTGCTAGGAAGTTTAGCAACTAATTGTAGTTAAGTAGAGGTAGAAGCTGTAAAGGAGCTTGTCGACATTGTATCTAAAAGACAAAGTGAGAAGAATTACTAGAAACGCTATCGTTTTTGGAAATTCCTTTATGATCTAAGTGTAGAAGGTATAAATAAAAAAAGGTAGAAGACACCAAAGCACGCATGCTAAAGGAAGGTTTAACGCACATCCTCCTATTCTGGGAAGGGGGATTTAACAAACTGCTTTTTTAGTAAAACAAAGGATCATCTTTTAACAGCAAGGAAGGGGAATTAAGTGTACTACTCTTATACAAAGGAAGTGCAAATAAGAGTGCTTGCTAAGCAAGCCAACAACTTCTCTGGTAATATTAATTTGCACTAGACGGCTGTTAAGAAGGCGTTAAAAGTTTCCTTAATCAACGGAATAAATAAAAAGTAAGCACCAAATCAAGAAGAGTAGCAGTTGTAACAGGCGAGCTTTGATCGCACGTTGCAGCTGGAAGAGCTGTCGTCACAAAGCACCAAAGAGGTATTTTAAAACAGCATTAATAGCTAATTGGAACACAATAATGCTATTTATATATGCCTCGTACCTTATGAAGGTCCGCTAAACGGAAAGCGAAAGCTCGATGGGACTCCTGCCTCTAGGGTGGTTGTAACCCCGTGCCTTGTCGTCCTAGTATTGCTAGGGGACTTCCTTGGTGTTATGTGGGACAACTGCGGTACACCCTAAAAGTTGAATATTCTGATAAAGCTATTCAAGGACTCAATTCGAATCTATAGCTTGATCTCAGATAAACTCAGCTGCATGAGGTCGGCAGAAGTGTATAACAAGGCTAACGTTACCTTGACCTAGAGAAGGTTCAACGACTAGCATGGTATAGATTGGCGGGTCGAGGTCATAGCTACTAAAGAGATTTGGCCCTTTAAAAACTTCTCCGGCCTAATTCTGACTCCATGGGAAGCCCTTTTTAGTAAGGTATCCATTCTTCTGTTTAACCTCTCACTTCTTCTTTCCTTATTGGCCATAATTAATTTGAGAATACTTGGAAGCAGTAGATAAGGCTCTACGATATATTTATATTACAAGAACCTGTTTTAAGATTGAGTGGTTTTGTAGTTGCTCACTTTGGGAAGTTGAGAACGATAAATTCAGAAAAGGGATTATAGAATTTGGGTGATGGAAGCAGTTTACGGGGAGCTAGTTCTAACCCCCTACTAAAACTGAAATTTTAAATAGCTGGAAACTGGTCACCTCTAACCTTAAAGGGAGCTTGAAAACCTAAAATTAGCTAGCGGAGAGTCATTTTTAGGGGAGCCAGTTCAAGCTCTCAGTCTGGTAACGACTATCACGTGCAATATTTTGTTGCAGGTCGCACAGCAGCCACTTTTGGGAGGGTTTAATCCAGCCAGTTTCTATTGGCCGTCGTTGGAATCACGAGAATAAAATGATAATTTCATACGCAGCTTAATGTGATTCTATTGCTTGATACCCCAACAATTAGGACGGGCATACAGTCCCTATATATACATATTCGTGTTTCTCTGCCACATCAATAGCTGAAGCTATTTTTCAGCCGTAGGATCTAAAGTATTAGAATTCCTTAGGATAAGGATTCAGGATTTCCAATAGCCACGAAGCTGTAATTCCAACAGTCGGTAGGACCCATTCCACCTGCAAACCGCATGACGGAAGATAAGAATATCAAAACTCCTAGCTTGCCTCATTGATCCGAGGCGTATACCATAATGATGAAGTGAGCGGTACTTGCTGTTGTACTTGTTAAGTGAAAGTCAATTACTTAGCATATTTTATGTCGAAAAACCTTGTCGAGCAGCTAAGGAACGTTTTTTTCCCTTAAAATGAAAAAGTGAAGAGATATCTTTCCCTCTAGCACAAGTCTCGTTGACCGGCCTTTCTTGGACTTATTGCGGCACCCACACCGACCCGTTGTCGAGCCTTCCGCTATCCTTTGCTTGAGACGCCTTAAACTATATTATAACAGTTATAGGCTTTGCGACATACTTCTGCTCTAGAAAATAAATGTCGTCCTTCGCTAGAAGCCCAGTCTTCGTCAGTGCAAGGCCCTCGACGGTCTGATTGACTCTGTCGATACTTCCAAGTCCAACAATTGGGATTACTCCTTTCGCAACACACCAAGCTAGCGCGACGGTCGCCATACTTACGCCCTTCCGTTTGGCAAGCTCTTCCACACGTCCAATAATCTCGATGTCTGAGCTGGTGGTCTCTCCCAGTAGAAATTCACTGTATATATCAGCCTTCTGCCGGGTCGTTGGCTGCGAGCCGTATGGCCGAGTGAGTAGGCCCCGCGCAAGCGGTGAAAATGGAATGATTCCAACGCCAGTGTCTTGGCAATAGGGAATCATTTCTCGTTCGTTTTCACGGTAGAGCAGGCTGTAGTAGTCCTGCATGCTGATGAATTGGTGCCAACCATTCTGCTTGGCGACGTTCTGAAGGGATTGGAACTCCCACGCGGCCATCTGAACAGGAGTCAGCATAAAGATTTCAAGGTTATAGAAATGAGCACTCAGTTTCAACAGGTATCTTACCGAGCAGGCCCCAATATACCTCGCTTTCCCACTCTCAACAATATCATTCAAAGCCTTCATGATTTCCTCCCGCGGAGTCTCGCGGTCTAATCGATGGATCTGTAACACGTCTACGTATGTGCCGAGACGGGCAATGCTCGCGTCCACGGCATCGAAAATGTGTTTCCGTGACAGCCCGACGCGATTCACCATCACACCATCGTTAACGCTTGTCCTCTTTAGTAATTCCCTTTCATCCAAATTCTCCGTGTCTTCTGGGAGGCCGGCGTAGCATTTGGACAATAGCACTACGCGTTCGCGAGGGATACGATATTCGCGGAGCGCTTTGCCAATGATGCGTTCTGAGTCCCCGTTCGAATAGGTGTCGGCCTATGTTTCCCTAGTCAGTTTTATCAGAGGCTATGTGGAATAGGTAGGAGGATTACCGTATCCCATGTGTTGATTCCTAGGTCAAACGCTCGTTTGAGTATCGGCAGTGCTTGGGCTTCTGGAAGTGTCCAACTCATACCCCTTGATGGATTGCCGAACGTCATGGTGCCCAAGATCACCTTGGAGACCTTTAGGCCGGACTTTCCTAACCTGGATATTTAGTGTCAGCTTTGCGTCTCGTAAATTTTCTTGCTTCGGTGGGGGTCATTTGGCTGCTGAAGTTCTGAGATCTGCGGGTGATACATACTGGACGTATTCCATTTGGACTGGCAGGCTTTGTCGTCAAAAAGAGGTTTCTCTGCAAAGTAGACAACCGTGACGGTGAAGAGATCTCTCCATTCCGAGGAGGGAAGCATGCTTAATATATGTAATTGCTGGTCGTCCGAACAGAATTGAATTGTGCCGAAGTCTACATATCTGTTAGTGACGGATTCCATCGACGTTCTGCAGCTATCGTAAGCATGCAGGAACTAAACGAGAAGAAAAGTAAACCGGGCCTTCGGAATGAGATCGAGGAAATCGAATATACCTCATAACAGCATGGGGTCATATGTGGATATTTCTATCACCTTCTCAGAAGCCACCAAGCTAAACTGATCTTAATACGTGGCATGATGCTTAGCTCGGCAGGCTGTTATTGGTTATGATGGAGGATAAAACATATCCTTGCCCAAGCATAAAAATATTGATCTGGTCATTCGAGCTACCCTTCATGTTACGGATTGAAAGAATGATTATTACTACCAGGGATAGCAAGACCGCTCGCCCCTCATCTCACACCACCACTGCGTTTGTTGATAGATTTCCCCTTCCGCACCACCAATCAAGATCCACCACTTCTTCATAAACCAGTCTTGTGCTTCCCAGCTCCGTATATCCCACGGAGCGCCTGATCCCATCGCCGCACTCCCACCACCTAGACTTGATCCCCAGCAAATCAGACCGTCGTTTTCGAGGTCTTTGCATAACTCATCCTCATCGATCATCGTCTCCTTAGCACAAACGAGTTTGATAAGACGTTCTCGGAAAGTGGGGAAGGGAAGCACGTCGATATATGGATGGTGTCTGTACATTAGTTGCGTGGCACAGGGTCGTAAGTGCACCTTCAGATCTAGGAAATCGCTGAGGCACGCCTTCTTGGCGGCTGATTCCGAGACGGATTTGCGGAAGAAAGGTGACTCGGCGCTGTCGCAGTTCAAACCATCGAGAGAGAGTCCCAAACACGACGCATTGGCTACGCACGCTGCGACGAATAGGACTTGCTTGATTCGGATGTTATTTCTGCGGATATCAGGTAGGGATGCCACGTATTCTTTGTTGGCGTTTTGCACTACCAATATTTTGTCCGTACGGAGTTGTGTACTATTGGTGGCACACCCTTCTCTATCGTCATGAGAGGTAGAGCAATCTACATCTACCAAAGTCTCGTGTGAAAGCGCCTCCAGCCCAGCTTTTAAAATGCTATGTAGGTCTATCTTCTTCTCTAAGATTTGAAGTCTCGTCTTTTCGTCAAGAATTAAGCCCTCTTGTTGAAGTAGCTGACTAATTATGCCATGCTCTTGGGAACTTTCAGGGATCAAAGGCAGGCCTATTACGGGAAATGATTGAGGTTGCTCATCTGCGCCGAATAAGCTACCGCGTGACTGCCCTGTTCTGCTGAATGAGCCATCCCTGCTCTCTGCCTCTGTAAAGGCTCGTAAATGAGAGTGCGTTAAGGGGGCGTCAAGAACATCATCTACCTCTGGCGAATCACTAGTGCAGATGCCTATTCCGAGCTGGATATTTCGGCCATCGTTGTTTGCATGATCTATAAGGAAGCCATGTCTAGTCCCAACTATATCTTGGAGGACCCGTAAATTCCTTCTTTGACGCTCTCCTGACCAGACATGAGATTAGCCTTGCGGCGATACGCTATTTCTCGCATGCTTTTGCTTACGATAATTTTTCTGTGCTCTCTTATTCTGCGCCCGTCGTCGCTCGGAGATCTCTTTTTTGGGCCGCGTTTCTGTGGACATGCTTATGATGGTTGCGCTAAAGGAAAGAGAGCTCTCCTAACACACACAAACGATATGGAGATGTTGCTCACTAGATCTTTCCTTGAGGTGACGTTGAGGGGGGTTAGTTGCTCACGAGAGCATGCAGAAGGGTGCAGTAGTGTGTTAAGCGAGAGTATACCCCTACTTTGATCTAAGCCAATGGCCACTGCTCGGGAAACGGAGACTCTATTCAAGTTAAAGGTAATAACATGTTTAACTCCTTTATCCTATTACATTGTTGAGCTTACTAACTCGTGACTGAAACAATGTTCAGCGGATGGTTTCAGTTGCGTGCCTTTTATACGCAGAGCTCTTGCTTATCAAGATGAAAGGGGATAATTATTATCTTCAACTAGAACGGTGACTAATGTGTTGCAGTCGGATATGGTAGTCTAAGGGTTTTGTGATCTGTGCTCTGTTATTAAGCCAACAGCGAAAAAGAGGCTAGAAACTTTAGCCGCTAAGTGACATTTTGTACGCGTTCAGAGGAGTGCTCTGAACGAAGTGAAAGGGAATACTAATGCCTGTGCGAGGAAAAGAGGCGCGGGATTGCGGGGTAGCCCTGTGTAGAAAGCCTCGCGCTAATTGGTGCCTTGGCCCTGCAAAGTTGCAGACATGCTCCGCCATCACTTCGGGGCCTTTACCTCTTTTGCGGCAATGCCTTCGCATACCCGGCTCTCAATTGCTGTCCGACGGGAGTTGCGGCCTGCTGATCCACTTTTAGCATTCCGAGAATTCTCCCTCACGACTGACACGTGAATCATGCAAACGCTATGCAGAGTGCTAACTCCTCATCTCTGAGAAAGAGGACCGGCCAATCCACGCTGTAACTTTATGGGGAAGAGCACGTGAGAAAGGCAGTGGGGGCTATTATTATATCTATTCAGTGCAGATATGACTAAGCATGCAACCGAGAATAGACTCGTAGTCATGTGAGCTCATACAGGTACCCATGCGAGGTGCTACGTACAAATGTGTTCCCAGGCAACAGCTGACGGCTAAATTTTCTACGCAGCCTTATGCTAGAAGATCCAGATTTATCCAAATTATTCCTTCATAAAATCTCAAGCGAGAATCCAACTACGCTAACCCCAAAGCGGAACTTCGTCTCAACTTTTCCTTTTGACTTGTATCTTCTCCAAGACGCCTAGATTTAGGACCGATGAATAAGTAGTGGAACTTCAAGCATTACAAAGAGACGCGCATTTCGACAGGATCAATGGAGCTCGCAGTCGTCGAAAGGGTCTTCTCCAGTCCCGAGCTCTTAGAAGCCGTTCTCGTCGGTCTCTCGCTACAAGAAGTCCTCGTTGACGCCTTGCGAGTCAACCGCACATGGCACACAATCATCAACTGCTCTCCTGCCTTCAACAGCATTTATTCTTCACTTCTACTCATCGTCCCTTAGCCCATGAGTCTCACTGGACCAAAAACCCACTCCTTGCAGAGAAATTCCCCGCCTTCTTCGGAGACATTCGTGCTACCAGTCGCTTTTTTTTCGATGTCGACTTTTATGATGATCGTCCAGGCCCTTACAAAGGATATAATTTCCGCTGTATTTGGCATCTTGAAAAATCAGACTGCGCTTGATGTCCAGATGCATATTCTCGCCCAGAAGCAAGCTGGAGGCGGATGTTGGTCACGCAGCCTGCTGTCAAGCTGTTGCAAATTGTCCACGCGAACTTATTCCGCAAAAGGTGGAGAAAACATCTGGAAAGAAAGGATTTTCCATCTAAAGTGGGACTTCAGATGGATTTTCTGTATGATTTCGTGGTTGACGAGGTAGACGAGACGTTCATTCAATTTGGCGTCCAATGGAATATGTTCCACGTGGAGGATGATTTAGAGGCGATCGAGTATCAAGGAAATGGTGATTCCTTCTCGAACGACGCTTTGATTGAGAAATGTGGAGAGAAGGAATGTGTGACGTTGATTCTGAGGTGTTTGCGTACAAACAGGAAGGGGATACCGGAACGGAGTAGAGGTAGATTGGGCACACAGCAGTCCTAGGAGAATACTCGAGGGCTGTATGGGGGTGGGAGGAGCAGTCCTAACACCGCAGTCGCTTGTGGGAGCGTACGGAGCGTGAGACCACTGCTCCCACGCCCCTACAGTTCTATGAGCAAGCAGTCTAAACATGTGATTCTGGTTGGTAGGTTCCGGCGCTAGAAATGGGCTTCTTGAAAGTGGGCCGCCATAAATGGCTCGATAGTTAAGCGCCTGATGTCCCTCCTTTAGCGGTCATCTCTCAGGGGACAGAATGGCGCCCTTGAAAGCGTAGCCGCACGAATCGGCTTGAGCAAGAAATAGCTTCCTAATAGGCCGTAATCCGCTTGAGAGTTGGGTGCTTTCAGCCGTAGTAATATCTTAAGCGACAGAAATGGCTCTTTGAGAGCAAGGCAGCTATAATCAGCCTAAAAGTTGAAACCGAAACGCCCCAATAAGCCATAATCGGCTCTGAGAATTATGCGCTTGGATGAGGCTTTGGTCCTCGGATGACCGCACTTAAAACTAAGCGAGGGTTTAGTTGGGGCATGGTTGGGGGCCGGGCCGGCCAATGAGGGTCGGAGAATATGACTCTAAGCAGAGTTGATTCTAGAATAAGTGTTACGCTATTTCGCCAGGTCCAGTTTCCCTTGGGCCCCAACGGGCACCCTGTTGCGCCCGCTCGCCCGCGCGAACGCGCCTGTCCGGCAACCTTTGCACCCAAATCTTAACCCTCCCGTACCCGGGTCGGGTAGGAATAGTTTTGTTTTGCTGGAGGGTAGTCTAGGTAAAGTGCGGCCTGGATAAGACGATGTTATTGGTACAGGCTAGCTATATTGTTGCGTTTGCAACTAGCTTGGGCGGTTCTTAGGAACAGATTCATCAATTTGATTGCTATT
>Ga0335074_10003668_pt1 | contig 21025 bp, 15 predicted proteins | sample Lox_Sample_23_FD_206715 | JGI IMG/M metagenome (GOLD analysis project Ga0335074, IMG submission 206715) | Soil microbial communities from Loxahatchee National Wildlife Refuge, Florida, United States - Lox_Sample_2.3 | ecosystem: Environmental > Terrestrial > Soil > Wetlands | place: USA... | reverse complement strand
GGCGGGACGCAGTACGTCGCCGGGTTGCTTTCCGATGGCAGCTACGCTCTGCCAACCGGCGTGATTCCGGGAGTGACGACACGTCCGGCGCAGGCCGGCGAAACGGTGACGTTTTACGGCATCGGCTTCGGGCCGGTGACGCCCAATATTCCGGCCGGGCAGATCGCGCAGGGCAACAATCAACTCCTTCTGCCGGCTCAGTTCCTGTTCGGAACGGTCCCGGCGCAGGTTTCCTACCAGGGCTTGTCGCCAGGAGCCGTCGGGCTGTACCAATTCAATGTGACAGTGCCCAACGTTTCCGGCAGCGCGACTCCGTTGACCTTCACGGCCGGGACGGTGCGGGGATCGCAAGCTCTGGCGATTGCGGTGCAGTAGCGGGGAGTCAGGAGTCAGAAGTCAGAATGACGGCGGCGACTCCGATTTCCGCAAGCATAAAGAAGCCCGGCGCGGGCGTACTTTTGCTTTACGGCTCGACCATTTTTCTGAGCGCGTTCCTGCTGTTTGCGGTGCAGCCGATGTTCGCCAAGCTGATTCTGCCGTGGTTTGGCGGAACGGCTGGCGTGTGGACCACCTGCCTGATGTTTTTTGAGGTCGCGCTGCTCGGCGGGTACGCCTATTCTTACCTGATCGGGGAACGATTGTCGCCGCGCGCGCAATTTCTGCTGCACGCGGCGCTGTTGATCGCCGCGCTTTTTTCGCTGCCGATTCTGCCTGGCGCACGCTGGCAGCCGCACGATGCTGCCCATCCGGAGCCGCGCATTCTGGCGCTGCTCGCCGTGGTGCTCGGGCTGCCTTATTTCCTGTTGTCGACCACCGGACCGCTGCTGCAATCCTGGATCGCGCGGACCTGGCCGGGGTCGCAGCCGTACCGGTTATTTGCGCTGTCGAACGCGGGCGCGCTGACGGCGCTGATTGCGTATCCATCGTTAATCGAGCCGGCCATCGCCACGCGCGCGCAGGTGCTGATCTGGTCGGCGGCGTTCGCCGTGTTCGCGATCCTGTGCGTGGCCAGCGGATGGATCAGCCGGGGTTCGGCGGCAAGCGACCGCAGATCGCCAACCTCGGCGATTCCCGCGGAGACCAAAGTTCTGTGGGTCGCGCTGTCGGCCGCGGGATCGATGCTGCTGCTGGCCACCACCAATCAGATCACCGAAAACATCGCGGCCGTGCCATTTCTGTGGATTATTCCGCTGGCGATTTATCTGATCACGTTCATTCTCTGTTTTGAGAGCACGCGCTGGTACCGGCGCGGCATTTTTCTGCGGCTGCTGGCGATGGGATTGGGCGCGGTCGCTTACTCGATTTACGATATTCAGTTCAGCGACGCGGTGATCGTCGCGGTTCCGGTTTTCAGCTTCGGTTTGTTCGCCGGATGCATGTTCTGCCACGGCGAGCTGAGCCGGCGCAAGCCGCCGCGCGAGCAGCTCACCGTTTTTTATCTGATGATCGCGCTGGGCGGCGCGCTGGGCGCGGTGTTTGTGGGACTGATCGCGCCGGCGATTTTTTCGGGAATTTACGAGCTGCCGATCGCGCTGTTTTTCGTCGCGGCTCTGGCTCTGGCCTTGAATTGGGATCAAGGATGGGCGGTGCGATTGCTATGGACGGTGGCCTCCGTCGCCATGGCGTTCACGGTGGCCGCGCAGGTTCGCGCCTATCACCAGGACGTGGTTCGCGTGGTGCGGAATTTTTACGGCGCGCTGCGGGTGATGGACACGGCGACGGTGCGCACGCTGTATCACGGAACGGTGAAGCACGGCTCGCAATTTTTATCGGCCGAACGGCGCGACTGGCCGACGACGTATTACGGACCATCCTCCGGCGCGGGACTGGCGCTGCGATGGTGCTGTGACGGCGCGAAAAATGTGGGAGCGGTCGGGCTGGGCGCGGGTACCGTCAGCACGTACGGACGGCGTGGTGATCGTTTCCGTTTTTATGAGATCAATCCCGCGGTGCTCGATGTGGCGACGTCGCAATTTTCGTTTCTACGCGACACGGCGGCTCGAGTGGAGGTGGCGCTTGGCGATGCGCGGCTGACCATGGAACGCGAAGCGCCGCAGAATTTCGACGTGCTGCTGCTCGATGCGTTTTCGGGAGATGCGATCCCGGTCCATTTGCTCACCGAAGAAGCTTTCGCGGTTTACCGGCGTCATTTAAAACCGGACGGAATTCTGGCGGTTCACGTCTCCAATCAGTATCTGGATCTGGCGCCGGTGGTCGCGCGGTTGGCGAAGTTGTTGGGAGAGCAGGCGATCGTGATTCACTCGCAGAAGAGCGCGGCGCGGGAGCTTTCCGAATCGGTGTGGGTGCTGGTCACACGCAATCGCGATTTTCTCGGCCGCGCGGAAGTGGCGGCCGCGGCAGTGCCGGTGGCGTCGCCGATGCGGCGGGCGTGGACCGACGATTACAACAATCTGCTCCAGGTGATCCGCTGGGCGCCGCTGAAATAGCTGGTGGGGCAGGCCCTCGGCCTGCGGCGGGTTCTACAAACAAAAGTTCAATATTTCCGCAGACTGCCGGGCCGTTGATGAAACCCCTGAAAACGCTCAAGGCGCGGAGGCGTCGACTGGAGAGTCGACGCGGCACGCAGGAGTGCGCGCGCCACAGGTCCCGCCCCTATACGCGTCTGGCGACCAGTACGGTGATATCGTCGGCGGCCGGTGCGCCTTGCGTCCATTCGTTGACCGCGGCTTCGATCGCTTCCACAATTTCGCTGGACGGACGGTCGCGCAACGACGCCACCAGGCTCGCCAGACGATCCTCGCCGAAATCCTCGTCTTTCGGGTCGGGCGCTTCCGTTACGCCGTCGCTGAACATCACCAGCACGTCGCCCGAGTTCATCTGCGTCGCGGTTTCCTGGTAAACGGCCGTCGGAAGAATACCCAGGATCAGGCCATCGTTGCTGAGTTTGTCCACGCTTCCGCCGGCGCGGATCAGCAGCGGCGGATTGTGGCCGGCGTTGCTGAAAACCAGCTCCCCCGTGGCCGGATCGGCCACGGCGATGAAAAAGGTGATGAAGCGATTCTTGGGACAATGCGCGCAGATGGCCTTGTTCAGCCGTCCCAGTTTGCCCGCCAGCCCGGCGGCGTCTTCAAACAGCACCTGCACCCGCGCCTGAAGGCTCGACATCAGCAGGGACGCGGGCATTCCCTTGCCCGCCACGTCGCCGACCAGGATCGCCACGCGGCCGTCGGGAAACGGGATGTAATCGAAATAATCGCCGCCGACGGTGTGGCAGGCGGTGGTATTGCCGGCCAGATCGAGTCCCGGAATCGCCGGTGGTTTGGAGGGCAGCAAGCCTTGCTGAATCTGTGCGGCCTGTTCGAGTTCCTTGGCCATGGCGCGCTCGGCTGCTTCGATCTCGTTGAGGCGCGCGTGCTCGATGCGGATGGCCGCGACGTTGGCCATCACCGTGAGCAGATTCAGGTCCTCGCGGGAAAACTCGCGGATCAGGTGCGGCGTGTCGAGGTAAATCAGACCGATCACGCGATCGTTGGTTTGCAGCGGCACGGCGATCATGCCGCGCACTCTCTGCTCGACGATGCTGCGTTGGTCGCGCAGGTCCTGATCGAGCTGCGCGTCGCGCACCAGCAGCGACGCTTTCTCGTTCAACACGCGATCGCGCACGGTCTGCGAGATGCGGAACCCGTCGCCGCGATGCGCGCGCACCTGCAACTGGCCGTTTTCGAGCGTCATCAATACGCCGCGCCCGGCGGCGACGGCTTCGACCGAAAGATCCATGATCACCTGGAAGAGTTCGGCCAGGGGACGATGGCCCGCCAGCTCGCGTCCGGCACGAATCAGGGCGCGTGTCTGTGGGCTGCCCTGCATCACGTAGGTTTTGTTCAAATCATCGACCTGGGGACTGAGCACGCCGTCCAGACTGGCCACCACGGTGGTCGAAGTGCTGGAAACGCTTTCGGCATGATCGACGAATTCCACCGTTTGCAAAGTGGGAACGGTGTCGGCAAACTCGATGGTCAGGTGTCCGGCGGAGATGCGGTCGCCGGGGCGGAAAGCAGTGCATTTTTCCAGGCGCCGGCCGTTGAGCAGAGTGCCGTTCTTGCTGCCCAGATCCTCGACACACCATTGCCCGTCCTGACGCACCAGAACCAGGTGCTGTCGCGACAGACCTGCGTCGTCGGGATAGCACAACTCGTTGGTGCTGGAACGGCCCAGCGAAATGCGGTCCCGCTCGAGCGGCACGGTGACGGTTTTGCCGTCAATATTGTGGACAATAATTTCCTGGGTTGCCTGGGTGCTCGGAGCCACCAACCAAGCGTATCATGCCAGCTCGAACCGGAAAAATTCTTGCTCTGATGTTTCAAAAGGTGTACGATACGGGCTGTGGGGTCGGAACGCCTCAGGTAGTCGGAATTCCCAGTGGAAATCCTGACCTGACGGCGCGAGAAAAATCGGCTGCGGCGTCACGAAAACGAAACTCGCAAGTGATAGCATTTTCCTAAAGTTCCGCTGTTTTTTTGCTTAGGGAGGGTTCCTCATGCGTAACGGTGTTACTGCTGCGCTACTCCTGTTTTTTGCCGCTTCGTGCTTTGCCCAGTCGGCGGGCGGTGTGGCCGGAATTGCAGGGACGGTCCGTGATTCTTCCGGAGCCGTAGTCCCCAATGCAAAAGTCACCATTTCCAGCGCCAGTCGAGGGGTCGAGCGCGATCTCACCACCAATGGGGCGGGTCTGTTCGCCGCTCCGGCGTTGATCCCGGGGCCAGGTTACAAAGTGGAGGTTACAGCCCCCGGTTTCGCGCCATATGCGGCCGGCGACCTGGTGCTGGAAGTCGGTCAAAACCTCAATTTATCCATAAACCTGGCGGTCGGCCAGACCACCACTTCGGTGGAGGTGGCTGCCGCCGCGCAGCTTCTCGAGGATACGAAATCGGATGTTTCCCAAGTGGTGGGAACACGCGACATTATGGAATTGCCCATCAACGGCCGCCGCGTCGATTCGTTCGTGCTGAATACGCCGGGCGTAACCAATGATGCCACCTTCGGCTTGCTTACCTTCCGCGGCGTGGCCGGCAACAACTCTTTCCTGCTCGACGGCAACGATAACACCGAGCAGTTTTATGACGAGGACGCCGGCCGAACTCGCATGTATAGCCAGATTTCGGCGGACGCCGTCCAGGAGTTTGAGGTCGTCTCCACGAATTTCTCGGCTGAATACGGCAGGGCTATGGGCGGCGTGGTCAACACGGTTACCAAGAGCGGCACCAATGAGATTCACGGAAGCGCGTTCTTCTTTCTGCGCAGCACCGGCTTCATTGCCCACGATCCTTTTTCCGCCTTCAACCCTCCCGAACACCGGGACCAGATCGGTGGAACCGTAGGCGGCCCGATCGTCAAGAACAAACTGTTCTACTTCCTCAGCACCGACATCACGCGCCGGAATTTTCCGATCGTGGACAGCCTGGTGAAAGCGGGCTTCGTGAACACCAGCGCCCAGACCTGGGTGGGCTGCGGTGCGCCGGCAACAACGGCTCAATGCAACGCCATTAACACGCTGTTGCCGCGTTTCTTCAGTGAAACTCCACGCACCGCCAAGAACGATCTGTACTTCGGCAGGCTGGACTACAACCTCAACGACAAGAATACCTTCAGCGCCAGCTTCAATTTCCTGCGATGGGTATCGCCCGAGGGTATCCAGACGGGCATTTCCTCCACCAGCGGCGCAGGAGTTAACGACAATGGCGATGACACGGTGACCGTGCGCAACGGCAAGGCTACCTGGATCTTCGTGCCGAACGGCCGCGTGGTGAACTCGTTTCGCTATGGCCTTGATACGGACCGGCAGTCAGACGTCTTCGATTCGATGAACATCACTCCGGCGCTTGGCTACCTGTCTGTAACAGTGGCCGGCGTTCAGGTCGGCAACGCGTTGACGTACCTGCCGCGGGTGGAACCGATGGAGACGCGCAACGAGTTCGCCGACGATGTCAGCTGGGCGAAGGGCAGGCATCTGATCAAGTTCGGCTTCAGCTTAGAGCACGTGACCGACGATATTTCCTATCTCAGCGGGAGGTTTGGGTCCTATACATTTCCCACCGTGACCTCGTTCGCGCAGGACTACACAGGCAACACCGCCGGCACGCACGACTACTCGGCGTTCAGCCAGACGTTCGGCAATCCGATCGTCGACTACGGTCTCAAGGACATCGGAATCTACCTCATGGATCAGTGGCAAGTTAATGACCGCCTGTTGCTGACGCTGGGGACGCGGTATGAATACACTTTTATGCCGCCGCCAGCCGGGACCAATCCGCTGTTTCCGATGACAGGGGAGTCGCTGCCCAGCGGCACCCTGGACTTGTCGCCGCGCATTGGAGTGGCTTACCGGCTCAATTCCAAGACCGTGATCCGCGGCGGTTTAGGCACGTTTTTCGCCCGCCAGGTCAGCGGCATCCTGGACGACGTTTACACCGGCAACGGCATGTACCAGGTTTCCGACAATTTGAGCAATGCGACGCTGATCGCTGAGGGGCCGACGTTCCCCAACGCCCTTTCGGGTCCGGTCACCGGCATCACCCAGGGCGCTTCGACGCTGGACGTCCTGTCGCCGAAGCTGAAGACGCCGTATTCCGAGCAGGCGACCATCGCCGTGGAGCGGCAGCTGGCCAAAGATATGGTGGTGACCGTCTCCGGAATTTTCAGCCGTGGCGTCAACCTGTGGGGCACGCAGGATATCAACGCTCCCGCCCTCGGCGCGCCCTTCACCTACATCATCGACAACGCTACGGCACAGCAGGTAGGCAGCTACACGACGCAGGTTTACACGGGCGCCCGGCCCAATCCGAATTTCGGTGCGATTTATGAGGAAACCAACGGCGTCAACAGTTGGTACGACGGACTCGTCGTTGAATTCGAGAAACGGTTTTCCCATGGATTCCAGTCGTCGGCGTCGTACACCTGGTCCCACGAGATTGACGACGGGCAGGGGGTGGGCTCCACGAACAACAATATCTTCGGGTTCAGCGACTCCACCTGGACCTACAACGGACTGTACGGCTTTGACAAAGGCAGCGGCGCTCTCGATCAGCGGCACCGTTTGGTCTACGCGTTTGTTTGGGCGCCGACATTCTGGCATTCGAGCAGCCTCTTCGCCAAGTACGTAGTCAATAACTGGCAGCTTTCGAGCATCACGACGCTTCAGAGCGGACGGCCCGCCGGCAGTCTGACCATCCACATGAACGACACTCCGGTCGCCGGAATGCTATACAGCGCCAGCGCGCTCGATGGGTTTAACGGAAACTTCCGAGTGCCGTTCCTGCCGGTGGACGGCCTCTACACACCGTGGGTGCAGCAGGAGAACTTCCGCCTGACCAAGAACATTCCGCTGCCTTACGAGCAAATGAGGCTGAGCCTCATGTTCGAGGCGTTTAATATTGCCAACAACTGGTCGCCGACCGCCCTGGCGACGCAAGCCTACACCGAAACCAAAGGGGTCCTCGCTTACACGCCGACGGCGTTCGGCTATGGAACGGCCGACGGCGGATTCCCGGACGGCACGCAGGCGCGCCGACTCCAGGTCGGCTTCCGTTTTACCTTCTAGCCCGCTTACTTTCGAGAACGAGCGGCGGCCGCGGTGGGCCTCATCTCTGGCTGGCTTCGCCCGAAGCGACCTTGCGGTTGAACTCCGCCGAGCGGTTGCGCGGCACCGTCAGCGCCTTCCACCGATCGCCCGCGAAATGCTTCGCCAGCAGGATCATCTGCCCGCAGTGGCTGATATAATGCGCGAGCTGCCGGTTGATCGCCTGCATCACCGAATGCGCCTCGCCGCGGATCGTCACGGTGCGGCCCAGATCGGCGTCGGTTAACGGCTCCAGCGCCGCGAACACCAGTTGCCAGCCGTCCTCCCAGCGTTTCATCAGAGCTTCGCGCGTGGGCGGCGGCTCGACGAATTCGCTGTCGCGATGGCGGTCCGGTTTTTCGCCGTCGCTGGTGAGAAAATCGGTCCAGCGGGAACGCATGTTTCCGGTGATGTGTTTGACGATGATGGCGATCGAATTCATTTCGCCGTCGAGCGTGGTAAACAGATCCTGATCGCTTACCTGGGCCAGCGCGCGTTCGGTCATTTCCTTGTACTGCCGCAGCACGGCCAGCGAATCCTCAAGATAAGACGTCGTGAATTTCAGCGCCATGGTTTCATTTTCCGATAAAATAACCGGCCATGGAGAATCCCGCCCGGCACCATCGTATCGACTATTTCGAATTTCCCGCGGCCCATCTCGCCGCCGCGAAAAAATTCTACTCGGCCGCATTCGGCTGGAACTTTACCGATTACGGGCCGTCCTACGCCGGTTTCGCCTATCCCGGCGCGGAGCGCGAAGCTGGCGGAATTACGGCCGATCCGGAGCATACGCGCGGTCCGCTGGCGGTTCTCTACAGCGACGACCTGGAAGCGACGGAGCAGAGCGTGATCGCCGCCGGAGGGGAAATTTGCAAGCCGATCTTTTCGTTTCCGGGAGGGCGCAGGTTTCATTTCAAGGATTCGTCGGGGAATGAACTGGCGGTGTGGTCCGAAAAGTAAGCCCGTGAACCGGGCCCTCACGGGCGAGGCTTGCATCGACTCCTGCAACGCGGTTCCGGGCAGGCCCTGCCGGTGATGGCGGGGTTTCTTGAGCCGTGCTCCACAATCAGCGGCAGTTAGAATCGAAGTAATGTCACGCAAATGGCTGATTCCGGTCGCGGCGCTGCTGGCGATTGGCGCGGGCGTGATCGTCTGGACGCGGCGCGCTCCCGCGATCCCGGAAAATCCGGCGCCAGCCGTGGCTTTGCCCACCGAAGCGGATCTGAGCGGAACCGTCGAGCCGCGCAATATCGTCGCCGTGCAGCCGCCGGCGGAAGGCGTTCTCGACGAGTGGGCAGTCGAACCCGGCGAGAGCGTTTATAAGGATCAGTTGCTCGCCCGCGTGCGCGTTCCTAAGCTCGAAGACGCGGCGCAGCAGGCGCAGACCACGCTCGGCCAGTTGCAGTCCCGCGTGAACAACCTCGATTCGGCGGAAACGGAGGCGAAACTCGAAATTTCCCGCGCCGACGCCGAAAAAGCGCGCGCCGACGGCGAGGTCGATCGCCTCAAGAAAATCTACGATCGCTACAAAGGCTTGTGGGATTTGGGCGCCATCGCGCGATTGCAATTTGAAAAATCGGCGAAAGATTATCAGGACGCGCAAAGCGCCGCGGACAACGCGGATAAAGCCGACAAGGCCGCGAAAGATCGCGTCGATACCATCGAAGCGGGAAAGCAGAAGCTTCAGCAACAAATCGGCGATCAGACAAAAGCGGTGGATCAGGCCAAGAACGATCTCGCTTCCGGCGACCTGCATGCTCCCGCCGATGGGATCGTCGTCGCGCGCCAGGGCGCCCCGGGCCAGCCCATCGATCCGTCGATGCAGAACTTAGTTCAGATCGCCACCGATTTGATCCAGTTGCAAATCAAGCTGACGCCTTCAATCGATGATCTGCCGCGCATGCACGCCGGGCAAACCGCGATGGTGCATTTCGGCGATGACGATTTCAGCGCCACGATTCGGGAAATTCGCGGCTCCGACGTGATTGTCGATTTCAGCACTTCCGAGCCCATCACGAAACTCGGCGACACGGCGCAAGTTAGAATCAAGTTTTGACGAATATGCAATTCCTACATGAAAGCCTGGTCGAGCTGATCACCCAAACCTCCACCAATCTTCCGCCGGATGTGCGCCAGGCGATGGGCATCGCCGTCGGACGCGAAACGCCGGGGACGCAGTCGGCGCAGGCGCTGAGCATTATCGCTTCAAATATCGACATGGCCGCGAGCGACGAAGGGCCGATCTGCCAGGACACCGGCATGCCGACGTTTTTCGTGCATACGCCGGTGGGCGTGAATCAGATCGCGCTTGGCAACGCGATCCGCTTGGGCGTAGCGGAAGCGACCAAACGCGGCAAATTGCGCCCCAATTCGGTGGATTCGCTCACCGGAAAAAACACCGGAGATAATCTGGGCATCGAAACTCCGGTGATTCACTTCGAACAATGGGAGCAGGACGACATCGAAGTGAAGCTGATCCTCAAAGGCGGCGGATGCGAGAACAAAAATATTCAATATTCGCTGCCGTGCGAGCTGGACCATCTGGGCCGCGCGGATCGCACGCTGGCAGGAGTTCGCAAGTGCCTTTTACATGCCGTGTGGCAGGCGCAAGGGCAGGGATGCGCGCCCGGAGCGCTGGGCGTGTGCATCGGCAGCGACCGCGCGCACGGCTACGATCTGGCAAAGCAGCAGCTTTTCCGCACGCTCGATGACGTGAACCCGACGCCCGAGTTGGCCAGGCTCGAATCGGAGACTATGGAGGAAGCGAATCGCATCGGCGTCGGCGCGATGGGATTCGGCGGCAAGGTTTCATTGATCGGGTGCAAGATTACGGCCGCGAATCGTCTGCCTGCGAGTTTTTTTGTTTCGGTCGCCTATGATTGCTGGGCGTTTCGCCGGCTGGGCGTACGCCTGGATGCATCGAACGGCGCGATCACGGGATGGCTGTATCGCGATCCCGAACGGCCGGTGCAGCGCATGGCGGCAAGCGAGGGGTTTCCGCTTACCGGGCGCGAAATCGTGCTGCGTCCGCCGCTGTCGGAAGCGGACGTGCGCGCGTTGAAGGTCGGCGATGTGGTGCTGATCAGCGGCGAGTGCTTCACCGGCCGCGATGCGGTGCACGCGTATTTAATGAAGCATGAGCCGCCAGTGAATATGCGCGGATCGGTGCTGTATCATTGCGGTCCGGTGATGTTGAAGAAGGGCGAGGAGTGGACCGTGAAGGCCGCCGGTCCGACCACCAGCAGCCGCGAGGAGCCGTATCAGGCGCACGTGATTCGTGAGTACGGCGTGCGCGCGGTGATCGGCAAAGGCGGCATGGGCAAGAAGACGCTGGCGGCGTTCGAGGACGCGGGCGCGGTTTATCTGAACGCGATCGGCGGCGCGGCGCAGTATTACGCGCGGTCCATCGAAAAAGTTCTGGGCGTGAATTTGATCGAGTTCGGGATTCCGGAAGCGATGTGGCATCTGCGGGTGAAGGATTTCGTCGCCATCGTGACCATGGATGCGCACGGCCACAGTCTGCACGCGACGGTGGAGCGGGAGACGGGCGAGGCGCTGGCCGCGCTGCAAAAATAGGTGGCATAAGCCGCCAGGCTTGTGCTTTTCGCGGCCTAGTGGTCCGCCGTCAGCAGCGCAAGCCTGGCGGCCTACGCCACTGCGCGGGCTGGGCAGGCTCGGGTACTGCCTGAAACCTGCGTTGATTCGCAACGCGCCCCCCGCCATGACTGGCGGGGCTATAGCGCGCGTTACAGCCCCGCCAGTAATGGCGGGGGCTCTCCCACCTTTAGCGGTCAACGCTTACGCCGCTCATTTGGCGTGGTAAGATTCCTGCATTATGAAGACTCGGATTTTCCTCGCCGCGATTTTCGTCGGTGCTTTCGCTTACGCCGACCAGCGGACCATCCAGTTGCCGGATATTCTGGCGTGGAAACGGATTCAGACGCCGGTCGTTTCGGGCGACGGCGTTTGGCTCGCGTACAAATTGACGCCGGGCGAAGGCAACTCCGAGGTGGTGATCCGCAATCTCAAAACCGGCAAGGAACAACATTTCCCGATCGGCGAATTGCCGCGCGCCGCGGGTCCGGTGGGCGGCGGACGCGGCGGCGCTCCGGCGGCTCCGCGCGATCTGGCTATTTCCGAAGATTCACGCTGGGCCGCGTTTCTGGTTTATCCCAGCGATAAAGAAGCCCGCGCGCTGCGGCGGACGCATCGGCCGGTCGAAAGCAAACTGGAGCTGATCGATCTGGCGACCGGCGAGAAAAAAGAGTTCGACAAGGTTCGCCGCTTCGCATTTTCGGGCGAACTGGCGACGGCGATCGCGATTCATCGCTATCCGCCTGCTCCGCCTGCTCCGCCTACGCCTGCCGCGGGAACTGCGCCAGCGCAGGGCGGACGCGGCGGCGGCGCGAACAATAACAATCCCGAGCGGCCGCAAGGCTCCGATCTGATCGTGCTCGATCTGGCCAGCGGAACGGAATTGAACCTGGGCAATGTCGCCGATTTTTCGTTCGATAAAAAAGGCGATCGTCTGGCGTGGATTATCGACGCGCAGGACAAAGAAGGCAACGGCGTCGCGGTTCGCAATATGGAAAGCGGAGCGGTGATGGCGCTCGACAGCGCGAAGGCGAATTATAAAGGTCTGACGTGGACCGACAAGGGCGACGGCCTGGCGACGCTGCGCGGTGTCGATGATAAAGCGTGGCAGGACAAGCTGTACACGCTGGTCGCGTTCCGCAATTTTTCCGCGCCGATGCCGGAAAAAATCGTCTTCGATCCAGCGCAGGACCCGTCGTTCCCGAAGGACATGACCCTCAGCCCGAATCGCAATCCGTACTGGATGGCGGATTTGAGCGCGGTCGCGTTCGGGATTCATGAGAATCGACCCAAAGTGAAAGAAGATCGCGATGCGCCGGACGACCCGGACATGACCATCTGGAACTGGAAAGACGGCCGTCTGCCTCCCATGCAGCAGGTGCAGGAGACGCGCGACAAAGATTTCAGCTATCTGTGCGTGTATCGTCCGGCGGAGAAAAAATTTCTGCGGCTGGCCGACGAGAGCGTGCGCCAGGTGACGGCGAACGCGGAATATAAATACGCGGTCGGTGTAGATGTTCGCGCCTACGAGCGCGAAGCGAATCTGGATGGCCGCCGTTACGAGGATGTGTACGCGATCAACCTCGAAACGGGCGAGCGCAAACTGGCGCTCAAGAAAGCGCGCTGGGTGCAATCGACTTCGCCCGATGGAACGCACGTCCTTTATTACGAAGATGGCGCGTTCTATACCTTCGACATGCGCACCGGCGACTCGTACAACATCACCAAGGATGTACCCGCGGTCTTCTATAACACCGAAGACGATCACAACGTGGTGAAACCTCCGGAGCGGCCGATCGGATGGTCGAAAGATTCGATGGCCGTGCTGCTCTCCGACGGCTGGGATATCTGGGCCGTTCCCGTGCACGGCGGAACGGGCACGAATCTCACCGGCAACGGGAAAGCGGATAAAATCCGCTATCGCGTGCGCTACCGGCTCGATCCGGACGAGAAAGGCATCGATCTTTCCGAGCCTTTGTATATCGGCGCATACGGCGAATGGACCAAAAAAGGCGGAATCGGCGTGGTCGAGCCGGGAACCCACGGCATTCACATGCTGTGCTGGGAAGATGCGCATTATCAGGCCATGGAGAAAGCGAAACGCGCCGACGTTTATCTCTACACGCGCGAAACCGAGAAGGATTTTCCGGATTTTTACGTGACCGACGCGAAGCTCGAAAATCCGCAGCGCGTGACCGACGCGAATCCGCAGCAGAAAGATTTTCTGTGGTCGAGCGGAGTGCGGCTGGTCGATTACACCAGCGACAAAGGCGCGAAATTGCAGGCCGCGCTGTATCTGCCGGCCAATTATCAACCCGGCAAGAGCTACCCGGCCATCGTTTATATTTACGAAAAATTGTCGGATCAGGCCAATCATTATCCGCAGCCGACGTTCAATGGATTCAACACTGCGTTTTACACCAGCAACGGCTACGCGGTGCTGACGCCGGACATTGTTTATAAGGTGGACGATCCGGGAATGAGCGCGGTGTGGTGCGTTTTGCCGGCGCTGAAGGCGGCCATCGCGACGGGGGTGGTCGACGGCAAACGCGTCGGCCTGCATGGCGGGTCGTGGGGCGGGTATCAGACGGCGTTTCTGATTACGCAGACCAACGCATTTCACGCCGCGTTCGCGCGCGCGCCGCTCACCGACATGATCGCCATGTACAACGCGATCTACTGGAACACCGGATCGGCGAATCAGCCGATTTTCGAGAGCAGCCAGGGACGGTTTTCGGCGGATCCGCAGGACGACATGGAAGCCTATCAGCGCAATTCGCCGGAATATCACGCGAAAAACGTCAACACGCCGTTTGTGATGATGCACAACGACAAGGACGGCGCCGTCGATTGGACGCAGGGGATCGAGTATTTCAACACACTGCGAAGGCTCGGAAAACCGGTGGTGATGCTGTCGTACAAAGGCGAAAATCACAGTTTGCGGATTCCCGTGAACATGAAGGATTACACCCTTCGCATGAAGGAGTTTTTCGACTACGAGCTACAGGACCGGCAGGCGCCGAAATGGTGGACCGACGGCGTGCCGGTGCTGAAGATGAAAGACGAGCTGGACAGCCGACGGAAGCTGCTGACCAGCGCCGCGGCGACGTCAGGCTCGGATCAGCAATAGAGCCGTTTCAAATGTGGCGCACGCACTCCTGCGTGCCGCATCGAGACTCGTCTCGATGCCTCTCCGCGCGGCGAGGAGTCGCGACACGACACCCAGGAGTGGGTGCGCCACCGGGGCACGTCAACGGACCACGCGGTTGATCTGCATCTCCGGACGGACGTCGGTGAAGTTGGGGATGTCGGCCATCAGCGCGGCGCCCTCGGCGGACAAACCGGCCTGCATTCCTTCCATGGTCGCGAAATTCAAGTGGCACTGGATCTGATACCGGGCCGGGGATCCGGGCGCGCCGCCGCCGATACCCTGATCGACAGATGTGCCGGTTAGTCCGTGCGGCTCGAGCTTTTGATGCACCATCGGAATGTGCTGGTTGAGATAATACTCAAGGTCGAACCGGGAACCGGTCTGGGTGGGGTAGCTGACCACGACTCGAATCATTTGTTGTAACCGCGCACAACGCGGAAAAACGCTGTGCGCTCCGCCTCACAGTGTAACGCAATTCCGTGCTATTCTAATTCTGTACAAAACGATTAAGAATAGACGAGGAGTATCGATCCACGAATGGCCCTGGCGAGAGAAGCGAAAAGTAAAGTGATCACACAGTTCCGGGTTCATAAATCGGACACCGGGTCGCCAGAGGTTCAGGTCGCAATCCTGAGCCGCCGCATTGTCGAGTTGAACGAGCATTTCAAGGCGCACAAGAAAGACCATCATTCCCGCAGAGGTTTGTTGCAGATGGTGGCGCGCCGGCGTCGTTTGCTCGATTATTTGCGCAGCCGAAGCCCGGAGCGCTACAAAGCGCTGATTACGAGCCTTGGCATCCGCCGCTAGCCGGATCGATTCTCGAAGACGGGCTGACGTAAGCCGGTCGAGCGCGGAAATCCTCTCTCCTCTTAATCAAAGCAGGCCGAACGCAACGGGTACCCCGGGTGCGGGCGGTTCTTGATTATAAGGACGTTTCCAAAAATGTTGCAATCCGTTGAAGTGGATCTCGGCGGGGGCCGGATTATTACCCTCGAAACCGGGAAGATGGCCAAGCAGGCCAATGGCGCGGTAATCGTCCGTTCGGGCGATTCGGTAGTGCTGGTGACGGCGACAACCGCGCCAGAGCCGAAACCGGGCGCGAGCTTTTTCCCGCTGACCGTCGATTATCGCGAATATACTTATTCGGCCGGGCGCTTTCCCGGTGGATTTATCAAGCGCGAAGGACGGCCCACCGAAAAAGAAATTCTGACCAGCCGTCTGATCGACCGGCCCATCCGGCCGCTGTTTCCGGAAGGATACTCGCATGAGACGCAGGTGATCGGCATGGTGCTTTCGGCCGATCCGGAGCGCGACCCTTCGACGCTGGCGATTGTCGGCGCGGGCGCGTCGCTGGGCATTTCCGATATTCCCTTCGCGCACGTGCTCGGCGGGGTTCGCGTGGGCATGGTGGACGGCAAGCTGGTGGCGAATCCGAGTTACGAAGAAACGAAAGTTTCCAAGGTGAACATCGTGGTCGCCGGAACCGAAGAAGGCATCGTGATGGTGGAAGCCGGCGCGCAGCAGGCGACGGAAGCCGAAGTTGTGGCCGCGATCGAATTCGGCCACGATTGCTGCAAAAAGATCGCCGCCGGAATCCGCCAGCTGATGAAAAAGGCCGGCAAGAGCAAGAAGGAATATTCGGCGCCGCCGATCAATCAGGATCTTTATTACCAGATCAGCGACGCGGTTCGCGCCGAATTGCAGGACGCGCTGAACACGGAAAAATACGGAAAGCTTGAGAGCTACGCCCGCGTCGACGCGGCCAAGGCGAAGGCCGTCGAGGGGCTTCCCGAAGAGCAGCAGGAAGAAGCCGGCGATTTGTTCGATCGCCTGAAAGAGCGCATTTTCCGCGACGAGATTTTGAAGGACCGGCGGCGTCCGGATGGGCGCAAGTTCGACGAGATCCGCAAGATCGAAATCGAAGTCGGCGTGTTGCCGCGGACGCACGGCTCCTGCCTGTTCACGCGCGGCGAGACGCAGGCGCTGGTGACGGCGACGCTCGGAACCAAAGACGATGAGCAGAGAATCGAGCTGCTCGATCCGTCGGAAACCTCCAAGCGCTTCATGCTTCACTATAATTTTCCACCGTTTAGTGTTGGTGAAGTTGGGTTTATGCGCGGAGCCGGACGGCGGGAAATCGGCCACGGCGCGTTGGCGGAACGGGCGCTTTCGGCGGTGGTTCCTGACGAAAAGGCATTCCCGTACACGATGCGCGTGGTGAGCGACATTCTGGAATCAAACGGATCGAGCTCGATGGCCTCGGTATGCGGCGCGACGCTTTCGCTGATGGATGCGGGCGTGCCGATTTCGGAGCCGGTGGCGGGCATCGCCATGGGCCTGGTGAAGGAAGAAGCCGATTACGCGGTGCTCACCGACATCGCGGGCGCGGAGGATCATTACGGCGACATGGATTTCAAGGTCGCCGGAACCAAGGACGGGATCACCGCGTTGCAGATGGACATCAAGGTTCCGAATGTGACGGCGGCGATTATGAAGCAGGCGCTGGAGCAGGCTCGCGGCGCACGCCTGTTCATTCTTGGCAAGATGAACGCCGTGCTCGACACGCCGCGCACCACGCTTTCGCCTTACGCTCCGCGGATTTTCACCATGCAGATTCCGACCGACAAGATCCGCGAGCTGATCGGCCCGGGCGGCAAGGTGATTCGCGGGATCGTGGAAGCCACCGGCTGCAAGATCGACGTGGAAGACGACGGCAGCGTGAAGATTTTCTCCTCCGACGGCGTAGCCGCCGACCGCTGCATCCAGATGGTCACCGATATATGCGCGGTGGCCGAAGTGGGCAAAACATATTTGGGCAAAGTGGTTCGAATCGTCGATTTCGGCGCGTTCGTCGAAATTTTCCCGGGTACCGACGGGCTGCTGCACATTTCCGAAATCTCGGAAAATCGGATCAAGCAGGTCCGCGATGAGCTGAAGGAAGGCGATCAGATCCTGGTGAAGGTTCTGGCGCTTGAAGGCAATAAAATCAAGCTCAGCCGCAAGGCGATCCTGAAAGAGCAGCGCGAGAAGCTGAAGAAGGAAGAAGCCGGCAAGGTATGATTCTTAGCCTTTATGACGCGCCAACTAAAGATCGTTGTAGAAAAGCATCCTGACGGGTATGTGGCGTACCCGCTGGGTTTGAAAGGCGTCGTGGTCGGCGAGGGCGATACTTACGAAGAAGCGCTCGCCGACGTCAAGTCTGCAATCCGATTCCACATCGAGACCTTCGGGGACGAGGTCTTGACAGACGATGGCGCGGCGATTGAGGCCTTCATCGCAGAGACAACGATCTCAGCTTAGTGGCTAAGTTCCCCGTCGATGCGCCGAAAGCGACGGTCATCGCCGCGTTTCGAGCGATTGGGTTTGAATTGGTCCGCGGGGCCGAGCACATCGCGATGCGCCGTGCCCGGCCGGAAGGCGGGTCAGATTCTTAACCATGCCGAATCACTCGATCATAAAGGGATCGTTCTCACGCAGGCTCGCATTCCGAGGGAGGAGTTCCTGCGTGCTTACGAGCGGTCGTGAGCGTTCGAGGGAAACCGGCTGCCTGACCGCGCGAATCGTCTATTCTGAATGAAAACGATGAACTACGGCATGGAAATTCCCTCCGGCGGCGCGCTGGATCTGGTTTCCCTCGGCGCGCTGGTGCACCGGCTCGATCCGGGGCACGTTCCTTTTCACAAGGCGCACGAATACCAGATTCACGTGAGCGGCGGCGAGTTTAATGTGGCCGCCAATTTAGCCGATTGCTTCGGCATGCAGACCGGAATTGCCACCGCGATGGTGAATTATCCCATCGGCGGTCTGGTTGCCGAGCGCGTCAGGGCGATGGGCGTTAAAGCGTTCTACAAATATTTCGAACATAACGGGGTCAACGGCCCGAATCTGGCCGCGGTGTACAGCGATCGCGGATTCGGCGTGCGCGCGCCAGTGGTCTTTTATAATCGCTGCAACGAAGCCGGCGCCCTTCTGAAACCCGGCGATTTCGACTGGGCGAAAATTTTTTCGGGCGGCGTGCGCTGGTTTCACAGTGGAGGGATCTTCGCGGCGCTTTCGGCAACCACTTCGGAAGTGATTCTCGAAGGCATGCGGACGGCTCGCGCGGCCGGTGCGGTGATCTCTTTCGACCTGAATTTTCGTGAAAAATTGTGGCGCATCTGGGGCGGCGTCGACCGCGCGCAGCAGGTGATCAATCGCATCGTCGAAAATGTCGACGTGCTGGTCGGCAACGAGGAGGATTTGCAGAAGGGACTGGGAGTTCCGGGGCCGGAGGCTGCTTCCAAATCGAAGCTCGATCCGGGGGCGTTTTTCAGCATGATCGATCGCGTGGTGGAGCGGCATCCGCGCATCAAAATCGTCGCGACCACGCTGCGCGAAGTGCATTCGACCAATCGCCATAGCTGGAGCGCGGTGGCGTGGATCAATGGCGAAACGCACGTGGCTCCGTGCTGCGAGCTGGATGTGTACGATCGCGTGGGCGGCGGCGACGGTTTCGCTTCCGGATTTTTCTATGGCCTGCTGACCGGAGAATCGCCGGAAAACTGCGTGCGGCTCGGCTGGGCGCACGGCGCGCTGCTGACCACGTTCCCGGGCGACACGACCATGGCGACGCTTGATCAGGTGAAGAGTTTCGCCAGGGGCGGCTCGGCTCGGATTCAGAGATAGCCGGACAGCGTGCCTTGTATGCCGCGCCCGGACGCTGAACCGCTCCGTGAGGTCGCGGCTTGAAATCGCGACCTGAGCCGCGCGGGTTTGATCGTACGGGCGCGCTAAGATGGTCCTGGCTGCGGCGAGGCAGTGAACGAAACGGCCATGAAACTCAATTTGGTGACGCTGGCGGTGGCAATCATCGCTTTATCGTTCCTTGGCATGCGGGCCGCGCATCTGCCATGGACCGCATGGCGAATTGCGGGAGTGGCGATTGCGGCGCCGGCATTTCTTTTGTTTGTAGCGGCGCGCATTGAGCTGGGACGCGCCTTCAGCGTGCGGGCCAAGGCGACGACGCTGGTAACGACGGGCGTCTACTCGCGCATCCGCAATCCGATTTACTTCTTTGGCGCGATGCTCACCCTGGGAATCATCATCTGGCTGGGACGGCCGTGGCTGCTGCTGATTTTTGTGGTCCTGATTCCGTTGCAGGTGGTGCGCAGCCGGAAAGAGGAGCGGGTGCTGACGGAGAAGTTCGGCGCCGCGTATCTCGATTACAAGCAGAAGACCTGGTTCTGATAGGGGTTGGTCGTCGGTTCGCGTGAACCCTACCTCAGGGCTGGCGTGTTTACAGCGCCCGCGACGGAAAGAGCCGTTTGCGCCGGTTCTCTATAATTAATATGTGTCCGAAGCCACCAACGCGTTCATCGAACAAAACCAACCCCGCTATCTGGACGAGCTGAAGGATTTTCTCCGCATCCCCAGCATCAGCACGCTGCCCGACCATGCTTCCGACGTGCAGCGCGCCGCGCAGTTCGTCGCCGAGAGCCTGAAGAAAGCGGGGCTCGAAAACGTCGAAATCGTCAAAACGGCGGGCCATCCGCTGGTCTACGCCGACTGGCTGCACGCGCCCGGCAAACCGACCGTGCTGTGCTATGGCCATTACGACGTGCAGCCGCCCGATCCCCTGGAATTGTGGACCACGCCGCCGTTTGAGCCGACCCTTCGCGACGGCAATCTGTATGCGCGCGGGTCGGCTGATGACAAAGGGCAGATGTACATGCACGTGAAGGCCGTGGAGGCGCTGCGCGCGGTGAACGGCAAGCTGCCGCTGAACGTGAAATTTCTGATCGAAGGAGAAGAAGAGGTGGGCGGAGAATCGGTGGCGAAATACGTCGCCGAAAATCCGCAAAAATTGAAAGCCGACGTCGCGCTGGTTTCCGATACCGCGATGTACGCGGAAGGCGTGCCGACGCTGTGCATCGGTCTGCGCGGGTTGGTTTATACCGAGATTGAAGCGCGCGGTCCGGCTCGCGATCTGCATTCGGGATTGTACGGCGGCGCGGCGCCGAACGCGGTGTTCGGATTGGTGGAGCTGCTGAGCAAGCTCAAAAATGAAAGCGGCGTGATTCAGATTCCCGGCTTTTACGACGACGTCGAAGCGCCCGCGCCCGCCGAAAAACAGAGCTGGGCTTCACTGCCGTTTAATGAGAAGGATTATTTGACGCGCGAAGTCGGCGCGACGGCGCTGACGGGCGAGCCGGGATATTCCGTATTCGAGCGAACCTGGGCGCGGCCGACGCTCGAAGTGCACGGTATCGCCGGAGGATTCACGGCGGCGGGCGCGAAGACGGTGATTCCCGCGCGCGCGACGGCGAAGGTCAGCATGAGATTGGTGCCGAAACAGGATCCGGAAAAAATTCTGGCCGCGTATAACAAAATCGTTCGCGAGAAAACGCCGAAGGGAATCGAAACCGAGGTTCGCGTGCTCAGCGCGTCGCCGGCGATTGTGGTGAATCCGGACCATCCGGCGATTCACACCGCGGCTCGCGCGTTTCGCGATATTCTAAAACGCGACACCGTGTTCATTCGCAGCGGCGGGTCGATCCCGATTGTCGGCGATTTCGCCACGCACCTGAAAATTCCCACCGTTCTGATGGGCTTCGGCCTTCCCGACGACGGTCTGCATTCTCCCAACGAAAAATATAAATTGGCGAACTATTACGCCGGAATCATGACGGTCGCGCATTTCCTTGAGCTATACGGGCAATAACAGC
>Ga0335074_10003667_pt1 | contig 21027 bp, 18 predicted proteins | sample Lox_Sample_23_FD_206715 | JGI IMG/M metagenome (GOLD analysis project Ga0335074, IMG submission 206715) | Soil microbial communities from Loxahatchee National Wildlife Refuge, Florida, United States - Lox_Sample_2.3 | ecosystem: Environmental > Terrestrial > Soil > Wetlands | place: USA... | reverse complement strand
GCCACCCCGTCCGGGTTGGTGGCCGCGCCGATGAAGTTCTGCTTGACGCCGGTGCCGTTCAGGTTGGCCTCGCCGATCGTGCCGGCGTCGTAGTTGGCCCAGTAGATGTGACTGGCGTTCACCCTCACCTCGTCCGTGGTCCCGGTGGCGGTGATGAAGTTCGGGATGACGCCGGTGCCGTTCAGGTTGGCCTCTTCGATCTTGCCGGTGGAGTTGTTGGCCCAGTAGATGTGGCTGGCGTTCACCGCCAGCCCGATCGCGCCGCCGGCATCCTTGATGAAGTTCTCGTTGACGCCGGTGCCGTTCAGGTTGGCCTCGCCGATCGTGCCGGTACCGGAGCTGGCCCAGTAGATGTGGCTGGCGGTCACCGCCAGCCCTTCCAGGCCGCCGGACTCGGTGTTGATGAAGTCCTGGTTGACGCCGGTGCCGTTCAGGTTGGCCTCGCCGATCTCGCCGTTACCGTAGTTGGCCCAGTAGATGTGGCTCACCGGCATGCCGGTGCCGGTGAGCGCGTCGGTGGCCAGGACCATATGGCTGGGATTGGCCGCGGTCAGTGTGGTGGTCACCGTCCCCGTGCTGGCGGGGGCGAACCGGACCGTGACCGTGCATGACTTGCCCGGGCCCAGGCTGGTCCCGGTGCAGGTACTGGCCGTGATGGTGAACTTCGCCGAGCCGGCCAGCGTCACGCTCAGCACCGGGCTGGCGGTCGCGCCCGTGTTGGCCAGGGTGAACGTGTGCGCGGCGATGTGCCCGGCCGTGACCTGCCCGTAGTTAAACGGGGAGGGGGTGAATGCCAGCGCCGGCGACCCCGCCGCTGCCGCGGGCCCGGCCGCTGCCGCCACCATCGCCGCGGCCAGCACTCCCCCGGCCCCCGCCGCCGCGATCCGGCGCCGAGACGGCCCGCCTACCCGATTCCTAGCAGCCTTCCCGGACATCAGCGTCCGCAGCGAACGGCCTGCTAGCGCCATTGCTTCCCCTTTCTTTTGTGTGGTGGGCATCCAGCGCTGGCCATCACCAGCAATCAGCCCGGCACCCGGGTGCAGCGGCGCCCACAACCAGCAGCTGGTTAAATCCCCGTCATTCACATTAGGCGTCTGAAACGCCAGGTTGGTTGACAAATCATGAATAATCAGGCAGACCCCGGATGTCCGGGCACGCCGCAGCGCGCGCTCCCCGACGGCCGCCGGGCCAGGCGCGCATTGACACGGGTGCTGGCGTTCGCGGGCCGTCTGCCGTTGAGTGGCTCAGGAAACGGGGGCAGGCCGAGCTGCGCTTGTTTAAGTCCCTCCTGACCAGCAATCCCGGCCCGGACATGAACCGGTTTCGAAGGACCCGGCGGCGGGAATTCCCCGCACCAGCCTGGGAGGCTTACCGGAAGGAAGCATTGTGCCGAGATTGACGGGCAAGGTCGCGGTCATCAGCGGTGGCACGAGCGGCATCGGGCTGGCCATCGCCCAGCGGTTCGCGCAGGAGGGCGCGCACGTCTTCACCTTCGGCCGGCACCGGGACATGCTCGACGAGGCGGTGCAGCTCAGCGGGAGCGACCTCACCTTCATCCAGGCCGACGCGTCCAGGCTTGAGGACCTCGACCGGGTCGCCGACACCGTCCGGAGCGCGAAGGGCAAGGTGGACGTGGTCGTCTCCAGCGCTGGCCTGGTCGAACAGGTACCGCTGCCCGAAATCACGCCGGACCACTACGACCGCACATTTGCCCTGAACGCCAGGGCACCCTTGTTCCTCGTGCAGAAGATGCTGCCGATGATGGGTAGCGGCGGGTCGATCATCCTCGTGTCCTCGGCCATGCATTACATGGGCCTGCCGAACCACTCCACCTACGCGGCCACCAAGGCGGCGCTGCGTTCATACTCCCGGACGTGGGCGGCCGAGTTCAAGGACAGCGGCATCCGGGCGAACACGCTGAGCCCGGGCGTCGTGGACACGCCGATGCTCGACTCTCAGGCGACCACGCCCGAGGAGGCCACCGCGATTCGTGAGGGCTACATCAACCGCGCTCCCATGCTGAGACTCGCGCAGCCCGAGGAACTCGCCAACGCCGCCCTGTTCCTCGCCTCGGATGAGAGCTCGTTCATGACGGGCTCCGACATGGTCGTCGACGGCGGCATCAGCAACGTCTGACCGCGGCGGGCCCATTGGCCCATTTCATGATCGTGGTAGGTAACCCGCTCATAGCGCGGGCCAGCTACCACGATCAAGGAAATCGCCTCCTAGGCGGGCGCGGGCGCGGCGAGCCAGGGGTCGACCGCGTCGAGCAGGCTCTGCGGGCGGTCGAGGGTGATGCTGTGGCCGCAGTCCGGCACCACGACCAGGCTGACCCGGGGGTTGTCGGCCACCATCCGCTCCGCCGTTTCGGGAGCCAGGATGTCGCTGTCGTCGCCGCGCACCAGCAGCACCGGGCAGCTCACCGAGTTCCAGGCGGCCCAGCGCTGGTCCGGGCTGAGGCCGTCGCGGATCGCGCCGGGTTCGCGCAGCGCGTTGTCCCACTTGAACGTGAACGTGCCGTCCGCCAGTGGCCGCAAATTGTGTGAGACGCGGTACCGGAGCGAGGCGTCCGTCGGGCGCGGGTTGGCGGCGCGCGCTCTGGCGACGGCTTCGTCCACGGACCCGAAGACGTCGCTGGACGCCAGGCTGGCCGCGACCTGCCGGGCGCCGGCCGGGGCGATCTCGGGCCCGATGTCCAGCACGACCAGGCGGCTGACGCGCTCCGGGTGCGCGGCCGTGAACTGGTACGCCACGATGCCGCCCATCGACAGGCCCATCAGGGTCACCACCGGAAGCTGCAGTGCGTCAAGGAAGCCGAGCAGGTCGCCGAGCATCGCGGGGATGCCATAACCCGGCGCCCATCCGGTGTCCCCATGGCCGCGCTGGTCCAGGGCGTAGACGTGGTAGCGGGCGCTGAGCCCGGCCGCCGTGTGGTCCCAGGTACGGGCGTGGCCGGTGAGCCCGTGCAGCATGACCAGCGGCGGGCCGTCGCCGCCCCAGTCCAGGTAGTGGAACTTCAGTCCGTCGATCTCGAGATGGCGCGAGGTGGGGAGCGCGGCTGCCATAGGCCCAGGCTACGCGGGTCGACAATGCGTTGACATTGCGACAAGAGTACGACAACATCAGTCATTAGCGGTCATCATCGTCCGCAAGCCGGACTCGGCTGATCGGAGCGGAGCATGCTGCCGACGCAGCGCCGACACGCGATCCTGGCCCAGGTCAGGGAGCAGGCTGCGGTCTCGGCCGAGGACTTGTCCCGGCAGTTCGCGGTCTCGGTCGAGACCATCCGCCGGGACCTGCGCAGCCTGCAGGGCGCCGGGCTGCTCGAGCGGGTCTACGGCGGCGCCGCGCGCCCGTCGGGCCGGTCCAGCGAGGGCAGCTTCGCCGCCCGGAGCACCCGCCACATCGAGCGCAAGCGGGCCATCGCCACGCTGGCCGCCTCCCTGGTCGAGCCCGAGGAAACCATCGTCATCGACATCGGCACCACCGCGCTCGAGGTGGCGCGGGCGCTGCCCGCCAGCTTCCGCGGCCGGGTGCTGACCAACTCGGTGCCCGCGGCCATGGAGCTGTCCGGCCGCGCCGACATCGAGGTGCTGCTGTGCGGCGGGCAGGTCAGGCCGGGCGACGGCGCCTGTTCGGGCGCCCACGCCGAGACGTTCTTCGCCGAGTTCTACGCCGACCGGGCGTTCCTCGGCTCGGGCGGGGTGCACCCGGAGGCCGGGCTCACCGACTACTACCCGGCCGAGGTCGTGGTCCGGCGCACGATCGTCGCGCACACCGCCAAGAACTACGTGCTCGCCGACTCGAGCAAGCTGGGCGTGATCGCCGTGCGCCGGGTCTGCGAACTCGGCCAGATCACGGCCGTTCTCACCGACGACGCCGAGAACGACGCGGCGGGCCAGGCGCTGGCCGCCGCGGACGTCACGCTGATGCGGGCCGCCGTCGCCGACCGGCAGCTGCCCGCCGCCGGATAACCCGACGCCACGAGAGGAGACGCACATGGCAACGGTCACCCAGCACGACGATGACGACCTGCTGCCCCAGTTCGGCTACAAGCAGCAGTTTGTCCGCTCACTGCGCCAGTTCGAGTCTTTCGCCGTGGCGTTCTCGTTCATCTCGATCACCACCGGCATCTTCACGACCTACGGCTTCGCGCTGACCACCGGCGGCCCGCGGGCGATCTGGACCTGGCTGATCGTCGCCGCCGGCCAGTCTCTGGTCGCGCTGGTCTACGGCTCCCTGGCCGCCCGGGTGCCGCTGTCCGGCTACTCCTACCAGTGGGCGTCCCGGCTCTCCAACCCGAACGTCGGCTGGTGGCTCGGCTGGATGTCGTTCGCGTTCCTGACCATCGTCACGGTGTCGGTCGATTACGGCCTGGTCCAGGTCGCGTTCCAGCCACTGATCGGCGAGGCCTACACGCCGACCAGCGCGGCGCTGGAGACCATCGCGGTCCTGGCCATCCAGGCCGCGCTGATCATCTGGTCGACCAGGATCACCACGCGGGTCAACAACACCGCGGTCGCGACCGAGGTGATCGGGGTCGTGGGGCTGACCGTGCTGCTGATCATCGTGGCCGCGATCCGCGGGCTCGGCCACTGGTCGAACCTGGGCTCGACCGGCGTGGTGCCGTCGGCCGGCTACTACCACTGGCTGGGCCCGTTCATGCTGGCCACGCTGCTCGGCGCGTACACGATCGTCGGGTTCGAGGCATCCAGCAACCTGGCCGACGAGACGCACCAGCCGCACCGGACCATCCCGCGGGCGATGATCCGCGCCGTGCTGCTGTCCGGGGCGGTCGGCATGGTGTTCCTGATCGCGCTGAGCTACGCCACCAGCTCGGTCAAGGCCGCCAGCGCGAGCAGCGCGCCGGTCGCGTTCATCGTGAACGACGTGCTCGGCGGCGTGGTGCAGAAGATCTTCCTGATCTTCGTCTGCGTCTCGATCTTCGCCTGCGGTATGGTGATCATGGTGACGAACAGCCGCCTGATCTGGGCCATGGCCCGGGACAAGCGGCTGCCCGGGCACCAGCTCTGGAACCAGGTGCCGCGGGCGACCGGCGGCCCGACCTGGGCCACGGCCCTGGCCGCTGTCCTCGGCGCGCTGATAACGCTGGTGCTGCGCACCCACACCACAGCCCTGGAAACCCTGTTCACCGCCTCGACGATCATGCCCGCCCTGCTGTACGCATCCACGGTGCTGCTTTACCTGTTCGTCGGCCGCCGCCGCCGCGGGGCGGAAGGGCACTTCTCGCTCGGCCCCTGGGAGATCCCGGTCATCGCCGGGGCCCTGGTCTGGCTGGCCTACGAGCTGATCGTCCTGATCGGCCCGGCCGAGTTCCGCGACGCGCAGTACTACGTGCTCGGCGCCCTGGGCGTAGGCCTGGTGTTCTACATCGTCCAGTGGATCACCGAGCCAAAGGCGATGCGGACCGAGCCGGACTCCCGCGGCGCGGAGCTGCCCTGAGCCCGTGCGCATCCTCGCTATCGATCAGGGCACCTCGGCCACGAAGGCCATCCTCGTCGGCCCCGGGCAGGAGGTCCTCGGCCGCGCCGAGGTGCCGGTTCAGGTGCGCGCCGTCGGCAGCGACGACGTGGAGGCGGACCCGGAGGAGCTGTACGCCTCGGTGATCGCAGCCGGCTCGCAGGCGCTGGCCACGGCGCGGGCCGTCCCGGACGCCGTCGCCCTGGCCAACCAGGGCGAGACCGTGCTCGCCTGGGACCGGCGCACCGGCCGCCCGCTGACCCCGGCGATCGTCTGGCAGGACCGGCGGTCGGCCGGGGTGTGCCGCCGGCTGGCCGGATCCGCGGACCGGCTGGCCGAGATCACCGGACTGCCGCTCGACCCGTACTTCGCGGCGCCGAAGATGACCTGGCTCAGCGAGAACCTGGACCCGGGCGGCGTGATCACCACCACCGACACCTGGCTGCTGGCCCGCCTCGGCGCCGGCTATGTCACCGACGCGGCCACCGCATCCCGCACGATGCTGCTCGACCTGGATACCGCCGAGTGGTCCGCCGAGGCCTGCGCCGCCTTCGGGGTGGATCCCGGCGCGCTGCCCCGGGTGGCCGACTGCGCTGAGGTCACGGGCGAGACTGCGGCGTTCGGCCGCCCGGTGCCGGTCGCCGGGCTGGCCGTCGACCAGCAGGCCGCGCTGCTCGCCGAGCGCTGCTTCGACGCCGGCCAGGCCAAGTGCACCTACGGAACCGGGGCGTTCCTGCTGGCCACCACAGGAGGCAAGGCTGTGCGCTCCACGAGCGGACTGTCCTGCTCGGTTGCCTGGCGACTAGCCAGAACGCTTAGCTACTGCCTGGACGGGCAGGTCTACACGGCCGGTGCCGCCATCCGCTGGCTCGGCGAGGTCGGCCTGCTGGCCGACGCGGCTGAACTTGATGCGGTCGGCGGCTCGGTTGCCGGCAGCGGCGGCGCGGCGTTCGTGCCCGCGCTGGCCGGGCTCGGCGCTCCGCAGTGGCGGCCGGACGCCAGGGGGGCTTTCGTCGGGCTCGGACTGGGCACCACCCGGGCGCACCTGATCCGCGCGGTGATCGAGGGGATCGCGGCGTCGGTCGCGCTGCTGGCCGGAACCGTCGCCGCCGACCTCGGCCGCCCGCTCACCGCGCTGCGGGTCGACGGCGGGCTGACCCGCTCCCGGGTGCTGATGCAGACCCAGGCCGATTTGCTGCAGTTGCCGGTCGAGGTGTGCCCGGCCCCGGACGCGACCGCGCTGGGGGTGGCGGCACTGGCCCGGCTGGGCACCGCGGATGCGGCCAGCCTGGCCGAGGCGGTTGGCCCGGTGGAAGCGCAGACGGTGATCGAGCCGCGGATCAGCCCCGCCGAGGCGGCTGAACGGCTGGCCGCCTTCAACGCCGCGCTGCAAGCCGTCCTGGCGGCGTCGCCGTGACCGGCACGCAGCCCGCCGAAGCCGCCGACGTAATCGTCATCGGGGCCGGGGTGGTCGGCGCCGCGATCGCCCGCGAGCTGTCGCGGTACCAGCTCAGCGTGGTCCTGGCCGACGCGGCCAACGACGTCGGCACCGGGACGACCAAGGCGAACACCGCGATCCTGCATACCGGGTTCGACACGGTCCCGGGCAGCCTGGAAAGCCGGCTGCTGCGCCGCGGCAGCGCCCTGCTGACGGACTATGCCGCGCTGGCCGGGATCCCGGTCGAGCGCACCGGCGCCCTGCTGGTGGCCTGGACCGCCGAGCAGCAGCAGGAACTGCCCACTATCCAGCAGCGGGCCAGCCAGAACGGCTACGACCGGGTCCGCCCGGTCACCGCCGCCGAGCTCTACCGGCGCGAGCCGCAGCTGGGACCCGGCGCGCTCGCCGCCCTGGAGATCCCGGACGAGAGCATCATCTGCCCGTGGACCACGCCGCTGGCCTACGCGACCGAGGCGGTGCGGGCCGGGGTGCGGCTGATGCTCGGCACCCGCGTCACCGGAGCGCAGCAGGGTGGGGCGGGCGGGGCAGGAGGCCCGGGCGGGGCGGGCGGGGATCACGTGCTCTCGACGACCCACGGAACGCTGACCGGCCGGTGGGTGGTCAACGCGGCCGGCCTGTACAGCGACCGGGTGGACGCGATGCTCGGCGGCGACGGCGGGTTCACGATCCGGCCCCGCCGCGGCGAGCTGATCGTGTTCGACAAGCTGGCGCGGCCGCTGATCGGCTCGATCCTGCTGCCGGTGCCGACCGCGAACAGCAAGGGCGTGCTGGTCGCCCCGACCGTGTACGGCAACGTGCTGCTCGGGCCCACTGCGCAGGACATCGATGACCGCCGCGACACCGCGACGACCACGGACGGGCTCGGCTCGCTGACCGCCGCGGGCCGGCGGATCCTCCCCCGGCTGCTCGACGAGGAGGTCACAGCGACCTATGCGGGCCTGCGCGCCGCCACGGAGCACCGGGACTACCAGATCAGGGTGGACGCGACCCGCCGCTACGCGTGCGCGGCCGGCATCAGGTCGACCGGCCTGTCCGCGTCGCTCGGCATCGCCGAGCACGTGGTCGGGCTGATGGGCGAGGCCGGGCTGCCGCTGCGCCAGCGCAACGGCACCGCGGTCCCGCCGGTGATGCCCTACATCGGCCAGGCGGGCACCCGGCCCTACCAGGACGCCACGCTGATCGCGGCCGACCCCGACTACGGCCGGATCGTCTGCCACTGCGAGCGGGTCACCCGCGGCGAGATCCGCGACGCGCTGGCCAGTACCGTGCCGCCCGCCGACCTCGACGGGCTGCGGCGCCGGACCCGGGCGCTGAACGGCCGGTGCCAGGGGTTCTACTGCGCGGCCACAGTGTCCGCGCTCATCGCCGGGCAGCAGGTCAGGGCGGGCCAGCAGGCGTGAACGCCGACGTGCTGATCGTGGGGGCGGGCCCGGCCGGCCTGGCCGCAGCGGCCGAGCTGCGGCGGCTGGCCGTCGGCCAGGTACTGGTGGTGGACCGGGAACAGCAGCCGGGCGGGGTCCCGCGCCACAGCGCGCATACCGGCTACGGCCTGCGCGACCTGCACCGGGTGCTGACCGGGCCGGCCTACGCCCGGCACTACGCCGACGTCGCGGCCAGGGCGGGCGCCGAGATCCGGGCCGCCGTCACGGTCACCGGCTGGGCCGGGAACCGGTGCGCGACCCTGACCAGCGCCGCAGGCATCGAGAGCGTGTCCGCCCGGGCCGTGCTGCTGGCCACCGGCTGCCGGGAGCGGCCGCGGCCCGCCCGGCTTGTCCCCGGCGACCGGCCGGGCGGCGTGATGACCACCGGCGAGCTGCAGCAGCGGGTCTTCCTGCGGGGCGAGCGGCTGCCCGGCCGGGCAGTCGTGGTGGGCGCCGAGCACGTGAGCTTCTCGGCCATGCTGACCCTGGCCCACGCGGGCGCCGACGTCGTGGCACTGGTGACCGACCTGCCCAGGCAGCAGAGCTACGCCGGGTTCGCGGTGGCCGCGCTGGCGCGCTGGCGGGTCCCGGTGTGGACATCCACGGCGGTGCGCCGGGTCGAGGGCCGGGAGCGCCTGGCCGCTGTTGAGCTGGCCGACCTGCGCACCGGCGCGGTCCGCCGGGTCGAGTGCGACACGCTGGTGTTCACCGGGGACTGGATTCCCGACCACGAGCTGGCCCGGGCCGCCGGGATCGCGATCGACCCGGGTACCCGCGGCCCTGCGGTGGACACCGGCCTGGAGACCTCGGCCCGTAACGTCTTCGCTGCGGGCAACCTGGTGCACGCGGCCGAGACCGCGGACATCGCCGCCCTGAGCGGCATCCACGCCGCCCGGCACATCGCCGCCGCGCTTCGCGCCGGCCAGGGCACGGGCGTGCCGTCGCCAGTCACCCCGCCGGTACCAATCACCGTCGACCCGCCGCTGGCCTGGATCTCGCCCAACGCCATCCGGTTCTCCTCGGCGCCCGGCGGCCCGCCGATCTCCCCGCCACGCAGCCGTTTCCTGCTGCGCAGCCAGGTGTTCCGGCGGCGGGCCGTCCTCGAGGTGCGCCAGGGCAACCGGGTCCTGGCCCGGAACAGGGCGCGGCTGATTCCTGGGCGGCCGGTTCACCTGGACGCGGGCTGGCTGGCCCGGATCCGTTCTTCGGACGGTCCGGTGCTGGTGACGCTGGCCCGCGGCTGACCGCGGCCAAGCCGGGCCGCCCACCCCGACAATGGCGTCGCGGCAGGCGCTGGCCGGGGATCAGATGTCCCGGTGTATGACCTCCCGGATGCCAAGTGCCTCAGCTGCCCGCTGCCTGATGTCTTCGGGCATGTTCGCCTCGGCCAGCGTGTCGTAGTCCGCCAGCCCCGGGCGCCACTGGGGATTCGACGTTCCGGTATAGACAGCGATGCGGCCCCGGCGGGTCTGCGCGACCCCGTAGTAAGCGCCCTTGGGGCCGTGCTCGGCTGTTCCCGTGGTGTCTGGATCGGGCTTGATCACCCACCGGCCCCAGAACGACTCGACGTGGCGCCGGCCGGAGTGCACCGGGCCGGTGCTCTCGCCGACCTCGACTTCTATCAGCTCATACGGCTCGCCGCTGGCCGGGCTCTGGCCCGCTGCCGCCGCCTCGAGGTTGCGGCGGGCCACATTGAACGGCTCGCCCGTCTCCGCCATGCGCCCGCGGATGCTGTCCTTCTTGTCACGGTTAGTCATGACTGGCTTCCTCCCGGCGGCGCTGCCCGCGTCTGGCCGCCCAGGTTCGGCCGCGATGACGTACCGGATCGCGCGTCGCCCCTGGGAGCGCTTGACTTCAACGCCGTCGCCGGCGCGGGCCGGCTAGTGGCTGGTGCTGGCGGGCACGTCCGCCAGCAATAACTTTAACAGCGGCCGGGCTCGCCCGTGAATGACGCGCCTGCGGCTGGCGACTGCATCCGCACCCGGTTCGCACCAGGCCGCTAGCCGTGCCCGCGCCCAGCTACCAGCTCAGTATCCGAGCCGCTTCGATAACCGCTATTGCGGCCGACGCCAGAATGGCATTGACCCGCGGCTCTCCGTAGCGTTCGAGATGGCCTGCCGCATTGCGGCTGATGCGCGCACCATGATTCCTCCACGACGTTCTGGGAGGACAGCGGCCCGGTTGCCCTGCTCAACCGACCTGCATGGGCCCATCTAAGTTGGGCCGGATATTTCTCTACCTCCCCGGCAGATTCAGGGCTTCACGGGTAGTAGTCATCTAGGCCCCCTCGATGCCAGAAATTAGCGTTGCCTTTACCGAAAATATCCACGCATTCGGGTCAAGAAAAAATTGACCGGCCGTGTTCGGCAAGCAGGGAACCTCGGTGCGCACGCGCAAACTGGTGCCATCATGCCTGGCCAGGCCCCTATGTTCGCTGTCCGCTGATGGGAAGTCCCGACGGCCTGAACTACCCTCGGGACGCGGACGGAGTGCTGGAACACAGGTCACGCTTGAGCAGGGGAAACGCGCTCTCGCGGGCGCGTTGATCACGGGGGGTGATCGGTGGTCCGGTCCAGGATCCGGTTTGCGATGCGCCCGCTGGCATGGCTGGCCATCGTCGGTGACGGGGCCGCCCGGCTGGAACTCGGCCCGCGATGGGGCGGCCTGCGGCTGCTGGCCGTTGGCCCCGCGATCGCCTCGGCGGCCGACGGCATGGTGGTCATCGTGACCGCCGGGATAGCCAGCATGGCGGTTTACCTGGCCTTCGTCCTGATGATGCACCCGATCATCCACGGGCCTGGTAACTCGTCCAATGTGATTACGGAGACCAGCATCGCCGGTGTCACGGTCGCGTGTGCTCTGGCCAGCACGCTCCGCCGCCGCCGGGAGGATGAGCTGTCGCGGGCCCGGGAGATCGCCGACATCACGCAGCGGGTACTGCTGCGCCCGGTGCCGCGCCGGGCCGGGCCGGTGCGCCTGGCCGCCTGGTACCGGTCGGCTTTCACCGGTGCCCGAGTCGGCGGGGACCTGTACGAGGTGGTGAGCACCCCCGCGCATGTGCGGCTGGTCATCGGCGACGTTGAAGGCAAGGGCCTGCCCGCGCTCCAGGGGGCGTCGACCGTGCTGGGGGTGTTCCGGGAAGCCGCCCACGAGGAGGACAGCCTGGGCGCGATCGTGGACCGGATCGAGGCCAGTCTGGCCTACGAGTTCGACGACAAGCAGTTCGCCACCGCGATCCTGGCCGAGGTCAGCCCGGATGGCGGCCAGGTTGACCTGCTCAACTGCGGCCATCCCCCGCCCCTGCTGCTCGGCCCCGCGCGCCCCCGGTTCATCCACACCGGCACCACCGGCCTGCCACTGGGGCTGGGCGGGCTCGGCCCCGGGCCGCGCATCGCGGTGACGATCCCGCTCGCCCCCGGAGAGGACATCCTCTTCTACACCGACGGGATCACCGAAGCCCGGAACAAGACCGGCGACTTCTTCCTCCTGGCCGACAGCCCCGCTCTGCGTGGCCCGCCTGACCCGGATACCCTGATCGACCGGCTTAGCCATGAGGTGACCAGGCATGTCGGCCACCCCCTGACCGACGACGCGGCCCTGTTGCTGGTCGCCCGCCCTCCGAGCCCGCCGCCCGCACCTCCGGTCGCCCGGATTCCCCGGCCCCGGCCGCCGTACCGCTAGGCGGCCGCGCGCCCGCATTCCCCCGCCCCGGCCGCCGTCGGGCTAGGCGCCGACGCCCGGCAGGGTGAGAGGCCGGGGTGGCACCGGAGTGGAGACAACGATCGAGCTGACGGTCTGGCCGTAGCTGAGGAACTGGTCGAGCAGTTCTTCGAGCTGGGGCACGGTGGCGGCGTGGACCTTGACCAGGAAGCAGTCCTCACCGGTTATGCGGTAACACTCGCTGACCTGGTCCAGTTGTCTGGCTAGCTCGGCGATCTTGGGCAGCTGGCCGGGGGCGGGCCGGATCCGGACAAACGCCGTCACCGGCAGACCGAGAGCCGCCGGGTCAACCTCGAGGCGGTAACCGAGAATGACCCCGGCCCGCTCGAGGCGCTGCACGCGCTCGGTGACCGCCGGCGCTGACATGCCCACACGCCGCCCCAGAGCGGACATGGTGATGCGCGGGTTGGCGTTCAGCTCGCCGAGCAGCCGCAGGTTGGTCTGGTCGAGCAACTCAGTCTGTACCGTGAAACCAGGAGTCGAGTTTTGCCTTTGATTTTTAGGCAATACCTGGTCGATTCCTTGAGATAGCCATTTACTTCGTGCTCTCAGCCTACAACGCTTGTCTAGCGTGAGCAGCGAGCCCGATGCCAGGGATGGCCTCTCGGCCAGACCGAGGCCGGTGACCCGGGCCGGCCAGGCGGTGGCTCGCCTGCCGCCGACGTCCTTCTTCCTCACCAGCGCCGTGTTCCATTACCTGGGCCCATCGCTGGCCGTGTTGTTGTTCGTGCACGTCAGCGTGCTGGGAGTGGCCTGGTTGCGCATAGCCAGCGCCGGGGTCGTCTTCGCCCTCTGGCGCCGGCCATGGCGACTGCTGCGGAACCTCACCGCTGAGCAACGCCGGGTCCTGCTCACCCTGGGCACCGTACTCGCCGCCATGAACTCGCTGTTCTACCTGGCCATCGACCGGCTTCCGCTGGCCACGGTCGGCGCCATCGAGTTTCTTGGCACGGTCGTCCTGGCCGCACTCGGCGCCAGGACCTGCCGGAACATCTTGGCCCTCGCGCTGGCCATCGGCGGCGTCTTCATGCTGACCGCCATACGGCTGGCCGCCCAGCCGCTCGGGTTCGCCTTCGCCTTCGCCAACTGCGCCGGCTTTATGCTCTACGTCACGCTCGGCCACCGCATCGCGAACAACGCCGCCGATGGCACCCGGCCCGTCCAAGGGTCCATGAGCGGCATCGACCAGCTCGGCGCGGCGATGCTCGTCGCCGCCGCCGTCGCTACCCCGGCTGGCCTTTCCGATGCCGTCCCCGCCTTCGCCCATCCCCTCTGGCTGCTGTGGGGGATCGGAGTCGGAGTGTGCTCCTCAGTGATCCCCTACGTCACCGATCAGCTCGCGATGGCCAGGCTCCCCCGGGCCACTTTCGCCTTGATGCTCGCCCTCCTCCCGGCCGCGGCCACGGTCATCGGGCTGGTCATCCTCGGACAGGTCCCGACCGCCCGGGATCTACTCGGCATCGGCCTCGTCATCGCCGGAGTGGCCCTTCACCGCAGCCCTGCCCACGGCGCCACCGAGCCCCTTGAAACCCCACCCGGAATCGAGCATTCTGAGGCAAGCGGGCCTGCGGAAGGAGGTTGCGTTGAGGGGGTACGTGGTCATATTCGAGGGCGATGACGAATCGGGCTACTCGGCCTACTCCCCGGACCTGCCGGGAGTCATCGCCGCCGGGGAGACCCGCTCGGAGACCGAGCAGCAGATGGTGCAGGCCATGGCCGCGCACATTGCCATGCTCCGCCAGACCGGCCAGCCGGTACCGAAGCCATCCGAAGCCGCCAACGTCATGATTCTCGACCCCGCGGCGGCATAGCCGGGCGGACCATCGCGTCCGGGGCTCCGCCGGCGGGACCGGCATGGGGGCGGGCACCGCGGAGGGTGCCCGGCTGCTGCCCCCGCCTGGCTGCGGCCCCGCTGGCTGCTGCCCCCGCCTGCCTGCGGCCCCGCCTGCCTGCGGCCCCGCCGGCTGCTACCCTCGCCTGGCCGCGGCCCATGCCCCGCCTCATCCATGCCCGGCCGCGGCCCCCGCCCGGCTGCGGGCCATGCCCGGCAGTACCCCCGGCCCGGCATCGCCGTGGTACTCGCCGACGGGTTCACACCGTGGCCCGGTCGAGCCGCCGCGTCGCCTGCGGGCGGCGGTCGGCCCGCCCACCGGCAGCAGAGCCGATACTGTTGTGGGAGGCGATCCGGCAATGATCATCCGAACCCGGCGCAGGCTGCTCCCGCCCAGTCCCGCGACCCTGGGCACCGGGACCAGGCTCGGCGCGGCCGCCGGGATCGCGGGTCCGGTCGCGTTCACCGCCGCCTGGGTGGCTGCGTCACTACTGCAGACCGGCCATTCCGCCACCGAGGTGCAGATCAGCGGACTGGCCGCGCCTGACGCCCGGGATCCGTGGATCATGATCACCGGCTTCGTCGTGCTCGGCGGCTGCTCCGCGGCCTTCGGCACGGCCCTGCACTCCGAGCTCGGCGGCTCAGGCCGCGCCGGGGCCGGGGCGCGGCTGATCCAAGCGGCCGGCCTGCTCACCGTGGCCGCCGGCCTGCTGCGCCGCGACCAGATGCTGCTGACCGCCCCGGCGCACGAGTCCTGGCACAACCACGCGCACGACGTGGTGAGCGGCGTGATCTACGTAGCGCTGGTCGCCGCCCCGCTGCTGCTGGCCCGCCGGTTCCGCGGCGACCGGCGCTGGGGTGCGCTGCGCTGGCCGCTGGTGGCCGACAGCCTGGCCACGGCCGCACTACTGGCCGTGTTCTTCTCTCCCACGATCAAGCCCTGGGATCCCGTCCTGCAGCGGATCGCCGTCACCCTGCCCCTCGCCGCCGTGGTCGCGCTGGCGGCACGGCTGCTCACCACCAGGGCGCCCAGCGCCGGCCCGGGCGGGCCGGACCAGGGGCCAGCCGCCGCGGGCCGGTTATCGTGGCGGCATGCCCGATCGCAAGGAGATCATCGAGATCGCCGGGCGCAGCGTGCCGGTCAGCCACCCGGACAAGGTCTACTTTCCGCAGACCGGGCACACAAAGCTGGACCTCGTCCGGTACTACCTGAGCGTGGCCGACGGCGCGCTACGCGGGGTCGCCGGACGCCCGATGGTCCTGAAGCGGTACGTCAACGGAGCTGACGGCGAGGCCTTCTTCCAGAAGCGGGCGCCGTCATCGCGGCCGGACTGGATCGAGACCGTCGAGCTGAGGTTCCCATCCGGGCGGGCCGCCGAGGAGGTGGTCGTAACGGACGCGGCCGGGCTGGTCTGGGTGGCCAATCTCGGCTGCATCGATCTCAACCCGCACCCGGTGCGCGCCGATGACCTTGATCATCCCGACGAGCTGCGGGTCGACCTGGACCCGGTGCCAGGGGTGGACTGGGCGCAGATCGTCCGGGTGGCGCTGGTCGCCAGGGAGGTGCTGGCCGACTTCGGGCTGACCGGCTGGCCGAAGACCTCGGGCTCGCGCGGGATGCACGTCTACGCCAGGATCGAGCCTCGCTGGCCGTTCACCGACGTCCGCCGGGCTGCGGTCGCGCTGGCCCGGGAGATCGAGCGCCGGGCGCCCATGGATGCCACCTCCAAGTGGTGGAAGGAGGAGCGGCACGGCGTCTTCGTCGACTACAACCAGAACGCCAAGGATCGCACGGTCGCGTCGGCCTACTCGGTCAGGCCCACCCCGGACGCCCGGGTATCGGCCCCGCTGGCCTGGGACGAGGTCCCGGAGTGCCGACTCGAGGACTTCACCATCGACACCGTCCCCGATCGGTACGCGCGCCTGGGCGATCTGGCGAAGGGCATGGATGCCGCGGCGGGCTCGCTGGAGCCACTGCTCGAACTGGCCGCGAGCGACGAGGCGGCCGGCCTGCCCGACGCCCCGTGGCCACCGCACTTCACCAAGCAGGAGGGCGAGCAGCCGCGCGTGCAGCCGTCCAAACGCCGCGCCGCCACCGCCGCCCGGCCTTCGCAGACCGCGTCCCCGCCCGCCACCGCACCTCCCCCGGCCACCGCACCCCGCCCGGCCACCGGTCGCCGTCGCTCCACCATGCCGCTGATCGAGATAGCCAGGGCGGCCACCAAGGACGAGGCCATGCAGGGCCTGGACAGGTGGAAGCAGCGCCACCCGCAGGCGTGGTCTCTCCTGCAGCCAGCCGACGTGCTCGTTGACTCGATGCGCGGGCGCTCATCGACCTGGACCCGGATCCGCCTTAACCTGCGCAACGTACCCGAGGCAGAGCGGCCGCCACAGGAACCGCTCGAAGTGGACTACGACCCGTGGAGCCGAGGTACCTGATGCCCGCCGGGTCAGGATCTGGCGAACTTCAGGAGGAACTCGAGCACGCCGTGGTTCTGCGTGGTCACGAAGCCGGTGAAGCTGGGATTCGGGATGTCCCAGTGCGCGAACAGGATCGGGATTGACCCCGACACCTCGAGCTCGCTCGACGTGCGCTCGGCGGACAGCGGGAACGTCACCGGCCGGCTCTGCCCGTGCAAGGTGAGGTCGGCCACCGCCGTGTAGCCCTTGACCACGCCGGCCGCAGGCAGCGCTCCGAGCGCGATCGGCCTGGTGAGCGTCAGCGTCCCGGTCGGGTAGGCGGCCGTGTCCATGATCCGGCCCCGGAACTGCACGTCACGCTCGCTCTCGTCGCTCTTGATCGTGGCCATCTGCACGGTGAAGGTGGCTGCGGTCACGGTCGTGCCGCTGATCGTGAGGTGGCCCGTGATCGTGCTGGTCCGGCCGACGGCGACGTGGTTCTGCCCGAACAGCACCTCTTTCACCCGGTAGCCCACGACCGATCCCGTCGCGACCTTCCAGCTCCCGGCGACCGACGTGGCGGCCGACTCCCCGGCGGAGACGGGGGAACTCGACCGGGACGCCGGCTTCAAGCTCAGCGGCGCGGGCGTCGGCCCGGAGATGACGTGGATGTACAGGAATGTGCCGCCCACGGCGAGCACCACGACCACTGCCGCGGCGCCGAGCAGCCACCACGCCCACCGGCGCCCGCGCCTCCTGGACCCTGCCATACCGTCACCTCTCAGCCTTGACCAGCGATCCGGAGACGATGCTCCACGACACCACGCGTTCCGGCCTGGTGAATCGTGGCACCCGTTGCTGACCGGATACTGGGCCTGACCTCTGCGCCGCTGCTGAGCTAGACCTGCGGCAGCACCTCGGCGGCCAGCAGCTCGAGGTGATCAAGATCGCTCAGATCGAGTATCTGCAGGTAGAAGTGCTCGGCGCCGATCTGCGCGAACTTACCGATCGTCTCGACGATCTCACCCGGCGTACCCACGATGCCTTCGCCGCCGCCGATCGCCGCGTGCCGCCGGTCCACCTCGGCCTTGGTCCGGCCGCAGCACACCATGTGCGCGGCCGAGTAGATCATCGAGCTCTCGTGCCGCCCGGCGGCCGCGCAGGCATCCCGCACCCGGCCGAAGGCCGCGCCTGTGTCCTCCACGCTGGAGAAGGGAACGTTGTACTCATCGGCGAACTTCGCGGCCAGGACCGGCACCCGGCGCTTCCCCGCCCCGCCGATGATCAGCGGGGGCCTGGGCCGCTGCACTGGCTTGGGCAGCGCGGGAGAGTCGGCGACGGTGAAGTATGTGCCCTTGAACGAGAACGTGCCGCCGTCCGGGACGTCCCACAGGCCAGTGATGATCTCGAGCTGCTCTTCGAACCGGCTGAAGCGCTCGCCCATGGCCGGGAACGGGATGCCGTAGGCGGTGTGCTCGGCGTCGTACCAGCCCGCACCCAGGCCAAGTTCCACCCGGCCGCCGCTCATCTGGTCGACCTGCGACACGGTGATCGCGAGCGGCCCCGGAAGACGGAACGTGGCCGGGCTGACCAGGGTGCCCAACCGGATTCGGGAGGTCTCGCGGGCCAGCGCGGCCAGCGTCACCCAGGCGTCGGTCGGCCCGGGCAGGCCGCTGACGTCACCCATCTTCAGGTAGTGATCGGACCGGAAGAACGCGTCGAAGCCCAGATCCTCGGCCGCCTTGGCCACCCGGAGCAGGGTCTCATAGGAAGCCCCCTGCTGGGGCTCGGTGAAGATTCGCAGTTGCATAGTGCCTATGGTGGCGTATCTGGCTATCCGCCGTCCGCCAGCCCGGTGACGAGCCCACCGCTTCGGCGAGCGGCGGGCTGGCCCAGGGCACAGGAGGGACCGCAGCGGCGGGCGCCGCCGGTGTAGCCCCGGCGGCTGAGCATGCGGGCGATCTCGTCGGCGACCTCACAGGGCCGCTCCATCACGTCCGCGTAGGTGTAGCGGAGAGTGATCAGGCCGTTGAGAGCGCTGACATTGTCGCGGCGGGTGTCCCGCCAGCTCTCACTCTCGGGGTGTGCTTCCTGGCCATCGAGCTCGACGATCACGCCATACTTCTCGTAGCGAAGATCTTCGTATCTCGAGATCCCGCCCGCCCGCGTCCGCCACTGACGGTCTCCCTCGGGCAGGCCATGCGCCCGCTCCACGCGGTAGAGGTAGCCGCGCTCCAGGATGGACTCCACCCCGATCCGGGCATCGCCGAGCGCCACGAGCAGCAGTTTTCTTTTATGCATCCGCGGGCGGGCGTCCATCGCTGCCAGCAGCCGGTCTGGTTTGGTTCGCCGGCTGGCGCAAGCGTTAAGGATCCAGCTGATCGCCCCCGTCGCCGTGCTCTCCGCCTCGGCAAGGTCAAGGACCGTCTCCTCCAGGCGCGTCCGCGGTGGCTCTAAGGCGGGATGGCGGGCGACGTCCACGCGCTGCGAGTAATGGATCACCACACCGTGCATCGGCGCGACCGTGCGCTCTCTGGCCACCATGACATGAATCACCGGGCTTACCCCGGCATCGGCCAGCCCGTGCAGCTCGGCCGCGCTCCGCTGGCAGAGCACCGCGCCCCGCCCGGCACCCAAGACCGCCGCCCACATCATGGACTCGCGGCTTGGCCGCCCGCTGTAGCCCGCGTACACCCCGGTATGGAGCCGTTGCCACCTTCCGCTGTCCAGCCGGGCATAAGTGGCATGCCGGCTCATTCCACCGGCCAGCGCCTGGACCCGGCTGATGACCCCAGCCTGGCGGCCGAGCACCCGGCCGACTTCGTCAGGCAGTTGTCGTGTCATCCATCCAGCGTCAGGCGCCACCAGCCCAACCGGTACCGAAATAAGTTCCTCTGTGGACAACCGCCGGAACTTATCCACAGCTCGCAATGGGCCCAAGCGACCAATGTGGCGCCCCATGCGGGCGGCGCACGCCACCGCCCCAGATTTGTCCGGCTGGCACCGGACAAACCTGGGGCACAACCGCTGGGCTGCCCGGCCAGCGTGGCTTGTGGGGCTTGAGTTGCTGGTGGGACTTTGCGGGCCGCGGCGAGGGCCGCGATCAGGCGTTGGGGGTGCGGGACAGGGTGGCCAGGCACTCGACGTGGTGCGTCATCGGGAACGCGTCGAAGCCGCGCAGGGCATCCAGAGTCCATCCGGCTCCACGCAGCAGCGCGATGTCGCGGGCCAGGGTGGCCGGATCGCAGGACACGTAGGCGATCCGGCGGATCTGGCCACCGCCGCTGGCGTGGTCGCCCTGGGGACCGTCGCTGGCGTGGTTGCCCTGGACTGGCGGGGACGGCGCCGACAGCAGGTCAATAACCGGCCGGGCGAGTCCCGTCCTGGGCGGGTCAGCCACGGCCAGCGACGCGCCGGACAGCCCGTTCCTGGCCAGCACCAGGGCCGCGTCGCCGCGGTGCACCCGGGCCCACGGCGTGGCCCGCAGGTTGTGCCTGGCGTCGCGTACCGCCGCGGGGTCGGCCTCGATCCCGATCACCGTCCCCGACGGGCCGACCGCATCGGCCAGGACACCGGCGAACAGCCCGGCCCCGCAGTACAGGTCGAGCGCCACCTCCCCGGGCTGCGGCTGCAAAGCGTCGAGCACCGCGGCGGCGAGCGTGTCCGCCGCTTGCGGGTGCACCTGCCAGAACCCGGCCGCGCTGACCCTCCAGTCCCGCCCGGCGGCCCTCTGCCGCAGGTAACCGGTGCCGCGGACCACCTTGGCCGGCCCGGCATGCCCGGTTCGCCCACTCTGCCCGGAGCGCCCAGGGCGCCCAGGGCGCCCCCGCCCGGTCTGCCCGGTACGCCCAGTTCGCTGGGTGAGAACGGTGTCCGCCGCGATCTCGGACGCCGGCGCATCGCCGCCGATGATCACTGCCCGCTGGCCCGAGCCAGGCGCCGCGGCGACCTCCACCCAGGCGGCGTCCGGCCAGGTCCGCTTGGTCGCCGCCGCGGCCGCCACCAGCGGATGCGCGATCGGGCAGTCGCCGATCTCCATGACGTCGTGCGAACGGTGCCTGCGCAGGCCAGCAACACCGTCGTGCCCGACGGCGAACGTCACCCGGGTCCGCCAGCCCAGGCCGTGCTGCTCGGCCGGCATGGGCTCGACGCAGACATCCCAGTCGATGCCCGCGATGCGGCGCAGCTGCTGGCGCACGACCGCGGCCTTCAGCGAGCGCTGGGCCGGCAGGCTGGCGTGCTGCCAGTCGCAGCCACCGCAGCCACCTGGATGGGCGTGCGGGCAGGGCGGCGGCACCCGGTCGGGCGAGGCCTGCAGGATCTCGGTCGCGTCGGCCCTGGCCAGCTTGGATGTCCGCTGGGTGATGACCGCGAGGACCCGTTCTCCGGGCAGCGCGTGCCGGACGAAGACCGCCGGTCCGGAGGCTGGCCTGGCCACGCACCAGCCGCCGTGCACGGCCTCTCCGGCGGTCAGTTCAAGCACATCGCCAGGCTCGGGCCGGTCCGGGACGGATGTGGTCACGCCCCCATGTTGCCGCGTGCGCACTCGTGCTCTTGATGCTGGGGTAATGCCTGGGCTAGAACCAGTGCGTGCCAGGTAATACCGTGATCGGGCGCAAGTTACCGCGGGAAGGAACGCCGTGCACATCGTGATCATGGGTTGTGGGCGCGTCGGCTCGACGATCGCCCACATTCTGGAGGACCAGGACCACTCG
>Ga0335074_10003666_pt1 | contig 21028 bp, 16 predicted proteins | sample Lox_Sample_23_FD_206715 | JGI IMG/M metagenome (GOLD analysis project Ga0335074, IMG submission 206715) | Soil microbial communities from Loxahatchee National Wildlife Refuge, Florida, United States - Lox_Sample_2.3 | ecosystem: Environmental > Terrestrial > Soil > Wetlands | place: USA... | reverse complement strand
CGTAGGCGCCGGGCAGCGTGTTGCCGTTGTAGAAGGGCAGCGCCGGCCCGTCGGTGTCGCCGATGACCGGCGGGGACTTGTCCATGAGGTTGTTGCAGCCCAGCCGTACCGAGAAGCCATCGGTGATCTGATAGGCCGCCGAGAGATCCAGGTAGTTGTAGGCCGGGATGTGGGCATCCGTGCTCGATACTTCACCGTTGGCGATCGTGGCTCCCGGAACTCCGACATTCGGGTTCGGATTCAAGGTATCTATGGTCGCGCCGCTCAGAAACCGCCATCCGCCCGTGACCGACAGCGCCCGCAGCGGTGTCACCCAGGTGACCATCATGTCGTGCCGCCAGGCGAACACCGGCGCGCCGATCGGGCCGGTGCTGCAGGTCGCGCCGTAGTAACCGGCGCAGTCGTAAGACGTCGAGGGCAGCGCCGCAATCGGCGTCGTGATGTAGTTTTGGATATGGGTACCGGTGAAGTTGGCAGTGAGGCTGCCCCAGCGGCCCAGGTCGTAGGCGTAGTTCAGCTGGACATCGATGCCCTTCTCCTCGAGCTGGCCGACGTTCTGCAGGGTATCCGTGACGAAGCCGTCATTGCTGAGCCAGAGGGTTCCACCGATCCCGCGATGGATCAGGCTGCAGAAGAGGTCTTCGCCGGCGCACTCGTTCAGGATCGTGTTCTCACCGACGCCTTTGATGATGCCGGCAATCTTGATGTCGTAGTAATCGATGCTGGCACTGAAGTTCTGCAGGAAGCTCGGCGTGAACTGAATGCCGAACGTCTTGGTGGTCGCGGTCTCCGGCTGCAGGTTGGGGTTGCCACCGGTGAGTCCGTTGTACTGCGCCGCGCTGTTAGAGACGATGTTGGTCGGCGTAGTGCCCACTGCGCCGTTTCCATACTCCGCCGCGGTGACACCCGTCCGCGCGCACTGCGCCTCCGAGTACTTCGGAATTCCCGCGCACGGATCCACCGAGCCATCGAGCTCAACGAGCTGCGGCGAATAGAGCTCGGTGATGTTCGGTGCGCGCACCGCGCGACTGAAGGTACCGCGGAGGCGCACGTCGTGGATCGGCTGCCACGCGAGACCCAGCGAGAAGGTGTTGGTCGCGAAGCCGGTCGCATACTGGGAATGACGGATGGTGTCATCCGTGGTGAGCGACTGCGCGAACGGCTTGTCCTGAAGGAGCGGCAGCCGTGCCTCGACGTATTCGCTGAAGGACTCGATCGCGCCCGATACGGCGCTGGTGGGGCCACCCGAACCGCCTTCGTCGCCCGTCAGATCCGTCACATCCGGAACCGTTGCGAGGTCCCAGTCGATGTACTCCGTGCCGGCCGCAACCTGCAATCCGGAGTGCGCGGTCGGCAGCTGCACGTACTGACTCAGATCGCCGGTGAAGTTGCTGTCGATGATTTGTTGGACGATCGTGCCGTTCGTGATGCCGGTCACGCCGAGGTAATTCTCCATCGCCGGAGTGACCATGCCGGGTGAGAAGATGTTCCACGGCACGCAGCCTGCGGCAAGACCCGTGGTGTTCCCCTCGAAGGTGGTACGGCACTCGAGCGTCGCACCGGGAGTGCCCGGCTTGACAATCGCACCGTTGAGCACATCGACCGCATCCAGCGCATAGCCCATCTTGGTCTTGGAGAGATCGCCCTCGGAGTAATCCTGCTGGGTGACCTGGCTATACTGATAGCTGACGTCGTACGTCCAGTTATCGGTGATCGCGCCCTTGATACCGACCACCATCCGCCAGTCCTGGTGCCGATCGTCAGCCACGCGATCCTGACCCTCGACGTTGCGGCGCAGGATGAGCAGCTCGTTCCCACCGCTATTCACGTAGCCCGCGGTCGACCCGCCGCACCATTCGCCCAGCTCGCTCGCCGAGAGGTAGGGGTTGGCGCAATCGACGTTCAGATCCGAGCCGAAATCACCGCCGTAGGCGATCTGCAGGAGCGACTGATTGCTCATGAACATCGTGCTGGAGTAAACCTCAGCGTGCTCATTGAACTGGTAGTGCATGAACGAGCCCGCGTTCCAGGTCTCCTCAGGCGCCTGGTAGTAATTGAGCGGACCGTAGTTGAATAGCGGCTCGTTCGAAACCGGCTCCAGTACACCGCCGGGTCCGATCGTCTGCTCGTTCAGATTGTTGCCGTTGTTCGTGAAAAAATAGAACGTGCCGGGATTGGAGGTATGCGATCCGCCGCAGGCGAAGAGGCCATTGCCGTACGGCGGCGCATAGCCCGAGTCCATCGAGCAGGCGCTGTAGGAATAGAGGCTCTGCAGCGCAGGGGCGACGTCGCGGTAGCTCGCGTAGAACGTGGCGTTGCCCTTGTTGTCGGGCGTATTCAAGCCGGCGATGAAAGTCAGATTCTTCACCGCCCCGGTCGCGACGCTCGAGGGCGCCGCGTTGAAATGGCTGGTCGGATGGCTGGCGTTGAAGTCATCGAGTGTCGTCTCCACGCCCTGGTCGTTGTTGTTGTCGTGGAAGTAGCCGCTGCCGTCGCCTACCAGCTTCACGCCCTGGAAGTCGTTCAAGAGCTTGAAGTTGACGACGCCAGCCACGGCGTCCGAGCCGTACTGCGCGGAGGCGCCGCCGGTCAGGATCTGCACGTTCTCGATGAGCGCCGTCGGGATCATGTTGAGGTCGGCGCCGGAGGTGCCGACATCGCCGTACGGCATGCGCTGGCCATCGACCAGCACCAGGGTGCGGGCGGTGCCGAGGCCGCGCAGGTCGACTGTCTCCGTGCCCGTGCCGCCGTTGATGCTGGTCGAGTTCTGGTCCGCGAACACCTGCGGCAGGCGGTTCAACACGTCCTCGACGCGGGTCGCGCCGACCTGCGCGAATTGCTGCGCGCCGACGAACTGCACCGGGCTGATGGAAGTCTGATTCGGTGTCGCGATGCGCGAGCCGGTGACCACGACCTCCTGCAGCTGCAGGGAGGCGGCGCTCGCGGGGGCCGCGGGGGCGGGCACATTTTGCGCGAGCAACTGCGGCGCGCTCGACGATTGCTGAGTGCTCGCCGACTGCGTGTTGGTCTGCTGCGTGTTGGTCTGCTGCGTGTTGGTCTGCTGCGTGTTGGTCTGCTGCGTGTTGGTCTGCTGTGCGCTCGACTGCGCGTGCGCGACGCCGAAGCTCGCCGCCAGTGCGCCTCCCGTGAGCACGGTACGCACGGCTGCACGGACCAGAGGATTACCGAGACTGTTGTTGACCATGTGGTCGCTCTCCCAGTTTCTTAAAACGGTCAGGACCCGAGATATCTGATGAAACCGCCGCGAGAAGACAGGTCCAGCGCATCCGGGGTGTGCAGATCCTGAAAGACCGCCCCATGAGCGCGCCCGCCCCCTGCGCCGCGCACCGCCCGGACTTCTATCGTCTCTGTGGTTTTTTCACCGTTGCGTGGACTATAGCATGGTGTCTGCCCGCCGCAACATAGCAGCCCCCCGCTGCTCGCGCCAGACACTCGCCTTAGCGCGGGCTCAAGCCCTGAATAGGGCCATTAGCCACGCCAGTACGCTGCGACCGCGAGCGAACGATGCGTCACTGCAACGGGCCCACGGGCACCTCTGTGGTGCTTCCGCAACGATTTGGGCCACAGAATCGCGAGCGAGCGGACTCAGCGCACGCGCGTCACTTTGAAACCGCGCTTTGAGGAGAGGCGCAGCCAATACGAGCCGAGCCAGCCACGCGAGATGGTCACCTGCTCACCGGGCTTCGTATCGAGCCAAGTCCCATCGGCAATCAGCTGTACCCAGATCTGATGATTGTCGAGCGTGAAGATCTCGCGGCCATCAGCCGCCTTGGTCACACTCGCGATGTGCACCGTCAGGGAATCGAGCGCCTTGGGAGCATGAGCCGCCGCCTCCGCGCGCGCGGCGACCGTCATCGGCGCGAGCCCGAAAGTCTCCCGCGGATCGAGCGAGCGTGGCGCGGGGGCAGTCGACGGCGCGGCCAGCGCGGCGGATTCGCGATCGAAACAGGCAAGCCGAGCCGCGCTCGCTGCGATGCCGCGGCACGCGAGCAGCGCCCCGAGCGAGTCCGATGCGAAGCACGGCGCGGCGGCGCCGAGGATGGCAATGCCGATGGTGGCGCGATACAGGCTCAGCGTCCGCGAGGACGCGCTCATCAGACCTCCACTCCGGGCACGGCGCCCTCGGGCCGGTTGTACTCGGCGAAGACCACGAAGGCCTCGCGCACGAGCTCGCGCTCGAGCGCCGTGAGCTGCGGGTTCCAGACATCGAAGATGAGGATGGCACGCGGCGCGTCCGCATCGTTCCATGCCTCGTGCTCGATCGTATCATCGAACACCCACGCCTCGCCGGCCCGCCACTCGCGGGTTTCGCCGCCCACCCGAAAGCGGCAGGCACCGGGAAGGATGAGCGGTAGATGCACGGTGAGCCGCGCATTGGTCGAGCCCGTGTGCGGCGGTATGTGTGTGTGCGGATCGAGGATCGAGAAGAACGCCGTCGGTCCGCGACCGGGAATATCGACCTGGGGGGTGTGCGCGAGAGCGGCCGCGGTCGCGGGACAGCGCCGACAGTGCTCCTCCTCGCACGCGCCGTCCTTCCAGAGGAAGTACGCGCTCCAGCGCCGGGAGTGATTGAGCTCGCGCCATTGATCGAGCGGCAGACCTTCGGGATAGGCGATGTAGGGTCTCAGTCCCTGGCGGTCGGCGGCGAGCACTGCGAGCACCTCGTCGCGGATCGCCGCCGAGGCGGCCTCGAGGCCCTCGAGCCACGGGAAATCCTCCCGCGGGTGAAACTCATAGTTCTCGAGGAACGGGAAGTTCATCAGGGTCGGCTGCGGCGTATAGATCGCCTTGCGCCCGAGCATCCGGTCGAGCGCGCGCTCGAGGCGCAAGAGCGCGGCGGGCGGGTGCTCGCCGCGCAAGGGGCCGAGGCGCTGGTCGAGAAGCGCGCCGAGGTGCTCGGCATTGCGGGTGATCTGCTCACGCGCGTGGGTCAAGTGAGCCGCCAGAGGACCCTGCAGCGTCAGGCCCCGCGGCAGCACTTCCATGGCCCGCCGATAGATCGCTGCCGCGGCGCGCGGCTTGCCCATGAGCTCGAGCAGCGCGCCTTTCTGCAAGAGCACGATCGGGTGCCGGGGCTCCACGGCGAGGGCGCTCTCGAGGACCTTGAGCTCCTCGTCGCGCTCACCGAGCGCGCGCAGCACCGCGGCGAGGCTGAGGAGGAACGGAATGTTGCGCGGCGATGCCGCGACCAACCGCTCGAGGATGGCCCGGGCCCCCGATGGATCACCGCCCAAGGCCATCCGGCGCGCCCGCTCGTGCAGCACGCGCGGGTGCTGCGGCATGATGGCCGCGGCCTGGTTCCAGAGCGCAGCCGCCTCCGTCTCGCGCCGCTCCGCGACCAGGCGCTCGACGCTCGCCATGAGCGCGCTCACCCGCTCCTCGTCCGCGGATATCGCCTCGGCCGATCTGACGTTCATACGGGCAGTATAGCGCCAGCCGCGCAGGCGGCAGCGCGCGAGGCTAGAATCCTCCCGCCGCCTTCGATCGCGCCTTGAGGGGGCGCCAATGCCACTCGACCTGACGAACATGTTCGCGGTGCCGTTCGCGTTCAGCCGCTATCCGGAGGCGCCGCGACTCAACTCCGCGTTGCGCGCCTGCCTGCTGGCGCTGGAGAAGAGCGGAGGCGCCGCCAACCCGCGGCCCCTCACCTACCGCAATGACGCGCTCTTCGAGAGTCACTTCAATCTCTTTCGCGAGTCCGATCCCGCCATACAGGAGCTGAAGCGCTTCTGCTGGGATCAACTGCTCGGCGTCATCGGAAGGCTCAACGGCTATGACCTGTCCACCCTGGAGCGGCTGCAGATCTACAACGACTGCTGGTTTCACGTGACCCGGCGGGGGGGCTATTTCGGACTGCACAATCACCCCAACGCCTCCTGGAGCGGGGTCTACTGCGTCGACCCCGGCAGGCACGACCCGGACAAGAAAATGAGTGGCGCGCTCTCGTTCGTCAATCCGACGATCATGAATGCCATGCATATGGATGCGGGGATTGCGCGCATGCAGCTCCCCTACGGGCACCACGTCGCCAACTTCAGCCTCGAGGCCGGACAGCTCGTGATCTTTCCCTCGTGGGTGCTGCACGATGTGAAGCCGTTCGAGGGCGAGGGTGAGCGGATCACGATCGCGTTCAACTGTTGGTTCACCTTGCCGGATGCCCCCGGCGCCAAGTAAGCGCCGTCAGCCGTAGTAGAAGCGCTTCACCCACGGCTCGAGCAGCGGGATGACGGTTTCGAGGTGTGGCCGATAGTGACGCCATCCTCCGAGGCCCTCGGTGCCGAGTCTGCGCACGAGCTGTGACATGCTCGGAAGCGGCTCGCCCCGCTCGCGGCTGCGCAGCGCGAAGTCGCCCATCGCCGGGTGCCAACCGATCCCGAGAAACTCGCAGATGCGCGTCATCTCGCGCGCGAACGCGCTCACCATGTCCTCGTGCCGCACCAGACACACATCGAGCCCGAGCAGATTCGTGAGCCGGATGAAGAGCTCGGTGACGGTGACGTAGTAGGCGGCCGCGCCTTCAAGACTCAGCAGCTCGTAGGTCGGCGCACTCATGGCGAAGCGGTACCGGAAACAGCTGACGATGAGATCGCGCGGGTCACGACAGGCGAAGAGGATTTTGGCCCCGGGAAAGAACCGCGCGATGAGCGGGAGCTTGAGACTGTTGAGAGCGCAGGTATCCACCACGATCCTTCCCCGAGGATCTACGCCCGCGGCCTCGACGCGGCGCCAGTAAGCGGCGCGCCATTGCTCGAGAGTCGCGCGCGGCGCTGCGATCAGCCGCTCGAGATCCTCCGGTCGGCCCATGAACGCCTGCACGGACTCGAGCAGCAGCTCCGTCCCGTCGACGCATGCGACTTCCGGGTGACCCTCGAGAGCCACATCGATCAGGGTGGCGCCTGACCTCGGAAATCCGAGCACGAAGATGTGTCGCGCGGGCGCCGCCCGCGCGCGCGCGACGGCCACCCGGCGCCACCTGTCATCGCGCGCGCCGCTGCGCTCCAACCAGCTGCCCAGCTCGCGCGCGTATTGCAACGCGCTCGGAAACCTGCCGGCATGCCGGCGGCGCAACGCTTGGTTGCAAGCGGTGAACGCCTCGAACGCCTCGTCGTAGCGCCCGGCGGAATCGAGCACGTGGCCAAGGAGGCCCCGCGCATGCACCTCATCCGCCTCCGTCAACCGCTCTTTGCTCAAGACTGCCCGCAGGCGAGCCTCGGCGCGTCCGAGCTCGCCGTCGCCGTATTCGGCCGCGGCGAGACTCATCTGCGCTTCGGTGAGCTCCGGTGCCGCGAGCAAAGCCTTCTCGGCGAGCGCGCGTGCCTCTCCATAGCCACCGCGACCTGCGGCGAGGCCGGCCAGCGCCGCGAGCGCCATCGGCTGCTTGGGATCGTGCACCAGAGCGCGCGCGTAGCAGTCTTGCGCGGCATTCGCCTCCCGCAGGGCAATGAGCGCATTGCCGCGGTTGACATGAGCGAATGCCAGCGCCGGCTGCTGCGCGAGCACCCGATCGAATTCCTCGAGCGCCTGCCGCGGCCGGCCGAGCTTCATGAGACATAACCCGAGGGCATTGCGGCAAGCGGTATCCCTCGGGGCCAGCCGCACCGCCTTGCGCAACAGCCGCTCGGCTTCCTCGTCCCGTCCTTCCCGCTCGAGCCCGAGCGCCGCGAGATTGAGCACCAGCGGATGCGCGAGCCCCGCCTCGAGCGCCGCACGGGCCCGCACGATCGCCTCGTCGTGTCTACCCGCTTTTATGTCGGCCGCAATGCCGCTCATCACGGCCTCATGGGCCGCCGGATCCGGTCTCATCGGCTTTTGGCAAGGAGCAGGGTATGCACTGGACTATTCGGTGGGTTATCCTACTTCGAGGGAGATCATAAGGAGAACCCAATGCCTGGTTCACGGCGAATTTCCAGCCCGCTTTGCTATCTGTCGATGGCAGCCGTCGCGACCATCCTCGCAGGCTGCGCCACTACACCGCAAGCAACATCCGCTGCCGCGAGCGCCGAAACGCCGGAATCGGCATCGAACCTGGTCGCAACCGCGGATTTCACCAAGCAGGCTCAAGACGACGGCTGGACGCCCGAAGTCCGCAGTGGTCGGGTGCTGTACTGTAAGGATGAAGCGCCACTTGGCTCCCGCTTTCCGGAACGGACCTGCCTGGATAAGGCTGCCGTCCAATCGATGATGCTGGCCGAGGAGCGCCAGCGGGAGCAAATGCGGCAATCCACCCAGGCCCCAGGCCTGCCCCAGTGATAGCGGGCGGGCTATCTATCGAAACGGAAGTGGCTGACCCAACCGGCGAGCAGCGGTAGCACGGGCGCGAGCTGAGTTTCATAACGCCGCCAGTGTCCGACCCCCGAGGCGTTGAGTCCGCGCGCGAGCTGCGCCGCGCTCGGCGTCAGTATCGTGCGATGTTGGGCGCGAGGGGCGAAGTCCGCCATGGCCGGCACCCATTCGAGGCGCAGGAATTCGCACACGCGCTGCATCTCGCGTGTGAAGGCGCTCACCACCTCCTCGTGACGGACGAGACAGGTGGCCAGCGGCAGGACCCGCAGGGATTCCACCAGCACGCCCATGACGGTGTCGTAGTAAGCCGCCGTGCCCTGAAGCGTCAGCAGCTCGTACATCGGTGCGCTCATGCGGAATCGGTGCCGGAAGCAGCTCAGCACCACATCGCGGGGATCCCGGCAGGCGACGAGGATCCTGGCCTCGGGAAAGAGTCTCGCGATGAGCGGTAGCTTGAGGGAATCCAGGGGATTCTTGTCGACGAATACCTTCCCTCGGACATCGACCCCATTCCGCGCGACTCGGCGCCAGTAAGACTCGCGCAATGCATCGAGCGTCGCCGGCGGCGCGCGCAGCAATCGATCGAGATCCTCCGGCCGCGGCATGAACTCCCGGATGCCGTCGATCAGGGATTCACTTTCCTCCAGGCTCACGACCTGCGGATGTCCTTCGAGCGCCACCTCGAGCAAGGTGGTGCCCGAGCGCGGGAAGCCGAGGATGAACACGTGTCCACTCACCGGCTTGCGCAAGGCCGTCGGGGGCGAGGCGGCGCGCCACGCGCCGGCGTCCGCGCGCCGCAGAAATTCGAGAAGCCTTTGCGCGTATGCGAGAGCCCGCGGTCCTGACTCGAAGCGCGGGCCGTGAGTCTCCCTCAAGATCTTGTTGCAGAGTGAGTAGGCCGCGAACGCCTCGGCCGTCCGATCCTGCGCATCGAGCGCATCGCCGAGGTGCCCCGCGGCGTAAGCGCGAGAGAGCGGATGCAGATCCTCGCGCGCCAGGAGCTCACGAGCGTGCGCCTCCGCGAGTGAGGGCTGACGCTCCCCGAGCTCGGCGGCGATGAGACTGAGGACCGCTTCGGGGTATCCCGGCATGAGCTCGAGCGCCTTCTCCGCCCGAGCTCTGGCCTCGGGGTATGCGCCTCGGCTCGCCGCGATGCTGGCGAGACCGGCGAGCGCGACCGCCTGCCGCTCATCGAGAGCAAGAGCGCGCTCGAAGCTCGCCTGCGCCTCGCCCACTCGGCGCACGGCGAAGAGCGCGGCACCGCGGTTGGCGTGAAGGAACGGCAGCCTCGCTTCCCCGGCGAGCGCCGACTCGAATTGCACCAGCGCCTCCTCGGGCCGTTCGAGCCGCAGCAGACAAAGGCCGAGCGCATTGCGCGAAGCCACATCGGCGGGTGCCAGCCGCACCGCATTCTGAAGCAGAGCCTCGGCCTCGCTCAGGCGTCCCTCGCTTTCCAGATTCAGCGCCAGCACATTGTAGAGAAGGGGATGCTCGAGCCCTGCCGCACGCGCCGCCTGCGCGAGCGCCGCAGCCTCCGCATGTCGGCCGCCCTGGGCAAGCCGTTGAATGGAACGGAGCCTGTCCCTGTCAGCCACCGGATCGCGGTCCATTGGAGAGCTCTGGCTAACGGCACCACATCCGCAGGAGGTTCGAGATGACGTACTCGAGATTGGTACGATTGCTCCAGTCCATCTTCAACCCCTCGAGCGCGCGGACCTCGTTCAACGTGTAGAGCAGATCCCGCTGCACCTGATCCGGGATCTGACTTTCGATGAATGTGATCATCACCAGGCGTTCGCCCGCAGTGACCGCCGTGACCTCGTGCAACGTCGTGGAGGGATAGAACACCGCGCTTCCGGGCTTGCCGCGCACGCGGATCGCCTCGGTGCCGAGATAGATCGTGAGATCCCCGCCCTGGTAGGCCTCAGGGCCGCTGATGAAGATCGTGCAGGAGACATCCGAGCGCAGCAGCTGTCCGCCGAGGTTCATGAAGGCGGCATCCACGTGCGCGCCGTAGGTCATGCCTTCGCCGTATCTCAGAAACGTGGGTACGGCGATACGCCGCGGCAAGATGAAGTTTCGCGCCTGCTCGCTGCGCTGAATGGCGGTGAGCGCGATCTGCGAGGCCTGCTTGCCCGCCGGATCGGCGGGATCCTGGATCGCGTTGTTCTTGGTGGTATTGTGCGGATTGGAAAGCCGGCCGGGGATGAACTTCGTGCGCTGCGCGAGCTCGGCGAGGCTCTCGATTTCCGCCTGCGTGAGAAGATCGTCGATCTGCAGGAACATGCCGCGATTATAACGGCTCGCTAGTCTCCGCAGCCAAAAGTCGGCGACGCTGACCCGAACCGGCAGCCGAGCGTCGAGCGCGTCGCCGCCTGGTATTCGGTGCGAGCTTCGACGCCGATCTCGCCGTAACGAAAATCAACCGCGAGCTCCCTGACGGTGCCGAGCACGTCCATGCCGAGGATGATCGTGGGCTCGCGGGTCAGATCCCACGCTCTGAAGATGTGGAAATCGCCGAAGACGAGCGCGATGCCATCGACCTTGATGGCTCCCAGATCGAGGGTCGGTGCCATCTGGAGCTTCCCCATGCCGACCTGCTTGGTCGCCCCGTAGACATCCGCATCGAGGTAACTGCCCTTGCCCTGCTCGTGCTCGAAGAGCTCGGTGTAAAGCGCCATGTTCCCGAGCGTATGCTGGGATCCCGTGTCGATGATGGCCTGGACGGCCACATCGCCGACGTGACCGGGCACGCTGAGCAGGCCTCCGGGGAGCCGTGTCGCCCAGACGCGAGTGAAGCCCCAGGGGAACGAATCACCGTGCGAGCGCGTGATGAGCACCTGATTGTGATCGAAGTCGACGAGCAGCCTGTCGTCCTCGAGACCCGCGGCGCCGAGGATGCCGGCGGCTCCCGCCATCACCGGCGACCAGATCACCGGAAAGCGGGTGCTCGCAATCTCGAGATCGCCGGCTTTCAACATCGCAACCGGCACTGAAGCCACCTGGGCGGAGCCCGTGATGCCGGTGATGCGGATCGGTTGCGCGAGCGAGGGCGTGAGTCCGAGCAGCGCCGCGAGCTGTGGCGAGATGGTCGAATGGTTGGCGCCGGTGTCGACGACGAACCTGAACGGACCTTTGCCGTCGACCATCACCGCCGCAACCACGCGCCCGAGGTGATCGAGCGTCGTTGGGGAGGCAAATAGCAGATCCCCGGGCGCAAGCGCCGCGCCAGCGGGGACTCCGGGCGGCGACGGAAGCCCTGCCTCGGCCGCGGTGGGCTGCTCTGAGGAGGCGACGGGCGAGGGGCCGACCGGCGCTTGGTCCGGATGAGCGGCCGTGGACGCAGGAGCGACGGCGGATGCGGTTTGAGCGGCCGCGCCGGGCGCAACATCTGCCGCCAGAGTTGTGCCCGCTAGGAGCACACACTGCACGCACAGGATGCGCAGTGCGGCACGCATAAAAAACATCTGAGCACAATTCCCGGGTGTCTGCAAACAGCTGCGTCTCGAATCTGAACGAACTCTCGTCCGCCTGAGATCGTAGCGATTCGGGCGGTCGCGCGATTCGACGCCGATCGAACCCTCGGTGCATGAGGCCGCGCACAAGGGCCGCGGATCGGTTCCATCCATTTAGACCGGCTTCAGCCTTCGACGATACCCCTCGGGCAAGCGGCACGATCGAATTCCGATCCGGAATCACCCGGTGTAGCCTTCAGCGCTCGGCTCACGGTCCGGTATCAGAGACAACATCGGGGGGAGCGCATGGCCGTCACAGACGAGAGGCATTTTCGACGCGCGAGCGCGGTGGCGGCCGCGCTGGCACTGCTGATCGCCGGTTCGGCCACGGGCCAAGGCCGTCATTTGAGCGCGAGGGACTATGCGCGTGCCGCGCGCTTCATGCCCTACGCCACCGAGCCACTCCTCGATCACGAGGTGCAGCGCGTGCACTGGCTCGATGATCGGCGCTTCTGGTACATCGACCATGACTCCGGCGGCGATCACTACCGCCTCATGACGGCAGCCACCTCGGCGATCGCTCCCCTCTTTGATCAGCAGAAGCTCGCCACGGCGCTCGGCCATGCCACCGGTGAGCGCGTCGCAGCGGCCAGACTCTCGGTCAGTGCCGTTGATATCAAGGGGCCGGAGCGGTACGCGGTCACTCGCGACGGGAAGCGCTACCTGTGCGACCTCGCCGCCAACGCTCGTTGCCTCGAGACGGACAGCGAGCCAGGCATCGTCTCGCCCGATGGCAAGCTCGAGGCCTTCATCCGCGGCTGGAACCTCTGGGTACGGGACACGGCGACCGACCGGGAGACTCAGCTCACCTTCGATGGGATGCGCGATTTCGGCTACGCGACCGACAACGCGGGATGGCGGCAATCCGAGCGCCCGGTGCTCGACTGGTCGCCGGACTCGAGCGAGATCGCGACCTATCAGCAGGATCAGCGCCAGGCGGGCGAGATGTACCTCGTGAGCACGCACGTGGGCCATCCCGGGCTCAAGAGATGGAAATACCCGGTACCCGGAGATATCCACGTGCTCATGATCGAGCCGGTCGTGATCGCCATCGCCAGCCGCAAGGTGGTGCGGTTGCGCCTACCTCCGCAGCAGCGGCTATCGAGCCTATGCGATGACATCAGCTGCAAAGGTGACGGCCACTGGGATGATGTGCAGTGGGCCCCCGACGGCAAGACGCTGGCCCTGGTGAGCACCTCGCGTGACCGGCGGCATGAATGGTTTCGGATTGCCAACGCGCGCACCGGCGCGGTGCGCACGGTGTTCGATGAGAGCGTCGCCACCTACTACCGCAGTGGGATCGATGCGGTGAGTTGGCGTTACCTTCCGGGCTCCGACGAAGCACTCTGGTACAGCGAGCGCAACAACTGGGGCAATCTCTACCTCTACAGTCTCAAGAGCGGCCGACTCGAGCATGCCGTTACGAGGGGCCGCGGCGATGTAACCGAGGTTCTCGACGTCGATCCCAGGACGCGTACCGTCTGGTTCCGCGCCGTGGGTCGCGCACCAGGCATCAACCCGTATTACCAAGAGCTTTGGAAGGCGAGTCTCGACGGGGGCGATGCCACGCTGCTCACGCGGCGCCCTTGCGACCACGTGATCAGCATGTCTCCGCACGCCCGATACTTCGTCGACAGCTGCTCCACCCCGAGTGATCCCCCCGTGACGACGCTGCGCAACGGCAGCGATGGCCGCGCTCTCGCCACGGTCGCGCGCACCGACATCTCCCGCCTGAAGGCGATCGGCTGGCAGCCGCCGCAGCTCATCGTGGTCAAGGCGCGCGATCACAAGACCGACCTTTATGGCTTGCTCTTCAAGCCGACGAGCTTCGATCCCGGCAAGCGCTATCCGATCATCGACTACATCTACCCCGGCCCGCAGATCGGCTCGGTGTCAAAATTCGATTTCGAGCCATCGCGTTATGACGATCAGTCGCTCGCCGAGCTCGGGTTCATTGTGGTCGCGATCGACGGTATGGGGACGCCCTACCGCTCGGCGCGCTTCCAGCGGCTCTGGTATGGCGATATGGGCGATAACACCCTGCCCGATCAGGTCGCGGCGCTGCGCGAGCTCGGCGCAAGTCACCGCTGGATCGATCTCACGCGGGTCGGTATCTGGGGGCACTCGGGCGGCGGCAATGCCACGGCGGATGCGATGTTCCGCTATCCCACCTTCTTCAAGGTCGGCTGGGCCGAGAGCGGCAACCACGACAATCGCAATTATGAGAACCCCTGGGGCGAGATGTACCAGGGGTTGCTGAAGCGTAATGAGAACGGGACCACCAATTACGACAATCAGGCCAATGAGCTGCTGGCGGCCCACCTCACCGGGCATCTGATGCTCACCTACGGCACGATGGACGACAACGTGCCGCCGGAGAGCACGCTGCTCGTGGTGCGGGCGCTCATCCAGGCGAACCGCGACTTCGACATGATCGCGATACCGAACGCGCGCCATGCCTACGGGTACGCAACTCCGTATATCACCCGACGGCGCTGGGACTACTTCGTGCGCTATCTCGCCGGCGAGACGCCGCCGGCGCAATTTGAGCTCAAGCCCTGGCCGTGGAAGTGACATTTCGATCCGCGACGAAGCCGTCGGCGGCCCGAGGCGCTACGTTGCGCGGCAAGGGGTAGAGGACCGACGTACCGCCGCCGTGAGCCATCAGCTTGCAACCCGACGCGCGCCGCTGCGCGTGGCGGGCGCGATAGCGCTCGCCGTCGCAGCGCTCACGCTCAATCATGCGCGCGGTGAGCCACTCGGCGCCGAGCGGCCGGCCGCTGGCGCAGGTGGCACGCCGCGGGAGGTCGTGTTCACTCACTACTCCCCGCTCTTCAGCAACGCGAAGATCGTACGCCGGCTGCTGACTCCCCTCGCGCAGGAATCCGTTCGTGAGATTCTCGCTCGCACCCACAAAACGCTGAGTCCCTACCCGATCGATCTCGCGAACGAACGATTCCTGGTGTACGTTCCGTCCGCGGCGCCTCCACCTGAGGGTTACGCGCTGCTCGTGTTCGTTCCACCCTGGGAGCAGGCGTCGTTGCCCTTCGGCTGGAGCCCGCAATTGGATCGCTACGACATCATCTTCGTCACTCCCGCGGAAGGCGGCAACGCGCAAACCGTGCTGAGCCGCCGCGTGCCGCTCGCCCTCGCCGCCGAAGCAAACGTCGCTCGCGAATACCCGGTCGATCGCCAGCGCATCTACATCGGAGGATTCTCGGGTGGATCGCGGGTGGCGCTACGGATCGCGCTCGGCTTTCCGGATATCTTCCGTGGCGCCCTGCTCAACGCCGGCGCCGACCCGGTGGGCATCGCCGATCCATGGGGCGGTCCCGATACCTTGCCGTCCTTGGATCTTTTCCTGCGATTCCAACGCTCGAGCCGTCTCGTCTACGTCACCGGCGAGCTCGACACCGAGAATCTCGCCAGTGACGCGAGCAGCGTGCACTCGATGCGCGAGTACTGCGTGTTCGATGTGGACACTCATGAGACGCACGATGCGGGTCACGAGCTCATGAGCCAGGAGGCGTTCGGGCAGGCGCTCGCGCAACTGCTGAACCCCACGCCTCCCGACCCGATGCGGCTCGCGGCCTGCCGCTCACACCTTCGGGCGGAGCTCGACGACAAGCTCACTCAGGCGCAGGCGCTTATATCCCAGGACCGGCAAGCGGCCGCGCGCAAGCTGTTGCTGGAAATCGATCAGCATTACGGCGGGCTCGCCGCCCCGCGCATTCTGCAACTCGCGCGCAGCTGCGGCTGCGGACTTGCTCAGCCGTAGGGATGCCGGCGGATCTCGCGCGCGCGCCGTTGCGGCAGCGACCGCGGGGCGGTCATGGACGCTTCGGATTCGGCATCGAGTGAATCTCCACACGAATCGCCTCGCCGTGGTGCCGCTGCCCGCCGAAATATCGGGCGCAGAACGCGACGATAAGGCCGAACACGAACATCGCCGAAAGATTCTCGGCTCCCTTTGCCAGGTGAAAACGCGCAATCACCTCGTGCAGCGTGACCGGCGCGGCGGAAAACGGCATGACGATGAAGTTCATCACCAGGAAGATCACGGCGCCGGCGAGAATACCGCCCAGCCACCATTGCGCGCGAAGCCGCGGCATCCGCGCGGTCACCCACCAGTAGATCGCCGCGATCAGCACCGACATGGCCCACTGCAATAGGAGCCCGAGATACGCCGCCGAAGCCCCGAGGGAGAACGAAGCTTTCCCGAGAACGCCGCTGGCGATGTAGTGAGCGATCAACACCGGGCTCACCCGGTTGATGAGCGCGGCGGCGCCGATGTCGAGTGTTCCCGCGACCAGACCGCCTATCAGTATCGCCCGAAGTCCCGAGGTTGCCGTGTTCTTCATCTGCATCCCCTGGAGAGAGATCCGGATCGAACGAGCATCGATTATAGACGAGGTACACTCGGGGTGATGATCGATCGACCCGTATGGGCGGCCCTGAGCACACGCCACCTCGCCTTATCCGTAGGAGGCGCGCTCGCGCGCAGGTACGCGACCGACATCAACCTGTTCGCTTCCGCCTGCGACGACACCCCGGCAGCGCTCGCGGCGCTGACCGAGCTGGTGCGACCCGGGGAGCGCGTATACCTCCTACAGGTCCCCGACATCATCGTCCCGGCCGGTCTCATGACGATCAGGGCGGCGAGGGGCGTGCAAATGATCGCGACGCGGCGCATGGAAATGGCGATGGCGGACGATGAGGTGGTGGCGCTCGGGGACGCCGATGCCGCGGAGATGTTGGCCTTGGCCAAGCTCACCGAGCCCGGCCCGTTCCTACCGCGTACGCATACGATGGGAGTCTTTCGCGGCATCCGGATCGAGGGGCGACTGGCCGCCATGGCTGGCGAGCGCTTCCGGTTCCCCGGCTTCACGGAAGTGAGTGGTGTCTGTACTCACCCCGATTTTCGTGGGCGCGGATTGGCGCGCCGGCTTTCAGCCGCGGTCGGCTCCGGCATCGAAGCACGCGGCGAGCGGCCATTCCTTCACGCCTGGAGCAGCAACCGGCCCGCCATATCCCTCTACGAGTCGCTCGGCTTCGAGATCCGCGCCGAGGTCGATGTGAAAGTGCTGGAGCGTGGCGAACGACCGCCTCACGGCGCGCCGGCATAGCCGGCCTCCTCCTTTCCGGAGCGCAAGGCTTTCCCCGGCATCCTGCCGGCGCACATGAAGAGGATGGAGGCATAGGCCCGCCACGGCTTCCAGGCTTCGGCGCGCCGCGACAGCTCCTGCGCATCCGGCGTTTCATCGAAAGCGCTGCGCAGCTCCGCGAGGCCGGCGGGGAGCGCATCTGAATCATTGAGCGCACGCATTGCGACGTATTGAACGACCCAGTCGCCGACTCCCCTGAGCGCCCGAAGCTTGACCAGCAGCTCATCCGGAGGTGAATTCCACCTCACCGCCGCAACGGCCTGCGCGGCCGAGCGGATGACATCGGCCGTCGAGCGAGGCAGGAAGTCCAGACGGCTCTCGGCCAGCACCCGCGCGCTGGGGAAAGTACGGCAGAGCTCGCCCGCCCCGATCGAGGATACCGGCTCCCCGCATTCCTCGGCGAGCAGCGCCTGCAGGCTCTGCGTCTCATCGAGGGGGAATCTCTCGCGCAAGACGGCGTGAACCACCGGCTCGATGCTGTCCCAAGCCCCCGGGAGGCGCAGCCCCGAATGCCGCTCGAGCAGCGGCGCGAGCGCGCGATCCGCGCCGAGAACCCGACGTATCACCTCCGGGTCCGCGGACAGATCGAACATGGCGCGCAAGCGCGTGATGATGTGCAGCAGACACTCGGGCTTCGGGAAGCGGATATGAATCCGCAGCGCGTGGGCGGCCGCGACCGGCCGCACCTCGAGCACGCCATGGTGATTCTGCACCGCGACGGTCCGTCGGTAGATGCCGTCTCTGATGAGCTCGACTCCCGGCACCGAGCGCGGGGACAGAAAGCTCAGCAGCATGTTCCAATCGTAGGGGGGCCGGTAGGCGAGTTGGAAGACATATTCACCTTCCGCGACGCCGGCGCGTGCCCCGAGACGCCGCAGCTCCGACGGCGGACGCCCATAGAATTCGCGGAAAACGTCGTTGAAGCGCCGGATGCTCTTAAATCCCGAGGCCATCGCGACCTCGGCCATGGAAAGGTTGGTATCGCTGATGAGTTGTTTGGCGAAATGGAGCCTGCGGGTCTGGGCGACGGTGGTCGGCAGTGCCCCCAGGTGCCGTTGGAAGAGCCGCGAAAGATGCCGCGAGCTGACACCGAGTCGCGAGGCGAGCGTCTCGACCCCGGCCTCATCGAGTGCGCCCTCCGCAATCAGACGCAGACCCCGGCTGACGGTCGTGGAGGTGCCGTTCCATGCGGGCGTGCCCGGCGCCACCTCCGGGCGACAGCGCAGGCACGGACGGAAGCCGGCGGCTGAAGCGGCCGCCGCGGAGGGAAAGAACCGGACGTGCACGCGCTTGGCATGCGGGGAGGGGCAGATCGGACGGCAATAGATGCCGGTCGAGGTGACCCCGATGAATATGCGGCCATCGAAACGCGCATCCCGGTGGAGGCGCGCCTGCTCGCAGATCTGCTCGTCGAGCTCCACGTCCCGATATTACCGGGACGGGCGCAGCGGCGCCGGTGAGGGTTCACATCGAGGTCCGATTCCAGCCAGAAAGCGTGACCGCGCTGCGTATATTTCCCAGACATCGGCTGATAGCGGAGTCCGTTATGAAAACGAAACTACTGTCCGGACTTTTCTTCGCGGCGACGTCTCTCCTCCTCACCGGTAGCGCGCATGCGGGAGGATCCGGCCAGGCGATGTACCGGGTGATCGACCTCGGAAATCCGGAAGGCGGCACTGCGAGTCAGGGCACCACCGATAATCAGTTCGGTTGGATCGCGGGCTGGTCGACCGAAGCGGATGGCACGATGCTCGCCGAGCTCTGGAGGGGTGCAACGGCGATGAATCTGGGAACGCTCGGCGGTCCGCAAAGCTCCGTCGCATGGCCCAACCGCAACAACCACGGTGTCATCGTCGGGATCTCCGAGACCAACGCGCTGCAGCCGAACGGCGAAGCCTGGAGCTGTTATCTCGCCGTCTTTTTTGTCGGCGACAATCATGTCTGCCGCGGATTCGTCTGGCGTGACGGCAAGATGACGGGACTGCCGACCCTGGGCGGCGATAACGGCTTTGCGACGGGCATCAACAACCGGGATGAGGTCGTCGGCTGGGCCGAGGACCCCGTTCACGATCCCACCTGCGATGAGTACAACAACACCGGACAGGTGCTGCAGTTCGAGGCCGTGATGTGGGTGCCGGATGGCGACGGGAATAATTACCGGGCCGTCGAGTTGCCGCCCTACCCTGGAGACCTCGACGGCGCCGCGACTGCGATCAACCAGTGGGGGGAAGCCGTCGGAATAACCGGTGTCTGCGATGGCGCGATCGGTGGCGGCACCGCCAAGCACATGGTCATGTGGCAGGACGGCCGGGTGGTGCGCGAGCTGCCGACGCTCGGCGGGACGTACTGGAATACGCCCATGGACATCAACGATCTCGGGGATGTCATCGGATTCTCGGACCTGCCGGGCGACGGTCCGTATTTCGGCGCCCAGAATTTCCACGCCTTCTTCTGGTCGCTGCGCCCCTACGACTGCAATGGCAAGGTGGCGCCGGGCGGCAGCACCTGCGACCTCGGCACTCTCGGCGGAGCCATCAGCCAGGCGCTTGGCGTGAACAACCGCGACCAGGTCGTCGGCGCATCGTGGATCAATTCGAGTGGGACCAATCACGCCTTCATCTGGCAGAACGGACGGATGACTGACCTCAACACCCTGGTGGTGCCGGGCAGCGCCACGCTCACCCTCACGATCGCTCAAGACATCAATGATCAGGGCGTGATCACGGGGCAGGCTACGTTGGCCTCGAACCCGAGCGTGATCGTGGCGTTCGAAGCCATCCCGGTGGGTTGATGGGGCTCATCTGACCCGCGTCATCGCGGACAGCAGCGAGCCGTGCATGAGGTGCGCTGCTGCCGCGGTCGCGTCCTACCGCTCGGAGAGAACGACCGGCATTCCGTGAGGCGTGCGCCGGTAGGCGTCCTCCCACGCATCCCTGCACCCGCGCAGCTCGGCTTCTCCGATCGCACCCTTGCCGATGAGCAGCCCCTGCAACGCCCGCAACCAGCAGTCGAAATAATGCGCCTCCCCGCTCCGTGGGTCGAGGTTTGAAGCTGTGCGCAGCTCGCGACCCAGGGCCTGGGTCCACTCGGCCCAGGTGAAGCAGCCCTCTCTGGAGGCAAGGATCGCAATCGCGAAAGCGCGCGCCTGCCAGGGCTCGGCAAAGCGCGCGCCGGGCTCCACTGCGCCAGTCGCCGATTTCTCAGGCGGCATCGAGATACGCTTCCCAGAGATCGACGTAGACGGCATCGCGCGGTGCGGCTCGCTCGCCCCAGAGCTCGCATGCCTCGAATCGCACCGAATAGACATGCTGTGGTTGCTCGCCCTGAAAGTGCGCGTTGCTGTCGGGCAGGACAAAGACGCCACGCACGCGATCGATGGTTCCCGCCTTCCCCCGCACGTACCGTGGCAGTCGGGTGTGTCCGACAGGGTTGAGATTACGCGCCCTGACATGCTGCCCCGGCCGAAAGCGCGGTGGCCGGCTCGAGCCGCGGGAGGCGGGAGCGCCCCGGGCGATGAACCCCGCCACCATTTGCCCCGGGAGGGCTGGAGTCTCCTTCGCAAGACCCGGTGTTGGTTTGCCGCTCGCGAGCTCCTCTTCGCCGATGAAGCCGTGCTGCAGCAGGAGGCCGGTCAGACCGGTCAGCCATTTCTCGTAATAACTCATCCGCAGGTATTCGGCGGCGGGGATCAGCTCGCGTTGATGCCGCGAGGCATCGATATTCCACCGACCGAATGCGCCCATCGCGCGCACCAGAGCGAACACCCGGGCTTCCCAACGGTGATGAAACACAGGCTCGCCGCATTCCGGCCGCACGGGGCCCATGCCGTCCATGCCGCCCATGTCGTGCACACCGTTCACCCGATCTCCGGCGCGCAAGCCGCGGCGTTGCTGGGCGCCTGAACGAGTGCCACGCCGATCATCGTATCGCGGGTCACGAGGGAGGCCAGCTGCTCCTCGGTCATCTCCTCGGTCCCCGCAGGTCTTTGAGGCACGACCAGATAGCGCAGCTCCGCGGTACTGTCCCAGACGCGGATTTCCATCC
>Ga0335074_10003665_pt1 | contig 21028 bp, 20 predicted proteins | sample Lox_Sample_23_FD_206715 | JGI IMG/M metagenome (GOLD analysis project Ga0335074, IMG submission 206715) | Soil microbial communities from Loxahatchee National Wildlife Refuge, Florida, United States - Lox_Sample_2.3 | ecosystem: Environmental > Terrestrial > Soil > Wetlands | place: USA... | reverse complement strand
AAGCTGCCAACATACAAAGCGGGAGGGTTCTCTCGAACACCTCCCGCCTTGCATTGGACTAACCCGTTCACGGATTAGAACGAAATTTTAAGGGCCTGGCAGCCCGAGTGTCCATGAAAAATTCCTCGACCCCCGCAGCGGTAAAAGACCGCAGAGAATCATACAAGTGCATGATTAAACTTAATAATTTCGCTCATGCCATAGCGCCCGGGCGGCTGACCGGCCAGCCAAGCGGCCGCCCGCAGAGCGCCGCGGGCGAAGATCCCGCGATCGCCCGCCCGGTGGCTGAGCCGCAGCTCCTCGCCGGGACCCGCGAAGAGCACCGTATGCTCACCGACGATATCGCCACCGCGGAGGACGGCGAAGCCGATCTGCCCCTGCTGACGCGCGCCGCTTCGCCCTGCGCAGGCGCCGGCGAGCGCCTCGGAGCGCCCCAGGCCCCGCCCCTCGCCGGCCGCCCGGGCGAGCTCGAGCGCGGTCCCGGAGGGGGCATCCCGCTTCATGCGGTGATGGGCCTCGAGAATCTCGATATCGAAATCCGGCGGTAGCGCGCTTGCCGCCCGCCGCACCAGCTCCACGAGCAGCGCCACACCGAGGCTGGTGTTCGGCGCCACGAGCAACGGAATCTCCCGCGCGGCAGCCTCGAGCTCCGCGGCGAGCTCGGCCCCGAGACCGGTGGTGCCGATGAGAAGCGGCGTGCGCGCGGCGCGGCAGGCGGCGAGATGCGCACCGGCCGCTTGCGGCTGCGAGAAATCGATGACGACATCGGCCGCCACGAGCGCGGCGCTCAGATCGCTCGTGACCCTCACGCCGAGGCGCTCCGCGCCCGCGAGCTCACCGGCATCGCGACCGAGGCTCGCACTGGTCACCGAAGCCACGGCGCCCGTGATACGTACCGTTCCGAGCTCGCCCGCCGCGCCAGGCTCGGCCGCCGCCCGCACCAGCGCCCCGCCCATGCGGCCGCTCACTCCGACGATGACAGCCCGCACCCCCGTCATGAGGCCAACTCTCAGGCGCCCGAGAAGAAGCGCTTCACGCCCTCGAGGAAGCCCTTCTCGCGCGGCGCGTGCCGATGGGGATCCTGCTGCAGCGATTCCTCGAGCTTACGAACCAGCTCGCGCTGCTCCGCGGAAAGATGCACCGGCGTCTCGATCACGACCCGACAGAAAAGATCGCCCCGCGAGTTGCTGCGCACCGGCTTGACGCCCTTGTCGCGCAAGCGGAAAACGCGTCCGGACTGGGTCTCCGCCGGGATTTTCAACGTCACATCGCCATCGAGGGTCGGCACCTCGACCGTGCCGCCGAGCGCCGCGGTCGCGAAGCTGATCGGCACTTCGCAGCTCAGGTGCTCACCGTCGCGCTCGAAGATGGCGTGCTCGCGCACGTGGACCTCGACGTACAGATCACCCGGCGGACCGCCATTGCGCCCCGCCTCCCCTTCGCCCGCCAGCCGGATCCGATCACCGGTGTCCACTCCCGGCGGCACTTTCACCGACAGCTTGCGCGTGCGCCGCACGCGACCCTGCCCGAGACAGGTGTCGCAGGGATTCTTGATGATCGTGCCCGCGCCCCGGCAGCGCGGACAGGTCTGCTGCAGCTGAAAGAAGCCCTGGGAAATGCGCACCTGACCCGAGCCACCGCAAGTGTCGCAGGCTGCCGCCGAGCTACCCTTGGCCGCGCCCGTGCCATGACAGGTCTCACATTCGGAAAGCTTCGGAACTTCGATCTCGACCGAGTGCCCGAAGACCGCCTGCGGCAGCTCGAGCTCGATCTCGTAGCGCAGGTCCGCGCCGCGAAACACCTGAGCACGGCCACCGCGGCGCGCGGTGCCGAAGATGTCCCCGAAGACGTCGCCGAAAATATCGCTGAAGGCGTCGCCCGGACCAAAGCCGCCAGCCCGACCGCGAGCCCCGGCGGCGGCCTCCACGCCCGCGTGGCCGTACTGATCGTATGCGGCGCGCTTCTGCGGATCGGTGAGCACTTCACAGGCTTCCTTCGCCTCCTTGAAGCGCTCCTCAGCCTCCTTGTCGTTGGGATTGCGGTCCGGGTGATATTTCATCGCGAGGCGGCGATAAGCCTTCTTGATTTCCGCCTCGGTGGCCGTTCTGGGTACGTCGAGTACCTTGTAGTAGTCTGCCTTGGACATCTCACGTACTGTCACATATCACGCGGCCCGGCGCCACGATGAGTTGCCTCACCGCGGCGACGGGCCCCAGGGAAACCCTGGGCGGCTTTTCACTCGCTGTCGCGCGATGAGACGCTCAGCTTGCCTTGCGGCCCTTGTCCTTCACTTCCTCGAACTCGGCATCGACCACGTCCTCGCGTCCGCTCTGGCTGCCCGCAGCGCCCTCCGGTCCACCGGAGGATTGCGGGCCGCCACCCGCGCCCGAGGCTTCCGGGCCCGCCTGACCGGCCGCGTACGCGCGCTGCGCAATTGCCGCGGAAGCCTGCGCGAGCGCCTCGGTCTTCTTCTCGATGATGTTGCGGTCATCGCCCTTGAGCGCGGTACGCAGATCCGAGATCGCGGATTCGACCTTGGCGCGCTCGGCCGCATCCACTTTCTCGCCGAGATCCTTCAGACTCGTTTCGACGGCGTGAATCATGCCGTCCGCCTTGTTGCGCGTCTCCACCAGTTCGCGGAAACGCTTGTCCTCGGCGGCATGCGCCTCGGCATCGCGGACCATCCGCTTGATCTCGTCCTCGTTGAGCCCGCTCGAGGCCTTGATCACGATCTTCTGCTCGCGCCCGGTCGCCTTGTCCTTGGCGGAGACGTTGAGAATGCCGTTGGCGTCGATGTCGAAGGACACCTCGATCTGCGGCATGCCGCGCGGGGCTGGCGGAATGTCGCTCAGGTCGAACTTGCCGAGCGACTTGTTGTCGCTGGCGCGATCGCGCTCGCCCTGCAGCACGTGAATGGTCACGGCCGTCTGACTGTCATCAGCGGTCGAGAACACCTGCGACGCCTTGGTCGGAATGGTGGTGTTCTTCTCGATGAGCTTGGTCATGACGCCACCGAGCGTCTCGATGCCGAGAGACAGCGGCGTCACATCGAGCAGCAGCACGTCCTTGACCTCTCCTGCGAGCACACCGGCCTGGATGGCCGCGCCCACGGCGACCGCCTCGTCGGGATTGACGTCCTTGCGCGGCTCACGCCCGAAGAAGTCCTTGACGTACTTCTGTACCAGGGGCATGCGCGTCTGGCCGCCGACCAGGATGACTTCCGCGACATCGCTCGCGGAAACGCCCGCGTCCTTGAGCGCGGTCCGGCAGGGTGCGATCGTCTTCTGCACCAGATCCTCGACCAACGCCTCGAGCTTCGCCCGGGTGAGCTTGATGTTGAGGTGCTTGGGACCGGAGGCATCCGCGGTGATGTACGGCAGGTTGATGTCGGTCTGCTGGGTGGAGGAGAGCTCGATCTTGCCCTTCTCGGCCGCCTCCTTCAGGCGCTGCATGGCGAGCGGATCCCTGCGCACGTCGACGCCGGACTCCTTCAGGAACTCCTCGGCGAGGAAATTGATGATCCGCAGGTCGAAGTCCTCGCCACCGAGGAAAGTGTCGCCGTTGGTGGAAAGCACCTCGAACTGACGCTCGCCATCGACTTCCGCGATCTCGATGATCGAGATGTCGAAAGTGCCGCCACCGAGGTCGTAGACCGCGATCTTGCGGTCGCTCCCCTGCTTGTCGAGGCCATAGGCGAGCGACGCCGCGGTCGGCTCGTTGATGATGCGCTTGACTTCGAGGCCGGCGATGCGGCCGGCGTCCTTGGTGGCCTGACGCTGTGAGTCGTTGAAGTAGGCGGGAACGGTGATCACGGCCTCGGTGACCGGCTCACCGAGATAGTCCTCCGCCGTCTTCTTCATCTTCATGAGGACGCGGGCCGAGATCTCCGGCGGCGCCATCTTCTTGCCCTGCACCTCGACCCACGCATCGCCGTTATCCGCGCGCGTGATCTTGTAGGGCACCATCTTCACATCGCGCTGCACCACCTCGTCCTCGAACTTGCGTCCGATGAGGCGCTTGATGGCGAAAAGGGTGTTCTGCGGGTTGGTGACCGCCTGGCGCTTGGCCGGCTGGCCGACCAGCACCTCGTTGTCCTTCGTAAAGGCGACGATCGATGGGGTGGTCCGGTCGCCCTCGCTGTTCTCGATCACGCGGGGCTTACCGCCCTCCATGATGGCCACGCACGAATTGGTCGTGCCGAGGTCGATGCCGATTACCTTTGCCATGTGTCTACTCCGCCGAATCTCTTTCCAAAGGGGGATGATCTCGTTGCACTTCTTGGGTGTTCGTGGCGCCGATTCAAGGCCGGATGGCGTCTTTTCGAAGCGCCGGATGGGGCTAGGCCGGCGCCTTCGCGACGATGACCCGTGCCGGGCGAATCACCCGGCCATTGAGCTCGTAGCCGGGCTGCACCACCTGCAGCACGGTGTTGGGCTTCGCAGCGGCGGATTCCTGAGCGAGCATCGCTTCGTGCCGGGTCGGATCGAAAGGCTCCCCAACCGGATTGATGGGCGTGACTCCCAGGCGCTCGAGCGCCTTGGCGAGCAGCTGCAGCGTCGCCTGCTGGCCCTGCTTGAGGCTGCGCGGGTCCGCTTCGCGGCTATCGGCGCTCTGCACGGCGAGCTCCAGGCTGTCGCGCACCGGTAGAAGCTCCGCGGCGAACTTCTCCAGGCCGTAGCGATTGGCCGCCTCGATGTCGCGCTGCGCGCGTTTGCGGACATTGTCGAGCTCCGCGACGGCGCGCAGGTACTGCTCCCGGTGGCTGCGCGCGCGCTCCTCGGCCTCCGTGAGGGCCTGCTGCAGGCGCTCGAGCTCCGCCAGGGGCGATGCCGCCTGCGGCGCCGCGGCCCCCGCGCTCTCCGCGCCGGACGGCTCGCCGTTTTCGCCCATGCCCATCAAAAACCTCCCGAAAAAAGGGCGGTCATATGGCCGCGCTCGTCGTCAAATAATGCCTTACCGGCGGGAATTCAAGGCGGCGCCGAGCAGTTTCGCGGTCATATCGACGATCGGAATGACCCGCTCGTAAGCCATGCGGGTCGGCCCGATGACCCCGAGAACCCCGACCACGGAGTCCGGCGAGCCGTACGGGGCCGTGATGACGCTGCAGTCATCGAGGATCTGATATCCCGATTCATGGCCGATGAAGATCTGCACTCCCTCGGCCCGCAGCGAATTGTCGAGCAGGTGCAGGAAGTCGCGCTTCTCATTGAAGGCCTCGAAGAGCCGTCGCAGCTTCTCGACGCTCGACAGCTCCCCGACGCCCATGAGATTGGTCTCGCCCTTGATGACGTACTCGAGCTCCTCGCCCACCCCGCTCGCTTCAAACACATGCTGCGCCATCGAGATGGCATCCAGCATGACCTGGTTCATGTGGGCACGGGTCTCGCTCAGCTGCCGCAGGATCTCCTGGCGAACCTGCGCCAGAGAGCGGCCGCGGAACTGCTCGTTCAAATAGTTGGAAGCGCGCTTTAGCTCATCGGGCGAGTAATAGCGCTCGAGCTGGACGATGCGGTTCTGCACCTCTCGCTCACCATAGACGAGCACGACGAGCACGCGGTTCTCGGAGAGGCTCACGAACTCGATCTGGGTGATCGAGGCCTGCGTGCTGCGCGGCAAGGTCACCACCCCGGCGAGCTGTGTCAGGCTCGAGAGGAGCTGGGAGACCGTGGCGATGAGGTCCTTCGGGCTCTCGCGCGCGGCTTCGCGCTGGCGACCTTCGAACTGCCGGCGGATCTCCGCGGCGGCGGCTTCCTCGACCGGCTGAACGTGCAACAGGGTGTCGACGAAAAACCGATAGCCCTTATCGGTCGGGATGCGGCCGGCCGAAGTATGCGGCGAGGCGACGAAACCCAGCTCCTCGAGGTCGGCCATCACGTTGCGGATGGTCGCCGAGGAGAGCTGCAAACCCGACTCGCGCGAGAGCGAGCGCGAGCCCACGGGTTGCCCATCCCGGATATAGCTCTCGATGAGCACCCGCAGCAGGTGTTGAGCGCGTTCGTTGAGCAGATCTTCGTTCATCAAGCTGATTATTAGACGGCCGAGCCGACCGTCAAGCAAGGGCTGGGCCGTCCTGCTAGGATCCGGCCGATGGGCTTCCCCGTCCGCACGTGCGCGCTGGTCGGCAGATTCACGGACTCGCGCGTCGCGGAGTCCGCGCACGCGTTGCTGGAGCATCTTGCGACCCGGCAGGTCACGGTGCTCATCAGTGACAGGGCAGCTCTCACCCCTGCCGGCGCAGCGGTGCTTCTGGTCCCGGAAGAGGATCTCGGTCCCCGCGCGGACCTCGTGATCGCGGTCGGGGGCGACGGTACCCTGCTCTATGCGGCGGGCCTGGTCGCGCGCCATGGCGTGCCGCTTCTCGGCATCAATCGCGGCCGGCTCGGCTTTCTCACCGATGTAATGCCGCAGGATATGCTCGCCTGCGTCGATGCCGCCCTCCAAGGCGGGCTCGAGGCCGACGAGCGCCCCCTGCTTGCCGCTTGTCTTCGCCAAAGAAGCGGCGCGAGCGCCGAGGCGCTGGCGCTCAATGATGTGGTACTGCAGAAGCTCGCCACCGGCAGGATGCTCGATTTCCAGACGCGGATCGGTGGCCGTTATGTCAACACCCATGCGGGCGATGGCATCGTCATCGCGAGCGCGACAGGCTCGACGGCATACGCGCTCTCCTGCGGGGGGCCGATCATCGAGCCGCACCTCGATGCGCTCGTGATCGCTCCGATCTGTCCTCACACCCTATCGGACCGCCCGATCGTGGTCTCCGCCCGCTCGCCCATCGAGGTCGAGCTGCTCGAGCGCCCGGACATACGCGGGCAGGTGAGCTGCGATGGCGCCATTCTCGGTGAGATCGTTCCCGGGGATCGCCTCGAGGTGAAGCCCGCCGGGGAGCGGATCACACTGCTTCATCCCGCCGGCCACGATTACTACCGTCTGCTGCGCTCGAAGCTGCACTGGGGCCGGGGCGATGCGGAGCGCTGAAGCATGAGCTGCGCGTTCGCGAGTACCAGGGCCTGAGGAAACCCCATGCTCATCCGCCTGCAAATCCGCGATTTCGCCATCATCGAGGCGATCGAGCTCGAGCTGCGCCCGGGACTCACGGTGCTCACCGGGGAAACCGGCGCGGGCAAATCGATTCTCGTCGATGCGCTGCAACTTCTCGCCGGCGGCCGCGGTGGACCGGAGATGATCCGCCATGGCGCCGAGCGAGCCGACATCACCGCGACCTTCGATCCTCGCAAGGCTCCGCCGGGACTCGCACGCTGGCTCGAGGAGCAGTCGATCCAGGGTGGCGATGAGCTCATCATCCGCCGGGTGATAGCGGCCGACGGGCGGTCGCGGGCATACCTCAACGGCCAGTCCGTTCCCGTACAGCTGCTGCGCGAAGCCGGCAGCATCCTCATCGACATTCACGGCCAGCATGAATTCCAATCGCTGACGCGCAGCGCCGAGCAGCGCGAGCTGCTCGATGCCTACGGTCGGCTCGAGGCGCTCACCGGTCAGGTGGGGATCGCCTACCGGGTGTGGCGCGAGATGCTCGAGCGCACGCTCGAGCTCGAAACGCGCGCGCGCGATCGCGAGGCGAAGCTCGATCTGCTCAAGTTTCAGGTTGGGGAGCTCGAGGCGCTGCGGCTGGAGGAAGGCGAGGTCGAGCGCCTGAACGAGGAGTGGGCGCGTCTCACGAACCGCGGTCGCCTGGCGGAAGCTGCGCACGCAGCGCTCGCCGCGCTCTCTCAGGCGGAGGAAGGCAACGCGCAGGCGAATGTCAGCCGGGCGCTCCAGTCGCTGCGCGCCGGCGCGGCGGTCGACGCCAAGCTCGCGCCGGTGGTCACGCTGGCGGAGGAAGCGGCGGTGCAGATTCAGGAAGCTGCCCGCGAGCTCGAGCGCTACGGCGAGAGCCTGGAGATCGACACGGCGCGCCAGGAGCAAGTCGAGCGGCGGCTGGTCGCTATCGAGGAGCTTGCGCGCAAGCATCGTGTGACACCGCTCGAGCTGTTGCCGCGCGCCGCGGAGCTCACCGCGGAGCTCGAGTCCCTCGAGCGCGCCGAAGTCGACCTCGCGGTGCTGCGCAAGGAGCTGGCGGCGGCCCTTGACCGCTACCGCGACCAGGCGCAGAAGCTCTCTGCCAAAAGGACCACTGCGGCGGCCGCGCTCGCCAAGAAGATCACCGCGCACATGCAGACGCTCGGAATGTCGGGCGGGCGCCTGGAGGTGGGTGTTGCCCAGAGCCGCAGCGCCGAGCCCGCGCAGCACGGCCTCGACGATGTCGAGCTACGCGTGAGCACCAACCCAGGTCAACCGCCCCGGGCACTCGCCAAGATCGCTTCCGGCGGCGAGCTGTCGCGTCTGTCGCTCGCCGTGCAGGTTGCAAGCAGCGCCGAGGAGACGCGATGCATGGTGTTCGATGAGGTCGATTCGGGCATCGGCGGCGCGGTGGCCGAGATCGTCGGGCGCGAGCTGCGCATCCTCGGGGAGCGTGGCCAGGTGTTGTGCGTCACGCATCTGCCGCAGGTCGCCTCGCAGGGCCACCACCACTTGCGCGTTACGAAGCTCACCGACGGCAAGACCACGCGCACCGCCGTGACGGAGCTCTCGGATCAGGACCGCATAGAAGAGCTCGCGCGCATGCTCGGCGGAGTCGATGTGACCCCCAAGGCGCGCGAGCACGCGCGCGAGATGCTTCAGGTCGCGGGCGGCCGCTTGGGTGCGCGGCGATAGGGACAGTGGGTCTTGCGGCAGTTGCCGTAGAGGATCAGGGAATGGTCGCGGATCGAGAAGCCAAGGCGCTGCGCGACGGCGGTCTGCCGCTCCTCAATGCCGGCATCCATGAACTCCTCGACTCGGCCGCAGTCCAGACAGACGATATGATCGTGGTGCGTGCCCTGATTGAGCTCGAAGACCGCCATGCCGTCCTCGAAGTGATGGCGCGTGACGAGTCCCGCGGCTTCGAATTGCGTGAGCACGCGGTAGACGGTCGCGAGCCCGATATCCTCGTTCGACTCGAGCAGGATGCGGTAGATGTCCTCGGCCGACAGATGCCGCGTCGAGCTGCCCTCGAGAATCTCGAGGATCTTGAGGCGAGGCAGCGTTACCTTCAGGCCCGCTTTGCGCAGGTCCTTGCCTTCCACCGCTACATCTCCCGCTGAATGCGCCGGGCAGGATCGGCCGCGGCGGATTCGCGATCAGGTATCATCGCCGGCCATTATTGCGCATTTTCCCTTCCGACGGACCTCCATGCGACGTGAACCCTTGATTTGCACAGCCCCCCGCCCCGCGCGCCTGCGCCTGCTCGCACTGCTGACTCTTAGCATCGGACTTGCGGCCTGCGTGTACCGCATGCCCATTCAGCAGGGCAACTACCTCGATGGCCATGCCGTGAGCGAGCTGAAGGTCGGCATGACCCGCAGCCAGGTGCGCTACCTCCTCGGCACTCCGATGGTGGAGGATGTCTTCGACAAGAACCGGTGGGATTACGTCTATTACTTCAAGCGCGGCTACGTGCGCCGGCCGCTCGAGAGCCGGGTCATCGTGTATTTCAACGGTGACAAGGTGCAGCGTCTCGCGCTCTACAACGTGCCCAAGGGACGGCCCTACGGTCCCGGCCGGCTGCCCTCGCCGAACAGATTCCCGATCTTTTAAATTGGCGCAAATCCGCTCCCGGTGATGTGCGCGGCCAGCCCAGTGACCCTATCGACCCCGCGGTCCAGGGAACGGCCCGGGAGCGCTTATTTACTTGCTTTCGTACGGCGCGAGGATTGGGCACGACGCCGCGCGCGAGGGTCGTCGCGCAAGGGCCGATAGAGCTCGATCCGGTCACCGTCGGCGGGACGGTCGGCGCGGCTTCGCAGCTCCCCGAAGATGCCGACCGGAGCGGTGTCCCAGGGAATCTCCCCGTCCGGCGCCTGCCGCCTGGCGGCTTCGAGGGCCTCACCGATGGTCGCATCGGCTGACAGCTCCACCGGCCACAGGTATTGGCGCGCCGGCGCGGCGTAGGCGACGAGACAATGCTTGCGGCGCTCAGCCAACACGACTGCGGATGACGAAGGCTTCCACGAGCGAGCCGACGGTCTCGGCGAATTTGTGCTCGAACAGCACCGCCGAGAGGGTGCTCTTGAAGGCGAACCGCATGGCCAACTCCACCCGGCACCCGTCGGCACCGATCGGCGTGAGCAGCCACTGACCCTCGAGCGTCTTGAACGGCCCGCTCACGAGGTGCATCAGTATCCGCTTGTCGGGCTCGAGCTCGTTGCGGGTGGTGAACTCCCCGTGCAACGGTCCCTGCTTGACCCCGATCGTTGCCACGATCTCCCGCTCGGTCCGGGACTCGACACGCGCATGGGTGCACCACGGCAGGAAGCGCGGGTAGCTCTCGATATCATTGATGAGCGCGAACAGGCGACTCGGCGGCTGGGCGACGAGCGCCGAGCGCTTGACCTCTCGCATGGGGCGATTGTCCCAAGATCGCCGCCCCGACGACAAGCTTCCCCTACAATGAGCGCCCCTGGCCCGACCCGCGCCCGCCATGCAGCCGAACGCCGCCACCTCTTCCCGCCTCATCGCCGAGAACCGCAAGGCGCGTTTCGATTACTTCATCGAGGAGCGCTACGAGGCCGGTCTCGCCCTGCAGGGATGGGAGGTCAAGGCGATGCGCGCCGGGCGTGCGCAGCTCAAGGAAGCGTACGTCTATCTGCGCGGCGGCGAGGCGTTCCTGATCGGTGCTCACATCTCACCGCTGTCCTCGACCTCGAGCCACGTGGCGGCCGATCCGGTACGCACCCGCAAACTCCTGCTGCACCATAGCGAGCTCAACGGGCTCATCGGCGCGGTCGAGCGAAAGGGCTACACCCTGGTGCCGCTCGAGCTTTACTGGAAGGACGGCCGCGCCAAGCTGCAGGTGGGCCTCGCCAAAGGCAAGAAGCAACACGACAAGCGCGCGGTCGAAAAGGATCGCGACTGGCAGCGCGACAAGGCGCGGTTACTCAAGCGCGGCTGATGCTCAAGGAAGGTTGAAACCGCTCACGACCGCCGTGCTGGCGCCGGTCGGCGAAAGCTTCGGGTTCGCGAGCGCGTAGACGAGATTGACCGTCATCACCGTATCGGTGTGCCGCGCGCTGCCGGGGGGCGGACTGGTGTTGTTGACCAACTGCATGCCCACTGCGAGCGAGAGCGTCGCATCGACCTTGAACTGCACCGAAAGATTGTCGGTCGTCGTGGTATCGCTCGAGCCGTATTGGACCAGGAGCGTGTTCACCAACTTGCTCAGCTGAGTGATCGAGTGCGAGTAATTGAAACCCGCCTGCAGCACCGCGTCGTTGACCACCGGCTGGAGCATGCGGCTGGTCACATTGCCGAGGGCTCCGGTGGTCAGGATTTCCGGCTGCTCGCGCCGCACTCCAACACCCAGCTCCCCGACGAGCTGCGTCGCCGGCGACTCGATGAGGTTGTAGCCACCGCCGGTCGCGACGCTCTCCTGGTAGCTGAAGCCGGTGAAGAGATTGCGATCCCAGCGCGCGGTCGAGAACCAGAAGGTGCGCTTGCTCAGCTCCAGATCCGCCTGCACGTTGGCGGTCAGGTCCTGCTGGGTGGTGAAATCCCCGGTGCTGGCATAGAGTCCGGCAAACCCGCCGCTCAAGGTCCAGCGACCCATCATATGGGCCGCGTTGAAGCTGGCGTTTCCGCTTTTCGTCGTCGTGTTGCTGCTCGTCACGATGAGTCCGAGCTGCCCCTGCGCCGCCCAGGTGCCCGCCGCAGCGGGCGTCGTGCCGGCGCAGGCGCAGTCAGCCGCGCCGCCGTCGGCGGCCGCAGCTTGGGCGACACCGTGCAGCAGAAACGCGGCACCGAGCGCGGCGAGGCTTTTCTTGACCATATCGTGCGACTCCCGACCCACCTGCCCGAAAAGGGCGGCGACCTTACCCGAAAGTGCCGGCGGGGGGAACTGCCGCAGGTCGCCGACGGATGGCCTCGAGCGCGACCCCGACGGGAACTCCCGGCGCGCCTTGCATGTTTTGAGGTATCCTATGGCCACCTTTGGGGGCGACCGGTTTCGACGTGGGTTGCGAACCTTCAGGGGCGTACCGAGGTGCAGTGCCCTCGTAAATCACGCTGCAAACTCATAGTTGCTAACGACGACAACTACGCCTTAGCCGCCTAATCGCGGTTGACCTCCGACCGGCTCGTGCCTGTGCGACCGAATCGGGGGACGCGCTCACAGGATCGCGATCCGCGCGTGCGACGGGCCGGGTCGTTAAGAGTCACCGTCCGCTGGCGCGGCGTCTTCCCTGCCCCTCGGGTAGCGCAGCGTGAGAACCAAAGAGCGGGCTACGTACGTAGATCCTGAAGTCTAGGACTTGCGGACGGGGGTTCGATCAAGGGTCGCGCCGATCCGTGAGGGTCGGCTGAGAACGGAGCTCACATCGGCGAAACCTGACGGCGCTCTGCTCGGAGAGCGGCATGGCAACGCCGAGGGGTAGGAAGAGGGCCAACCTCAGGCCTGCCCTGTAGAGACTCATAGGCTCGCCGTGGAGGTTTGTCTCCTGGGCGGGTACTAGGATTTCGCCGGCACGGCGGAATAAGACGCTCCGCATCCGCGCCGTTCATCGAACGGCTCGGATGAAGGCATAGTCCGGGCCGCCGCGAAAGCGGCGGGTGTACCGTCCCCCCGCCTCCACCAATGGTGACCACACTCCCGGCTGAGAACGCCGGGAGTGTGGTGTTGTAATCCGTACACTTCTTCACGCGCCCCATCCGAGCCGGAACCAACCGGAGCGGTCGCTCATTGAACGTTGACGATGACGACCGAGGAATCCGAGCCGCTCTCGAGGCGAGCGCGCGCCGGCCGTGAGGAAGGCGGGCTCACGGGCGCCCGCACGCTCGCATCGCTCGAGGAATTGCGCGGCGCGGTGAACGAGTGCCGCCGCTGCACGCTCTGGAAGTCCACGACCCAGGGGGTGCCGGGTGAAGGCGCCGCGCCATCGCGCCTGATGCTGGTCGGAGAAGCGCCGGGGGACTCCGAAGACCTGCAGGGTCATCCGTTCGTCGGACCCGCGGGCGCGATTCTCGATCGGGCGTTGAAGGATGCCGGCCTCGGGCGCGACGCCGTCTACATCACCAACGCGGTGAAACACTTCAAGTTCGAGCCCCGGGGCAAACGACGGCTGCACATCAAGCCGAGCGCGACTGAGATCGAGGCCTGCCACTGGTGGCTCGGCGAGGAGCTGCGGCTGGTGGCGCCGAAGCTCGTCATGGCGCTCGGCGGCACCGCGGCCCGCGCTCTTTTGGGCCATCCGGTCATCGTATCGCAGCTTCGCGGCGCGCCCACGCGGCTTTCCGCGACCTCACATCTGTGGGTGACCATCCATCCTTCATTTCTGCTTCGCATCACGGACGATGCGCAGCGACGAAGCGAGTACGCGCGCTTCGTGAAGGAGCTGAAGGACGCCATCGCCTGGATCGCGCGGCACTGAGCCGCTCACTCACCTGCTTGCGGACCGCCATCGAGCGAGGTCAACGCGCCGTACAGATCCGGGCGCCGGTCGCGGAACACGAACCAGTTATCGCGCAAGCCGGCCGTCTGCTCGAGGTCGAACGTGGCCACGAGCACCGCATCCCCCTCCTCCGGGGCCTCCGCGATCTTCGCTCCCATCGCATCGGTGATGAAGGACGACCCGTAGAAGCGGATGTAGAGTCCCTCGGGATCCTGGAGCGAGCGCTCGAGCCCGTACCGATTCGCGGCGGCGAGCGGTGTCAGGTTCGCGGCGGCGTGACCCTGTTGGGTTCGCTGCCAGTGCTCGCGTGAATTCACCGCCAGCGCGGGCGGCGGCTCGGTGCCGATCGCCGTTGGATACAGCAGAAGCTCCGCCCCGGCGAGCACCATGGCGCGCGCCGCCTCGGGAAACCACTGATCCCAACAGATGCCAACCCCGATGCGCGCATGCCGCGTGCGCCAGACCCTGAAGCCGGTATCGCCGGGACTGAAGTAATTCTTCTCCTGATATCCCGGACCGTTGGGGATGTGGGATTTGCGGTAGATGCCGAGTCTCGAGCCGTCGGCATCGAGGATGGCCACGGAATTGAAATAAGCCGGTCCCGCGCGCTCGAAGAAGCTGATGGGCAGGACCACGCCGAGCTCGCGCGCCACCCCGGCGAAATGCCGCACCGCGGGGTTGTCCTCGATGCTGCTCGCCAGCCGAAGGTGACGCGCGTCCTGCTCGATGCAGAAATAAGGGGTCTCGAACAGCTCCGGCAGCAGGATGATCTGCGCGCCGCGGGCGGCCGCGTCCCGCACCAGCCGCTCCGCCCTGGCGATGTTGGCGGCGCCATCCCAGCCGCATGCCATCTGCACCGTCGCGACGGTGACCGGCCGCGGCGAGTGTTGGAAGTGATCAGGTGGCTTGGACATCGGAGTTCGCTCCCATTGCCCCGCGATCGGCGCGGAACCGCCGCACCTGCTCGGAGATGCGCATGGCGGTCTCGAGCGCCATCAGGCCGGCCTCGCCCGTCACCACCGGCGGGCGGCCCTCGTCGATGCAGGCGAGGAATGAGTCGATCTCGGCTTTGAGCGCATCTCCGGCCTCCAGGCTCTGCTCCTCGATGGTCACCGGCAGCGGCCCCGGCGGCTCTCCAGGGGCGCGTTTGCGGATGAGCGTCAGTATCTTCTGCTGCAGGTCCAGCGACAGATAGGTGTCATCCTCGAAGATGCGCATCTTGCGTTCGGTTTTCAAGCTGACACGGCTTGCCGTGGCATTGACGACGCAGCCGTTGGCAAAGGTGATGCGCGCATTGGCGATATCGATGTCCTCCGAGAACACCGGCGTCCCCACCGCATCGATGGTTCGCACCGGTGCGCCGACGATCGTCTGCACGATGTCGATATCGTGGATCATCAGATCGAGCACCACGTTGACGTCCGTGCCCCGCTCGCGGTAGGGAGCCAGGCGGTGACATTCCACGAAACGCGGCGCCCGCAGATACGGCTCGGCCGCGAGAATCGCGGAATTGAAGCGCTCGAGGTGACCCACCTGCAGGAGGCGGCCGCGACGGGCGGCGAGTCCGATGAGCTCGCGGGCCTCCGGCGGCGTCTCGGTGATCGGTTTCTCCACGAGCACGTGCGCCCCCGAATCGAGGAAATCACGCGCTATGGCGAAGTGCGCCGGCGTCGGGGTAACCACGCTCACGGCGTCGACCGCGCCGAGAAGCTCCCGGTGGTCGGCAAACGCCCGGGTACCCACCTCGGCGGCGACCGCCTCCCGCGCCTCGCGCCGGGCATCGGCGACCCCCACCAGGTCGCAGCATTTGGCCTGCGCGTACTTCTGCGCATGAAAGCGCCCCAGATACCCGACGCCGATCACGGCGGCTTTGATTTTGCGCATGCCCTTCATTATGACCTGGGGCGATCGGCTACACTGCCTGGATGACGGACTCTTCCGGCGATTCCGGACCAATCGCCCGCTCCCCAATCCTCCGCCTCGAGACCCGCACCCGGCGGGAGCTATCGCTCTTCGGTGGGGCGCTCGCCCTCGGGCTGCTGGTGATTCCCCTGCTCATCTGGGTGGTTGGACACCGGACCCTCGGGCCATATACCCATGGCGATAACCCGCACGGACTTGGGCCGCTCGCCCTGTACGCGGATTACTTCTCGGGCCTCGCCCACGGGTGGCTTGGCTATTGGGCGGTGGCCGTGGGTCCGGCGCTGCTTCTTCTGGCCGGCAGGCTCTGGCTCACCCTGCTGCGCCACCTCCCCCGGGATTGAGACTTGCATCACGTCCGCTTGACCCCAGAGACGGTGACAAGGGACGCGGGGGAGCCTCTCTGAGACCCCCACCGCAAAGTGGGGGATGCCCCGTGAAACTCTCGGCGATACTATTGATCCTCATCTGATCCTCATCGTGTGCAATTACCGGTGCGCAGCGCGCGCCTGAGACTTCATCCACTTCCCAAGGACTCTCGAGCAGCTCCAGATGTTCAAATCCCTCCGCCGTCCGCTCGGATGGCTCGCCATCACCTTCCTGTCGGCCCTCGTGGTCGTAGCCACGGACGCCGTTCTACATACCCCGGCCCGGGCAGACTCGATCCTGCCCGCAGGCTCACTCGCGCCGACCGACGATCAGCAATCGATCGCGCGCAAGATCGGACGGATCCTGGAAGAGACCCATTACAGCAAGGAGGTAATCGACGATGCCTTCTCGAGGCAGGTCTTCCAGCGCTATCTCGAGTTCCTGGACCCGGAGCACAGCTATTTCCTGGCGAGCGACGTGCAGGGCTTCTCGGTCTACAAGGACAAGTTCGACGACATGATCCACACCGGGGACATCGACCCCGCGTACCTGATCTTCGATCGCTTCAAGGAGCGCAACGCCCAGCGGTGGGAATACGCCATCTCCCTGCTCAAGTCCGAGCCGGACCTGAACACGACGGCGACTTACGACTTCGACCGCGACCATGCGGCCTGGCCGGCGACCGAGTCCGACATGGATCAGCTCTGGAAGGAGCGCGTCACCAATGATGTGATCTCGCTGATGCTCGCGGGCAAGACCTGGCCGCAGGCGGCCGACATCCTGCGCAAGCGCTACCAGACCGTCATCGAGCGGGTCGATCAGATCAAGTCCGAGGACGTGTTCGAGGACCTGATGAACGCGTACGCGCGCACGTACGACCCGCACACGAGTTACTTCTCGCCGCTCAACTCCGAGGAGTACCGCATCCAGATGAGCCTCAATTACGATGGGATCGGCGCATCGCTGCAGCTCATCGACAACTATGTGACGGTGATGAACGTCATCCAGGGCGGCCCGGCGGCCGTGGCCGGCACGCTGAAGCCGAGCGATCGCATCACCGGAGTCGGCCAGGGCCCGGGCGGCCCGATCACGGATGTCGTCGGCTGGCGGCTCGATGATGTCGTGCAGCTCATCCGTGGCAAGGCCGGAACGGCCGTGAGGCTACAGGTGCTGCCCGCAGGCGCCGCGCCCGGCTCGAAGGAGCGGGTCCTCGAGTTCGTGCGCAACAAAGTGACGCTGAAGGCCCAGGAAGCCCACAGCGAGCTGAAGACCGTGACCGATCACGGGCGCACTTACAAAATCGGCATCATCACCGTGCCGAGCTTCTACGAGGACATCGCGGCGGAGAACGCGGGCGATCCGAACTATCGCAGCACCACGCGCGATGTGCTGCGGCTGCTCGAGAAGCTCGAGGACCAGCACATCGACGGGCTGCTGCTCGATCTTCGGGATGATGGCGGCGGCTATCTGCCCGAGGCGACCGCGCTCACGGGCCTCTTCATCCCGCACGGCCCGGTCGTGCAGCTGCGCGATCGCAGCGGGCACGTCGATCCGCTGCCCGACCCGGAGCAGAGCCCGGCCTACACCGGCCCGCTCGCGGTGCTGGTGAATCGCTTCAGCGCCTCGGCCTCGGAGATCTTCGCCGGCGCGATCCAGGACTATCACCGCGGCCTGATCATCGGCCAGAACACCTTCGGCAAGGGCACGGTGCAGAATCTCGTGCCGCTCGATCGCTGGAGCGACAAGCCCGACGAAGGTCAGCTCACCGTGACCATCGGGAAGTTCTACCGCGTGACGGGCGAGAGCACGCAGCACCGCGGGGTGGTACCCGACGTGACGCTGCCATCACCGATCGACCCGAAGCAGGTCGGCGAAGCCGACGAGCCTGATTCGCTGCCGTGGGATCGCATTTCGGGCGTTCCGTTCAAGGTCAGCACCGGGATGTCGGCGGTGCCGTCGATCGCGACCCTCGATTCCGAAGAGGCGGCGCGAGCGCGCCACGATCCCAACTACCAGTGGCTCGTCGCCGAGATCAACGCCGTCGAGGCGATGCGCGATGAGCACACGGTGTCGCTGAACCTCGCGCAGCGGCGCGAGCAGCGCGCCCGCGAGGACAAGATGCTGCTCTCGCTCGACAACAAGCGCCGCGAGGCCCTCGACCTGCCGCCGCTCAAGAGCTCCGAGCAGATCGACAAGGACAAGGACAAGATCCCCGATGTGATCCTGGATCAGGCGGCCGACATCACCGCGGACATGATCGCCCTCGACCGCTCGAGCCCCATCGAGAAGACCGCGAGCACCGGAGCGCCAGCGAACTAGCCAAGCCACCTGGCCAGCTCGCGCGACTGGCCAGTGAGCGAGCGGGCCGGAATCTATGTCCGGCCCGCGGGCGAGTTGCAGCCAATCAACGGAGCAGCACGCGGTAGAGATCCCAGGTGTCCTCGGCGAGGACGTTCGGCATTCTTGCCGCGACGGCACCGGTCGGTTCGCCGCCGAGAGCATCGCCCTCGGAGAAGGCGAGAGATTCCGGGGTCGGCGCCGCATCGGTGGCCGCGCGGTAGCGGGCCACCTGCCGCAGGCGATCGGACCGCTGCCTGACTTCCTGAGTCAGATTGTTGCGTGCCTGCAGGAGATCCGCGGCGCGCTCGATCTCGGTCATGAGCGCCTCGCACTCGGCGCGTGAGCCGTATTCGTCGGTCGCTTCCCGATGGCGAGTGGCCTCGCGCGCCTGCATGACGAGCTGCGTGCGGGCGAGCCGCAGGCACAAAACCTCGGCGAAGGCGATCACCGCGATGTTGATGGCCCGGCGAGCATCGAGCGACAGGCCGGGAAACTCGGGCGCGGGGTCGCGCTCGATCTCCGCCACGGCCTCGCGCGCGGCGGCCAGGGCGACATCGGCGGCGGCGGCGGCGGCGCGGCTCTGCGCGATGCGCTGCTCGAGGGCGCGACGCTTGAAGTAGTGCCAGAAGCGCCGCAGCCGCGCGCGAGCGCCATCGAGCTCGGCGAGGCGCGTCGCCCCTTCGGCCGCGAGCCGCTCCGCATCGCGCAGCCGCTGCTCCGCGGCCTGGCGCTTGGCGAACTGACGACGGTTGTGATCGGCCAGATGTTGGCGCCGCTCGCGCTCGTCCTGTTGGGTGGTGAGCTCGGCCACGAAGCGCTCGAGAAGCTCGTGCCCGGTCTGCCAAAGCTTGCGCAGCTGATAGAATACCAGGGCCGGGAACGCCGTCTCGGTCAGCCCGAGCCGCGTCTCGAGCGCGCCCAGCATCTCCTGCACGCGCTGCGTGGCGCCCTCCTGCTGCTTGATGCGGTCCTTCAGGCGGTAGATCTCCTCCTGCAGCTCGCCATAGGCCTTCTTCAGCTCCGCGCGATTGCGGAACAGGGCGAGCACGCGATGGTCTTCCTCCGCAGTCTCCTCGCGGCGGAAATTGAGTTTGAGAAATCCGAGCTGTCGAAGCGCCATCATGAGACGAACGGCGGCGGGCCGCCGGTTCTCAGTCGGCGGCGATGAGCCTGGTAGCCGTTGAGAAGCGATGCCCCCGCTCCGCGCAGTATTCCAGCCACTTGTTTAACATCATGTTGCGCGCCCAGCGCTGATCCAGTTCACGCTCCGGTTTCTTCGTCCTGAGCGCCGGTTGGCCTGGGGTCGTGGCCCACTCCTGAGCCTCGACGAGATGCGCATCGTGGTAGATGCACAGGCGCATGTCGGGGTAATCGACGGCGCCGGTTCCCGCCGGCAGCGCGTAGGTCAGTTGCACGATGCTGGTGTAGGGCGAGCGGCTGGCGACGGTGAGAAGGAGATCACAGTCGTCCGGCATCCGCGAGCGGTGCCGGCCGGCAAGGCGGGCGAGATCCCCGGCCAGCCAGCCCAGACGGATGAAATTGCTCTCATAGAGGCTCATGAGCGCGACGAAGCTGCGCGGCCGGGCGCGCCAGGAGACTCGTGTCAGCGTGTCATCGAACATCGCTCCGACTATAACGTACGTCACTGACACTGCAAGCCGTGCAGCGGCGGTTTTTCGACCGGTCTCCTGGAACTTTTCGTACCGGGAGGCGGGTCTCAGAGACGCTCGGAGTCCTGCAAGTTCCGTGCTGAGCCTAGGGCCGCAGCCGCCGCTCGATGCCCGTGGTGTTGAGAATGCGGCTGGCGATCTCCTCGATCGAGCATTCGGTGGTGTCGAGCGAGGGAATGCGCAGGCGCGCGAACAGCGCCTCGGCGGCGCGTAACTCGTAGCTCACCTGCTGCTGGGAGGCGTAGCGGCTCTGCGGGCGACGCTCGTTGCGGATCTGCTGCAGGCGCTCGGGCTTGATGGTGAGGGCATAAAGCTTGCGACGATACGGCTCGAGCCGGGCAGGAAGCTGGCTCGACTCGAGATCCTCCTCGGTGAGGGGATAATTAGCCGCGAACACGCCGTACTGCAGCGCCATATACAGACAGGTCGGGGTCTTGCCGGAGCGGGAGACACCGATCAATATGACATCGGCATGCGCATAGTCGCCGCCCGTGCCATCATCGTTGGCCAGCGCGAAGTTGGTGGCGTTGATGCGCGCCGTGTATGCGCCGGGATCCGCCATTCCGTGCGCCCGACCCGCCCGATGCGTCGAGCGCGTGTTGAGCTCACGTTCCAGGGGGCCGACGAAGGCGGCGAAGAAATCGAGAAACAGGCCGTTGGCGCGCATCACCACATCGCGCAGCTCATCCTGCACCAAGGTGCTGAATACGATCGGCCGCAGCCCCTCCTCCTCGGCGGCGCGGTCGATCCGGCGCACCGCCTCCTCAGCCTTGTCAAGGCTCGATACAAATGGCAAAGTCACCGGCCGGAACTGCAGTCCCTCGAACTGGGTCATGAGACTGTGGCCGAGAGTTTCCGCGGTCACTCCCGTCTGGTCCGATACGAAAAATACGGTTCGACGGCTCACGGCGTGCGCCTCGGCTGCGAATCGTGCAAGTGTTCCACCGCGCGCGGCGCGGAGCAAGCGGAGTTCCCTTGAACGCATACGTCATTCCCTTCGAGCGGTTAGGAATGGGGGACTTGGACCGCGTCGGCGGCAAGAATGCCTCGCTCGGCGAGATGATCGGCTCGCTCGCCAGGCTCGGCGTGCGTGTGCCCGGCGGCTTTGCCACCACGGCGCACGCGTTCAGGGAATTCCTCGAGCGTGACGGCCTCGGCCAACGCATTCGCGCGGAGCTTGCCGCGCTCGATGTGGATGACGTGACTCGCCTCGCTGCCGCCGGCGCCCGCATCCGCCAATGGGTGCTGGCG
>Ga0335074_10003663_pt1 | contig 21036 bp, 17 predicted proteins | sample Lox_Sample_23_FD_206715 | JGI IMG/M metagenome (GOLD analysis project Ga0335074, IMG submission 206715) | Soil microbial communities from Loxahatchee National Wildlife Refuge, Florida, United States - Lox_Sample_2.3 | ecosystem: Environmental > Terrestrial > Soil > Wetlands | place: USA... | reverse complement strand
GGGGTAGAGGAGCAGAGGATGGACTGCCAGAAAAAAGACCCGGAGCGCTCCCACTCCGGGTCTTTCGTGGCGTGATGTAGCTATCGGCTACGATCACGGTCTCCGGGCCATCGGAGAGCTTGTCGCAACTTGCCGAGATCGAACTCAAAACCTCTCTTCGAGGTTCATCGCTCCCGCCATCTGTACGTCTTCTCGGCTGTGCTGTACAAAGTTAGTAAGCAAACAACATGCCAATCAGAATCGGCCAAGCTATAACTTGGAGCGATGCTTATTTTCAGTAACATAGGTTTTGCAAGGGACGCCCTGGACTAGTACGTTGGCGGCTTTTGTCTATCCGATTGGATAGCGGTGTCTATCCGAGTGGTTGGTGCGTTCTTCGCGGAAATGGATACCCTCGCGCGAAGTGCGGCTCGTCGGCTACACTGGACTGCTCTCAGGGAGACAGTTTTGGACTCGCGCGTGGTAGTGGTCTCTGGGCCCTCGAAGGGCACGGTTGTCAGGTTTAGTGGCGACCAGCTTTCGGTTGGTCGTGACTCCGCTAACAATCTTTGCCTGCGCGACCGCGCAGTATCGCGGCGTCACTTCACCATCAGCAAAACCGATGCCGCATTCCATCTTATCGACCTGGAAAGCCACAATGGCACGTTCGTAAATGGCATTCCTGTCCGCCGCAAGCTGCTGACTCACGGCGACACCCTGCGGGTGGGACGCTGCGAGTTGGTCTTCCTCATTACCGAGGACGAAGGGCTGGTTCTCGAGCCTGTACAGTTCAAGGACGAGAACGACTCGGACAGCCTGCTGACTACGACGAACGTGCGGGCTTTTTCTCCCGTGTCCCAGGGCACCGATGTCGGGCGAATGGCTCGCGATCTGAATGCCCTGTTCAAGATCGCCAACACCATCAATTCCATCCGTGACCTCGAGCCGCTTCAGCAGCGACTGCTGCAATTGATCGGCGAGGTGATACCGGCGGATACCGGAGCCATCGTTATCCTGCGTCATGCCGATGAGGAGCCCATTTCCGGTTGCGTGTGGGAACGGCGCCCCAGTGCGTCGCCGCAGATAGCGATTCGCCGTGAGATTGTGCAGCGTGCCCTCTGGGAGCGGTCGCCGATCTTGAGCCGGCCCTCGGACGATGCGAACGAAAGCGACGAGATCCTTTGTGTACCACTGGTGGGCGTGGAAAGGACCGTGGGTGTCCTCTACATAGCAGCTGGCGGCAAACAACGCAAATTCGAAGATGCCCATGTTCATTTCTTGAGCTCGGTAGCTGGTATTGCCGCCGTCACGCTGGAGAATGTTCTGGCAACCGAGGCGCTGCGCAGCGAAAATCGGCGCCTGCAGGCGGAGTTGGATCTTCAGGACGTGATCATCGGCGAAAGCAAAGCCATGCACCAGGTCCAGAACTTCATCGCTCGAGTTGCGAAGAGTGATTCCACGGTGCTGATTCGCGGCGAGAGTGGTACGGGCAAGGAGTTAGTGGCACGCGCTATTCATCGTAACGGCCTGCGCGTCGACAAACCATTCGTCGCGATCAATTGCGCCGCGATTCCTGAAGCGTTGTTGGAAAGTGAACTGTTCGGCCATGAGAAAGGCTCCTTTACCGGTGCCATCGCTACCAAGAAGGGCAGGCTCGAGATTGCCGAAGCTGGAACCGTTTTCCTGGATGAGATTGGCGAGCTGGCGCCTATGCTGCAGGCGAAACTTCTTCGCGCTCTCCAGGAACACGAGTTTGAGCGGGTGGGTGGTACACGAACCCTGAAGCTGGATGCCCGCGTCATCGCCGCGACCAATAAGAACCTGGAAGATGCGATCAAAGCGGGACAATTCCGCCAGGATCTCTATTACCGTTTGAACGTGGTTTCGGTGGTGGTGCCGCCGCTGCGGGATCGGCCCGACGATATTCCTCTATTGGCCATGTATTTTGCGTCCAAGTATTCGGAACGATGCAAGCGGCCGCTAAAGGGGATTTCGTCCGCAGCGCGTGCGCTGCTGATGAGCTACAGCTGGCCGGGCAATGTGCGCGAGTTGGAGAATGCGCTTGAGCACGCGATTGTTCTCGGCACCGGTGAAGAGATTCTGCCCGATGACTTGCCAGAGGCGCTATTGGAAGTGCAATTGGCCGAAGGCAGCGGCGTGAAGTATCACGACCAGATCAACTGTCTGAAGAAGCGGATGATTGTGGATGCGGTGAAGCAATGCAAAGGGAACTACACGGAGGCGGCCAAGCTGCTGGGCGTTCATCCTAACTACCTGCACCGTCTGATTCGTAATTTGGACATCAAATCCGATCTGAAAAAGGAATCCGGCTAGATTCGCCCGTCCGCGGGCAGGATCATTCGAAGCGCATTCGAATTGACCCGCTGCCAGCGCCTGCATGGTCTTGACTGTTGGTGACGACGTGGTAGTGTTCCTGCGTATAGGAACATGAGACCGGCCATAACATCTCTTTGCGGGCGACATCTACTTGCCGGCGCAGTGACCTGCCTGCTGCTGATGCTCCTGCCCAGCTGCCGTAGAAATTCAAGTGATGCCGGGCCGCAGTACATCATGCTGACCTTCAATAACGGAGCCTGCGAGCAGAACGGCTCTACCGACATCATCGAGATCTCTCCGAACCGCGCCGTCGTATATCAAGGAGCAGCCATAATAAGTCAGTTTGAAGTGCAATTTGCTGCCTGTCCGTTTACCTCCTGCCCGATAAGCAGCCCTCATGGCACCTCCGAAAATGTTGGTCCACCCAATCCTGGGACTGCCGGTACCACGTTCGACTACACTGGCATAACAATCGACAATGAGCCATGTAGCAACGGCCGGACCTTGGGCCTACGGATCAGGCGAGAACGCTAGCAGGAGAGTTCGGGCTCGCTGACAAGGCAAAAGATTGTCGATCGCGAGCCAACCATCATTCAGGCTTTCAGAAAGATTCGCTTTTGGTATAGCACCCATACCGGAATAAAACACAGGATCAATACCACCAGCGAGTGCAGCAGAGACTCTAGAGCCGGCGAATCCATCCACGCCAGCGAATGCAGGAAGGTATAACCTCTCCAGCTCAACCACCCACCGACCAGTTCCGAGATCACATAACCGGCGATGGCATTTGTGCCGAAGACAATGAACGGCCTTGTCCATCGTCTGCGATGCCGCTTGATGTCGGTCAGCCAATAGCAGCCGGCGAGGCAAATCAGCGCGCAGCCGGCAGTAAAAACTACGTACGAACTGGTCCAGAGCTTCTTGTTGATCGGGAACCAGACGCCCCAAATTTCGCCGGCAATTACTCCCGTCAGTCCATAAACAAACATCCCAGCGAGTTTCCGCCCGGCTGGTCGCCGCGATCGCAGCCACTCACCGGTAAGGACGCCACACAGTGCGGTCGCAATCGCCGGCAAGGTGCTGAGGATTCCTTCAGGGTCGCGGGTGCCTTCCCACAAATGTCCGAGCAACAGCTTGCGATCGAGATGTGCAGCCAGGTTTGCGTCGGGATGCAGCAGAGGAATATCGCGACCGGGCACACCAAAGCCGGGGACTGGCACGAAGCGCATCAGCGCCCAGTAGCCGAGCAACAAGATCGCGATCCAGGCCACGCGCGTTGGAATTTTTGTGAACAGCGTAATCAGCGTCGCTGCGCAGTAGACAACGGCGATTCGTTGCAGCACGCCGGGGATGCGCCACGATCCAAGCGGAATTCCGGCAAGGCCGTTAAGCGCCAGCCCGATGGCGAACAGAACCGCACTGCGGCGAATGCTGTGAAGAACCAGCGCGCGCCGCGAGTCGCCGCGCTCCAGCCGAGCGTGACACGAGAACACCAGCGACACGCCGACGATGAAGAGAAAGAACGGGAATATCAGGTCCGTCGGCGTCCAGCCGTTCCATTTCGCATGTTGCAATGGCCAGAAAGCCTCGTCGCTGCTCTGGTTGTTGACGACGATCATGGCCGCGATGGTGATGCCGCGAAACAGGTCGAGCGAGAATAGACGCTCGCGAGCCGGACCTTGCTGCTCGACCTGATGGGTCGCGGGGACGGTTGCGGTGGCCATGCTTGTGGCAATGATTGTACAGGCATAGCAGCCTGCCAGGACGCCCGGCGCTTCGGCCTCGCCGTTAGGGAGACTCTGATTAAGCCCGATTATTGAAGGGGACGGCCTTCAGGCCGTCCGTAAATGCAGCAAAGTCACTACGGCTTTAGCCGCTGAGGGACTGCACGTCGACTTAATCAGACTTTAGGTGTTTACTCTCCCCCAAATCGGAAGCGCAATCCGCCACGGAAGTTCAAGCCCAGGGCGGGATATCCCAACACGATGTTGTAGTGCTCGTTGAAGGCGTTATCTAGATTCGCGTACGCAGTGATGTGGTGGTTGATCGTCAGCCATCCGCCCATGTCGACTGTCGCGAATCCTGCAGCGTAATAGATCGGCGGAATGTAGCCGAAGAGGAAGTCGGAGTCTGGCCGCTGACCGACGGCAACCACTCCGGTTGTAGCTCCCCAGCGAGCTCGTGTGTAAGTCAGTAGCAGGTTGCCCATCTGCTTGGGACGGCGCAGCAGCGGCGCGCCCACCCCGTAAATGCGGGGATCACACCCGTCAGCGAGGCTGCACGGTGGCGCCTGTTCGATCTGCGTCGAGGTGTAGGTGTAAGAAGCGTTCACGGCGAGATTGTTATGCACACGTCCGCTCAGCACCACCTCTGCACCCTGCGCCATCGACTTGTTGAGGTTGACGTACTGGCTGACGAAAGTGATGTCGTTGACCTCGAACTCAATCTGATCGAGAAAGAGATTGTGGAAGTACAAGGCCGACAGAGACCACCGATTATTGAACAGCCCCTGGTCAAAGCCAGCTTCCACGGCGTGATTCTGTTCCGGCTTGAGATTCGGATTCGGAATCGTCGGAAATGTTCCCGAGATGCCGAAGGACTCCTCGAAGCTGGGCTCCTTGATCCCTTCTGCATAACCGGCGCGCAGACGCGTGCCGCTGAGGATCTCGTTGCCGCGAAACACAAGCACCGAAGCTGAGGCACGCGGCGAAACGTTGTTGCCAAAGCTCTCATTGTTGACATAGCCCAGCCCGGCCAGAACGGACAGCCGCTTCCAAATAATCGTCTCCTGCCCGAAGAGGTAGTTATTGCGGCGCAGGCCATGGGTAATGCTGATATCGGGCATCTCGACGGTGCCGTCGTTGCTGTTGATGTAGCCGTTCTCGTCTTCGAAGGTGTAGCCGACGGTGGTTTGCGCCCAGGTGCGCGGCGTCCAGATGCCCTGATAGCTGAATCCGGCAACGTTGTACTTGGTCAGATTACTGAAGGCGGTGTCGAACGGGCGGTCGGGATCGTTGACGGGATTGTCGTTGAACGCAACGTGGTTGTACTCGTAGCCCTTAAACGAGTGCTGCCACGAGCCGGGACCGCTGACCGTGAGATCGCCGCTGGCAAGAAAGTTGTTTTGGTGCGCGTACTGGTTGGGATCGGGCGGCAGCACCGGCGCGCCGTTGAACCACCAGTTGGAAGAGACGCCGCTCCAGCTGTTGTAGTGACGGAGTCGCAGGCGAAACGCAACCTTGTCGGACAGCTTCACGCCGACATTTCCGCCTTGCAGCGAATTTGAATACTGGTTGTTGATGCCTTGGCCGTCGGTATTGAATTGGTCAGCAAAGAGGTTGTAGTCGAAAATGCTGCGTGCGCCGGCCAGCGAGGCATAGCCGTGCGCGGTGTTGAAGTTGCCACCGTCGGCGCCAAACTCCAGCTGCGGCGTGTGCGTGCTGCCGGTCGCGGTCCAGAGCTGTACGACGCTGGTCATCGCGTCGGTGCCGTAGGCAGTACTTTCGGGACCCCGCTCGACTTCGAGGCGCTGGACATTATTCATCGGCACGACGCCGAAATCGAAGTACCCACCGGGATCGTTGACCCGCACGCCGTCGATGATGACCTTGTTGTAATCGGAGTCGCCGCCGCGCACGAAGAGGCTGCCGATGGAACCATATTGTCCGGAGGGACTGACCATAGCGCCGGGAATAAATTGCAACGCGTCCACGCTGGTGACGGGATTCAGCAGATTGAGCTGTGTGCTGTCGAGCAAGCCGACGGAGGCGCCGGTCTGGTCCGGAGTTGCAGGCGTGGAGCTGCCGGAGACGACAACGGTCTGCGGCGTGGTTGTCAGCTTCAGCTCGACGGTGAGGGTTGGCGTCTTTGGAAGGGAAATCTGTTGCGATTGCTCGGCGAATCCCGGAGCGAGGACGACAACGCGATAGTCGCCGTCAGCAACATTAGGGAAATCGGCGATGCCGTCGCCGCCGGTGGTGAGCGTGGCGACACCGGACTTGTCAGTCGCGCGAAACAGGCTGACGCGAACGCCGGAGACGCGATCGCCGGACGGGCTCTGCACGGTGACTTTGAGATCGGATGCGGAAGCCGCGGTGCAACACAGCAGCGCGAAGAATAGAAATCGGATGGAACGCAAGGGGACGCCTCCTTTACACGCGAAAGGGGTTGGTAATCCGGTATCGCGCCGGTCTCCTGGCTTGCGAGCTGCGATCGACTACCCCAACAACGACAGGGGCAGCGATCCTGGAGTCCCCGACAATCGCGGCATTTGCGATAGTTGGGGCAGAGCGGCGGGGCCTTCCCATTTGCACAGTGGCCTTCCGCCATTCACTCGCTTACAGTTGCGCGGCAGCGCGGGCTTTGCACCCGCTTCCCAGTTCCGCCGGCGAGGCGGAACGCGCGAACCATGGTTGGCAAAGAACCACCCGACGGTACAGGTCAGGCGAACGTTTGAATGTACTGTCCGCCGGACAATGTGTCAATTGTGGACTGCAAATTGTGATTCGGCGAAAGCTGTGACCCTTTCGAGCGCGGCTTGCATTTCGGCGTGGTAACTTTCCATCGCAGCGTCGTCGGCGTCGGCTGGGACGAAGATCTTGCGGGCGACCCGGACGTAGGTTCGCGAGAAGGGTTTTGGGATCATGAGTCGATCCCAGGTGTTCAACACCCACGCGCGCTCCACGGCGACGTAAAAGGCGATAACAGGAACTCCGCTTATGCGCGACAGCAGTACAGGTCCCTTCTTCGCGACATTGCGCGGGCCGAGCGGGCCATCGATGGTGAACGCGACAGAGTGACCCTCCCCAAGCAGATTGTTCATCTCCAGCAGAGCGCGTTGGCCGCCACGCGTGCTCGATCCGCGAACCGGCACAAACCCCATGCGGCTGATGACGCGAGCAATAAATTCGCCATCGAGGCTGCGACTGGTCATCACCGCGAGCCGGCGGTTACGGTAGAGCCAGGTTGCCGGCAGCACGCAGCGATGCCAGAAAGGGTAGATGCCAGGATAGATTTCTTCGAGACTCTGGATTGATCCCTCTTCGAACGAGATTGCGGAGCGAAGAGTGCAGCCGATCAGGCGCAGCACTGCGGGAACGATCCAGCAGGCCAGCGTGAGCTGGATCCGCTGCAGCAAGGTGAAGCGAGATTCGGTTTCGCTGGCGGGATCGGGCACGCGAGAATTTTACCCTGCGTACTTCAACCAGCGGCGCAGTTCGGGCAGCGTCGGGCGCTTGCCGTACATCAGAATACCGACGCGATAGATACGCGATGCGATGGTCAGCAGGACATAGATTGTGACCATCATCAGTGCGATGCTCAGCCCGATCTGCCACAGCGGCGGGGTCTCAATGAGAACCCGCACCAGCATCAGAATTGGTGCAAAGAACGGAACCATCGACAGCCAGAAGGACAGCGGCGCGTTGGGATGCTGGATGACGGCGTTCATGAGAAAGACGGCGAGGATGATGGGAATCATCGCCGGCCACTGCATCTGCTGCGCTTCCTGATCGGTGTTGACCATGGAGCCGATGGCGGCGTACATCGCGCTATAAAGCAGATAGCCCAGCAGGAAGAAGATAGCGAAGGCGAACATACTCATCATGGAGAGATGGACATCGCTCCTGGAAACCATCAGCCCGGGAGCCGAGAACAAGCTGGCGCAGATGACCCACACCAGAATCTGCGTCAAACCCACGGCGCCGACGCCAATGATTTTTCCCGCCATCAGCTCCTTCGCGGTAACGGAGGAAAGCAGGACCTCCAGAATGCGGGTGCTCTTTTCCTCGATGACCGAGCGCATCACGGCCATGCCGTAGATCATGACGACGGCGTAAAGCAGGACCACCATCGCGAAAGCTGTGATGAAGATCTCGGTGCTGCTGGCGCCCTTTCTGCCTTTCTCGGGACGAACGGTTTTGACGGTGATGGGCGTGAGCAGCGACTCGACATCCGCCTCACTCATACCCTTCTGCGCCAGACGCTGCTTGGTGACGGCAGTGCGAATAGCATTGCGCAGTTCACGCGGCCGGTCGAAATCGCCGGCTTCCTTGGTGCTGTATTGCACCTTGTGATCGGCGAGCGCGTTGTTGGTCAGCCAGAGAAATCCGGTGATCTTGCCATCGCTCAGCTGCTGCGTCAGGCGATCGCGCTCGGCGTCGCTGGTGTCGGTGTCGACCTCAATGGTGTAAATGCGCTGCGGAAGGCTGGCGGCATCGGTGCCGAGGTCGCTCTCCTGCCTGGCGGTCGAGAGCTCATGGCCTACAGAAGTCGCCAATTGCGCGTCGTTGGCAACGATGACGATATTGGTGTTGCCGCCGGAAGACATTTCCGCAATCTTGGCGGGAATCAGGACGCTGCCGGCCATGAACGCCGGCATCAGCAGCGTAAAGACGATGAACGAACGGCTGCGCACTCGCTCCAGGTATTCACGTTTGAGCAGTATCCAGACGTTATGCATGCTTGCCCACCTGATCAATAAAGATTTCCTCCAGTGAGGGCTCCAAGACCTCGAAGCGGCTGATGCGGACGCGATCGGCGGTCATGAGCAACAGCTCCTGCGGGTCGGCGCCGGGCTTGAGTCGCGCCTCCACGTAGTTGCCATAGTTGTTGAGTGAGTCGATCAACTCGCAGCCCTCGAGGTGCGGATCGCCTTCGTACTGCATCTGGACGTGGTTCTTACCATAGCTGGCTTTGATCTTCTTCAGATCGCCCTCCAGAATGGCGCGGCCGTGATCGATGAGACAGATGGAATCGCAAAGCCGCTCGACCTGGTCCATACGATGGGTAGAGAAGAGGATGGTCTTGCCGGCCTTTTTCAGATCGATGAGAACGTCTTTCAGCATGACCGCGTTGGCGGGATCGAGGCCGGAGAATGGTTCGTCCATAATGACCAGTTCGGGTTCATGCAGCAGCGTGGCGATGAACTGAATCTTCTGCTGCATGCCTTTCGAAAGCTCTTCCACTTTCTTATTCTCCCAGTCCGCGATCTGCAGGCGTTCGCACCAGTCGAGAGAGCGCTTGCGCGCGTCGGGCTCCGACAGATTATGCAGGCGGCCGAGAAAGATCAGGTGGTCGAGGACTTTCATGCGCTTGTAGAGCCCGCGCTCTTCGGGAAGGTAGCCGATGCGGTTGAGCTGCTCGCGATGGAATGGCTGGCCGAAGAGGCGGACGTCGCCCTCGTCGGGCATCGTGATGCCGATCATCATGCGGATGGTGGAGGTTTTGCCGGCGCCGTTGGGGCCGAGCAGGCCGTAGACGCTGCCCTCGCGAATGGTCAGCGAAAGACGGTCGACGGCGACGAAGTGGTCGAAGGTTTTGCGGATGCTCCGCAGTTCTACCGTAAATGCAGTTTCGAGTTTCAGGTTTCGAGTTTCCAGTCTCGGCTTTCGCGAGTCGACTTCCAAGTTTACGCGAGAGCGTGAGGAATTCTCCAAAGCCTGAGCCTGGAGATTTGAATTGTCAGGTAAGGTCGAGCCGCTGGTCATAGTCGTTATTTTGAACCGCAGGGAGGAGTCGAGTCTCCCTGTTTCGGGTTCAAGTTTAATTTTCAATTGCGCGGAGGATGGGGTGTCCGCAATCTTTTGTATGACTCTGCCACAAATTGAGTTCCCGTTCACGACAATTCTGCAGCCGTGTGAAAGTGGGAAGGCGAGACTCCCGTTTTGAGAGTCAGTTTCGAGTTTTCGGTTTCAAGTTTCGAGTGAAAACGCCATCTCGGCAACCGGGAACCGGAAACTGGAAACCGTTCTAGAGCTCGAGGAAGTTGCGGATGATCTGCTTGCCCTGATCGGTCAACACACTTTCCGGATGGAACTGCACGCCTTCGACGGGAAACTTGCGATGACGCAGTCCCATGATTACGCGTATGCCGTCGCGGTCGTGGCAGGTCGCGGAGATTTCTAGTTCTTTAGGCAGGCTCTTCTCTTCGACGATGAGTGAGTGATAGCGGGTCGCAATCATCGGCGATGGGATCTCGCGAAAGATGGTCTTGCCGTCGTGCTCGACCGAGCTGGTCTTGCCGTGCATCAAGTTTGCCGCGCGAACGACTTTGCCGCCAAAAGCCTCGCCGATGGCCTGATGTCCAAGGCAGACGCCGAGAATGGGAACCTTGCCGGCGAAGTGCCTGATGACGTCGATGCTGATACCGGCCTCGTGCGGCGTACACGGGCCGGGGGAGATGACGATGCGGGAAGGGTGGAGCGCGTCGATGCCGGCGATTGTTGTCTGATCGTTGCGCCGGACAACGACTTCCCGCCCCAGCTCGCCTATGCATTGCACGAGGTTGTATGTGAACGAATCGTAATTGTCCAAAACAAAGACCATCGACGCTTAACCCAGTCTGGTACGCGAAAGCATGATTACAACGCCCTGCAGGAAGATCGCCTCCAGCCCGCTGAGCGGAATTACAACTCCCAATGTTGGAAATGGAAGACGCGCCCTCAGCGTGACCACAACAAACGCATGCACCAATAGATCATTGGGTCCAGTTGCGACACGACTGAAGTCATGCCCTGATACCAATCATTCTAGCCACTAGCCTGCTCCGCTGCCCTGAGCAGAGCACTGGCCTTGTTCATGCATTCCTGGTATTCCTTCTCGGGGTCGGAGTCGGCGACAATACCGGCGCCGGCTTGCACATATGCCCGACCGCCGTGCAGGACCATGGTGCGGATGGCGATGCAGGAATCAAGATTGCCCGCGTGATCGGCATAGAGAACTGCCCCGCCGTAAACTCCCCGACGTACCGGTTCCAGCTCTTCGATGATCTCCATAGCGCGAACCTTGGGCGCACCGCTGAGCGTGCCGGCGGGAAAACATGCGGCTAGCGCATCGAGAGCATCAAGATCGCCGCGAAGCTTGCCTTCGAGCGCTGACACGAGATGCATCACGTGCGAATACTTCTCGACGTACATCAGGTCGCGAACCTTCACGCTGCCGTATTCGCTGACACGGCCCAGATCGTTGCGGCCAAGGTCGACCAACATCACATGTTCGGCACGTTCCTTCTCGTCGTTGCGCAGCTGCTCGACGAGGCGATCGTCTTCGGCAGCATCCGCTCCGCGCTTGTGCGTGCCGGCGATAGGGCGGTAGTCGAGCTTGCGTCCGGCAACGCGGACCAGCATCTCGGGCGAGGCGCCAAGGACCTGCGTGTCGTCCAGTTTGAGGAAGAACATATAGGGCGAGGGATTGACGGCACGCAGCGCGCGATAAATCTGGAACGGCTCAGCGGGCGCTTTGAAGTCGAGCCGCTGCGAGAGGACGACCTGAAAGATATCGCCGGCAGCGATGTATTTCTTCGCGCGCCGGACACTGCTCAAGAAGTCGTCGTGCGAGGTGCTGGTGTGGATCCGGATGGATTTTGCTTTGCCCTCACTTGACCAGTGGAAGTGCTGCCCGCGAATGCCGCGAGCTAACTGACGCTCGTTGGCAGCGATATCGGCGACGGCGCGGTCATAGGCTTTGCGCGGCGATTCGGCGCGGACATCAGCCGCGGCGATAATGTGGATTTGATGGCGCAGCCGATCGAAAGCCAGGAGCCGGTCGTAAAAGGTAAAGATGCAGTCAGGAAGATCTACATCTTTTTCGGCGCGCTCGGGCAGACGCTCGAACTGCCGCACCATGTCATAGGCAAAGTAGCCGACGCCGCCCGAAGTAAACGGTGGCAGACCCGGCACCTGTGCGGGGCGGTGTTGGCGCAGGTGACGACGGAGCACTTCGACGACATTTGCCTGCTCCGTGCGAATCGACAAACCTTCTCGGATGGTAACTTCCCTGCCGCGCGCGGTGATGACGGTTCGTGGGCCGGCGCCGAGGAAGGTGTAGCGCCCGATCTTTTCGCCGCCCTCGGCCGATTCCAGCAGGAAGGCGTACTTCTGCCGCTGCGCAATGCTAAGAAAAGCACTGACCCCTGTGAGCAAATCCGAGCTGATTGTCCTAGTGACGGGAATCAGGGTCGCGTCGCGGCTGAGCTGGAGAAACGTTCGATAGTCAGGCGTGAGCATGGGAGTAAGCCGCGAGGTATGGGGATTATACGGGAGAGAAGCGGCGCAATCATGGCAGCGACGCCCTTTCGGATTTGGATGCGCGCCTTTCCCTGATTGCGCTCGGAACGCATCGAGCACCCCAGAAGGCGCAACCCAGCGTCTTCCGGCGACCCCGAATCCCACCCCAGCCCGTGCAGACCGGCACGCGTCGGGGGTCCCGGGCCTCGCCGCGCAAAGCAGGTGCGCTCGGGATGACAATTACTGGGCAAAAGCAGAACGCGCAACTCTCGCTGCGCGTTCGCTCATGGCCTTCTCTCGCCGGATAAGGAAAACGACGGCTTCGCAGTTAGCCTTGATTCATTTGCTGCCACACAGCAATGCCGGCAATGACGATGATCAGCACGGCAGAAGCTGCACCCAAAATGCGCACCCAGGGCGTGACCTTGTTCATCTTGGCGAGAACCTGTTCTTGCTCTTCCCGGAGGTTCTTACTGGATTCATCAAGGAACAGTTGATCGTCCTCATGCATGCTAAGCGTGCTGCGGTAGATGAGCAGGAGGATCAGCACGACTGTCAGTGCTCCCCAGACAATCAGCAACATCATCAGAGTCGACATTCGCCACCTCGGTTCAAAATGAACCAATTCCCAACGATGGGCTTGCCATCGGATGGGGTCTCATCGGACGTATTATAGTCCTCGCTCCACAGCGGAAAACAACAATCTTTGCGCTTTGGACAATTCTGGAATCGGGCGTAGTTTGCAGCGTTTCTCAAGATGGGGTCGCCTCCCGACCGGGCCAGATTTGCGACGCAGACCGCTCGACCGGCATCTAGTTAATCAGCGATGATGGCACTGGCGCGATACGGGTGCGCTTTTGCTATAATCGCGCTAGCACTTGGAGGAGAGGAATGGCAACCACGACAACGACACCGACGCCCCCCGCAACCCCGGATGTGAAGCCCATCACCTTTACCGATAACGCGATTGCCAAGGTAAAGGAGATCATGGCGCAGCAAAATCCCGTACCCGCCGGGCTACGTGTAGGCGTGGTTGGCGGCGGGTGCTCAGGTTTTTCCTACTCGATGTCGTTTGAAAACGGCGCCGGGATGATGGATAAGACCTTTGACTTCGATGGCTTGAAGGTCTTTGTCGATGCGACTTCGCTCATGTACTTGAAGGGCGTCAGCGTAGATTACATCGAAACACTGGAGGCAGCCGGCTTCAAGTTTGACAATCCCAACGTCAAGAGTACGTGCGGCTGCGGCTCTTCGTTTAACGTATAACCCTCAATCTTTAATTCTTGTTGCCGGTTTTCAACAACAACCTTCTCTGCCATGGAGGGTTATATTCGTATGCCTGCAGAAAAGGAAGGGCTTATGAAACCGTTGTTAGGAGTTACACTTTTCGTCGCTCTGACCGTCTCGTTATCGACGGGGATGACGGTCAATGGCGGGCACGCACAATCTTCGACAGCCCAAAGCGCAGCCGCCAGTCGCGCGCACGGCACATTTTCCGTGGAGCTGACGAAGGATCTTGATTCCAAAAAACTCAAAGAGGGCGATCCGGTAAACGCTAAGCTGACGGGAGGCATTACCCTTCCCAGCGGCGCAGTCGTTCCCAGAGGAGCGAAGGTAACTGGCCATGTCACCCAAGCTCAGGCACGTTCGAAGCACGACCCCAGCTCCACCTTGGGTATTATGTTCGACAAGATTGCTCTCGCGGGCGGTGAAGACGTGGCCATCCAAGGCACCGTGCTGGCTGCCGCGCCAGATCCGGATGTGCAAACTGGGTCGGCTGGGCTCGCCGATGGATACAACAACTTGAAGGACATCACGACGAAAAGTGTCATGTCCGGGCCTTCCAATCAATCATCCACGCCGCTTCTGAGCAATAATTCCAGAGGCGTTTTGGGCATCAAGAATCTGAAGCTCGACGACGGCGTGTTTACCGCTACCGGCAAGGAAGTGAAGCTGGATGAAGGAACGCGGATGCTGCTCAGCGTTTCGATGGCTAAGTAGGATCTTCGGAGAAGGATTTCTTAGCGCGCCTCGCGAAAGGAGGCGCGTTTTTGTTGGCTTCTCGATCAGGCATGCGCGGTCTGGTTGTTTTGCCATTCCTGCTGCCGCAACACAATAGCCTCCAATCTTTGATTTCTGTTGCCGGTTTTCAGCGACAAGGCCTCAGCAATAGAGGGTTATAATCCGTGTGCCCGCAGTGAGAGGAAGATTCATGAAACAGTTCTTAGCAGTGGCGCTTTTCCTCGCTCTGACCGTCTCATTGTCGACGGGGATGACGGCCGATGAGCAAGCCGCGACACAATCGTATACAGCCCAAGACGCGGCGACCAGTCAGGCGCACGGTACATTTTCTGTGGAATTGGCGAAGAGTCTCGATTCCAAGAAGCTCAAAGAGGGGGACGAGGTGCAGGCCAAGCTGACCGGATCGATTACGCTGCCCAGTGGCGCGACGGCCCCTCGCGGGTCGATGGTAATTGGCCATGTAACCGTAGCCAAAGCCCGGTCGCAGCACGACTCGGAGTCGACCTTAGGGATTGTCTTCGACAAAATCATGGTAGGCAAGGGCGAAGAGGTACCCATCAAGGGCGTCATCCAAGCGGTGGCTCCCAATCCGGATGCGGAAGTAGCCACTGGCGGAGGCGGCATTGGCTACGGAGATTTGAAGCAAGCAACGACAATGCAGTCAGGCATGGATACGCGCTCCGCACCAGTACCGGTTCTGAACGACCAATCGACCGGGGTGTTGGGCTTCAAAAACATGACGCTTAAGGATGGTGTGATCACGTCTACGAACAAAGCGATCCGGTTCGACAGCGGGACTCGGTTCATGCTCAACGTCTCGATGGCCAGCTAGGATCCTTGAGGGGAAGATTTTAGAGCGCTCGTTTTCGGCGAGCGCTCTTCACTGGCTTGCCCGCTCCTGCCGCAATAGCTTCTGTTTCCTTTCGACTCCCCAACGATATCCCGACAAATCTCCGTTGCTGCGAACAACACGATGGCACGGCACAGCCAGGGCGACCGGATTGGAGGCGCAGGCTCGTGCTACCGCACGAACTGCGCTCGGGTTTTCGATCTCGCGCGCGATGTCGCTGTAGCTGCGAGTTTCGCCCCGGGGTATCTGGCGCAGCCTGTTCCAAACTTTTATCTGGAAGGCGGTCGCGCGCACGTCGAGGGGCAGATCGATAACAGTATTTTCACCGCGGATCACGCCGAGCAAAGGATCGAGATACGGCTTCATAGCGGCATCGTCGCGATGGAGTTCAGCGGCATGGAACTCGGCTCGGAGATCGCGCTCCAGCTCAGCGGCGTGTTCGCCGAAACGAACCGCGCACAATCCACGTCCTGTCGCCGCAACCAGCAACCGGCCGAGCGGGCTGGGAGTGATGGCGAAGGTGATCTTCGCGCCAGCACCGCCACGTTGGTATTCTCCGGGCGTCATGCCGAGGTGCTGGGGCGCTTTCTCGTAAAGACGGCTCGATGAGCCAAAGCCGGCGTCATACAGAGCCGTTGTGACGTCGTCACCTTTGCGCAGTCCGTGCTTGACGTGCTGCATGCGACGCGCCGACTGATACTCGCGCGGACTGAGGCCAGTGGCGCGTTTGAAGAGCCGTTGCAGGTGAAACGGACTGAGGCCGATTTGTTTGCTCAGCCCCGGCAGGGTGACTACGCCTTCGGCGTTATCGAGGATTCGGCAAGCCCGCGCTACGTATTGCGCCTGCGACGAGACCTCGGTCGGCTTGCAACGCAGGCAGGCGCGATAGCCAGCACGTTCCGCCTCGTTCGGAGTAGCAAAGAATTCTACCGAGTCGCGACGGGGACGGCGGCTGGGGCAGGAAGGACGGCAGTAAACTCCGGTCGTCCGCACCGCGAATACGAAGCGCCCGTCCTGGCGCGCGTCTCGCGCTACCACTTGTTGCCATTGGTTTCGAAGTTCGGTTTGCATGCTCACAGGTTAGTCCCGTATCTGCAAGCCGGATATCCGGGCTTTGCGGGCAAAAGAAAACAAGTGGCCGAGTTTGGAAATGTTGGTGGACCGCTATTCGCCAGACGCCACCAAGATACTCTGCCGAACACGCGGTGGGCGGCAACGTATACTAGGAGCGAGTCATTGCGCCCACCTACAAGGTGCTATGCCTAAGTCAATCTTATTCGCTCTCGTACTTTCCATCTGCGCGATCTGGCTACTGACGGCCAGCCAGGCTTCCGATAAGAAACACGACCCGGAATCTGTGCTGGTCAGCGTGACAGGCTGTCTGAAGATGTCTGTCACCGAATACGTCATCATCGACGACACTGGTACTCGACACAACCTGATTGGCAGCACGACGAAGCTCAGTCACTACGTCGGACATCGTGTCCAAATCATCGGCGAACCGACCATAGAGACCATCGACACCACGCAGGCGAACATTGCCTCAAGCGTCGTTGAGATACCTGCGATTAGAGTCGAGAACGGCAAAAAGATCGGCGGCAGGTGCGACTGGTAGACCGCGCTCACGAGACAAACCCGGCCGCCTAATCCCAGCTTAAGCTTCAGGCTCAACCTTGAGCCGAACGTTGAGGCCGGCGCGTACGATCGCAGCGGCATGTTCGGCCGACTCGAATACATAGGCTTCCATGCCCAGCGTTTGTGCCGCTTCGACGTTCCTCGGACGATCATCGAAGAACAACACGCGCTGCGGCTCGCAATTCAACTGCTTCATACACAGGCGATAGATCGCCGGAGCGGGCTTGACGATTCCACGCTCGCACGACCAGATCTGCACCTCGAAGCCGCTTAGCCAGTCAAAGCGCTGACGCAACTCGCGCAGCAAGTCCGGCGGCATGTTGGACAGAATCGCAGTACCGATCCCATAACTCCTGATGTCGTGCGCCAGCTTCAGGGTTCCGGGATTGACTCGCAGCCACATGCGATTCTCGAACTCCACGATGCGTTGCACTTGATCCGATGAAAGCGAGATACCGGCCGCATCGGCGAAACACTGCCAGTGCTGTTGGCAGTCAATCCGGCCACAGTCATACTCGTCGCGCGTATTGGAGTAGAGCTCGAAAAAGGGTGGCTCGCTGATACCAACCAGCGCGGCAAATTCCTGTAACTCTGACAATGTAGGAGCTTGGCTCAGCACCCGGCCGTAATCGAAGACGACGATATCCCAGCGGTTCTGTCCCATGCAGCTCTATTCTTGCAGGTGAAGCACGGATGCCGGCTTTGAGCGAAAAATGAGAGTCCGGCTCATCTTAGAGCCGCAGCCAATGCGTCAGGCAGATTTGTGTATCGGAACTGGTAGCCGGCGGCGTTCAGCTTCGTCGGCATGACTCGCGCCGAGATCAGTAGCAGTTCCCGACCCATTTCTCCCATGACAGCCCGTATTACGAACTCCGGCAGCGGACATATCGTCGGACGATGTAACGTGCGGCCGAGCGCGCCAACGAATTCGGCGTTCTGAACCGGCGCCGGTCCGACGGTATTGACTGAACTCTGCAAAGTTTCATTTTCTATGGCAAATCTCATCGCGCCGACGACGTCCTCGAGCGCGATCCAGCTCCACCATTGTTTGCCGCCGCCGATTCGGCCGCCAAGGCCGAGACGGAACGGCAGGAGCATCGGCTTGAGCGCGCCGCCATCGCGAGCCAAGACAACTCCAATACGCATGGAAACGATGCGCAGACCGGCATCGCGGGCAACAGCGGTCGCGGCTTCCCATTGCCGCACCACATCCGCCAGGAAGCCGGGACCGGGTGAACTGTCTTCCGTCAGTATTTCGTCGCTGCGATCGCCGTAATAGCTCACACCCGAAGCGCTTACAAACGCGCGCGGTTTCCCTGTCTTGAGGTAACTCTCAGCCGCAGCACCCGCCAAGGTAAGCGTGCCCCACACACGGCTTTCGAGAATCTCCTGCTTGAACTCTCTGGTCCAAACTCCGGCGACATTCTTGCCGGCGAGATGAACGATAGCATCGCAATCGGCGAGCTTAGCGGGGTCGAGCGTCTGACGCGGATCCCACTGCACCTCGCCACGGCCGGCAGGGCGACGCACGAGCGCAACGGTTTCGTGACCGGCGTCACGCAGTTCGCGCGTCAAGGCTGATCCAATGAGTCCCGAAGCTCCGCTGATCATCACACGCAATCGATCGGACCTCGTCATCCGTCGCCGTCAGTATTACAACATTTCAGCGCGGCAGCACACCATAGCGGCGTGCGTGCGGAGCCGGAACGCGCAGTCCTGTGCCGCCAGCTAAAGCCGGCGGTGCATGAAAAAGGGCATTATCGGCACGACTAAGTCGCGCACTGACACAGAGCGATCGAAAACGAGTTTCGCAGTGGCTTGCGAGCTCTGTAGGAACAAAGCGCGGGAACGCTGGCCACCTCTACCTGAATCTAAGTGCCGGATCGCATCGTCGTATAATCGGATATGGCGACTTTGCGCCAGCAGATCGCGACCAATGTTCTGACGGTTACACGCTATCGCGATCTGCTGCGCAAGCTCCGCTCCTACCGGCCCAGCGATGATCTGTCGCTGGTGAAGAAAGCGTACGACTTTTCCCTCGAACATCACAAAGGCAGCGAACGCGAGTCGGGAGAACCGTATCTGGCGCATCCCCTTCAGGTGGCAACGATTCTTGCCGAGATGCGTTTGGACACAACCGCCATTGCCGCCGGCCTGCTCCACGACGTGGTAGAAGATACGACGGTGACCGTCGACGACATCAAGACTGAGTTCGGCGAGCAGGTCGCGCATATCGTTGAAGGCGTCACTAAGATCAGCAAGATCGATTTCGCGTCGTCGGAAGATGCGCAGGCGGAGAACGTGCGCAAGATGGTGCTGGCGATGATGGATGACATCCGCGTGGTGCTCATCAAGCTGGCCGACCGTCTGCACAATATGCGCACGCTGAAATTTCTGTCGCCGGAGCGACAGCAGAAGATCGCGCGCGAAACGCTCGATATCTATGCGCCGATCGCGCATCGGCTGGGCATGAACAAAGTGCGCGGCGAGCTCGAAGACCTGGCGTTCCAGTACGTCGATCCCATCTCCTACAACCAGGTGAAGGATGCGGTCGAGTCGCGCCGCAAAGAGGGCGAAGCGTTTCTGGCGGAAGTGCAGGGCGTCATCGAGCAGAAGCTGAAGGAGAACAAAATTCAGGCGCGCGTCGAGGCGCGTATCAAGCGGCTGTACAGCATCTGGCAGAAGCTGCAGCGGCAGCGGATTTCCATCGATCAGATCTATGACATGCTGGCGCTGCGCATCATTACGCAATCGGAGACGGATTGCTACGCGGTGCTGGGCATCATTCACAACCAATGGCGGCCGGTGCCAGGGCGCATCAAGGATTTCATCGCCATTCCGCGGAACAACTTTTACAAATCGCTGCATACCACGGTCATTTCCGAAAAAGGCCATGCCTTCGAGGTGCAGATTCGCACCGAAGAGATGCACAAGATGGCCGAGGAAGGGATCGCGGCGCACTGGAAGTACAAGGACGGACCAGTTTCAGCACGCGATGAGCAGCGGCTGGCGTGGCTGCGCCAGGTGGTGGAGTGGCAGCGCGATATCAAGAATTCCAACGAATTCCTGGCGACGCTGAAGATCGATCTCTATCCGGAAGAGGTTTATACCTTCACGCCGAAAGGCAGGATCGTAATTCTGCCGCGCGATGCGACGCCAGTCGATTTCGCCTACACGGTACACACCGAGGTTGGAAATACATGCGTCGGCGCGAAGGTCAACGGTCGCATCGTCGCGTTGCGCTACAAGCTGCGCTCCGGGGACATCGTGGAGATTCTGACGCAGCCGGGACATCATCCCAGCCGCGATTGGTTGCAGTTCACTAAATCATCGCGCGCGCGCCAGAAGGTCAAGCATTGGCTGAATGTGCATCAGCGCGAGCGTGCGGTGGAAATCGGCCGCAAGCTGATCGAGAAAGAAGCTCGCAAATATCGCATCTCGATGAAGTCGCTGAGCGACGCTGAGCTGACGCGCGTCTCGACAGAGAACGGGCTAGCCAAACCGGAAGATTTGCTGGCTGCGATCGGCTACGGGAAATTTTCCGCGCGCAGCATTCTGGCGCGACTGGTTCCTCCGGAAGAAGCACAGTCGTTTTCGGGCCATGCTCCGCCGGTTGCACCAGCCCAGGATGACACCTCGGGCGGTTTCACCAGCGTGGTGCGGCGCGTCTTTGGCGGCGACAACTCGGCCATCAAGGTGAAGGGGCACGACGACCTGATGGTCTATCGCGCGCGATGTTGCAATCCGATTCGCGGCGAAGAGATTGTCGGTTATGTTACGCGCGGCAAGGGCGTCGCAGTGCACTCCAAGTCATGCGCCAACGTCGAGAACCTTCTGATTGAACCCGAGCGCCGCATCGCGGTGGAGTGGGGCCGTGATGCCGCTTCGCCGACGTCGCAAAGCGGCTACCCCGTCAAGCTGGCGGTATACTGCGATAACCGTCCCGGCATGCTGAAGCAGATCGCCACCGTCATCAGTGACGCCAATACGAATATCCGAAATATCGAAGCCAAAACCGCAGACGAGTCCGCGACAGTGGAGATCGTTGCCGACATCGCCGACTTGAAGCACCTGGAGCGCATCGTTATTGGCGTTCGCAAGATTGCCGGAGTGCGCGATGTGCAGCGGGTGCAGAAGCTGTAACGGCTGTCAGCTGTCAGGCAAACGGGAAGAGTTCGGATCAGCGGCCTTCGAGGTTCTTCAGTCGAT